>Ga0308164_10000290_pt1 | contig 105492 bp, 91 predicted proteins | sample PhyTR2_FD_201031 | JGI IMG/M metagenome (GOLD analysis project Ga0308164, IMG submission 201031) | Phyllosphere microbial communities from UC Gill Tract Community Farm, Albany, California, United States - DLSLT.R2 | ecosystem: Host-associated > Plants > Phyllosphere > Unclassified | place... | reverse complement strand
TCATCGCCATCGGACATCACCCGAACACCGACATCTTCCAGGGCCAGTTGACGATGAAGGACGGCTACATCGTCACGCGCTCGGGCCTGCAGGGCCTGGCCACCATGACCAGCGTCGAGGGTGTCTTTGCGGCGGGCGACGTGCAGGACAACATCTATCGCCAGGCCATCACCAGTGCCGGTACCGGCTGCATGGCGGCCCTGGACGCGCAGCGTTATCTGGAAACCAACGGCACGCTATAATCGCAGGCTTTGCCGAACAAGGGGCTGTCTCGCAGCCCGCGGCAGAGCCGGGGTACCGCCACCCGTTTTCATGGCGAGGTCAAGCTGCAGAACGTCCACACCCACGGTGCTCGGACGCCAGCTGTTCAAAAGAAGAGAGTGTCCACATGGCACGCGTCTGCGAAGTCACGGGCAAGGGCCCGATGGTGGGAAACAACGTTTCCCACGCCAACAACAAAACCAAGCGCCGGTTCCTGCCGAACCTGCAATATCGTCGTTTCTGGGTCGAAACCGAGAACCGTTGGGTTCGCCTGCGGGTTTCCAGCGCTGCCCTGCGCTTGATCGACAAGAACGGCATCGATGCCGTGCTCGCAGACCTGCGCGCACGCGGCCAAGCTTAAGGAGCGCAATCATGGCAACGAGCAAAGGCGGACGCGAGAAGATCAAGCTGGAATCCACTGCGGGTACCGGCCATTTCTACACCACCAGCAAGAACAAGAAGACGACGCCTGAAAAGCTGTCGATCATGAAGTTCGACCCCAAGGCGCGCAAGCACGTCGAATACAAGGAAATCAAGCTGAAGTGATTCAGGCCTGATGTCCCCGAGGTCGAGGTGTTTCGCCTCTTCCTTCCAGAACCCGCTGTGACCCAGCGGGTTTTTTCATGCCCTCTTCCACCATGGCGAGCCAGCCGGGATTCGAGCGCCCATGAAAAAACCGACCTGATGAGGTCGGTTCTTTCAAACTCGCGCAGGCAGGATCAGTCGCCTGCCCTGCCCGCCCCGCTCAGGCCCTGGCCGCGCGCAATCGTGTGGAGAACTCGCGCAGACCGGCAATGCCGCTGGCTTCCGCGCGATGGCACCAGGCTGCCAGATCCGATGCCAGCTGTTCGCGCGACTGCGAGGTGTTGAGCCACATCTGACGCAGCTCCTCGCGCATCGTGACCATCTTGTCGAGCACCGGATGCGCGGCACGCGCCTGGACGAGGTGGGTGCGCACCGATGCAGGCACCTTGTCGTCGTCGCGATGCAACCATTGCTTGGCAGCCTTCAACACCGACAAGTCGGCACCCTTGGCCTTGAGCTGGGCCAGTTCGTCGCGCGTCGTGCGACGCATCTCACGCGCGAATCCAGCCATCACCTCGTAACGGTTGGCGATCAGGGCCTCCAGCGTCTTCTCGTCCGCCACGGGCTGGACATCGCCCATCTGCATCTTCGGCGGGAGCTTCTTCACCTTGGCCCAGCCGATCTTCTGCATCATGCTGATATAGACCCAGCCGATGTCGAACTCGTACTTCTTGACGGAGAACTTGGCCGAGGTCGGGTAGGTGTGGTGGTTGTTGTGCAACTCCTCACCGCCGATGATGATGCCCCAGGGAATGAGGTTGGTGCTGGCATCGGTCGCCTCGAAGTTGCGATAGCCCCAGAAGTGACCGATGCCGTTGACGACACCCGCCGCCCAGAACGGGATCCAGACCATCTGCACCGCCCACACCGCCAGACCGATGGCACCGAACATGACCACGTTCAGGACCATCATCAGGCCGACGCCCTGCCAGCTGTAGCGCGAATACAGGTTGCGCTCGATCCAGTCGTCCGGCGTGCCATGGCCGAAGCGCTCGACGGTGTCCCGGTTCTTGGACTCCTTGCGATAGAGCTCGGCACCGCGCCACATGACTTCGTCGAAACCCTTGACCTGCGGGCTGTGCGGATCGTCCACGGTCTCGCACTTCGCATGGTGCTTGCGGTGGATGGCGACCCACTCCTTCGTGACCATGCCGGTGCCCAGCCAGAGCCAGAAGCGGAAGAAATGCGAAGGGATGGGACCCAGTTCCATGGCCCGATGCGTCTGCGTGCGGTGCAGGAAGATGGTCACCGCAGAGATCGTGATGTGGGTGGTCACCAGCGTGTAGAGCACGATCTGCCACCACGCGAGGTCCCACATGCCGTGGGCGAGCCAATCGACAGCCGCGTTCAACACGGCAGAGTCAGTAAGGAACATTGAGTCAAATACTCCATCACCGCACGAAGGTGCAGTTCTATAGATAGCTGAGGATTTTAAAGGTTAGCCTTCCGGAGCAAGGCTAAAGCCTTGATCAGCCGGGCCTTTCCCCTTCGTTTTGGAGCGCCGGACCTAGCTGCGGTTCCACACGGCGGCAAAGAAACCATCGGTCGCGTGGCGATGCGGCCACAGTCGCAGATAGCGTCTGCCGTCGTCGCCACCCGCGCAGAGCCGCGCCGCGTCCTCGATCTTCAGGCCATCGAGCAGATCGCCCGCATCCTGGCACACGAAATCGGGATTGGCCGCTGTGAATGCCTCCGCGATGGCTTCGTTCTCCTCCGGCAACACGCTGCAGGTCGCATAGACCAGACGCCCGCCGGATTTGACCAGTCGCGCGGCGCTCTGCAGGATGGCAGTCTGCTTGGCAGTCAGCTCATCGACCGACTTCTGGGACTGCCGCCACTTGAGATCGGGGTTGCGTCGCAGCGTGCCCAGGCCGGAGCAAGGCGCGTCGACCAGCACCCGGTCGATCTTGCCCGACAGCCGCTTGATGCGTTCGTCGCGCTCGTGGGCGATGGCCGCCGGATGCACGTTCGACAGCTTGCTGCGCGCCAGTCGGGGCTTGAGCGCATCGAGCCGGTGCGCCGACGTGTCGAACGCATAGAGGCGACCCGTGTTGCGCATGGTGGCGCCGATCGCCAGCGTCTTGCCGCCCGCGCCGGCACAGAAATCCACCACCATCTCGCCACGCTTGGCGTCCAGCAGCAGGGCCAGCAGCTGGGATCCTTCGTCCTGGACCTCGACAGCGCCGCGGGCGAAGGCGTCCAGCTTCGTCAGGGCCGGCTTGCCGTCGATGCGCAAGCCCCAGGGCGAGAACGGCGTGGCGACCGCCTTGATGCCGGCCAGCGACAGTTCCTTCTGCACGTCGGGTCGCTTGTCGTGCAGCGTGTTCACGCGCAGATCGAGCGGCGCGGGCTGCTGCAGGCTATGGACCAGTGGCCAGAATCCGTCGCCGAGCTGCGCCTTGAGCGGCTTGACCAGCCATTCGGGCAGGTTGTGGCGATGGCGTTCCAGCAGGTCGCTCTCGCTGACGCCGTCGCAGTTGTCGAGCCAGCGCTTCTCGACGTCGTTGAGCGCGCTCTTGAGGAAATCGCGCGGGCCGTGGAAGCCCAGGATGGCCATGCGCCGCTCCTTCGAGCCGGTGCCCGAGGGCGACAGGTGATCGAACAGCAGCTTCTTGCGCAACACGGTGTAGACCGTCTCGGCCAGCGTGGCGCGTTCGCGGGGACCGAACTCGCGGTGGTCGCGGAAGAAGCGCGACACCACCTGGTCGGCGGGATGATCGAATTTCAGGACGAGGCCGACCAGATCGGCACTGGCCTCCAACAGGGCTTTGGGATGCATGAGGGGGATTGTCTCAGCCGGCGCCCCCCCTGCTCCGACAATGCCATCCCGACCCGCCCGACCCGCCTCCCATGACCGACGACGACCTGCCACCCCTCATCGAAACCCCGCCGGGTCTCTATCGCCACTACAAGGGAGGCGAATACGAGGTCGTCGGCACCGTGCGCCACAGCGAGACGCTGGAGCCCATGACGCTGTATCGGGCCCTGTATGGCCAGCGTGGACTGTGGGTCCGGCCCGCAGCGATGTTCAACGGGACGGTGGAGATCGACGGCGTGGCGCGGCCGCGCTTCCTGCGTCTGGTCTGAGTCGCCGCCCTCAGCGCCGGGCGGCCAGCCAGCCGGCGATGGCACGCGGGTAGAGGAGATGCTCCTGGCTGAGCACGCGCGTGGCCAGCAGGACCTCGGTATCGCCGGGCAGCACCGGCACGACGGCCTGGTCGAGGATCGGACCGTGATCGAGTTCGGCCGTCACCTGATGGACCGTGACACCGGCGACGCGGCAGCCGGCCTCGATGGCGCGACGATGCGTGTGCAGCCCCGGGAACGCCGGCAGCAGCGACGGGTGGATGTTCAGCAGCCGTCCCTCGTAGCGCTCGACGAAGCCCGGTGTCAGGATGCGCATGAAGCCCGCGAGCACCACCAGCGCGGGATCGTGCCCGTCGATCGCCCGGGCCAGTTCGGCATCGAAATCCTCGCGCGTCGCGAAATCCCCGTGCGGCACCACGGCGGTCGCGATGCCTTGCGCCTGCGCGAAGGCGAGCCCGGCGGCATCGGCCTTGTTGCTGACGACGGCGGCCACGCGGGCGTCGAAGCGCTCCGCCCAGCCGCCGGCGGCGGCGGCGCGCACGATGGCGGCCATGTTGGAGCCGGCACCGGAGATGAGGATGACGATGTTCTTCTTCATGGGAGCGCGGGATTATCCGTGTCGCTGCAAGGACAACGCAGAAGCGCACGACCATGCTAAAACCATCGGCTCCGGAGACACGCCGAATCGCCCGCCCCAGGGCGCGGCAACACCACAGCGAGGCACGCATGGATTTGAGCTTCACCCCCGAAGAGCAGGCGTTTCGAGAAGAGATCCGCGCCTGGGTCAAGGACCACCTTCCGTCCGACATTTCGCACAAGGTGCACAACGCCCTCGAACTCACGCGCGAGGATCACCAGCGCTGGGCCAAGATCCTGGGCGGCAAGGGCTGGCTGGGCTACGGCTGGCCGAAGGAATTCGGCGGACCGGGCTGGACCTCGATCCAGCGCCACCTGTTCGAGGAGGAGACCGCGCTGGCCGGCGCGCCGCGCATCATTCCCTTCGGACCGGTGATGGTGGCGCCCGTGATCCAGGCCTTCGGCAATGCCGAACAGCAGCAGCGCTTCCTGCCGGGCATCGCCAGCGGCGACGTCTGGTGGAGCCAGGGCTACAGCGAACCCGGTTCGGGCTCGGACCTGGCCTCGGTCAAGACCCGGGCCGAACGCCAGGGCGACAAATACATCGTCAACGGCCAGAAGACGTGGACCACGCTCGGCCAGTATGGCGAGTGGATCTTCTGCCTGGTGCGCACCAGCAACGAGGGCAAGCCCCAGACCGGCATCAGCTTCCTGCTGATCGACATGAAGTCGCCCGGCGTCACGGTGCGCCCGATCAAGCTGATGGACGGCAGCGTCGAGGTCAACGAGGTCTGGTTCGACAACGTCGAGGTGCCAGCCGAGAACCTCATCGGCGAGGAGAACAAGGGCTGGACCTACGCCAAGCACCTGCTGAGCCACGAGCGCACCAACATCGCCGATGTCAACCGCGCCAAGCGCGAACTCGAGCGTTTGAAGCGCATCGCCAGGAGCGAGGGCGTCTGGGACGACCTGCGCTTCCGCGACGAGATCGCCAAGCTCGAGGTCGACGTCGTGGCCCTGGAGATGCTGGTGCTGCGCGTGCTGGCGGCGTCGACCTCGGGCAAGAATTCGCTCGACATCGCCGGCCTGCTCAAGATCAAGGGCAGCGAGATCCAGCAGCGCTACAGCGAACTCATGATGCTCGCCGGCGGCCCCTATGCCTTGCCGCTGGTGCGCGAAGCCATGGAGGCCGGCTGGCAGGGCGACTTCCCCGGCGGCAACGCCGGCCTGGCGCCGCTCGCCTCGACCTACTTCAACATGCGCAAGACCACCATCTACGGCGGCTCCAACGAAGTGCAGCGCAACATCGTCGCGCAGACCGTTCTGGGCTGAGTCCCGGCCCCCGCTCAGGAACACGGAGACAACCATGGATTTCGATTTTTCCGACGACCAGGAACAACTGCGCGACGCGGTGCGCAAATGGGTCGACAAGGGCTACGACTTCGAGCGCCGCCGGCGCATCGAGGCCGCTGGCGGCTTCTCGCGCGAGGCCTGGGACGAACTCGCCGGGCTGGGCCTGGGCGGGCTCTACATCGCCGAGGACGACGGCGGACTCGGCATGGGTCCGGTGGCCGGCATGGTGGTGATGGAGGAACTCGGACGCGGCATCGTCGCCGAGCCGTTCGCGCAGGCCCTGATCAGCGGCGCGCTGCTGAGCCACCATGCCGACGCCGCCCTGAAGGGCGACTGGCTGGCGCGCATCGCGGGCGGCGAGGCGCTGGTGGTGCTGGCCCACCAGGAACGCAAGGCGCGCTATCGCCTCGACGTGTGCGAGACGCGCGCCGAAGCGGCCGGCGATGGCTGGACGGTCTCGGGCACCAAGAGCCTGGTGCCGGCCGGCGACGAGGCCGATGCCTTCCTGGTGCCCGCGCAGGCCGATGGCGGGATCGCCCTGTTCCTGGTCGAGCGTGGCGCCGCCGGCGTCGCGGCACGCGGTTACGGCACACAGGACGGGGCCCGCGCGGCGGAGGTGGTGTTCGACCGCGCCGCGGCCCGGCTCGTCACGACCGACGGCCTGGGCGCGCTGGAGCATGGCGTCGACATCGGCATCGCGGCCCTGTGCGCGGAGGCGGTCGGCGTGATGGACAAGACCCTCGCCGTCACGGTCGACTACATGAACACGCGCAAGCAGTTCAACGTCACCATCGCCAGCTTCCAGGCCCTGCGCCATCGCGTGGCCGACATGAAGATGCAGCTCGAACTGGCCCGCTCGATGAGCTACTACGCGAGCCTGAAGCTGGATGCGCCGGCCGACGAGCGCCGCCAGGCGATCGCCCGCGCCAAGTACCAGTTGGGGGTGTCGATGCGCTTCGTGGGACAGCAGGCCGTGCAGCTGCACGGCGGCATCGGCGTGACCGACGAATATGTCGTGAGCCACTACTTCAGGCGCCTGACCCAGATGGAGATGACCTTCGGCGACACCCTGCACCACCTGGGCGAGGTGTCGGCGCGCATGAACGACACCGCGGGCGTCTTCGCCTAGGCGGCGGGCCGGCGCCTCACGGATGGAGCCGCGAACTGAGCGGCAGATGCATCATCAGGAACTCCATCTGGTCGGCCAGGATGCGGCGGTTGCGCAGGATGAAGTCCTCCCACAGGCTGGGCACGTACGGCGCGTAGAGCAGCGGCATGCCCGCCTGCTCGGGCGTCCGGCTGCTCTTGCGGTGGTTGCAGGGCCGGCACGCCGTGACCACGTTCATCCACACGTCGATGCCCTGCTGGGCGAACGGGATGATGTGCTCGCGCGTGAGTTCGTCCTCGTGGAAGTGGTCGCCGCAATAGGCGCAGATGTTGCGGTCGCGGGCGAACAGCTTGCTGTTGGTGAGTCCCGGGCGCTGGGTGAAGGGATTGATGCGCGGCACGCCCTTGGTGCCGATGATGCTGTTGACCGCGATCTGCGACTGCTGGCCGGTCACCGCGTTGTGACCGCCGCGGAACAGCGCCACGTGCGCGCCCGATTCCCAGCGCACCTCGTCGGCGGCGTAGTGGAGGACCGCCTGTTCCAGCGAAATCCAGGATTGCGGCAGCCCCTGTGCCGACAGCTTCAAGACCTTCACGCCACGTCTCCTCGAGAAAAGAAGAACCACGCAGGAATCCGGCGAGCGGCACGGCCCTCGTGAGGACGCCGCCGCCGGGCAGTGCGTCACAATATACCGGCTTTGTGACAAGTTGCCCTTTCACCGTCCGCAAGCCCATCCACCGGGCCTGAGGCGCTATCAAAAACAGATCGATCCATGCAGGTTTTTCGTGGGTTCCGGCATCCCGGCGTGGCGACGGCCTGTGCCCTGACCATCGGCAATTTCGACGGCGTCCATCGCGGCCACCAGGCCATGCTGGCGCTCCTGAACACCGAGGCGCGCCAGCGTGGCCTTCCCAGCTGCGTGCTGACCTTCGAGCCGCATCCGCGCGACTACTTCGCCGCCGTCAACAAGCGGCCCGAACTGGCGCCCGCGCGCATCGGCACGCTGCGCGACAAGCTCGGCGAACTCGCCGCGTGCGGCGTGGCGCAGACCATCGTGCTGCCCTTCGACGCGCGATTGGCCGCGCGCACGCCGGAGGACTTCATCGACCACGTGCTGCGCGACGGCCTGGGCGCGCGCTATGTGCTGGTGGGCGACGACTTCCGCTTCGGCGCGCGGCGTGCCGGCGACTACGCCATGCTCGACGAGGCCGGCGCGCGCCACGGCTTCGACGTCGCGCGCATGAACAGCTACGAGGTCCACGGCCTGCGCGTCTCCAGCTCGGCGGTGCGCGAGGCGCTGGTCGAAGGCCGCATGGCCGATGCGCAGCGCCTGCTCGGACGGCCCTATGCGATCTCCGGCCACGTGGTGCACGGACGCAAGCTCGGCCGGGCCCTGGGCGCGTCGGCGCCCGGGCGCGACGACGGCTTCCGCACGCTCAACCTGCGCTTCAAGCACTGGAAGCCGGCCGCCAGCGGCATCTTCGCGGTGCTGGTGCATGGCCTGTCGGCGCGGCCGCTCCAGGGCGTCGCCAACCTCGGCGTGCGGCCGTCGCTCGATGCCAACGACGTCAACGCCGGGCGCGTGCTGCTGGAGACCCATTGCCTGGACTGGCCCGCCGAACTCGGCCGCGAAGGGGCCTACGGTAAAATCGTCCGCGTGGAACTGCTGCACAAACTGCACGACGAATTGCGCTACACCAGCCTCGAGGCCCTCACCGCGGGCATCGCCAGGGATGGCCGCGACGCACGTGCGTTCTTCGCCGCCGCGCCTGCCCAGACGCATGCGGAGACGCACCGGCAGACCACGCGCGATCGAATTTAGCGCCGCACGTCCCGCGCTGCCGCTCCTGGACAAGCTCGGGGCGAACGGCCGTCCCCTTCCCCGCACCGATCCGCACCACTCCGGGATCGAGCCTGTCGAAGCCCTTCCACGCCCTGCCCCGCTCCTGCCCACCATGTCCGACGCCGCCCCCCATCCCGACTACCGAGCCACGCTCAACCTGCCCGACACCCCCTTCCCGATGCGTGGCGACATGGCCAAGCGCGAGCCCGGCTGGGTCAAGCAGTGGAACGACGAAGGCCGCTACCACCGGCTGCGCGATGCCCGCCACGGCGCGCCCAAGTTCATCCTGCACGACGGCCCGCCCTATGCCAACGGCCAGATCCACATGGGCCACGCCGTCAACAAGATCCTGAAGGACATGATCACCAAGGCCCGGCAGCTCGAGGGCTTCGATGCCCTGTACGTGCCGGGCTGGGACTGCCATGGCCTGCCGATCGAGAACGCCATCGAGAAGAAATACGGCCGCAACCTCGGGCGCGACGACATGCAGGCCAAGAGCCGCGCCTTCGCCACCGAGCAGATCGCCCAGCAGATGGCCGACTTCCAGCGCCTGGGCGTGCTGGGCGAATGGGACCACCCGTACAAGACGATGGACTTCGCCAACGAGGCCGGCGAGCTGCGCGCCTTCAAGCGCGTGATCGAGCGCGGCTTCGTCTATCGCGGCCTGAAGCCGGTGTACTGGTGCTTCGACTGCGCCTCCTCGCTGGCCGAATTCGAGATCGAGTACGCCGACAAGAAGTCGCAGACGATCGACGTCGCCTTCAAGGCGCACGAGCGCGAGAAGGTGCTGGCCGCCTTCGGCGCCGACCACATGATCCTGGGCGACATCTTCGCCGTCATCTGGACCACCACCGCCTGGACGATCCCCGCCAACCAGGCGATCAACCTGAATCCGGAGATCGAGTATTCGCTGGTCGACACCGAGCGCGGGCTGCTGATCCTGGCCGCCTCGCTGGTCGAGATGTGCATGACCCGCTACGCGCTCGACGGCCAGGTGCTGGCCACGGTCAAGGGCGAGGCGCTGGGGGGCCTCGAGTTCGAGCATCCGCTGTACGACGTCGATGCCGGCTTCCGGCGCCTGTCGCCGGTCTACCTGGCCGACTACGCCACCGCCACCGACGGCACCGGCCTGGTCCATTCGTCCCCCGCCTATGGCGTGGACGACTTCAACTCCTGCGTCGCGCACGGCATGGCCTACGACGACATCCTCAACCCGGTGCAGGGCAACGGCGCCTACGCGGCCGATTTCCCGCTCTTCGGCGGCCTGCACATCTGGAAGGCGGTGCCGGAGATCATCGCCGCGCTGCGCGACGCGCATCGCCTGCTGGCCACCGAGACCATCACCCACAGCTATCCGCACTGCTGGCGCCACAAGACCCCAGTGATCTATCGCGCCGCGGCGCAGTGGTTCATCCGCATGGACGAGGGCGAAGGCGTCTTCACCAGCGACAAGGCCCCGAAGACCCTGCGCCAGACCGCGCTCGAGGCCATCGAGGAGACGCACTTCTATCCGGAGAACGGCAAGGCGCGCCTGCACGACATGATCGCCAACCGGCCCGACTGGTGCATCTCGCGCCAGCGCAGCTGGGGCGTGCCGATCCCGTTCTTCCTGCACAAGGATTCGGGCGAGCTGCATCCGCGCACCATGGAGATCCTCGACCAGGCCGCCGACATCGTCGAGCAGGGCGGCATCGAGGCCTGGAGCCGCGTGAGCGTCGAGGACATCCTCGGCGCCGAGGACGCGCCGCACTACACCAAGAGCACCGACATCCTGGAGGTCTGGTTCGACTCCGGCTCGACCTTCTTCCACGTGCTGCGCGGCACGCATCCGAACGTCCACCACGACAGCGGCCCCGAGGCCGACCTCTACCTCGAGGGCCACGACCAGCATCGCGGCTGGTTCCATTCGTCGCTGCTGCTGGCCTCGGCCCTGGAGGGCCGGGCGCCCTATCGCGGCCTGCTCACGCATGGCTTCACGGTCGACAGCCAGGGCCGCAAGATGAGCAAGTCGCTGGGCAACGGCATCGACCCGCAGGAGGTCAGCAAGAAGCTGGGCGCCGAGATCATCCGCCTGTGGGTGGCCGCGAGCGACTATTCCGGCGACATCGCGGGCGACGACAAGATCCTCGCGCGCGTGGTCGACGCCTACCGGCGCATCCGCAACACGCTGCGCTTCCTGCTGGCCAACACCAGCGACTTCGACCGCGCCCGGGACGAGGTGCCGCTCGACCAGCTGCTGGAGATCGACCGCTACGCGCTCGACCGCGCCGCGCAGTTCCAGGCCGAGATCCTGGCCCACTACCAGGTCTACGAATTCCATCCGGTGGTGGCCAAGCTGCAGGTCTACTGCTCCGAGGACCTGGGCGCCTTCTACCTCGACGTGCTGAAGGACCGGCTCTACACCACCGCGCCGGGCTCGCACGCCAGGCGCAGCGCGCAGACCGCGCTGTGGCACATCACGCAGGCGATGCTGCGCTGGATGGCGCCGTTCCTGAGCTTCACGGCCGAGGAGGCCTGGACGCTGGTGGGCACCGCCGCGCCCGGCGAGTCGATCTTCACCCAGGTCTACAGCGACCTCGGCACGCCCGACGGGACCCGCCTGGCCAAGTGGACCCGCATCCGCGAGATCCGCGATGCCGTCAACAAGGACATCGAGGCGGTGCGCACCACCGGCCGGGTCGGCTCCTCGCTGCAGGCCAATGTCGTGCTGACCGCCGCGCCCGACGACCACGCCCTGCTGGCGTCGCTCGGCGACGACCTGAAGTTCGTGTTCATCACGTCGGTCGTCGACCTGGTCGCCGGCGAGATGCTGGCCATCGAGGTCACGCCCAGCGCCGACACCAAGTGCGAACGCTGCTGGCACTGGCGCGACGACGTCGGCCACGACGCGGCGCATCCGACCCTCTGCGGCCGCTGCACCAGCAACCTCTATGGCGCCGGCGAAGCGCGGAGCATCGCCTGATGGCCCGCGGCACCACCCCCTCGCGCGGCCCCGCCTCGAACCGCAGCGGCCGGGCCTCGGCCTTCTCAAGCGACACACCCTGGCCCTGGCTCGGGCTGGCCCTGGTGCTGTTCATCGTCGACCAGTTCACCAAGACCCTGATCCTGGGCTACTACCGGCTGGGCGACGCCACCTACGTCACGAGCTTCTTCAATGTCGTGCGGGCCCACAACACCGGCGCGGCCTTCTCGTTCCTGGCCGACCACTCGGGCTGGCAGCGCTGGCTGTTCACCGGCATCGGCGTGGCCGCGGCGGTGTTCATCGTCTGGATGCTGCGCACCCACGCCGGCCAGAAGCTCTTCAGCTTCGCGATGGCCTGCATCCTGGGCGGCGCCATCGGCAACGTGATCGACCGGCTGATGCACGGCTACGTGGTCGACTTCCTCGACTTCCACTGGGCCGGCACGCACTTCCCGGCCTTCAACGTGGCCGATGCCGCCATCACCATCGGCGCCATCTGCCTGATCTGGGACGAGGTCCGCCGCGTGCGACGCGGGCGCTGAGGACCGCGCGCGCCGCGCCCGCGTGGAAGCCCTGGCGGCGCGGATCGAACGAATGCGGCATTTCTAGGACAGCTGGCCGAACCAATCGTGCCGACAATGAACCTGTCGAACACGCACCGAGAAAGTCCTCCGCCGTCCATGAAACATCTGCTGAACCTGCTGGCGGCCATCGCCCTCCTCGTCTGGGGCACCCACCTCGTACGCACCGGCGTGCTGCGCGTCTTTGGCGCCAACCTGCGCACCCTGCTGGCGAGCGGCATGCGCAACCGCTTCACCGCCGCGCTCTCGGGCATCGGCGTGACGGCGCTGGTGCAGTCGAGCACCGCGACGTCGCTGATGACCTCGTCCTTCGTCGGCCAGGGCCTGATCGCGCTGCCGGCGGCGCTGGCGGTGATGCGCGGCGCCGACATCGGCACGGCCCTGATGTCGGTGCTGTTCTCGACCGACCTGTCGTGGCTGTCCCCGCTGTTCATCTTCGTCGGCGTGGTGCTCTCGATCACGCGGCCGGCCAGCCCGGCCGGGCGCTTCGGGCGCGTGCTGATCGGGCTCGGCCTCATGCTGCTGGCCTTGCGCCTGGTGGTGGAGGCGACCGGGCCCTTGTTCGAGTCGGCCGCGATGCGCGCCGTGCTGGCCTCCATCAGCAGCGACGTGCTGCTCGAGGTCACCATCGGCGCGGCCTTCGCCGTCGTCGCGTATTCGAGCCTGGCGGTGGTGCTGCTGGTCGCGGCGATGGCCAGCTCGGCGGTGGTGCCGCTGGACGTGGCGCTGGGCCTGGTGCTGGGCGCCAACCTCGGCAGCGGCGTGCTGGCCGTGCTCACCACGGCCAAGTCGGAGATCGCGGTGCGGCAGGTCACGGTGGGCAACCTGATCTTCAAGCTGCTGGGCGTGGCGGTGGCGATCCCCTTCATCGACCTGTACCTGGCGCACGCGCGGCCCTACATGGCCGACGCGACGCAGCTGGTGGTGCTCTACCACCTGGCGTTCAACGTGGTGGTCAGCATCGGCTTCATCGGGCTGACCGGCTGGGTCGCCGGGCTGGTCAAGCGCCTGATGCCGGTGCCCAAGCAGTCGTCGTCGACCTCGCGGCCGCAGCACCTGGACCCGTCGGCGCTGTCCACGCCCTCGCTGGCGATCTCCAACGCGGCGCGCGAGGCCCTGCACCAGGCCGACATCGTCGAGACCATGCTGATCGGCATGCTCAACGTCATCCGCCACAACGACCTGCGCCTGGCCGACGAGCTGCGCAAGCTCGACGACACGGTCGACCGGCTCTACTCCGACATCAAGTACTACCTGACCAAGATCTCGCGCGAGGCGCTGGGCGAGGAGGAGAGCAAGCGCTGGACCGACATCATCAGCTTCACCATCAACATGGAGCAGGTCGGCGACATCATCGAGCGCGTGATCATCGACATCGAGGACAAGAAGATCAAGCCGAAGCGCAACTTCTCCCCCGCCGGCATGGCCGAGATCGTCGAGCTGCACGAGCGGCTGGTGGCCAACCTGCGCCTGGGGATGAGCGTGTTCCTCAACGGCAACGTGCGCGACGCCCAGAAGCTGCTGGAGGAGAAGGCGCGCTTCCGCGACCTGGAGCGCGCCTATGCCGGCACCCACCTGAGCCGTCTGATGGACCGCACCACGCCCAGCATGGAGACGAGTTCGCTGCACATCGACCTGATCAGCGACCTCAAGCGCATCAACTCGCACATCTGCTCGATCGCCTACCCGATCCTCGACTCGGCCGGCGCGCTGGCACCCAGCCGCCTGCGCTCCTCGAGGCTGATGCCGCTGGACCCCTGAATCCCGGGACCGCCGGGTCCGCTAGGTCCGCGTCCGGCCCGGGGCCACGGGCACCGTTGATGCCGATGCCGATGCCGGCACGGCCGCCGACGGAGCCGGCAGGACGGCCTCCTCGCCGGCTTCCGGCGGCCGCCGCGCATAGCGCTGCGCCAGCACCGCGCAGACCATCAGCTGCATCTGGTGGAACAGCATCAGCGGCAGCACGATGGTGCCCACCGTGGCGGCCGCGAACAGCACGTGCGCCATCGGGATGCCGCTGGCCAGGCTCTTCTTGGAGCCACAGAACACGATCGTGATCTCGTCGGCCTTGCTGAAGCCGAGCCGGCGCGCGGTCCAGGTGGTCACGGTCAGCGCCAGCGCCAGCAGCACGGCGCACACGCCCAGCAGGCCGACCAGCGCGCTCGGCGGGACCTGCTTCCACAGGCCCTCGATGACGGCGGCGCTGAAGGCGGTGTAGACCACCAGCAGGATCGAGCTGCGGTCGACCAGTGTCAGCACCTTGGCGTGCTTCTTGACCCAGCCGCCGATCAGCGGGCGCAGCAGGTGGCCGGCCACGAACGGCGCCATCAGCTGCAGCAGGATGCTGCCGATCGATTCGAGCGAGGCGGCGGCGCCGGCGCCGTCGGTCGACACCAGCAGCCCGACCAGCAGCGGCGTGATGAACACGCCCAGCACGGTCGAGGCCGACGCGCTGCACACCGCCGCCGGGATGTTGCCGCGCGCCATCGAGGTGAAGGCGATGGCCGACTGCACGGTCGCCGGCAGCACGCACAGGTACATCACGCCGACATAGAGCGCCGGCGTCACCAGCGGCGCGAGCACCGGCCGCAGCAGCAGTCCCAGCAGCGGGAACAGCACGAAGGTGCAGGCGAAGATCAGCAGGTGCAGCCGCCAGTGCCCGGCGCCGGCCAGGATGGCCTCGCGCGAGAGCTTGGCGCCGTGCAGGAAGAACAGCAGCCCGATCGCGAAGGTCGTCACGTACTTGGCGTAGACCGCCATGTCGCCGGAGACCGGCAGGAGACTCGCGGCCACCACGGTGGCGACGAGGGCGAGGGTGAAGTTGTCGGGGAGGAAGCGTGAGCGTGCCATGGCGCCGATTGGACCCGGGGCGGCGCCGAAAGGGAAATGGATTTATCTGATGGTTCTATGATTCCAGCGCATGAATGTCACGCTGCGCCAGCTCCGGGTGTTCCGCGCCGCCGCGCAGGAGCGCAATTTCAGCCGGGCCGGCGCCGCCGTCGGACTCACCCAGCCGGCGGTCAGCCGCTCGATCCTCGAACTCGAGTCGCAGCTCGGCCTCAAGCTGCTCGACCGCACCACGCGCGAGGTGGTGCTGACCGAGGCCGGCGCCTCGCTGGCGGCGCGCCTGGACCGCGTGCTCGACGAACTCGACCAGACCCTGCAGGATGTCAGCGGCATGGCCAGCGGCCGGCGCGGCAAGGTGCGCGTGGCCAGCAGCCCGACGTTGTCGGCGCACCTGATGCCGGCCTGCATCGCCGCCTGCGCCCGGCGCGAGCCCGACATCGAGCTGGTGCTGCTCGACCGCGTGCAGCAGGACGTGCTGGACAGCGTGCGGGGCGGCGAGGTGGACTTCGGCGTCGTGATCGAGCCCTCGGCGGCCGACGACCTGCAGAGCGAGACCATCCTGGTCGACCCGTTCGTCCTGGTGGTGGCGCCCGACCACGCCTGGGCGCGACGGCGCGGCGTGCGCTGGCAGGAACTCGCCGACCGGCCGCTGGTGCTGCTCGATCACTCGTCGGGCAGCCGTCGCCTGATCGACGATGCCCTGCGCGCCCATGGCGTGGTGCCGCGCGTGGCGCAGCAGCTGGGCCATCCGACGACCGTCTTCCGCATGATCGAGGCCGGCATCGGCATCGGCGTCATGCCGGCGCTGGCGGCGCCGCCGCGCGGGCTGGCGCCCCTGCGGGTGCTGCCGCTCGCGCCCCGGGTGCAGCGCCGCGTGATGCTGGTGCACCGGCGCAACCGGGTGCCGTCGCCCCTCGCGCAGCGCGTCTGGCGGCTGATCGCCGACGTGGCCCGGGACGGCGATGGCGTCCCGGGTCCGGCGGCCGACGACGCGGTGGCGGCTACAGGGTGAGGATGGTGCAGCCGGTGGTCTTGCGCGCCTCGAGGTCGCGATGCGCCTGCTGAATGTCCTCGAGCGCATAGCGCTGGCCGATGGCGATCTCGACGGCGCCGCTCTGCACGACGTCGAACAGGTCGTCGGCCATCGCCTGCGTGGCCTCGCGCGTGGCGATGTGGGTGAACAGCGTCGGCCGGGTGACGTAGAGCGAACCCTTGGCGGCCAGCAGGCCCAGGTTGATCGGTGGCACCGGACCGGAGCCGTTGCCGAAGATCGCCAGCAGGCCGAAGGGCCGCAGGCTGTCGACCGAGCCCTCGAAGGTGTCCTTGCCGACCGAGTCGTAGACCACCTTCACGCCCTGGCCGCCGGTGATCTCGCGCACGCGGGCGGCGAAGTCGGGGGTGGTGGTGTAGTTGATGGCGTGGGCCGCGCCGTGCGCCAGCGCCAAGTCGCACTTGGCATCCGAGCCGGCCGTGCCGATGAGCCGCAGGCCCAGGGCCCTGGCCCACTGGCAGGCGATCAGGCCGACGCCGCCGGCGGCGGCGTGGAACAGCACGAAGTCGCCCGGCTGCAGGCCCTCGACCGGCAAGGTCTTCTTCAGCAGGTACTGCGCGGTCAGGCCCTTGAGCATCATGGCCGCGCCGGTCTCGAAGGAGATCGCGTCGGGCAGCCGGCAGACGCACTTGGCGGGCATCACGCGCGCCTCGCAGTAGGCGCCGGGCGGCTGGCTGGCATAGGCGGCGCGATCGCCCTCGCGCAGGTGCGTGACGCCCTCGCCCACCGCCTCGACGATGCCGGCGGCCTCCATGCCCAGGCGCAGCGGCATCGCGAACGGATAGAGGCCGCTGCGCTGGTAGGTGTCGATGAAGTTCAGGCCCACCGCCCGGTGACGGATGCGGATCTCGCCGGGACCGGGATCGCCGACCTCCGCCTCGACGATCTTCAGTTCTTCGGGACCGCCGGCGCGGTCGATCTGGACGGCTCGGGTTGTGCTCATCGGTGCATGCCTCGGGTTGTGGGAAACGGGAAAAGCGTCTCGCATACTGCCACGCGAGCGCTGGTCCCGTCGACCGCTAAAGTCCTGCCCCTATGACCCCGAATCCCACCCGCCTGACGCCCGCCACCGCCCTGCTGCTGACGGTGCCGCCGCTGCTGTGGGCCGGCAACGCGGTGGTCGGCCGCCTGCTGCGCGATGCGATCTCGCCGCTCACCCTCAACTTCGCCCGCTGGGGCCTGGCCCTGGTGCTGCTGCTGCCATTGGCCGCGGTCGTGCTGCGCGGCGCGAGCCCGCTGTGGGCGCACTGGCGGCGCTATGCCATGCTCGGCCTGCTGGGCATCGGGCTCTACAACGCCCTGCAGTACCTGGCCCTGCAGACCTCCTCGGCCCTGAACGTGACCCTCGTCGGCGCCAGCCTGCCGTTCTGGATGCTGGCGGTGGGCACCTTGTGCTTCGGCCAGCGGGTGCGCCCGGCGCAGGTCGCCGGCGCCGTGCTGTCCATGGTCGGCGTGCTGCTGGTGCTGGGCCAGGGCGACTGGCGCCACCTGCTGGCGCTGCGACTGGTGCCGGGCGACCTCTACATGATGCTGGCGACGGCCTGCTGGGCCTTCTACAGCTGGCTGCTGGTGGGCACGCGCGAGCCGGCCGGCATCCGCCAGGACTGGGCCGCGTTCCTGCTGGCGCAGGTGGTCTTCGGCGCGGCGTGGTCGGGCGTGTTCGCACTGGGCGAGTGGGGCCTGGGCGCGGGCCGCCTCGAGGCCGGCTGGACGCTCGCCGCCGCCCTCGCCTTCATCGCCATCGGCCCGGCGGTGATCGCCTTCCGCTGCTGGAGCGGCGGCGTGCAGCGCGCCGGCCCGACGGCGGCGGCCTTCTTCATCAACCTCACCCCGCTCTTCGCCGCCCTGCTCTCGGCCGCCTTCCTGCACGAACTCCCGCACTGGTACCACGGCGCCGCCTTCGCCCTGATCGTCGGCGGCATCGTGCTCTCCTCGCGCAAGTAGCCCCCAGCCCTCGCTCTCCTCACCCTCACCCTCACTCCAGCCACCCGTTCACCATCGCGCCCAGGCAAGGGCACCGAAGATCCGGCTCCGCCGGTCTTCCAGTGCCGCCCCCTGCAAGGGGGTGGGCGAAGCGACACGCAGTGCGCGCAGCCTGGGGGTGGGCCTAATACGTTCCGGGGTAGGCGCCGCCGTCGGCCAGCACGTTCTGGCCGGTGACATAGCCGGCCTGCAGGCTGCACAGGAAGGCGCAGATGGCGCCGAACTCCTCGGCATTGCCGAAGCGGCCGGCCGGGATGGTCTTGCGGCGATTGGCGCGGATCGCCTCGACGTCCTGGCCCGACTTCTTCGCCGCCCCGGCCATGGTGCCCTTCAGGCGATCGGTGTCGAAGGCGCCGGGCAGCAGGTTGTTGATCGTCACGCCCTTGGCGGCGATGGGCGTGCGCGCCACGCCGGCGACGAAGCCGGTCAGGCCGCTGCGCGCGCCATTGGACAGGCCCAGGATGTCGATCGGCGACTTCACCGAGCTCGACGTGATGTTCACGATGCGGCCATAGCCGCGCTCGGCCATGCCGTCGACCGTCGCCTTGATCAGCTCGATCGGCGTCAGCATGTTGGCGTCGACCGCCTTGATCCAGGCCTCGCGGTCCCAGTCGCGGAAGTCGCCCGGCGGCGGACCGCCGGCATTGGTGACGACGATGTCGTAGTCGGCCTGCGCGGCGAAGGCGGCGGCGCGGCCCTCGGGCGTGGTGATGTCGGCGGCGACCTGCCGCACGAAGGGCCGCTCGGCCCCGGCCCTGTCGCGCGTCGCGGCGGCGTATTCGGCGGCGACCATCTCCAGCCGCGCGGCGGCGGTGGCCAATGCCTCGGCGCCGCGCGCGACGATCACCACGTTCACGCCCTCGCGCACCAGCGCCTCGGCGCAACCCAGGCCGAGTCCCTTGCTCGCGCCGCATACCAGGGCCGTGCGGCCCGCGATTCCGAAGTCCATGTGTCGATTCCCGTGGGCGCTAGCGCCCGGTTCTTGTGAAGACGAAGATGCCTGCGATCACCAGCAGCGTGCCGGTGGCGGTCCAGGCGGTGAAAGGTTCGCCGAGTATGACGACGCCCATCAGGATGGTCGATACCGGGCCGACCATGCCGGTCTGCGCCGCCATCGCCGGACCGATGCGCTCGATGGCCATCATCACCGCCAGCACCGGCAGCGCGGTGCAGACGACGGCATTGAGGAGCGACAGCCAGATCACGGCCGGCGCCAGCGTCTGCACGCTGCCGAGCGGCCGCAGCACCAGGAACTGCACGATGCACAGCACGCAGGCCACGCTGGTCGCGAGCCCGACCAGCCGCAGCGAGCCCAGCCGCTTGACGAATTCGCCACTCGCGATCATGTAGACGGCATAGCTCACCGCGCTCAGGAACACCAGCAGCGTGCCCCAGGCCGTCGCCGAGGCCTCGCCGATCCTGACCTCGTGGCCGAACACCACCAGCGCCCCCGCGTAGCTGATCGCCATGCCCAGGGCCTGCCAGCGCGTGATGCGGCGCCGGTAGAGCAGCCAGCCCAGCAGCAGCACCAGCGTCGGGTTGAGATACAGGATCAGGCGCTCCAGGCCGGCCGTGATGTAGGCCAGCCCGGCGAAATCGAGAAAGCTCGACAGGTAGTAGCCCGAGAATCCCAGGCCCGCCACCCCGGCCCAGTCGCGCCGCGTCAAGGCGGGCTTCCCGCGCCCCGCCCACCATGCCATGCCCAGGAACAGCGGCAGCGCGAACAGCATCCGCAGCATGATCAGCGTCACCGCGTCCACCCCGTGCCGGTACGCCAACTTGACGATGATCGCCTTGCCGCTGAATGCGATCGCCCCCAGCGCCGCCAGCGCCAGCCCGACCCCGCGCCGCTGCTCAGCAGTCCTCACGCCCACCCCTCACCCTCGGCGCACCTCATCCCGGAAACACCGCGGACCTGGCTCCGCCAGTCCGCCAGTGTTGCCCCTGGCAGGGGGTGGGCGGCCACACGAAGTGGGCAAGCCTGGGGGCGAGCATCAGAACCCGGCGGCGACGCCGTCGCGGCGGGGATCGCTGGCGGCCACGTAGCCCTCGACCGCCGGGTCACCCGCGCGCCAGATGAACTGCCCGGCGCCGAAGTCCTGGTAGGAGTCGTTGATGACATCCATCTCGTGACCGAGCGCCGCCAGGCCCTGCACCGTCTGCGGATTCATGGCCGCCTCGACATTCAGGTTGAGGCCGGTGTTGAAGCGCCAGCGCGGCGCGTCGCAGGCCGCCTGCGGGCTCTGCCCATGGTCGAGGATGCGCACCAGCGTCTGCATGTGGCCCTGCGGCTGCATGTTGCCGCCCATGACGCCGAAGCTCATGACCGGCTGGCCGTCCTTGGTGAGGAAGGCCGGGATGATGGTGTGGAAGGGACGCTTGCCCGGCGCCACGACGTTCGGGCTGTCGGCCTGGAGGCTGAAGCCATGGCCGCGGTTCTGCAGGCTGATGCCGAAGCCGGGTTCGACGCAGCCCGAGCCGAAGCCCATGTAGTTGCTCTGGATGAAGCTGACCATCATGCCGCTCTCGTCGGCCGCCGTGAGGTAGATGGTGCCGCCCTTGACCGGGTTGCCGGCCTGGAAGTCCTGCGCCTTGTTCACGTCGATGAGTCTCGCACGCGAGGCCAGGTAGGCGTCATCGAGCATTTGCGCGGGGGTCAGCGTCATCGACGATGGCTCCGACACATAGCGGTAGACATCGGCGAAGGCCAGCTTCATGGCCTCGATCTGCAGGTGCTGCGACTCGACCGAGTCGACCCGCAGCGACGCCATGTCGAACTTCTCCAGGATGCCCAGCGCGATCAGCGCGGCGATGCCCTGGCCGTTGGGCGGGATCTCGTGCAGCGTGTGGCCACGATAGTCGCGCGAGATCGGCGTCACCCATTCCGGCTGGTAGGCCGCCAGGTCCTCGACCGTGAGCGCGCCGCCCTGCTCGTCGGAGAACTTCGCCAGCGCGTGGGCGATCTCGCCGCTGTAGAAGGCCTCGCCCTCGGTCTGCGCGATGGCCCGCAGCGCCCGCCCGGCGGCGGCGAAGCGGAACAGCTCGCCCACCTCGGGCGCCCGGCCCCAGGGCAGGAAGGCCTGGGCGAAGCCCGGCTGCGCCTGCAGGATCGGCGTGCCGGCGGCCCACTTCTGCTGCACCACCGGTGGCACCAGGTAGCCGCGCTCGGCGATGTCGATGGCGGGTGCGAACAGGTCGGCGAATGGCAGCTTGCCGAAGCGCTTGCTCAGGGCGACCCAGCCGCGCACGGCGCCCGGCACGGTGACCGAGTCGATGCCGCGCATCGGGGGCGCCAGGACGCCATCGCCATACTTCCTGAGGAAGTACTCGCGCGTCCAGGCCCGGGGCGCCGGACCCGAGGCATTGAGGCCATGGAGTTGCTCGCCGTCCCAGAGGATCGCGAAGGCATCGCTGCCCAGGCCGTTGCTGACCGGCTCGACCAGCGTCATGACGGCCGCCGTGGCGATCGCGGCGTCGACCGCGTTGCCGCCCTGCTGCAGGATGCGCAGGCCGGCCTGCGCGGCCAGCGGGTGCGAGGTCGACACGACGTTGCGCGCGAACACCGGGATGCGGGCGGAGAGATAGGGATTGGCGTGATCGAATTTCATGGTGAGGCTGTCTGTCTCGTTCTTGGAAAGGAGGAAGGGATCGCGGCCGCCGCGTGCGCTCAGTCGCCCTTGATGTGGCGCTCGACGACGGTCTTCTTCCACTTGGCGGCATCGGTGGCCACCATCGTGGCGAGCTGCTGCGGCGTGCTGGTGACCGGCTCGATGCCCAGGCGCGCGAGCTTGTCCTTGACCTCCGGATCGGCCAGGGCCTGGTTGGCGGCGGCATTGACGCGCGCGACGATGTCGCCCGGCAGCGCCTTCGGCCCGTACAGGCCGAACCAGGTGCTCGACTCGAAGCCCGGGAGCGTGTCGGCGATCGGCGGCAGCTCGGGCGCGAGCGGACTGCGCTTCTGCGAGGTCACGCCCAGCGCGCGCAGGCGGCCGTCGCGCACGTGCGGCATGCCCGTGGGCAGCGAGTCGAACAGCACGTCGACATTGCCGGCGATGAGGTCGGGAATGGCCAGCGCCGTGCCCTTGTAGGGGATGTGCGTGACGAACACGCCGGCCTGCGCCTTGAACAGCTCGGCGGTGAGCTGCACGATGGTGCCGTTGCCGCTGGAGGCGTAGTTGAGCCGGCCGGGATTCTTCTTCGCGTAGTCGATCCATTCGCGCACCGTCCTGGCCGGCGAGTCGTTGGGCACCAGCATGATGCTCGGCGCGTTGCCCACGTGCGCGATCGGCGTGAAGTCGCGCACCGTGTCGTAGGGCAGCTTCTGGCCCATGGCCGGGCCGATCGAATGCGTGCTGGTGGTGGCCAGCAGCAGCGTGTAGCCGTCGGGCGGCGCCTTGGCCGCCAGGTCCGAGCCGATGGCGCCACCGGCGCCGGGCTTGTTGTCGATGACCAGCGACGCGCCCAGGCGCTCGCCCATCTTCTGCGCCAGCGTGCGCGCGAACAGGTCGGTGGCGCCGGCGGCCGGGAACGGCACGATCAGGCGGATCGGCTTGGCCGGCCAGGCCTGCGCCAGGCTGGCCGAGGTGGCGGCGGCGCACAGCGCGAGTGCCATGCCCTGGAGGAACCGGAGTCGCTTCATGAGGGGGTCGATTCTGCGAGATGAGGATGCGGGGACGGGACTCGCCATCCTAGGCAACGCATTGACATCAAAACAGATAATTCAACTTATTCGACTATGAACGGGATTGATGTCAAGAAAAGCCAATGACGAAGTCTCGATGCAGCAGCTGCGCGCGCTGGCCGCCATCGCCGACACCGGCAGCTTCACGCTGGCGGCCGAGGCGCTGCAGCTGACCCAGCCGGCGGTCAGCCATCTCGTCAAGCGCATGGAGGAGGAGCTCGGCCAGCCGCTGGTGGTGCGCGGGCGGCGCATCCGCCTGACCGGCGCCGGCCGCATGATGGCCGACACCGCGGCGCGCGCGCTGCGCATGGTCGACGACGCGGTGGATGCCTGCCGCTCGCAGTCGCAGCTGCGCGAGGGCCAGGTGGTGCTGGCGGTCGGCCACCTGACGGCCGGCGCGCTGATGCCGGCATTGCTCGGGCGCTTCTCGCGCGCCCATCCGCAGCTCGCCATCACGCTGCTGGACAGCACGGCCGAGCAGATGATGTCGCGCGTGCTGGCGCGCGAGGCCGACCTGGGCTTCGGCTCGGACATCGGCCAGAAGCATTCCGAACTCGCGACCGAGGCCTTGTTCTCCGAGGCGATGGCCCTGTTCCTGCGCGACGACCATCCGCTGGCGCGGCAGTCCGTGGTGGAGGCCGAACAGCTGGAGACCCTGGACTTCATCCACGTGAACCGCGACGCCACGGTCTGGCGCGCCATCAGCGCGCAGCTCGCGGGCGTGGCGCATGTCTATCCGCGGGTGGTGCAGCATGTCTCGATGCTGTCGACCGCCTTCGGCATGGTGCAGTCGGGAGCGGGCGTGGCGTTGTTGCCGCGCTATGTGGAGATCCTGATGCCAGGCAACCTGAGGGCCGTGGCGGTGGCGAATCCGACGCTGGAGTTTCCGGTCGTGGCCATTCGCCTGGCCAAGCATCCGCTCAGTCCGGCCGCCATGGCGTTTCTCGCCATGGCGCGGCAGCACATGAAGCCGCCGCGCAAGGACCGGAGCTGAGGGAGGCGGTCGGGGATCAGTCCTCGACGAAGGCTTCTTCGCGCTTGGACTTCACGGCCGGCAGCAGCACGATCACCAGCAGCAGGGCCGCGGCGGCGAGCAGGCCGAGCGAGATCGGACGCGTGACGAACACGCTCCAGTCGCCGCGCGAGAGCAGCAGCGCGCGACGCAGGTTCTCTTCCATCATCGGGCCCAGGATGAAGCCCAGCAGCAGCGGCGCGGGTTCGCAGCCGAGCTTGAAGAAGGTGTAGCCGACCAGACCGAAGATGCCCACCATCCAGATGTCGAAGGTGTTGTTGTTGGTCGAGTACACGCCGATGGCGCAGAACAGCACGATGGCCGGGAACAGGAACTTGTAGGGCACCGACAGCAGCTTGATCCACATGCCGATCAGCGGCAGGTTCAGGATGACCAGCATCGCGTTGCCGAGCCACATCGAGGCGATCAGGCCCCAGAACAGTTCGGGGTTGCTGGTCATGACCTGCGGACCCGGCTGGATGTTGTGGATCGTCATCGCGCCCACCATCAGCGCCATCACGGCGTTGGGCGGGATGCCCAGCGTCAGCAGCGGGATGAAGGAGGTCTGCGCGCCGGCGTTGTTGGCCGCCTCGGGTGCCGCGACGCCGCGGATGTTGCCCTTGCCGAAGGGCACTTCGCCCGGGTTCAGCTTGGTCTTCTTCTCGATCGTGTAGGCCGCGAAGGCCGCCAGCAGCGCGCCGCCGCCGGGCAGGATGCCCAGGGACGCGCCGAGTGCCGTGCCGCGCAGGACCGCGGGCACCATGCGCTTGAAGTCCTCCTTGGTCGGCATCAGGCCGGAGACCTTGGCCGTGAAGACCTCGCGGTCCTCTTCCGGACGCGACAGGTTGGCGATGATCTCGCCGTAGCCGAACACGCCCATGGCGATGGCCACGAAGCCGATGCCGTCGGTCAGCTCGGGGATGTCGAAGCTGAAGCGGGCGACGCCCGAGTTCACGTCGGTGCCGACCAGGCCCATCAGCAGGCCCAGCACGATCATCGCGATGGCCTTGAGCAGCGAGCCCGAAGCCAGCACCACGGCGCCGATCAGGCCCAGGATCATCAGCGAGAAGTACTCGGCCGGGCCGAACTTGAAGGCGATCTCGGTCAGGGGCGGCGCGAAGGCGGCCAGGATCAGCGTGCCGACGCAGCCGGCGAAGAACGAGCCCAGGCCGGCGGCCGCGAGCGCGGGACCCGCCCGCCCTCGTCGCGCCATCTGGTAGCCGTCGATCACGGTCACGACGGAGGACGATTCACCCGGCAGGTTGACCAGGATGGCGGTGGTGGAGCCGCCGTACTGCGCGCCGTAGTAGATGCCGGCCAGCATGATGAGGGCCGAGACGGGCGGCAGCGCGTAGGTGGCGGGCAGCAGCATCGCGATCGTCGCGACGGGGCCGATGCCGGGCAGCACGCCGATCAGCGTACCCAGGATACAGCCGACCAGGCAGTACAGCAGGTTCGTGAAGGTGAACGCGACGCCGAAGCCCAGCGAGAGGTTGTTGATCAGATCCATTTTTGTATTCCTCAGCCGGTGATGAAGGTCGGCCAGACCTGGATCTGGAGCTTGAGCGCCCAGATGAAGGCGATGTAGCTGCCGATCGCCAGGACGGTCGCGAGGATCAGCACCTTCTTGAGGTCGAACTCGTTGCCCGCCAGGCTGGAGATGAGCACCAGCGCGTAGATGGCGATGATCATTCCCATGGCCGGGACGCCCACGCTCGGCAGGCCGCCCAGCAGGACACCGAAGGCCAGGTTGGCGCCCAGGATGAAGACGACCTGCTTCCAGGCCCACTTCCCGATGTGCTCGCCATCGTTGGTCTCCACGGTCAGGGATGTGAACATGATGCCGGCGCCGATGACCGCCATCAGGATGCCCAGCATCAGCGGGAAGTAGCCCGGGCCCATGCGTGCGCCACTGCCCACGTTGTAGGTCGACGCACCCCACGCGAAGGCGATGCCCACGGCGGTGAACATCAACCCCGAGAAAAAGTCCTTCTGACTTTTGATTTTCACGAACGGTCTCCTCGAATCAATCGAACGGCAGATTCTCAGTGGGGGAGATCAGCCGTTCGATGTGGATTCCACCTAGCCAGCGCCTAGGGATTACCCCGGCCCGGAGCCTGTTCCAGCGGGGGCGTCGCGCTCAGGACCTCCTCGATGGTGGTCAGGCCCTCGGCCACGCGCAGGGCGCCGGCCAGGCGCAGCGGGCGCATGCCATCGGTCACGGCCTGGCGCCGCAGCGCGCCGAGGTCGGGCGTCTTGTCGACCCGGGTCTTGAACTCCTCGCCGATGCTCAGCAGTTCGTAGAGTCCCATGCGGCCCCGGTAGCCGGTCATGCGGCAGTCGACGCAGCCCACCGGCCGGTAGGCCCGCACGGCGCCGCTGATCTGCCAGGGCCGGACGAACTCGGCCAGCCGTTCGCGCGTCATCGTCTCGTCGGGCTGCTTGCAGTGCGGGCACAGCGTGCGCACCAGCCGCTGGGCCAGCACGCCCAGCATCACGGCATTGATGAGATAGGACGGCACGCCCAGCTCCATCATCCGCGTGATCGCGCTCGGCGCGTCGTTGGTGTGCAGGGTGCTGAAGACCAGGTGGCCGGTGAGCGCCGCCTGCACCGCCATCTCGGCCGTCGCCAGGTCGCGGATCTCGCCGACCATGATGATGTCCGGGTCCTGCCGCATCAGCGCGCGCAGACCCTCGGTGAAGCCGAAGTCCAGCTGCGGCTGGACCTGCGTCTGGTTGAAGGAGGCCTCGATCATCTCGATCGGGTCCTCGATGGTGCTGACGTTGACCTGCTCGGTCGCCACCCGCTTCAGGGTCGAGTAGAGCGTCGTCGTCTTGCCCGAGCCGGTCGGCCCGGTCACCAGCACGATGCCATGCGGCCGCGTCACCAGCCGCTCCCAGCGCTGGGCGTCGTGCTGCGAGAAGCCGAGCGCGTCGAGGTCCTTGACCGCCGTGTCGGGGTCGAAGATGCGCATCACCATCTTCTCGCCGAAGGCCGTGGGCAGGGTCGACAGCCGCATCTCGACCTCGTCGCCGCGCATGTTGCGCGTCTTGATGCGGCCGTCGAGCGGGCGCCGCTTCTCCACCACGTCCATGCGTCCGAGCAGCTTGATGCGCGCCACCATCGCGTTCATGACGCCCATGGGCATCTGGTAGGCCGGGTGCAGCACGCCGTCGATGCGGAAGCGGATCACGCCCTGCTCGCGCCGCGGCTCCAGGTGGATGTCGCTGGCGCGCTGGTCGAAGGCGTATTGCCAGAGCCAGTCGACCACCTGCACCACGCTCTGGTCGTTGGCGTCGAGCGGGCGGGTGCTCTTGCCCAGCTCGACGAGCTGCTCGAAGCTGGCGCCGCCGGCGTTGCCACCCGACTTCTGCGCCGCGCGCACCGACTTCGCGAGCGCGAAGAACTCGGCCGTGTAGCGCTGGATGTCGGTCGGGTTGGCCACCACGCGGCGCACCGTGCGCCGCGACTGGCGCTCGACCTCGGCGATCCAGTCGGTCAGGAAGGGCTCGGCCGTCGCCACCACCACCTCGGTCGCCGAGACCTGCACCGGCAGCACCTTGTGGCGCTCGGCATAGGCCGCGCTCATGGTGTCGGCGACCTTGCCGACATCGACCTTGAGCGGATCGATGCGCAGGTAGGCCAGCGCGGCGCGGCCGGCCAGCCATTGGGTGAGCAGCTCCAGGTCGAGCGGCTTGCCATCGGCCTCGCGCGTCATCGCGACATTGGCCAGCCGCACCAGGGGCGCCTGGCGGCTGGCGGCCTGGGCGCAGCGCGCGATGGTGCGCTGCGCCTCGGATGCCGAGATCACGTGGTCCTGGGCCAGCCACTCGATGAGCTGGCGCAGCTCGAGCGGGCCTTCGTGGCGCGGGACCGGTGGCGCGGCGGCCGGCGGGGAGGGATCGCTGGTGGACATCGGTCGGTCGCCGCGGCGGCGGCGCGGTTCAGGGTTGCAGGGGCTTGAAGACCCGCAGCCACTTGGCGGCCGGCAGTCCCCAGCGGGTCTGGATGGCCTCGGCGCGCCCGGCGAGCAGGTCGCGCCTGGGGCGCGTCGGCGTGCGCTGCGCCAGCACCACCGTGTTGCCTTCGCGCGTGGGCTTGAAGGCCCACACCGCCTCGGCGCCGAAGGCGGCGGCGATCTTCTCCAGGCTGTGCTCGTAGCTCGACGAGCGGCCGAAGAGATTGACCGTCATGGCGCCCTCCTCGGTCAGCAGCGCGCGGCAGTCGGCATAGAAGTCGGCGCCGTCGAGCACCGGGGCCGCCGCCTCGTGGTCGTAGAGGTCGACCTGCAGCGCATCGACCGTCGCATGCCAGCGCGGGTCGCGGATCTCGGTGCCGGCATCGGCCAGCACGACGCGCAGCCGGGCGTCGTCGGCCGGCAGCTTGAACCAGCCCCGGCAGGCCGCGATCACCTGCGGATTGATCTCGACGGCGGTGGTGCGCATGCGCAGCTGCTTGCGGCTGAACTTGGTCAGCGTGGCGGCCCCCAGGCCCAGCTGCATCGCATGGCGCTTGGCGACGCTGGCGGGGTCGACGAACAGCAGCCAGGCCATCATGCGCTGCACGTACTCGAGCTCGATCTCGAACGGCGCGTCCATCTTCATGGAGCCCTGGATCCATTCGGTGCCCAGGTGCAGGTAGCGGATGTCGCCCCAGTCGGAGAAGTTGACTTCCGGCAATGCCGGCTTGGACCGGGGCGCCATCAGCGCCGGCCTCGCGCGGTGGCGCGCGCGGCCCGGGCCGCGGGGTGACGGACGTCCGCGGCGGACGGGGAGCGAGGGAACCGGAGGACTGGCAAGGGAAGGAGCATCCGTGAGGGGTTGACGACGAACGGGCATGGTACTGCCCCGTCCGAGCGCGGACCATGCGGACCACGCGGACGAAAAAAAACCCGCCGTGGCGGGTTGCTCCGGATCGATGGCGTGCCGGTCGATCCACCGGCCGGGCGCGCGGCGCTGAGGCCGCCCGCCGGCCGGGGCCGGATCACTTGCCGGTCGCGGCGGCGTTCTGGGCCGTACCGGGGATCTTCTCGCCGATCTTGTCGCCCGCGGCGCGGACGCCGCCGGCCGCGCGGGAGGCCGTGTTGGAGACGACGTTGCCGGTCTTCTTGGCGGCGCGCTTGGTGGCGTTGCCGGCACGCTTGGCCGTGCGCTTGGTCGCGTTGCCGGCGCGCTTGGCGCCATCGACCGCGCGTTCGCCGACGGTGGGCTGGGCCGGAGCCGCCATGGCGGGGGTGGCCGGGCGCATCGGCGCGGCCTGGGGTGCCGTCATCGGTGCCGCGGGTGCGGGACCCGGGGTGGCGGTCTGGGCCACGGCCGAGAAGCCGATGGAAGCGATGCCCAGCGCGAGGATCGCGGGAACGGTACGGATGAAAGACGATGTCATTGCAAAGCTCCAGGGAGTTGTAGTCACGGGTCGCGAACTGCGTCGCGCCGAAGGAACAACGGGCCGCCGACGGGCGCGGATGACACGCCGTCGCCGTCCGCCGCACTTTTTTTCAGGCGCCGCCGACGGCGGGCTCCAGCAGCGCGCCCAGGCGCGGCAGCGCGGCCACGGCGTTGCGCGTGGTGATCTCGGCCAGCATCTCCGGACTGGTGCCCCGCAACCCGGCCAGCACGGCGGCGATGCGCGGCAGTTCCGCCGGTTCGTTGCGCCCCTGCGCCTGCCCGGCCTCGCGCGCCTCGCGCGTCCGGTACAGCCAGTGCGGCTGGATGTCCGGCGCATCGGTCTCCATGACGATGGCCTCCGGCGGCAATGCCGTCGCGAGGCGGCGCACCTGCAGGGCCCGCTCGAAGGTCAGCGTGCCGCCGAAGCCCAGCTTCAGTCCCAGGTCGAGGCAGGCCCGCGCCTGCTGTTCGCTGCCGTTGAAGGCATGCGCGATGCCGCGCCACGGCCGCCCGCCGCCGACCTGGCGCAGGTGCTTGAGCACGCGATCGACCGAGCGCCGCACATGCACGATCACCGGCAGGTCGTGCGCGCGCGCGAGCTGCAGCTGGCCGCGGAAGAAGCGTTGCTGCCGCTCGTCGTCGAGACCGGGAACGAAGTAGTCCAGGCCGATCTCGCCGATGGCCACCAGCCGGGGATCGTCGCGGCGCGCATGCAGCTCGGCGTCGAGCAGTTCCAGGTCGCCCTCGCGCGCCTCGCCGGTGCACAGGGGATGGATGCCCAGTGCATAGGCATCGCCCTGGCGGTGCGCGAGTTCGCGCACGATGCCGAAGTTGGCGACGGCCACCGCCGGGATCACGCACAGCGACACGCCGGCGGCCGTCGCGCGGGCCCGCACGGCGGGTTGTTCGGTACCGAACTCCGACGCATCCAGGTGACAGTGGGTATCGATGAAACCAGTCATCGGCCCATGATGCCCGAAGGCATGCAAGGGGGCATAAAGCGTGCTACTGTGATTTACTCCGCGTGCTCGTTAAGGTGTTCTTCTTACTGCAAGAACACAACGACGGTGCATCACATGTCCCCGGTCACACGTCACTTTTGCTGGAGGTGCCGATGCGCAGGCAAGCTTTTCTCGGCTGGCAACCCGGTCGGCGCGCCTTCGCCGTCATGGCGCTGCTGTTCCTGTCCCTGGCCGTCGGCACGGCGGTGCTGTGGCCGCGCCAGGCGCCGCACACGCTGACGCAGAAGGACATCGACGCGGCGGTGCTGCGCACGCTGCAGACCACCTCCCTGCCCTCGCCGGCGGCTCGCGCCGCGGCCACCGTGCGACCGGCCGTCGTGCGCGTCGTCGCCTATGGCCACGAGCGAGCCACGCCCGAGGCCAGGACCCAGAAGCGCGGCCGCAACATGGCGCGCGGCAAGCCGCCAGAGGCCGACGGCCCGCCCGGCGAGGAGGAGGAGCGCGGCGTCGGCACCGGCGTGGTGATCGTCGACAAGGGAATCATCCTGACCAACCTGCATGTCGTGGCCGGCGCGGAGAAGATCAAGGTGACCTTCTTCGACGGCCTCGAATCGATCGCCACCGTCACCGGCACGCAGCCCGAGAACGACCTGGCGGTGCTGCAGGCGCAGAAGATCCCCGACGACCTGATCGCCGCGACGATGCGCTCGACGGCCGACCTGCAGCCGGGCGACCAGGTGGCGGCGGTGGGCTTTCCGTTCGGCATCGGACCCTCGGTCTCGGCCGGCGTGGTGTCGGGACTGCGGCGCTCGTTCCGCTCGCCCGAGGGCAGGCAGGAGCTGGGCAACCTGATCCAGTTCGATGCCGCGGCCAACCCCGGCAATTCGGGCGGTCCGCTGATCAACATGGATGGCGAGGTGCTGGGCATCGTGACGGCCATCCTCAACCCGACCCAGCAGCGCACCTTCATCGGCATCGGTTTCGCGGTGCCGATCGAGAACGCGGCCTCGGCGGCCGGCTCGCCACCGTTCTGAGCCGACGCATCCCGAGACCTATCCACCGATCTTCCCGGTCCCCTCCTTCCTTCAGGAAAGTCCCGCATGAGCATCGCAGAGTCCTCCCCTTCCAGTGCGCCACCGGCTACCGCCGAACTGATGGAGCAGATCCTCTACGAGGTCAAGCGCGTGGTGGTCGGCCAGGACCGCTTCCTGGAGCGCGTGATGGTGGCCATCCTGGCCGGCGGCCACCTGCTGGTCGAGGGCGTTCCCGGCCTGGCCAAGACGCTGACCATCAAGACCCTGGCCGACACCATCCGCGGCCAGTTCAAGCGCATCCAGTTCACGCCCGACCTGGTGCCCTCCGACCTGGTGGGCACGCGCATCTACAACCAGAAGAGCGGCGAGTTCACGACCTCGCTGGGACCGGTGTTCGCCAACCTGCTGCTGGCCGACGAGATCAACCGCGCGCCGGCCAAGGTGCAGAGCGCGCTGCTGGAGGTGATGCAGGAGCGCCAGGTGACCATCGCCGGCGAGACGCACAAGGTGCCGCGCCCGTTCCTGGTGATGGCGACGCAGAACCCGATCGAGACCGAGGGCACCTATCCCTTGCCGGAGGCGCAGGTCGACCGCTTCATGATGAAGGTGATGGTCGACTATCCGAGCGACGAGGAGGAGTTCGTGATCGTCCAGCGCGTGATCGGCCCGCCGGTGGTGGCCAGTCCGGTGGCCGACACGACGCAGCTCGCCGCCCTGCAGGCCGAGGCGCGCCGGGTGTATGTCGATCCGTCGCTGATCCAGTACGCGGTGAAGCTGGTGTCGGCCACGCGCAATCCGGAGAAGCACGGCCTGCGCGACATGAAGCGCTTCATCACCTTCGGCGCCAGCCCGCGCGCCACCATCAACCTGACCGAGGGCGCGCGCGCCCTGGCGCTGCTGCGCGGCCGCAGCTACGCGTTGCCCGAGGACATGACGGCCCTGGTGCCCGACGTGCTGCGCCATCGCGTGACGCTGTCGTACGAGGGATTGTCGGAGGGCCTGACCTCGGACGGCCTGATCGACAAGATCATGCGTGCCGTGCCGGCGCCGCCCAAGCCGCTGGAACACGAGAAGCTGGCGGCCTGACCATGAGCACCCCCAGCATGCGCACCCCCGGTCCTCGCGCACTGCGTGTCGCTGCGCCAACCCGCTTGCGGGGAGCCATGCCGGCGGACCGGCGCGGCCGGATCGACGGCATCCCGGGAGGTCGTTCGTGAAACTGTGGTGGCGATCGAAGGCGCGTGCGCCGGAAGCGGGGTCGGAGCCGGTCGCGGTGGCGGCCAACGATGCCGGGGCCGGCGGGGCGGAGCGGCTGCTGGCGCGGCTGGAGTGGACCGTGATCCGGCGCCTCGACGGCCTGCTGCAGGGCAACTACCGCACGCTGATGCGCGGCGCCGGGCTGGACCTGGCGGACCTGCGCGAATACCAGTTGCACGACGACGTGCGCCACATCGACTGGAATGTCACGGCGCGGCTGGAGACGCCCCACGTGCGCGTGTTCACCGAGGACCGCGAGATGACGGCCTGGTTCGTGCTCGACCTGAGCCGCTCGGTCGACTTCGGCTCCGGCGTCAAGGCCAAGCGCGAGGTGTCGATCGGCTTCGTCGGCGCGCTGGCGCGACTGCTGACGCGCCATGGCAACCGGGTCGGCGCGCTGGTCTATGGCCACGACATCGAGGCGGTGATCCCGCCGCGCACCGGACGGCGCCACGTGCTGCACCTGCTCCACGCCATGGAACGCCGCGCCGTCGAGGCACCGCCGACGCAGAAGGGCATGACGCGCCTGTCGGACCTGCTCGCCTCCGCCGCCGGCCTGATGCCGCGGCGCTCGACGGTGTTCGTGGTCTCCGATTTCCTGAGCGAGCCCGGCTGGGAGGAGCCGCTCGGCCGGCTGGCGTTGCGCCACGAGGTGGTCGCGGTGCGACTGTTCGACCCGCTGGAGCTGGAGCTGCCCGATCTCGGCCTGGTGCCGCTGCGCGATGCCGAGACCGGCGAGCAGCTGTGGGTCGACACGCACGACCCCGGCTTCAGGAAGCGCTTCGCCCGGCTCGCCGCCGAACGCGAGCAGACCCTGCGCGCGGCGCTGGCGAAGGCGCGCGTGGACACGCTCGAACTCTCGACCGCCGACGACCTCGCCGCCGCCATCCTGCGCTTCGCCGACGCGCGCAAGCAGCGCATGCGCGCGAGTGGCGGCGCCCATGCGAATTTCACGAAGACGGCTGCGGCCACATGACGCACGCGGAGACGCCATGAATTTCCTCTGGCCCCAGTTCCTCTGGCTGCTGACCCTGCTGCCGATCCTGCTGCTGCTCTACCTGTGGCTGCTGCGCCGCAAGAAGAAGCTGGCCCTGCGCTATGCCAGCCTGTCGCTGGTGCGCGAGGCGATGGGCGGCGGCCAGAGCGTGCGCCGCCACATCCCGCCGCTGCTGTTCCTGCTGGCCATCGCCGCCATGCTGGTGGCCGCGGCGCGGCCGATGGCGGTGGTGGTGCTGCCCTCGAACCAGCAGACCATCATCCTGGCGATGGACGTCTCCGGCAGCATGCGCGCGACCGATGTGCTGCCCAACCGGCTGGTGGCGGCGCAGGAGGCGGCCAAGGCCTTCATCAAGGACCTGCCGCGCACCGTCAAGGTCGGCATCGTCGCCTTCGCCGGCAGCGCCCAGGTGGCGCAGCTGCCCACGGTCAACCACGACGACCTGATGACCGCCATCGACGGCTTCCAGCTGCAGCGGGCCACCGCCACCGGCAATGCCATCGTGGTCTCGCTGGCCACGCTGTTCCCCGACCAGGGCATCGACGTCGCCAACTTCGGCCCGCCCAGCCGCTCGCGCGGCGTGCCGATCGAGCAGGCCGGCCGCGCGCCGCCCAAGGCCTTCGTGCCGGTGGCGCCGGGCTCCTACACCTCGGCCGCGATCATCATGCTGACCGATGGCCAGCGCACCACCGGCGTCGATCCGCTGGATGCCGCCAAGGCCGCCGCCGAGCGCGGCGTGCGGGTCTACACGGTGGGCGTGGGCACGGTCGATGGCGAGACCATCGGCTTCGAGGGCTGGTCGATGCGCGTGCGGCTCGACGAGGACACGCTCAAGGCGGTGGCCAACCAGACGCAGGCCGACTATTTCTATGCCGGCACGGCGGCCGACCTGAAGAAGGTCTACGACACGCTCAGCTCGCGCCTGACGGTCGAGAAGAAGGAGACCGAGGTCTCGGCCCTGTTCGCGCTCGGCGCGGCGCTGCTGGCCCTGCTGTCGGCCGGGCTCTCGCTGTTCTGGTTCAACCGCATCCTCTGATGGCCGAGACCCCGTCCCTCCCCGGCGCGACCATCGACGCGCGCGGCCCGTTCGACCTCGGCGGCCGCGTCGCCCTCGTGACCGGCGGCAATGGCGGCATCGGCCTGGGCATGGCGCTGGGACTGGCCCGCGCCGGCGCCCGCGTGGTGGTGGCGGGGCGCAACGCGGGGAAATCGGCCGCCGCGGTCGCGGCGCTGGTCGAGGCCGGCAGCAGCGACAGCTTCGCCCTGGCGGCCGACGTCACCGACGAGGCCTCCGTGCAATCGATGTTCGACGCGCTGGCCGAGCGCACCGATGGCCGGCTCGACATCCTGGTGAACAACGCCGGCACCACGGTGCGCAAGCCGGTCGACCAGCTCTCGCTCGCCGAATGGCACGCGGTGATGGACACCAACCTCACCAGCGCCTTCCTGTGCTGCCGGGCGGCGCATCCACTGCTGAAGGCGGCGGGCGGCGGCAAGATCATCAACATCGGCTCGATGATGTCGATCTTCGGCGCCGCCTACGCGCCGGCCTATGGCGCGAGCAAGGGCGGCATCGTGCAGCTGACCCGGTCGCTGGCCGCGGCCTGGGCCGCCGACCGCATCCAGGCCAATGCGGTGCTGCCCGGCTGGATCCGGACCGAACTCACCGAGAGCGCGCGCACCCATGTGCCGGGCCTGAACGAACGCGTGATCGCGCGCACCGCCGCCGGACGCTGGGGCGAGCCGCCCGACCTGGCCGGCATCGCGGTGTTCCTGGCCGGCGCGGGATCGGACTTCGTCACCGGCACGGCGATCCCGGTGGACGGCGGCTATTCGATCGCCGCCTGACGCGGCCTCAGCCGCAGACCACCGTCGTGCCCACCGGGCGGCAGGTCCGGCCATCGGGGCGCACATAGCGGTCGAGCCGGCCGGCGCGGTCGTAGTGGTTGCCCTGGGTGTCCTGGCAGCCGGCGCCATCGCAGCCACGCAGCCGTGGACGCAGGTCGGGCAGGGGCGCCGGCGGGCCGCGATGGATGCCGCCATACGCGCCGCCGTAGACGCCCCCATAGGGAACGACGCCATAGGGAACGCCATAGGGAACGCCGTAGGGATCGACCTGGACGTTCGAGCGCGGATCCAGGCGCGCGGCTTCCGCCTGCTCGCGCTGGCGCCGCTGCTCGGCGGCGCGTCGGTTCTGCTCCTCCTGCCAGAGGCGTGGATCGGTGGCCGGCGTCGCGACCGGTGGCCGGTCGGCGCGCGTGACGGCATCGACCGTCTCGCGCTGCAGCCGGCGCGCGCGCTCGACGCCGTCGAGCTGCTGCTGCAGGCGGTCCGGGCCCGGGGCGTCATCGCGCCCGGCATAGGCGCCCGGGTCGAGTCCGAGGTCGACGCGCTGCTCCCCGGCCTTGCAGCCGGTGTCGTTGTAGCTGACCTTGCCGGCGGCATCGCGGCAGCGCACCACCTGGGCGCCGGACGCCGTGGCCAGGGCCAGCAGCAGCGCGAGGACGAGCGGTGCGCGCATGCGGGAGCGACTCAGGCCGGGACCGCGAAGCCGGCGAAGCAGTCGTCGAGCCGGCGCAGGTAGCCGGCCCGCTCGGCCTCGTCGATGAAGCTGCCTTCGAAGCTGTTGGCCGCCAGCTGCCAGGCATGGCGCGCCGTCAGGCCGGTGGCGGCGAAGGTCTGGAGGAAGTTGTCGTTCATGTAGCCGCCGAAGTAGGCCGGATCGTCGGAGTTCACGGTCGCGACGAGGCCGGCGTCGAGCAGCTCGCGCAGGTTGTGCGCGGCCAGGTCGGGAAACACGCACAGCTTCAGGTTCGACAGCGGGCACACCGTCAGCGGGATGCGGTCGCGCGCCAGGCGCCGCATCAGCTCGGGGTCCTTGGGGCTCTGCACGCCATGGTCGATGCGCTCGACGTGGAGCACGTCCAGCGCGCTCCAGACATAGGCCGGCGGGCCCTCCTCGCCCGCGTGCGCCACCAGGTGCAGGCCGAGCTCGCGGCAGCGGGCGAAGACGCGGGCGAACTTCTCCGGCGGATGGCCGACCTCGCTGGAATCCAGTCCGACGCCGATGAAGCGGTCACGCAGCGGCAGCGCGTCCTCCAGCGTGGCGAAGGCGTCCTCCTCGCTCAGGTGGCGCAGGAAGCACAGGATGAGCGAGGCGCTGACGCCCAGCTTCTCGCGCGCCTCGACGCAGGCGCGGTGCAGGCCGTCGATCACGGTGCGCATCGGCACGCCGCGCGCGGTGTGGGTCTGCGGGTCGAAGAACATCTCGGTGTGCACGACGTGGTCGGCGGCGGCGCGCTCCAGGTAGGCCCACGCCATGTCGTGGAAATCCTGCTCGTGCAGCAGCACGCTGGCGCCGGCGTAGTAGATGTCGAGAAAGCTCTGCAGGTCGGTGAAGGCATAGGCGCGACGCAGGGCCTCGACATCGGCGTAGGGCAGCGCGACGCCGTTGCGCCGCGCGAGCGCGAAGATCAGCTCCGGTTCGAGCGAACCCTCGATGTGCATGTGCAGCTCGGCCTTGGGCATGGCGCGCAGCAGGTCCGGCAGGCGGTCGTGGGGGATGGTGTCGAAGTCGGGGCGGGTCATGCGCGTACTCTAAATCTTCCCGCCACCCTCCTGGTGGCGCGGGGGGTCTCGCCTACCATCGGAGGATGCATTTCTCTCGTCTGCGCGCCGAGTGGTGTCCGACCACCATCCCCCGCGAACTGATGGCCGGTGCCGTCGCCACCTTCGCCCTCATCCCCGAAGTCATCGCCTTCTCCTTCGTCGCCGGCGTCGACCCGGCCGTGGGCCTGTTCGCCTCCTTCGTCATCGGCATCGTGATCGCCTTCGCCGGTGGGCGGCCGGCCATGATCTCGGCGGCGGCCGGTTCGGTGGCCCTGGTGGCGGCGCCGCTGGTGCAGTCGCATGGCCTGCGCTATCTGCTGGCGGCGGGCGTGCTGGCCGGACTGATGCAGATCGTCTTCGGACTGCTGCGGCTGGGCGCGCTGATGCGCTTCGTCTCCAGCTCGGTGCGCACCGGCTTCGTCAACGCCCTGGCGATCCTGATCTTCTCGGCGCAGCTGCCGCATCTGATGGGCGCCAGCGCCACCACCTGGGCCGTGCTGGCCGCCGGCCTGGCGATCATCTACCTGCTGCCGCGGCTGACCAGCGCCGTGCCGTCCCCATTGGTGTGCATCGTGGTGCTGACCATCGCCGCCTCCGCCTTCGGCCTGCCGCTCAGGACGGTGGCCGATCTGGGCCAGCTGCCCGACGCGATGCCGGTCTTCACCCTGCTCGACGTGCCCTTCACGCTGGAGACCCTGCGCCTGATCGCCCTGCCCGCGCTGGCCATCGCGATGGTCGGCCTGCTCGAATCGATGATGACCGCCAGCGTGGTCGACGAACTCACCGACACGCCCAGCGACAAGAACCGCGAATGCGCCGGCCTCGGCCTGGCCAACGTGGCGGCCAGCTTCTTCGGCGGCATCGCCGGCTGCGGGATGATCGGCCAGACCGTCAGCAACGTGCGCTATGGCGGGCGCGGACGGCTGTCGACGCTGTTCGCCGGCGTGTTCCTGCTGATCCTGATGGTGGTCCTCAAGCCGTGGGTGTCGCAGGTGCCGGTGGCCGCGCTGGTGGCGATCATGGTGATGGTCTCGGTCTCCACCTTTGACTGGGGCTCGCTGCGCGGCATGGTGCGCCGCCCGCGCATGTCGAGCGCCGTCATGATGGCGACCGTGGCCGTCACGGTCGCCACGCACAACCTGGCCGCCGGCGTGGCCGTGGGCGTGATGCTCAGCGGCGTGTTCTTCACCTTCAAGGTCTCGCGGCTGCTCGACGTCAGCGCGCACGACGACGTCACCATCGACATGGCGGCAGCCGTCGACCGCGACACCACCGACCTCGGCGCGCTGCCCGGCGCCATCCTCGGAGCGCGCACCTACCGCGTGCGCGGCCAGGTCTTCTTCGCCTCGGCCGACCTGTTCATCGATGCCTTCGACACCCGCGACACCGAAGGCCGCCCGGTCCGCATCGACCTCTCCCAGGCCCACTTCTGGGACGTCACCGCCGTCGCCGCCCTCGACAAGGTCGTCGAGCGCCTGCGCAAGCACGGCAGCCCCGTCGAGGTCATCGGCCTCAACACCGCCAGCGAAGTCCTGATCGACCGCCTAGGCCCCAAGGCGTAAAAAAATCCCCTTCCCCCACCCGCCCGCCCCGCGAAGCGACGCGAAGCGAGCAAGCCCCGCCAGAGACACCGTGGATCCGGCTGCGCCGGTCCACCGGTGTCGCCCCCGGACGGGGGTGGGCGCTGCTACACGCAGTGAGCAAGCCTGGGGGCGAACCTCATTTTCCGGGCACCTTGCCCTCGACGCCCTTGACGTAGAACCCCACGCCCGAGAGGAACTGGTCGTCCGCGACCGTGTCCTTGGCGACCAGCTCCTTGCCGTCCTGGCCGACGATCGGGCCCTTCCAGATCGAGAAGCTGCCATCCTTCAGGCCCGCCTTGACGGTCTCGACCTTGGTCCTGATCTCGGCCGGCACGTCCTCGGCGATGGAGACGATGTCGATCGCGCCCTCCTTCACGCCCCACCAGCTGCGCCCGGTGGTCCACTTGCCCTCGAGCGCGTCGCGGGTCGTCTTGATGTAGTACGGGGCCCAGTTGATGACGGCCGAGGCCAGGTGCGCCTTGGGGCCATAGGCGGTCATGTCCGAGTCCCAGCCGAAGGCGCGCTTGCCCTTCTCCTGCGCCGTCTTGAGCACGGCGGGCGAGTCGGTGTTCTGGAACAGCACGTCGGCGCCGCCGTTGATGAGCGCCGTCGCGGCCTCGGTCTCCTTGGGCGGGCTGAACCACTCGTTGACCCACACCACCTTGGTCGTGATCTTCGGGTTCACCGACTGCGCGCCCATGGTGAAGCTGTTGATGTTGCGCAGCACCTCGGGGATCGGCACCGAGCCGACCACGCCCAGCGTGTTCGACTTGGTCATGCCGCCGGCGATGATGCCCGCCAGGTACGCGCCCTCGTAGGTGCGGCTGTCGTAGGTGCGCAGGTTCTCGGCCGTCTTGTAGCCGGTGGCGTGCTCGAACCTGACGTCCTTGCTGTCGTTGGCGACCTTCAGGATCGGCTCCATGTAGCCGAAGGTGGTGCCGAAGACCAGCTTGTTGCCCTGGCCGACGAAGTCGCGGAACACGCGCTCGGCATCGGCCGACTCGGGCACGCTCTCGACGAAGGTGGTCTTGATGCGATCGCCGAATTCCTTCTCCAGCGCCTTGCGGCCGTTGTCGTGCGCGAACGACCAGCCGCCGTCGCCGACCGGGCCGACATAGGCGAAGGCGATGTTCAGCGGCGCGGCCGGGGTGGCGGCCGGCGCGGCGGCGGTGGCCGGCGCCGATGTCGCGGGCGCGGCGGCGGCGGCGGGCGCTTCTTCCTTCTTGCCGCAGCCCACCAGGGCGGCGGAGGCGACGGCGGAGAAGGCGGCGAGCTTGAGCAGGGAGCGCTTGTTCAGTTCGGTCATGGGCGGGAGGTCCTCGAGAGAAAGACGGAGAGTGGTTGGAAACAGACGAAACGGAATGGACGGGTCAGGACCGTGGTTCAGGCGCCCGGATGGAACGGCTTGCCGATCGATGCGGGCATGTTGATGCGGATGAACGCCGGGTTGCGCGAGATCAGGGCCAGCACCACGATCGGGGCAATGTACTGCAGCATGCTCAGGAACTGGCTCGGCACGTCGACGCCGGTGCTCTGCAGATGGAAGCCCAGCATCGAGACGCCGCCGAACAGATAGGCGCCCAGCAGCACCCGCACCGGCCGCCAGGTGGCGAAGGTGGTGAGCGCCAGGGCGATCCAGCCGCGCCCGGCGGTCATGCCCTCGACCCACAGCGGCGTGTAGACCGTCGAGAGGTAGGCCCCCGACAGCCCGCACAGCGCGCCGCCGGCCACCACCGCCAGGAAGCGGATGCGCCGCACCGGATAGCCCAGCGCGTGCGACGACTCCGGCGACTCGCCCACCGAGCGCAGCACCAGCCCGGCGCGCGTGCGATAGAGGAACCAGATCAGTCCCGCCGTCAGCGCCACCGCGCCATAGACCATCGGGTGGTGCCGGAACAGCGCCGGCCCGACCAGCGGCAGGTCGCCCAGCACCGGCAGCGCATAAGACACGCTCGCGGGCAGCTTGGCCTGCACGAAGTTGATGCCGACGAAGGCCGAGAAGCCGACCCCGAACAGGCTCAGCGCCAGGCCGGTGGCGTACTGGTTGGTGTTGAGCCAGATCACCAGCACGCCGAAGATCGCCGCCAGCGCCGCGCCGGCGGCCATGCCGGCGACGAAGCCCAGCCAGGGCTGGTGCGTGATCGACACCGTGGCGAAGCCGGCGATGGCCGCGCACAGCATCATGCCCTCGGCGCCGAGATTGACGATGCCGGCCTTCTCGTTGATCAGCAGGCCCAGCGCCGCGAGGGCGAGCACCGTGCCGGCGGCCAGCGACGAGCCCAGGAGGAGTGCGTAGTTGTCCATCAGACGGATCCTTGGGTGGCGGTGGTGGCGGCGATGGCGGTGCCGGCGGCGGCGGGCACGGTCAGGGGCGTGGCGGCCTGCAGCGAGGCGGCACTGGCGGCGGCGGAGGTGTTCGAGCCGGACGCGGCGGCCGGCGCCTTGCGGCGCAGGCGATAGGCGATCAGGGTGTCGCAGGCCAGCAGCGAGAACAACAGCAGGCCCTGGAACACGCCGGTCAGCGACTTCGGCAGCCCCAGGCGCGACTGCGCGAGTTCGCCGCCGATGTAGAACATGCTCATCAGCACGGCCGAGAAGATCATGCCCACCGGATGCAGCCGTCCGACGAAGGCCACGATGATGGCCGCGAAGCCATAGCCGGCCGGCACGTAGGGCGTGAGCTGCCCGATCGGTCCGGCGACCTCCAGCGCGCCGGCCAGGCCGGCCGCGCCGCCCGAGGTCAGCAGCGCGACCCACACCGCGCGCCGCGCCGAGAAGCCGGCATAGCGCGCCGCCGCCGGCGCCAGGCCACCGACCTGCTGGGCGAAGCCGGCGCGCGTGCGGAACAGGAACACCCACAGCGCCGCCGCCCCGGCCAGCGCGATCAGGAGACCGATGCTGGCGCGCGAGCCCTTGAACAGGCGCGGGATCTGCGTCACGGCATCGAAGGTGCGGGTCTGCGGGAAGTTGTAGCCCATCGGGTCCTTCCAGGGTCCGTAGACCAGCCAGCCCAGCAGCAGCGTCGCCACGTACACCAGCATCAGGCTGACCAGGATCTCGCTGGCGTTGCAGCGGTCGCGCAGGAAGGCGACGATGCCGGCCCAGACCATGCCCCCGGCGATGCCCGCCAGCAGGATCGCCGCGATGATCCACGGCCCGGTGCTCTTGTCGGCCAGCAGCGCCACGCCACCGGCGGCGATGGCGCCGCAGACGAACTGGCCCTCGGCGCCGATGTTCCAGATGTTGGAGCGGAAGCACACCGCCAGCCCGAGCGCGATGATCAACAGCGGCGTCGCCTTGACCATCAGCTCGCCCAGCGCGTAGCCGCTCTTGATGGGTTCCCAGAAGAACACCAGCAGGCCCTTGACCGGGTCCTTGCCCAGCAGCGCGAACAGCGCCGTGCCGATGGCCACCGTGACGAGCAACGCCAGTACCGGCGAGGCATAGCTCCAGAAGCGCGAGAGCTGCGGGCGGGGTTCGAGCTTAAGCATGGGCCACCTCCTGGCGAGCGGCTGCCGCCGGGGTGGCGGCGGGTGCGTCCCACAGTCCGCTCATCCATTCGCCGATGCGCGGCACGGTGGCGTCGGCGCGGTCGACCGAGGGCGACAGCCGGCCCTTGGCGATCACGTGCAGCCGGTCGCTGAGGTCGAACAGCTCGTCGAGCTCCTCGCTCACCACCAGCACCGCGCAGCCGGCGTCGCGCAAGGCCAGGATCTCGTTGCGGATCAGGGCCGCCGCGCCGACGTCGACGCCCCAGGTCGGCTGCGAGACGATGAACAGCCTGGGCCGGGCGTCGATCTCGCGCCCGACGATGAACTTCTGCAGGTTGCCGCCCGACAGCGAGCGCGCCGCCGCGTCGGGTCCGCCGGCCTTGACGTTGAAGCGCCGGATGATCTCCCGGGCCTGCGCGGCCAGCGCGCCGGTGCGGATCCAGCCACCGGCGCCGATGGCGTCGCCGCGCGTGAGCAGCAGGTTGTGCGCCAGGCCCAGCGAGGGCACGGCGCCGCGGCCGAGCCGCTCCTCCGGCACGAAATGCACGCCCAGCGCGCGCCGGGCCCGTGGCCGCAGGCGCGCCGCCGGCTGGCCGAAGACCTCGATCATGGCCGGCTCGGCGCGCGTGTCCTCGCCCGAGAGCGCATAGAGCAGTTCCTTCTGGCCGTTGCCCGAGACCCCGGCGATGCCCACCACCTCGCCGGCGCGCACGTCCATCGAGATCCCTTCCAGGTCGACGCCGAACTGGTCCTCGCGCGCCAGCGTCAGGCCGGCCACGCGCAATGCCACCGCGCCGGCCTTCGAGGGCCGGTGCACCAGCGGCGGCGGCTCGGCGCCGATCATCAGGCGCGAGAGCGATTCGTTGCTCTCCTGCTGCGGGTTGCACACGCCCGTCACCTTGCCGCCGCGCAGCACGGTGCAGGCGGTGCACAGCTCGCGGATCTCGTGGAGCTTGTGGCTGATGTAGAGGATGCTGCAGCCCTGCGAGGCCAGCTTCTTGAGCACCACGAACAGCCGCCCCACGGCCTGCGGCGTCAGCACCGAGGTCGGCTCGTCGAGGATCAGCAGCTGCGGGTCGGTCAGCAGCGCGCGGATGATCTCCACGCGCTGCATCTCGCCCACCGACAGCGTGTGCACCGGGCGCGACGGATCGATGTCGAGACCGTACTCGCCGGCCTTGGCCTCGATGCGGCGCGTGACCTCGGCCAGCGCCAGCGACTTGTCCAGGCCGAGCCAGACGTTCTCGGCCACCGTCAGGGTGTCGAACAGGCTGAAGTGCTGGAACACCATGCTGATGCCCAGCGCCCGCGCCTCCTGCGGATTGCGCACGTTGACGGCGCGGCCGTTGAAGCCGACGCTGCCCTCGTCGGGCTTGACGGCGCCGTAGATGATCTTCATCAGCGTCGACTTGCCGGCGCCGTTCTCGCCCAGCACGGCATGCGTCTCGCCCGGGCGGACGATCAGCGAGACGTCGCTGTTGGCCACCACCGACGGGTAGCGCTTGGTGATGTGGTCGAGCTGGAGCCGGTTCGCGGCCGGCATCGGGATCGGGGTCGTGGGAGTGGTGCTCATGCCTGTGCCGCGGCCGGGGTGACCGGCGTCGTTGTCGTCGTTGTTGGAATGGGGGTGTCCGGGGCCTCCGCGCGCAGCGACGCGGCGACCGCCTTGATGCGCTCGCGCAGCCAGCGCGCCGCGGCCGAGGCATGCGTGCGCTCGTGCCACAGCTGGTAGTAGACGAGGCGCGGGAACTCGACCGGGCAGGCGACGATGCGCACCGGCAGCCGGCTGGCGAAGCGCTCGCAGTACTGGCGCCCGGTGGTCAGCACCAGCAGGCTCGCGGCCACCATGTCCGGGATCAGCCCGAAGTGCGCGCAGCGCGCGGCGATGCGGCGCTCCAGCCGCTGCGCGTCGAGCATCTGGTCGATGATGCCGCGCGCCCCCGGATGCGTGGGCGTGGGCGCGACGTGCTCCGAGTCGAGCCACTGCGCCACGGTCCAGCCGCGCCGCGCCGCCGGATGCCCGTGGGCCACCAGCGACACCACCTCGTCCTCGAACAGGCGCGCCATGTGCAGATCGTCGGGCGGCTTCTGCCAGTTGCCCACCACCACGTCGACGTCGCCGATCGCCAGGTTGGCGTGATAGCTGGCCTCCGCCGACAGCGCCTGGATCTCGATGGCGCAGCGCGGCGCCTGCGCCTTCACCTGCGCCACCAGCAGGGGCAGGAACAATGGATCGAGGTAGTCGCTGGCGGCGATGCGGAAGACATGCTCGGTGGTCTGCGGCTCGAAGCCGCGCGCGTCGGAGAACAGCGCCTCGGCCGAGCGCAGGATGCTGGCGGCCGGCTCGATCATGCGCAATGCCGCGTCGGTCGGCGCCATGCCGGCGCCGGAGCGCACCAGCAGCGGATCGCCGGCGAGCTCGCGCAGCCGCTTGAGCGCGGCGGAGACGGCCGGCTGGTGCATGCCCAGGCGCAGCGCCGCGCGCGAGACGCTGCGCTCGGTCAGCACCGTGTGCAGCACGCGGATGAGGTGCAGGTCGATCTTGTCGAAGGCAATCTGGTCTCTCATGGCCATCCCCGCATTGTCACGACCCGCGCGGGCTCACGCCACGGGGTGGCCACCGACGACCGGCCGCGTCGTCATTGCACCGCCGCGATGGCGTCGAGGATGGCCTCGGCGGTGGCGGGGGCGCGCAGCGGCGGATCGGCGCGGTGGCCGCCGGCGGCGGAGACGGCATCGCGGATGGCGAAGAAGACCGAGAACGGCAGCAGCAGCGGCGGCTCGCCGACGGCCTTGCTGCGGTGGATCGAATCCTCCGCGTTGGGCCGGTCGAACAGCCGCACGTTGAACACCGGCGGGCAGTCGTTGGCCGTCGGGATCTTGTAGGTGCTGGGGGCGTGCGTGGCGAGCTTGCCGGTCGTCGGATGCCAGACCAGCTCCTCGGTGGTGAGCCAGCCCATGCCCTGGATGAAGGCGCCCTCGACCTGGCCGATGTCGATCGCCGGATTGAGCGAGCGGCCGGCATCCTGCAGGATGTCCGCGCGCAGCAGCTTCCACTCGCCGGTGAGCGTGTCCACCACCACCTCGCTGACCGCCGCGCCATAGGCGAAGTAGTAGAACGGCCGGCCCTTGAGCGTGTCGCGGTCCCAGCTCAGTCCGGGCGTGGCGTAGAAGCCGTCGGACCACAGCTGCACGCGGTCGAGGTAGGCCTCGCCCACCAGCGTGCCGAAGCCCAGCGTGCGGCCGTTGACCTCGACCTTGTCGTTGGCGAAGCGCACGTCCGAGGCCAGTCCGCCATGGCGCGCTGCGGCGCAGGCGGCGAGCCGCTCGCGCACCTGGCGCGCGGCATCCTGCGCCGCCTTGCCGTTGAGGTCGGCGCCGGTGGAGGCCGCCGTGGCCGAGGTGTTGGCGACCTTGGCGGTGTCGGTGGCCGTGACGCGCACGCTCTCGAAGCTCACGCCCAGCTCGTGCGCCACCACCTGCGCCACCTTGGTGTTCAAGCCCTGGCCCATCTCGGTGCCGCCATGGTTCACCAGGATCGAGCCGTCGTTGTAGACATGCACCAGCGCGCCGGCCTGGTTGAAGTGCGGCACGTTGAACGAGATGCCGAACTTCAGCGGCGACAGCGCGATGCCGCGCTTGAGCACCGGACTGGCGGCGTTGAAGTCGGCGATGGCGGCGCGGCGCGCGCGATAGTCGCTGGTCGACTCCAGCTCGGCCACCAGCTCGTGGATGATGTTGTCGGTGACCGGCTGGGCATAGGGCGTGACGTTGCGCTCGTCGCGGCCGTAGAAGTTGATGCGCCGGACGTCGAGCGGATCGCGCCCCAGCGCGCGGGCCACGCCATCGAGGATGTTCTCGACCGCGATCGCGCCCTGCGGGCCGCCGAAGCCGCGGAACGCCGTGTTGCTCTGGGTGTGGGTGCGGCCGGAGTAGCCGTGGATCGCCACCTCCGGCAGCCAGTAGGCATTGTCGAAGTGGCACAGCGCCCGGGTCATCACCGGACCGGAGAGATCGGCCGAGTGGCCGGCGCGCGAGACCATCGAGATCTCGGCGCCGAGGATGCGGCCCTCGTCGTCGTGGCCGACCTGGTAGGTGTACCAGAAGCAGTGGCGTCGGCCGGTGATCAGGAAGTCGTCGTCGCGGTCGAGCCGCAACTTGACCGGGCGGCGCAGCCGGCTCGCCGCCACCGCCGCGACGCAGGCGAACAGGCCCGACTGCGACTCCTTGCCGCCGAAGCCGCCACCCATGCGCCGGCACTCGACATGCACCTCGTTGGCCTGCAGGTGCAGCGCGTGGGCCACCAGGTGCTGCATCTCGGTGGGATGCTGCGTCGAGCAGTGCACGTGCATGCCGCCGCCCTCCTTCGGGATGGCGTAGCTGATCTGTCCTTCCAGGTAGAACTGCTCCTGGCCACCGACGTCGAAGCTGCCTTCGAGCCGATGCGGCGCGGCGGCGATGGCGGCGCGCACGGCGGCCTCGCCCGGCGCGCGATCGCCGTGGTCGGCGGCATCGCCCAGGCTGGCGCTGCGCACCAGGTGCATCGGCGGCACCACGTACGCGCCCCGCGCATGGGCCTCGCGCGGCGTCAGCACCGGGGGCGCGGCCTCGACCGCGATCACGTCCCGGGCCCGGGCGGCGGCGCGGCGGGCATCGTCGCGCGTGCGGGCGACGACGGCGAACACCGGCTGGCCGAGATAGCGGATGTCGCCGGCGCACAGGATCGGATCGTCGTGGACGATCGAGCCGCAGTCGTTGCTGCCCGGGATGTCGTCGGCCGCCAGCACGTCGACCACGCCGGGCAGCGCCCGGATGAGGTCGAGGTCGAGCCCGGTCACGCGCCCGGCCGCCACCGGCGCCAGGCCCAGCGCGCAATGCAGCGTGCCGGCCAGTTCGGGCAGGTCGTCGACATAGGCCGCCTCGCCCGCGACATGCAGTGCGGCCGACTCGTGCGGCCGGCTGATGCCGACCCGGATGCCGGCGTCGCGCGCGCGCGCCTCGGCGTCCTCGTCGATGCGCGCGGCGGTGTTGGCCCGGTAGTCGGCGAAGGCGGTGACCGGCTGGAGGAAGGCGGTATCGACCGGTTTGTTCATGACGGGCTCCCCGAGGTGGTGGCGGGCGACGCGGTGAGGCCCGGCAAGGCGTGCGGCATCGAATCCCAGACGCTGGTGGCGGACGGCGGCAGCGGATCGTCGGCGCGGGTCTCCAGCCACAGTCGCTGCAGCAGGTTCTGCGCCACCTTCAGCCGATAGGCGGCGGAGGCCCGCAGGTCCGACAGCGGCTCGAAATCCTCGGCCAGCGCGGCCTGCGCGGCGACCACGGATGCCCGCGTCCACGGCCGGCCGACCAGGGCCGCCTCGGCACGGGCGGCGCGGCGCACCGTCGCGGCCATGCCGCCGAAGGCCAGCCGCACGGCCTTGACCACCGGCTCCGGCGTCGCGCCATCGGCGTCGAGCTCGATGGCGAAGCCCGCGCACAGCGCCGAGATGTCGCAGTCGAAGCGCTTGCTGATCTTGTAGGCCCGCACGGTGCGCTCCAGGGCCGCCAGCGGCACGGCGATGGCCTGGACGAACTCGCCCGCCTCGAGCCGGTTCTTCATGTAGCCGAGATAGAACTCGTCCAGCCGCAGGCGCCGCACGCGCGCGCCGCGCCGCAGTTCGACCTCGGCATCGAGCGCCATCAGCACCGGTGGCGCGTCGCCGATCGGCGAGCCGTTGGCGACGTTGCCCCCCAGCGTGCCGGCATGCCGGATCGGTGGCGAGGCGAAGCGCAGCCAGACGTCGGCCAGCGACGGCACGCGCCGCACCAGCGCGCGCCAGGCCTCCTCCAGCGAGGCGCCGGCGCCGATGTGGAGCTCGGCCGAAGCGCCCGTGCCGCGCTCACCGATGATCTTGAGTTCCTCGACGCCACCGACGAAGACGATGTCGCCCAGGTCGCGGAACTGCTTGTTGACCCACAGGCCGACATCGGTCGAACCGGCCAGCAGCTGCGCGGCCGGCAGCCGTTCGCGCAGCGCGGCCAGTTCGTCGAGCGTGACCGGGGCGTGGAAGGTGTCGACGCGGCCATGGCGCGCCGCCGCATAGCGCAAGCCCGCCCCGCCGGCGGCCGCGCGCGTCGCCTCGTCCTCGGCCCGCAGGCGCGTCAGCGCCGCCACGGCCGGCTGGACGGCATAGGGCGCGGCCGGCAGGTCGAACATGCGCTGGCCGGCATCGAGGATCGGGCGGTAGCCGGTGCAGCGGCAGAGGTTGCCCGACAGGTCGTCGGCGAGCTGCTGGCGCGTGGGCCGCGTGCCGGCATCCAGGTGCCGCTCGTAGGTCGACCACAGCGACATCACGAAGCCCGGCGTGCAGAAGCCGCATTGCGAGCCATGGCACTCGACCATCGCCTGCTGCACCGGATGCAGCCGCCGCACCGGATGCTTCTCGTGCGGCGAATCGCAGCGCGCGACGCCATCCGTGCGGCCGGTCTGCGTCTTCAGGTCCTCGACGGTGAACAGCGCCTTGCCATGGAGCGTCGGCAGGAACTGGATGCAGGCATTGACCGTCTGCAGCCGCAATCCGCCGACCACGTCGTCGGCGGCCCGGCCGTCGATGGCATCCGCGGATGCGAGCTCGCCCACCACCACCGTGCAGGCGCCGCAATCGCCTTCGTTGCAGCCCTCCTTGGTGCCGGTGCAGCGGGCATCCTCGCGCAGCCAGTCGAGCACCGAGCGGGTCGGATGGACATCCGTGACTTCGACGATCCGCCCCTGGTGGAAGAAGCGGACCGGCTGTGTGGAGGCGGCTGAGTGGGTCATCGTGGTGCCAGACGTTCGTTCGAGGTTGCTGCGACAGGACGGGGAATGCTGGAACTTAAGGGTGATGGAGGCACGCACGCATACGGCAGCGGCCATAGCCTGTATGCAGGCACCGGTATGCACGTTCGGCGTGCGCTGCCGCGCATGCAGCAAGTGTCGGGCCAGGGCATCCAACTTTTTTTCGGATCCTGCCTCCCGTATCGCGTCGACGACACGCTTGAATTGTTAAGAGTTTGCCGCATCCCCCCCTTCCTATGATCGCAACTCGTTACAAGTTTCAATCAGGGAGAAACATATCTTGCGCCCCATCATCCGTGCCGCCAGCGGCCTCCTCCTCGGCCTCTGCGCCGCCCAGGCCTTGGCCATCACCCTGACGCCCAACGCCATCGGCGGCGGCAACATCCCCGGCACCTACCCGACGGTGGACTTCCAGACCTGGGACGGCAACTGGGCACCCGTGCTCAGGCTGCCCGCCTCGGCGGCGGGTGGCGCCTCGATCACCTTCCATCCGAACGCGACCTGGTCCTCGAGCCTCGCGACGGACAACACCGACATCCCCATGCGGGCGCTGACGCTCAACAAGGGCGACACGATCACCTTCACCTGGGATGCCTGGGAGCGCCGCTGGCTCGCCGCCGCGACGGACTACAAGGACTTGCGCACCGTCACGATCGTGCCGAGCCCGACGACCCGGGTGACGCGCGTGTCCATCGACCGCAAGGACATGGTCGAGTCGGTGGTCCTGCCTCCCACGGCAACGCCGAACGCCATCGTGATCGTGCAATCGACCTCCTCGCGGCCGGGACGCGTCGACTCCGCCAACGTGCTGCATCCGACTCCCATGCCCCTGGGCATGAATGTCCGTTACGCCTTCGTCTTCCATCCCCAGCTGCAGAAGTGGTATCTCGCCGAATGAGCCGGGCCGGCATCGCTCAGCGCAGCAGGTCGACCAGCATCATCGCGACCGCGCCGCCCATCAGCGCGGTGCCGCCCCAGCCGAGCCAGCGCGTGCGGCGGCTCGACGTGAAGGACCCCATCACGCTCTCGCGCGCGACCAGCATCATCATGGCCGCCATGATCGGCACGGCCACGACGCCATTGACCACCGCGCTCCAGTAGAGCGCCTTCATCGGATCGACCGGCGTGAAGTCCAGCGCCGTGCCGGCCAGGGTCGCGATGGCGATGATGGCGTAGAACTTCCTGGCCTCGCGCCACCGGTGCTCCAGTCCCTCGGTCCAGCCGAAGGCCTCGGCCACGGCATAGGCGGCCGACGAGGCCAGCACCGGCACGGCCAGCAGGCCGGTGGCGATGATGCCGCCGGCGAACAGCCAGAAGGCGAAGTCGCCGGCCAGCGGACGCAGCGCCTCGGCCGCCTGCGCCGCCGAGGTGACGTCGTGGACGCCGGCCGCGTACAGCGCCGCCGCGCCCACCACCATCACGAAGAAGGCGATGAGGTTGGAGAAGATCATGCCGGTCCAGGTGTCGATCTTGACGCGCTGCAGGGCGCCGCGCACCTGGGCATCGGTGCCGCGCGCCCCGCCCTTCTGGCGCAGTTCCTCGACCTCCTGCGAGGCCTGCCAGAAGAACAGGTAGGGCGAGATCGTGGTGCCCAGCAGGGCCACCACCATCATCCAGTAGTCGCCGCTCCACTGGAACCGCGGCATCACCAGGTCGTGCAGCACCCGACCCCACGGCACCTGCACCGTGAAGACCGCCGCCACATAGGCGAACAGCGTGAGCGTCAGCCACTTGAGCACGTGCGCGAGCCGCCGGTAGGGCACGAACACCTGCAGCAGCACCGTCACCACGCCGAAGACCAGCGAATGGAAGTGCTGGCCGCCCCCGGCGACGAGCTGCAGGGCCTCGCCCATCGCCGCGATGTCGGCGGCGATGTTGATGGTGTTGGCCACCACCAGCAGCCCGACCAGCGCCACCAGCAGCCAGCGCGGCATGTGGTCGCGCAGGTTGGCCGCCACGCCCTTGCCGGTGACGCGGCCGATGCGCGCCGACACCATCTGGATGGCGATCATGAAGGGCAGCGACAGGAACACCGTCCACAGCAGTCCGTAGCCGAACTGCGCCCCGGCCTGCGTGTAGGTGGCGATGCCCGACGGATCGTCGTCGGCCGCGCCGGTGACGACGCCGGGCCCGACGTGCCGCAGGAAGGACGGGATGCGCTTTTTCATGGCCGCCAACTTACCAAGCGCAGCTGACCACCAGCCGACCAGCCCACCGGCCGGCCGGACCGCTGCCGCGCGGCTACAGCAGCAGCAGGGCGCGGAAGTCGTTGACGTTGGTGTGCGTGGGGCCGGTCACCAGCAGATCGCCGATCGCCTCGAAGTAGCCGTAGGCGTCGTTGCGGTCGAGGTGGTCGGCGAGCTTGCGGCCGGCGGCCTCGGCGCGCGCGAGCGTGTCGGGCGCGACGAAGGCGCCGGCGTTGTCCTCGATGCCGTCGATGCCGTCGGTGTCGGCGGCCAGCGCCCACACGCCCGGCTGGCCGGCCAGCGCGCCGGCCAGCCCGAGGCAGAACTCGCCCGCGCGCCCGCCCCGGCCCCGGGCCTGGCCGGGCTGGCGCGGCCGGATCGTGACGGTGGTCTCGCCGCCCGAGAGCACCACGCAGGGCCGCTCGAAGGGCGCGCCGCGCCGCGCCACCGCGCGCGCCAGCGCGCCCAGCACCTTGCCGACCTCGCGCGATTCGCCCTCGATCTCGTCGCTCAGCACATGAGCGGCGAGACCGGCGGCGCGCGCGGCCTCGGCGGCGGCCTCGAGCGACTGCTGCGGCGCGGCGATGACATGCGTCTCGTGGCCGGCGAACACGGCATCGCCGGGCTTGGGCGTCTCCAGCGTGCCATCCACGAGCCGGGCGCGGACGGCCGGCGGCACCTCGATGCGATAGCGCTCGAGGATCGCCAGCGCATCGGCGCAGGTGCTGGCGTCGGGCACGGTCGGACCGCTGGCGATGACCGCCGGATCGTCGCCCGGCACGTCGCTGATGGTGAGCGTGACGACCCGCGCGGGCGCGCAGGCCGCCGCCAGCCGTCCGCCCTTGATGCGCGAGAGATGCTTGCGCACGCAGTTCATCTCGCCGATGTGGGCGCCGCTGGCCAGCAGTTCCTTGTTGATGCGCTGCTTGTCGGCGAGCGTCAGGCCCTCGGCCGGCAGGGTCAGCAGCGACGAGCCGCCACCGGAGATCAGGCACAGCACCAGGTCGTCGGCGCCCAGGCCCTCGGTCAGGGCCAGGATGCGCTCGGCGGCGGCCATGCCGGCGGCATCGGGCACCGGATGCGCGGCCTCGACCAGCTCGATGCGCTCGGCCAGCCCCTCGGGGCGCGGCGGGATGTGGCCATAGCGCGTGACCACCAGGCCCGACAGCGGCGCGTCGGCCGGCCACAGCGCCTCCAGCGCCTGCGCCATCGAGCCCCCGGCCTTGCCCGCGCCGAGCACCAGGGTGCGGCCCCTGGGCGGCGGCGGCAGGTGCGCGCCCAGGCTGGCCAGGGGCAGCGCGCGCTCGACGGCGACGCGATAGAGGTGGGTGAGGAAGTCGCGTGGCGCGTCGGAGGGCGCGGCGGCATCGGCGGACCAGGTGGAAGTCGGGGGTGTCGGGTGCTGCGAGGTCATTGGTTTCTTGTCTCCAGTCCCCTATTCTCGCGTCATGCCCACGCTCCTGATCCGCAATGCCCGCCGCCTGGCGACCTTCGACGACGCGCGCACCGAACTGGCCGACGCCTCGATCCTGATCCGCGACCACCGCATCGAAGCCATCGGTCCGGCGGCCGCGCTGCCGACGACGGCCGACGAGGTGATCGACGCCAGCCGGCACCTGGTGGTGCCGGGCCTGGTCAACACGCACCACCACATGTACCAGTCGCTCACGCGCGCCATCCCGGCGGTGCAGGACGCCGAGCTGTTCTCCTGGCTGCGCGGGCTCTATCCGATCTGGGCCGGCCTGACGCCGGAGATGGTGCGGGTGTCGACGCAGGTCGCCATGGCCGAGCTGCTGCTGTCGGGCTGCACCACCAGCAGCGACCATCTCTACATCTATCCCAACGGCGTGCGGCTGGACGACAGCATCGAGGCGGCGCGCGAGATCGGCATGCGCTTCGTCGCCACGCGCGGCAGCATGAGCGTCGGCCGGTCGCAGGGCGGCTTGCCCCCCGATGCCGTGGTGGAGCGCGAGGAGGACATCCTGCGCGACACGCGCCGCCTGATCGAGACCTGGCACGACGCCGCGCCCGGCGCCATGACGCAGGTCGCCGTCGCGCCCTGCTCGCCCTTCAGCGTCAGCCGCGACCTGATGCGCGAATCGGCCGCGCTGGCGCGCTCCTTCCGGGGCCAGGGCGTGCGGCTGCACACGCACCTGGCGGAGAACGACCACGACGTCGCCTACAGCCGAGAGAAGTTCAACCGCACGCCGGCCGAGTACGCGCAGGATCTCGGCTGGGTCGGCCCCGACGTCTGGCACGCGCACTGCGTGAAGCTCGATGCCGATGCCATCGCGCTGTTCGCGCGCACCCGCACCGGCGTCGCGCACTGCCCGTGCAGCAACATGCGGCTGGCCTCGGGCATCGCGCCGATCCGCCGCCTGCTGGACGCGGGCGTGCCGGTCGGTCTGGGCGTGGACGGCAGCGCCAGCAACGACGGCGCGCAGATGGTGGGCGAGGCGCGCCAGGCCCTGCTGCTGGCGCGCGTGGGCCGCGCGCTGGAGCCCTTCGGCTGCGACCACGGCCCCGCCGAGATGACGGCGCGCGACGCGCTGGCCCTGGCCACGCGCGGCGGCGCCGAGGTGCTGGGCCGCGCCGACATCGGCCGGCTCGAGCCCGGCCTGTGCGCCGACCTAGCGCTGTTCGACCTGGACACGCTCGGCTTCGCCGGCGGCGCGGTGCACGACCCCGTCGCCAGCCTGCTGCTGTGCGCGAGCCCGCAGGCGGCGTTCACGGTGGTCCACGGGCGCGTGGTGGTGCGCGAGGGCCGGCTCGCGACCGTCGACCTCGGCCCGCTGGTGGAGCGCCACAACCGCCTGGCGCTGCAGCTGGCGCGCTCCGCCGCGACGGCCTGAGGCCCGGCCGGGCCAGGCCGGCCCCGACCCGTGCCGCGCGCCGGCCGGGAGGGCTGGCGTCGCGCCGGCGCCGGGGCCACCCCGCGCCCCACCGGCCGTTCCGCCCGACCCCCACCCTCCTGCGGCTCAGAGCAGGAAACGCAGCAGCTGCAGCAGGTTGTTGATGAAGTCGAGGATGACCTGCATGGGGCGAGCGTCGTGGGAAGTGCCTGGACGGCAGGGTGGAGGACACCCGAGTGTGCCGGCGAACGATAGCCGGGGCTACCACAGCCCCGCCGGATCGCGAACACTTTCGCGCATCTTTTTGGAAGGGATTTCCATAGTGAAAACTCTTTCCACCTATTGCTAGGATGGCGGCCGGTCGATCCACCCCGCCGCCGGCGAGTCCGGCGCCGGGCGCCTCCGGCCCAGACGCAGGAAGCGTGCGGCCGTCGTCGCTGGCGGGACACCGATCCTGCGACGAGCGCGCCATCCATTCGCAAAGGAGACTCCCTTGAAACCCGCCCCCACATTCGTCCTGAGACTCGCATCGACCAGCGCCCTGGCGCTGGCGATCGCCGCCTGCGGAGGCGGAGGAGACGACACCGCCAGCGCCACGCCCGGGACCTCGCCGGCGGTGACGCCGCCCGCCACCACCACGCCCGTGACGACGCCGCCCGCGACGACGACGCCGGTCACCGACAAGAGCTTCGACACCTACTACAACGTCTGCCGCGGCACCGATCCGAAGTGCTACAACGAATGGGGCGCGTTCGCCAACACCCCGAACCGGGTGCTGGTGTATTCGCGCACCGCCGGCCCGCGCCACGCCAACCTCGGCACGCCGATGGGACCCGGGCTCAATCCGGTGATGAATCCCGACAACGCCATGCAGGCCGGGCTCAAGCGGATGCTGGAGGCCGCCGGCATCACGGTCGACTGGACCGAGGACGTGGCCGTCCTGGGCAGCCGCATCAACAACTACAAGGCCATCATCTTCGCCAGTTCCAACCGCGACACGCTCTGGAACAGCGAGGTGGCGACCAGCAACGACGCCGCCCGCACGGCATTGCGCAACTACATGCGGCGCGGCGGCGGCTTCGTCGGGCTGCACAACGCCTTCGGCGCCGAATACAACTGGCCCTACTACGAAGGCCTGCTGGGCAACGCCAACTTCTACAACCACGCGCCCAACCGCGCGGGCACGGTCGAACTCATGGGCAAGGACGCCTCGACCGAGGGCGTGCCGGCGCGCTTCGACTTCCAGGACGAGTGGTACAACCTGACGCCGTTCCCGACCAACGTCAAGTTCCTGGCGAAGGTCGACACCGACACCCTGCGCCCGCTGACGGCGGCGCCGCATCCCGGGCATGCCGGCTTCCATCCGGTGGCCTGGTGCCAGTACTACGACGGTGGCCGCGCCTGGCTGTCCACCCTCGGCCACAACACGCATTCGTTCGCCGCCGACCTCAGCGGACCGGGCGCGGAGGCGTTCCAGCGCATGGTCGTCCAGGGCGTGAAGTCCGCGATGGGCCTGATCCCCTTCTGCACCACCGAATGACGCCCGCGCGCGCGTCCGTTCCACCGTCGAACCGAAAGATCTCCATGAAACTCAGACCCCTGGCAGCGCTGCTGACCTGCGGCACGATCGCCGCCCCCCTGCTCCTGTACGGCTGCGGCGGCAGCGACGACAACGGCGCCAGCGCCGGTGGCGGCACCACGCCGCCGGCCACGACCACGCCGACGCCGCAGCCGACGCCGGCCGTGGCGGCCAACCTGAAGGACTGCTGCACCGCCGGCGACAAGGACTTCCCCAAGATCGGCGGCAACCTGGGCAACCAGAACTACTCCAGCCTCAAGCAGGTCACGCGCGAGCAGGTCGGCCAGCTCGGCGGCGCCTGGGTCAACCGCATCGAGGGCGGCCTGACCACGGGCACCAACCAGAGCACCACGGTGGTGGTCGATGGCGTGATCTACATCGAGTCGGCGCTCGGCAACGTCATCGCCGTCGATGGCAGGACCGGCGTGACGAAATGGAAATGGACGACGCCGCACGGCGTGGTCACCCGGCGCGGCGTGGCCGTCGCCAAGGACCTGGGACTGGTCTACACGCTGGCCGGCGGCAACCGCCTGATCGCGCTGCGCACCGACACCGGCGAGGTCGCGTGGACCAAGCAGTACCCCGGCTCGACCGAGGCCAACTTCGTCGGCGCGGTGCAGAAGGTGGCCCTGGTCTATCACGACAAGCGCCTGTACATCGGCACCAACGACGGCAACCGCGGCGCCGCGTTCTCGGCCGATGCGACCAACGGCAACGTGCTGACGGCGTTCTGGGGCGTGCCGCGTCCGGGCGAGATGGGCTACGAGACCTGGGGCAATGCGTCGGAGGCCAACCGCACCGGCGCGACGCCCTGGATCCATCCGGCCGTCGATCCGGAGCTCGGCCTGGTCTACTGGACCTTCGGCAACACGCGCGGCGGCTCGTCGCAGGACGGCTCCTCGCGCCCCGGCCTCAACCTGTTCGCCAACTCGATCGTCGCGCTCGATCTCAAGACCGGTGCCTACAAGTGGCACTTCCAGTCGGTGCACCACGACATCTGGGACATGGACAACGTCATGGCCCCGGTGCTGGCCGACGTCAAGATCCAGGGCCGGGACCGCAAGGTGGTCATCTACGGCAGCAAGACCGGCATGTACTACATCCTCGACCGCAAGGACGGCACCGCGCCGCTGGGCATCGACGAGGTCCCGGTCAAGCAGGACGCCCGCCAGGCGACCTGGCCGACCCAGCCGATCCCGCGCCAGGGCGCCTGGACGGCGACCTGCATGGTCGACCAGCCGCTGGGCACGGCGGCCCCGGGCGACCCGAACCGGGCCGTGCCCAACTACGTCACCGGCTGCCTCTACGACCCGCACTGGGACATCCCGCTGCTGTCGGCGCCCGGCCACGGCGGCGGCGCCAACTGGAACCACCAGTCCTTCAGTCCCGCCACGGGCCTGGTCTACACCGGCACCGGCTATGTCGCGGCGGCGCATTCGCTGACCGAGGCCAGCAACGGCCTGCGCCCGCCCGGCGCCTACATGACGGGTGGCATCGTCGCCGTCGATCCCGGCACCAATCTGGTCAAGTGGAAGAAGGCCATGCCCTACTCCCTGGCGCATGGCAACGGCATCCTGACCACCGCGTCGGGGCTGCTGTTCATCGGCCAGCCCGATGGCAACCTGCTGGCCATGGATGGCGACGACGGCAAGGAACTCTGGCGCTTCCAGACCGGCGCGGCCATCAGCGCCAGCCCGGTGACCTACGAGATCGACGGCCAGCAGTACGTCGCCGTGTATGCCGGCGGCACCAGCATCCCGTACGGCGATTCGGCGAGCCGGGGCGACTACCTGTGGGCCTTCAAGGTCGGCGGCACGGTGCCGCCGGCGGCGACGCCACCGGCGCCGGTGGTGCGGCGCCCGGTCTCGGGCGCGGCCGTCGAAGGCGCCGCCCTGCCGACGCCCTACACGGTGTTCCTGGGACGCGTGCAGACCGCGGCCAACCAGCCCGGCGCGACGGAGTCGACCGCCGTCAACGCCATGACGCCGACCTGGATGCGCGTGCCGGTCAACACCACCGTGACCTTCACCAACCCGGCCGGCAACGCCAACACGCGCTGCGCCACGCAGTTCTTCGAAGGCGAATACAACTTCAAGCTGCTGCCCGGCACCTCGGCCAAGCACACCTTCAACAAACCGGGCGAGTACTTCTACAACGACTGCCACAGCCCCCGGTCGACCGGGAAGATCGTGGTGTATTGAGCGGCCGGGCGCAGCGGCCGGGCCTCAGGAGGCGCGGCGCTTGAGCAGCGTGGAGGCGCCGCTGGCCAGCGCCAGCTGCTCGGTCGCCGCCAGCAGCGCCGGGCCCAGGGCCACCATGCGCTCCTCGGTCAGCCGGGCCAGCGGCCCGGCGATCGTCACCACCCCGATCACCGTGCCGGCGCTGTTGCGCACCGGCGCCGCCATGGCCGTCATGGCGGGCGCGAAGACCTCCACGATCATGCTGAAGCCGCGCTGGCGCGTCGCCTTCAGGCAGGCCAGCAGCGCCTTCACCGACGTGATCGCGCGCGGCCCGAACTCCTTGGGCGTGCCGAAGCCCTGGCGCGAGACCAGCTCCAGCGCGCGCTCGTCGCTCATGGTCGAGAGCCAGGCATGGCCGGCGGAACTGCACGACAGGTTGACCGAGAGCCCCATGTCGGGGTCGTAGCGCAGGCCGCGCGTCGCGCCCTGCGCCTTGGCCACGAAGATCAGCTGGTCGCCGTCGACGATGCCCAGGCGCACCAGTTCCTGCGACTCGGCGGCCAGGCGGTCCAGCGGTGGTTGCGCGATGTCGACGATGCCGCTCGCGCTCAGGAAGCTCAGGCCGAGCGAGACCAGCTTGATGGTCAGCATGTAGTCGCTGTGGTTCTGGTGCTGGCGCACGTAGCCGCAGCGCACCAGCTCGGCCAGCAGCCGGTGCGTGGCGCTCAGCGGCATGTCGAGCTCGGAGGCCAATGTCGACAGCGGCACGCCCTCCGGACAGGTGGCGAGGTGTTCGAGGACTTTGAAGCTGCGTTCGAGGATCGTGCTCATCGGGGTGGTGTGGTTGGTTTCGCCGGGTCCGGGGCCTGAAGCCTGCAGGGACTGTAGCAAAGTCCGCAGAGGGTTTCCACTATGGAAACTTTTTCCACTTATTCATACGATCCACGCCATCGGTGGCATCCGCCGCCGCACTGCCCGACCCGAGAGGACCCATCCGTGAGAACCATCCTTCGTTCACTGGCGATCGCCGGAATTTCGAGCCTGCTGGCCTGGCCCGCGCTCGCGCAGCAACCCCAGGACCGCGTGATCCGCTTCGGCCACCTGAACAATGCCGACCACCCGGTGAGCTTCGGCGTCAAGCGCTTCGCCGAACTGCTCGCGACCAAGAGCGGCGGGCGCATGAAGGTGCAGGAGTTCCCGGCCTCGCAGCTGGGCAACGAGATGCAGCAGCAGTCCGCGCTGCAGGGCGGCGTGCAGCAGATGTCGGCACCGGCGACGACGTCGCTGGCGGGCATCGTCAAGGAGTTCGGCCTGGTCGACTTCCCGTTCGCCGTCAGCACCTTCGAGCAGGCCGACGCCCTGCTCGACGGCCCGCTGGGCCGGGCCCTGATCGCCAAGCTGCCCGAGAAGGGCCTGGTGGCGCTGGGCTACTGGGACCTGGGCTTCCGCAACGTGACCAACAGCAAGCGCCCGATCGCCCGGGCCGAGGACCTCGACGGACTGAAGATCCGCGTCATCCCCAACCCGGTGTTCCTGGACACCTTCCGCACCTTCAAGGCCAACCCGGTGCCGATGCCGTTCGCCGAGCTGTATGGCGCGCTGGAGGCCAAGGCGGTGGACGGCCAGGAGAACCCCTACGCCGTCATCCTGTCGAACAAGTTCTTCGAGGTGCAGAAGTTCGTCAGCGCCACCAACCACGTCTATGCCGCCAACATCGTGCTGGTGAGCAAGAAGTTCTGGGACTCGCTGACGCCGGCCGAGCAGAAGATGATGAACGACTCGGCCGACGAGGCGCGCGGCTACCAGCGCCAGGTCAGCCGGGCGGCGGCGCAGCGCGCGGTCGGCGACCTGCGGGCCAAGGGCATGCAGTACAACGAGGTGGCGCCGGCCGAACAGGCGCGCATGCGCCAGCTCGTCAAGCCGGTGACCGACAAGTTCGCGGCCAGCTACGACCCGTCGCTCGTCAAGCTCTACAACGACGAACTCGCCCGCATCCGCAAGTGAACGGCCCCGGAGACACCCCCATGCGCATCCTCGTCCTCCACGGCCCCAACCTGAACCTGTTCGGCCGCCGCGAACCCCACATCTACGGCCACACGACGCTGGCGGAGATCGACGCCCGGCTGGAGCGGCTGGCGCAGGAGCTCGGCGTCGAGCTGGCCACCCTGCAGTCCAATCACGAAGGCGCGCTGGTCGACTTCCTGCACGAGAACATCGACTCGGCGCATGGCGCGCTGGTCAACCCGGCCGGCCTCACGCAGCATGGCGTGCCCCTGCACGACGCCATCAAGGCGATGCCGTTCCCGACGATCGAGGTGCACATGTCGAACATCGCCGCCCGCGAGGCCTGGCGCGCCCATTCGATCATCTCGCCGGCGGTCAAGGCCACCATCCAGGGCCTGGGACCGGTGTCCTACCTGGCCGCCCTGCGCGCCCTGGTGGAGACGCTCCAGGCCAGCGCCCGCTGAACCCGCCGCCCGAGGAAGACGCATGAATCGATGGGTGGACGGCGCGTGCCGGGTGATCGAGGGCCTCATCGCCCTCATGCTGGCGGTGATGGTGGTGCTGGTGTTCGGCAACGTCGTGCTGCGCTACGGCTTCAACTCGGGCATCACGGTCTCGGAGGAGGTCTCGCGCTGGCTCTTCATCTGGATGACCTTCCTGGGCGCCGTCGTGGCCCTCAGGGAACGCGGCCACCTGGGCGTGGACATGGTGGTGCAGCGGCTGCCGCGCCAGGGCAAGAAGGCCTGCCTGGCGATCGGCCACCTGGTGATGCTCTACATCGTGTGGCTGCTGTTCCAGGGCAGCGTGACGCAGGCGCGCATCAACTGGGACGTCGAGGCACCCACGACCGGCGCCTCCATGGCCACGGTCTATGCCGCCGGCGTGGTGTTCGCGGCGCTGGCCGCGCTCATCCTGCTGATCGATCTCTGGCGCATGGCCACCGGCCGGCTCGGCGACGCCGAGCTGGTGATGGTGCAGGAATCGGAGGAAGCCGTGCAGTTGCGGCAGATCCTCGGTGACGCGGCCGATGCGGCCGACGCGTCCGGCGCCGCGCCCGCGCGGCCCGCAGTGAACGGGGTGAACGGGGTGAAGCGATGACCATTCTTGTTTTCGTCGGCGCCCTGCTGCTGGCGATGGCGCTGGGGATCCCCATCGCCTTCTCGCTGCTGGCCAGCGGCGTCGCCCTGATGTGGCACCTGGACCTGTTCGATCCGCAGATCCTGGCGCAGAACGTGATCGGCGGGGCCGACAGCTTTCCGCTGCTGGCCGTGCCGTTCTTCATGCTGGCCGGCGAGATCATGAACGTCGGCGGCCTGTCGCGGCGCATCGTCGACTTCGCGCTGGCGCTGGTCGGGCACGTCAAGGGCGGCCTGGGCTACGTCACGATCATGGCCGGCTGCCTGCTCTCGGCGCTGTCGGGCTCGGCCGTCGCCGACGCCGCCGCGCTGACCGCCCTGCTGCTGCCGATGATGGTGGGCGCCGGCCACGACAAGCCGCGCGCGGCCGGCCTCATCGCGGCCACCGGCGTGATCGGCCCGGTGATCCCGCCCTCCATCGGACTGGTGATCTTCGGCGTCGCGGCCAACGTCTCGATCTCCAAGCTGTTCCTCGCCGCCATCGTGCCCGGCCTGCTGATCGGCGGTGCGCTGTGGGTCACCTGGGCCTGGCTGGTGCGGCGCGAGCACATCGTCGCGCCGCCGCGCAAGTCGGGCGCGGAGGTGATGACGGCCCTGCGCAAGGCGCTGTGGGCGCTGATGCTGCCGGTGATCATCCTGGTGGGCCTGCGCATGGGCGTCTTCACGCCGACCGAGGCGGCCGTGGTGGCCGCCGTCTACGCGCTGTTCGTCTCCACCGTGGTCTACCGCGAACTGACCTGGCGCGACCTGTACGGCGTCTTCGTCGGCGCCGCCAAGACCAGCGCGATCGTGATGTTCCTGATCGCCGCGGCCATGGTCAGCGCCTGGCTCATCACCGTCGCGGACCTGCCCTCGAAGGTGATCGCGCTGCTCCAGCCGGTGATGGACAACAAGATCCTGCTGATGCTGGCCATCATGGTGCTGGTGATGGTGGTCGGCACGGCCATGGACATGACGCCCACCATCCTGATCCTGACGCCGGTGCTGATGCCGGTGGTCAACGCGGCGGGCATCGACCCGGTCTACTTCGGCGTGATGTTCATCATCAACAACTCGATCGGGCTGGTCACGCCGCCGGTCGGCACGGTGCTCAACGTCGTCGCCGGCGTCGGGCGGATGTCGATGGACGACGTGACGCGCGGCGTGCTGCCCTTCATGCTGGCGGAGTTCGCGGTCATGTTCCTGATGGTGCTGTTCCCCTGGCTGGTGATCTGGCCGGCCCGGCTGTTCGCCGGCTGAGATGGCGGCCTGACTGACGGATCGCCCGCCGGTCAGGCCGGCGCCGGCGCCAGGTATTCCTTGGAGATGCCCGCGCCCACGGTGTACTTGGGATCGACGAAGTTGCCCAGGCGCACCTTGCCGCACTGGCTGAGCATCATGTAGGCATCCCAGCGGTCGTAGCCGTACTCGGCCTCCATCCACAGGATCAGCTCCTTGTAGGCGATGCGCGTCGCGTCCTCCAGCGGCCGGGCGCTGCCAATGGCCATGATCATGTGCTCGGTCTCCAGGCGCGGCCAGGACAGCGTCCAGCCCTTGATGAGATCGACGCGGATGGTCGTCAGGCTCGGGTACTCGACCGCCGTGCCGCAGACCTCGCCATCGCCCTGGCAGGCATGCGCGTCGCCGATGAACAGGCGCGCCCCCGGCGTCCACACCGGCAGGTAGGTGATGCTGCCGGGGCCCATGTCGGGCAGATCCATGTTGCCGCCGTGCTGGTCGGGCGTGAGGCTGTTGATGGAGTCGAGCTGGGGCGAGCAGCTCAGGGTGCCGATGTGCGGCCGGTAGGGCAGCGTGACCCGCTTGCTCCAGTAGACGCCCTCCTCGTCGACGTCGATCTTGCGCACCCGCTCGGGCAGCGACTCGTTGAGCAGCGCGGTGAAGGCGGTGCCGCTCAGGGCGCCGAAGTCCGGGATCATGCAGCAGGTGCCGCGCGGGTTGTCGCCGCGCGGGGCCATCGATTCGATGTGCACCGCGACCGTGTCGCCGGGCTCGGCGCCCTCGATCATGATCGGGCCGTTCTGCGGGTTGACGAAGGGCAGCGTCAGCACCTTCGAGGGCAGGTCCTGCTCGGTGCGGATCTTGCCCTCGAAGGCGTCGCGCGTCTCCACCACGATGCGGTCGCCGGGCCTGACCGTCATCACCGGCTGCGAATACGGGCCGATGGTGTAGTGGAAGGTGCCCTGTCGCGCCTCGGTGAGTTCGTGCGTCGTGATGCTGGCGCCGCGGCCCTCGCCGCGCGTGTGCATGATCGATCGGTCGAGCCAGGTCATGGGAAGTCTCTCCTTCGGGGGGTGGTCAGAGCATCAGGTGGCCGCGTACCGTGGCCGCGTCCAGGTGGCCCGGCTCGATGCGCGCGACCACCCGGCCCTTCTCCATGACGTAGGCGCGCTCGCCGACGTCGAGGATGGTGTCGAGGTTCTGCTCGACGAACAGGATCGTGGTGCCCAGATCCTTGCGGATCGCGCGCAGCACGTCGCAGATGAGCTGCACGATCGAGGGCTGGATGCCCTCGGAGGGCTCGTCGAGCAGCATCAGCGCCGGGTTGCCCACCAGCGCGCGGCCGATGGCCAGTTGCTGCTGCTCGCCACCGGACATGGTGCCGGCGAGCTGGTGGCGGCGCTCGGCCAGGCGCGGGAAGTACTGGTAGACCAGGTCGGGCTGCTTCCGGCCCCTGGGGCCGCCCACCAGCTCGCCCACGGCCAGGTTCTCGGCCACCGTCATGCGCGCGAACACCTCGCGGCCCTGCGGCACGTAGCCGATGCCCAGCCGCGCGCGGGCGTCGCTCGACAGCGTGGTGATGTCGCGCCCGAGCAGCGCGATGCCGCCGCCGCGCGCGCGCAGCAGGCCCATCAGGCAGCGCAGGGTGGTGGTCTTGCCCACGCCGTTGCGCCCGATGAGGGCGACGATCTCGCCCCGGCCGACCGTCATGTCGACGCCCTGCAGGATCGGCGTCTCGCCATAGGCAGCGCGCAGGCCCTGGACCTCGAGGACGGGAGTGCCGGAGGCGGCGGAGTCGGCGGTCATTGCGTCTTGCCCAGGTAGATTTCGGCCACGCGCGGATCGGCCACGATGTCCTCGATCGAGCCCTCGGCGAAGACCTTGCCGAAGTGCAGCACCGTCACGCGCTGCGCGATCTGGCGCACGAAGGCCATGTCGTGCTCCACCGCCAGCACCGTCATGCCCTCGATGTTGAGGCGCCGGATCAGCTCGCCGGTCTTGAAGGTCTCCTCGGGCGACAGACCGGCGGTGGGCTCGTCCATTAGCAGCAATGCCGGACGCAGCGCGATCGCCATGCCGATCTCCAGCCACTGCTGCTGGCCGTGGGCCAGCGCGCCAGCGGGCTTGGCGTGGTCGTGCGCGAGGTCGAGCAGTTCGAGCAGGCGCTCCTCCTCGCGCGCCAGCTCGGCGCCGGCCACGTGGTGCTGCAGCGCGATGTGCAGGTTCTGGCGCACCGGCAGTTCCCTGAACACGCTGGGGGTCTGCATCTTGATGCTCATGCCCTGCTGCACGCGCTGGTAGGGCCGCTCGCGCGTGACGTCGCGGTCGCGGAACTCGATGCGCCCGGCCGATGGCTCGTGCATGCCCACGATCAGCTTGAAGAGCGTGCTCTTGCCGGCGCCGTTGGGGCCGATCAGGCAGTGGATCTCGCCGTTCCTGACCTCGATGCCGACGTCCGAGACCGCCGTGTGGCCGCCGAAGCGCTTGGTCAGGCCGGTGGTCCTGAGCAGGGGGGCCGCGGCGCTCATGCGCGGCCCTCCTCGGCCAGCGCGGTGGCGGCCTCGCGGCGGCGCGGCGCGAGGAAGCCGCGCGCGAGCTGCACCATGCCGATGACGAAGCCCTGCGGCGCCAGCATCACGGTGGCCAGCAGCATGGCGCCCATCAGCAGCAGCGCGGCCTGCTGGCTGTAGACCGTCAGGGTCTGGAACGCCCACAGCACCAGGAACGCGCCGACGGTGGTGGCCGTCAGGTCGCTGCGGCCCGAGAACGCCACCCACACGATCGGCATCGACGCCGCCGGCAGGCCGACGCTGGCCGGCGTGATGAACTGGCCCCACGAGGTGTAGAGCACGCCGCTGAGACCGGCGAGCATGGAGCCGATGACGAAGGTCGCGAGCTGGTACTTGCGCACGTCGTAGCCCAGCAGCTCGGCGCGCTGGGGGTCCTCGCGCATCGCCACCACCACGTTGCCGAAGCGCGAGTTCAGCAGCATGCGCAGGCCCAGGTAGACCACCAGCAGCAGCCCCACCACCAGGTAGTAGAGCGGCACGCCCTCGAAGTAGAGCGGCTCGCCACCGATCCACGGGATGTTCAGCGGCGCCATGTCCTTCATGCCGTTGAAGCCGTTCAGGCGGGCCTCGCCGATGCGCCATTCGGGGCCGGCCGTCTGGCCCAGGAAGAAGGCCAGCACCAGGGTCGAGGACAGCGTGACGATGCCGAAGAAGACCCCGCCGACGCGACCCCAGATCATGAAGTACCCCAGCACGGCGGCCACCACCCCGGAGGCCGCGATCGCCAGCACCAGCGCCAGCACGGTGGTGCCGGACTCGCCGCCCAGGTTGATCGCCAGCACGCCATAGCCATAGCCGCCGATGCCGAAGAACAGGGTCTGGCCGAACGACAGGATGCCGCCATAGCCCCACACCAGGCACAGCCCCATGGCCATGAAGACCCACAGCAGCAGATAGGCCATGTTGCCCACGCTGTAGGCGTCGGCGAACAGCGGATAGACCAGCATGGCGGCGACCACCGCCACGAACGGCAGCCAGAACACGCGGGTGGCGCCCAGCGTCTGCGGACCGTTGATGAGCTTCAGCATGAGGGGACTTCCTTGGGTGGAGGGGACCGGGGACGCGCGATGTGGGGGAGCCGTGGCGGGGCGTCAGCGCGTGCGCCGCGCCAGCCAGCCCGACAGGCCCTCGGGCAGCAGGCGGATGACCACGATGACGGCCAGCAGCATGCCGATCTGGCCGATGATCTGGCCGCCCCAGCCATTGAGCGCGGTGCGCACCACCGCCAGCAGCATGCCCGCGGGCGCCGTGCCCAGCAGCACGTTGGCGCCGCCGACCACCACCGTGACGAAGCTCTCGATCAGGAAGGCGGCGCCCATGGTGGGCATCAGGGTCATGGTGGGCGCGTACATCGCGCCGCAGAAGCCCGCCAGCGCCGCGCCCAGGCCGAAGCTCAGCGCGTAGACGCGGCCCACGCGCACGCCGGTGGCCTGCGCGATCGAGGCGTTCTGCATCGTGGCGCGCGCATGGATGCCGAAGCGGGTGCGCATGAAGACGACGTAGATCACCGCCAGCACCGCCAGCGCGCAGCCGAACAGCACCAGGCGGTAGGTCGAGAAGGTGTAGGCCCCGATCGAGAAGCTGCCCTGCGGCGTGCCGATGCCCGCCAGCGAGGAGCCGAAGATCAGCAGCATGCCCTGCGTGACGATCAGGCTCAGGCCCCAGGTCGCCAGCAGCGAGTCCAGCGGACGCTTGTAGAGCTTGCGCACGATGGTCCATTCGACCGCCACGCCCACCAGCCCGGCCGCCAGCGTGCCCAGCACCTGGGCCGGCACCAGCGGCAGGCCGGCGTGCACCAGCCCCACCGTCACGTAGGCGCCGCACATGATGAACTCGCCATGCGCCATGTTGATCACGCCCATCATCCCGAAGACGATGGCCAGGCCGGCCGCCGCCAGGATCAGGAACGCGAAGACGTCGGCGAACTGGTAGGCGAAGGAGAAGATTTCGGCGAACACGCGGCGCTACCGGTGGCGTCAGGACTTCTTCGGCAGGTCCGAAGGCGTGTACTGCTTCCTGTCGTTCTTCTTCGTCAGGTCGCAGCCGATCTGGCCGAGCCAGTAGGGCTGGATCGTGCCGTAGTCCTTGATCACCTTGACGGCGTGCTTGTCGTCCACCGCGATCAGGCGCATGCGGTGCGAGGTGTGCTGGCTCTTGGGCTCGATGCAGACCTGCCCCTCCGGCGCGGCGATGCAGGCCTGCCCGGTGGCGATGACCTTGCGCAGGTCGGCCAGCTTGGTCGACTTGGCCTTCTCCACCAGGTCCTTGTACATGTAGAGCGCGGTGTAGGCGTTGTAGCCCATGTCGTTGATGTAGGGCTCGTTGGGGAACTTGGCGTGCCAGCGCTTCTTGAAGTCGGTCGCCTCGGGCGTGTCGATCTCCTCGAACCAGTTGGCCGCCGCGTGCATGCGGTTGAGCGCCGGTGGCGCGAAGCGCTTGTGCTCGAAGCCCAGCATGACCTTGATCGACGAGCCCATCGGCAGGTTCAGCTTGGCGGCGGCGGCCTGCTCGAAGAACGAGTCCTGCGCGGCGCCGACGTTGATGGTGAGGATCCAGTCGGGCTTGGCGCGCTGGATGTTCTGGATCGTCTGCGCGAACTGCGAGACACCCAGCGGGATGAACTCCTCGCCCACCACGGTGCCGCCGAGCTCCTTGAGGATGGTGCGGTTCCACTCCGAGGAGATCTGGCCGAAGTTGTAGTCGGCCGCCACCACGTAGACCTTCTTGCCGAACTTCTCGACCATGTAGGGGATGAGCGTGGAGAACTGCTGCTCCGGGATGGCGCCCATGCTGATCATGTTGGCGTCGCACACGCCGCCCTCGTATTGGTTGGTATAGAAGTACGGCGTCTGGGTGCGGTCGACGATCGGCCGCACGGCCTCGCGCGAGGCCGAGGTGATGCCGCCGATGAGGACATCGACCTTGTCCTTGCTCAGCAGGCGGCGGGTGAATTCCTGGTAGCGCGCGTTGTCGCCCTGCGGATCGAGGTGGATCAGCTCCAGCGGCCGGCCCATCACGCCGCCGGCCTTGTTGATCTCCTCCACCGCCAGCTGCGAGCCATGCAGCTTGGGCAGGCCGATGACGGCCAGGTCGCCCGAGATGTCCTCCATCAGGCCGACCTTCAGCGGTTCGGCGGCCGAGGCGGCGACGGCCAGTCCCGCGAGGGCGAGCGCGCAGGCGAGCGGGGCGAGCATGGGGCGCAGTGTCATGGTGAGCTTTCGAATCGGTGGAGTCGGGGGACGGGGTGGGTGGATGCGGAGCGGGAACGGGAGAAACGGAGGACACGCGGAGGACACGCGGGGACCGGCGACGGCCGGCCGCCGTCGTCGTCACCGCCTCAGAGCGCCGGATGGCGGCGATGCCAGTCGGTGGCCTGCTGGAAGGCCCAGCCGGCGCGCACCAGCAGGTGCTCCTCGAAGTGGCGGCCGATGAGCTGGAAGCCGACCGGCATGCCCGCCTCCGTGAAGCCGCCGGGCAAGGTGATCGTCGGGCTGCCGGTCATGTCGAACGGGCAGGTGTAGCGCAGCACGGCGGAGATCAGCTCGGCGTCCTCGCCCATCCTGGACATGCGATCCATGGTGGGCGAGGCGATGCCCGTGGCCGGGGCGATCAGCAGGTCGATGTCCTCGAACAGGGCCTTCACGCGACCGCTGAAGTCGAGCCGGTGCAGCACGATCTTCTGGTAGTCGAGACCGGTCTGCGCGCGGCCGAGCTCGATCAGGCCGGCCAGCCCGGAGCCATAGTCGGCCTTGCGCGCCGGGTAGGTGGTCTCGTGCACCACCGCGGCCTCCATGCCGCACAGCGGGAACCAGTCCGAGATGACCTGGGCCGCATCGGGGAACACCACCGCGCGCAGCTCGCCGCCGAGCGACTTCACGGTCGCGATCGCGGCATCGAGCACCGCGCGCGTCGGCGCGTCGACGCCCTCGGTGATCCAGCGCGCATCCAGCCCGATGCGCAGGCCGCTCAGGTCCGGCCGCAGTCCGCCCAGGTAGTCGGGCACCGGCAGCAGGCTCGCCGTCGGGTCCTTGGCATCGGCCCCGGCGATGGCGCCGAGCATGGCGCCGGCATCGCCGGCGCTGCGCGTCATCGGGCCGATGTGGTCGAGCGTGGCGGCGAGCTCGAAGGCGCCATACCGGCTGACCCGGCCCCAGGTCGGCTTCAGCCCGGTCAGGCCGTTGGCCGCCGACGGGAAGCGGATCGAGCCGCCGGTGTCGGTGCCCAGCGACCCATAGCACAGCCCGGCGGCCGTCGCCACGCCCGAGCCGCTCGACGACACGCCCGGCCAGTGCGCGGCATTCCAGGGATTGCGCGGCGCCGCGATGCTCGGGTGGTGATCGGCATAGGCGCTCTCGGTCATCTGCAACTTGCCCAGGATCACCGCGCCGGCCTCGCGCAGCTTGCGCACCACCGTGGCGTCCTCGGTCGGCTTGAAGTCGGCATGGAGCGTCATGCCGGCGGCGGTGACGACATCCTTCGTCCAGCACAGGTCCTTGATGCCGATCGGCACGCCATGCAGCGGACCGCGCAACTCCCCGCGCGCGATCTCCTCGTCGGCCCGGCGGGCGTCGGCCAGGGCCTGCTCGCCCAGCACCAGGGCATAGCTGCCGAGCCGGTCGTCGAGCGCCGCGATGCGATCGAGCTGGGCTTGCGTCGCCTCGACGCTGGAGAGCTCCCTGGACTGGACGAGCCTGGAGACGTCCAGCAGTTCGAGGTAGTGCAGTTCGGTGTCGGCCATGGGCGGGAGCTCGCGGTTGGGTGCAATGGGAGGTCGGGACTCGGGCCGGCGGCGTGGGCCACGCAGCCGTCACGGTCACTTTAGGCAGCGCCGCCCGCCATGGCTTGTCCCGCAGCGCCAGCGGATGTGCTGGTCGCGCCATCGCGCAGCACGGGCGCGCGGCGATGGAAATCGGTCGCCTGCTGGAAGGCATGGCCGGCGCGCAGCAGGGTCGCCTCGGCGAACGGCCGGCCGATGATCTGCAGGCCCATGGGCATGCCGTCGGCATCGAAGCCGCAGGGCACGTTGAGCGCCGGCAGCCCCGTCAGGCTGGCCACGCCGGTGAACTGCATGATGGCCGAGAGCATGTCCTCGGGCTGGCCCTCGTCGATGGCGACGGTGGTCTCGCCCAGTCGCGTGGCGGTGAATGGCAGCGTCGGGCAGACGAAGACGTCGACCGAGGTCTCGAACGCCGCCATGAACTCGCCGCGCAGCAGCGTCCGGTAGCGCTGCGCCTGCAGGTAGTGCGTGGCCAGCAGCAGCTCGCCGACGTCGAGCAGCGCGCGCACGTCGTCGCCATAGTCCTGCGGCCGCTCGCGCAGGTCGCGCTGGTGGTAGGCGCTGGGCTCGGCCGACTCGATGGTCAGCTGGGCCGAGATGTTGCCGTGGATGTGCCGGATGTCGACCTCCACGAGCTCGGCGCCGAGCTCGACGAAGGTGTCCAGGGCCTGCTTCAGGCCCGCCAGCACGCTCGGCTGCAGGTGCTCGAAGAAGTAGCCCGGCACGATGCCGATGCGCAGGTGGCGGCAGCCGCCGCCCAGGCGCTGCAGATAGTCGTCGCATGGCCGCTGCGCGCTGCCGGCGTCGCGCGGATCGAAGCCGGCCATGGCGCCGAACATCAGCGCGCAGTCCTCCACCGTGCGGGCCATCGGGCCGACGGTGTCCATGCTCCAGGCCAGCGGCACCACGCCATGGTTGCTCACCCGCCCGTAGGTGGGTCGCAGTCCGGCGATGCCGTTGATGGCCGAGGGCAGGCGGATCGAGCCGCCGGTGTCGGTGCCCACGGCGCCGAAGCACAGCCGCGCCGCCACCGCGACCGCCGAGCCGCCGCTCGAGCCGGCCGGGAAGCGGCTGGTGTCCCACGGATTGCGGACCGCGCCATAGTGCGGATTGGCCGAGGTGCCGCCCCAGGCGAACTCGTGCATGTTGGTCTTGCCGATGAAGATCGCGCCGCTCTGGCGCAGGCGCGTCGTCACCGTGGCGTCGGCCTCCGGATGCCAGTCGGCCAGGATCCTGCTGCCGGCGGTGGTGCGCAGGCCGCGCACGGCGACGTTGTCCTTCAGCGCGATCGGCACGCCATGCAGCGGCCCGAGCTCGTGGCCGGCGGCCGAGAGCATCTCGGCGGCCCGCGCGACCTGCAGCGCCTGCTCCTCGAAGACGGTGATGAACGAGCGCAGCACGTCGTCGTGGGCGCGGATGCGCGCCAATGCCGCCTCGACCAGCTCGACCGGCGAGACCTCGCGCCGGCGCACCCGGCGCGCCGCCTCGGCCAGCGTGAGTTCCAGCAGCCCGCTCATGCGCGGCTCCCGCCCGCGTCGGCGGCGCCGGGCAGGCCCGCCGGCTCCGCCGCGTCGGCGTGGTCCGGCGCATGCGCGAACACGGTCGCCGGCATCAATGCGCGATGCTCGGGCGCGCTCATCTTGCGGCTGAGCTCGTGCGCCGCCGGCAGCCAGGCCGCCAGGATCGCCGCCGCCGCGGCGGCCCGTTCCGGGCTCAGCGGCAGGGCCGCATGGGTGGCGAGCGGCGCGATCGCGGCGCCGTCGGCGAGAGGGTCGTGGTCCATCGGTGTCTCCAGTCGTTCATGCATGACACGACGATAGGAAACCCCGCCCGCGCGCACTTGGCTGCCATCGCCAACTCGATGGCCTGAGCGCGCCAATCCAAAGACAGCCCTCCGCCTGCGCATGCCCCTCCCCCACCCCAGGGACACCGCGGATCCGGCTCCGCCGGTGTCGCCGGTGTCGCCCCCGGCAAGGGGGTTGGCGTAGCGACACGCAGTGCGCGAAGCCTGGGGGGTCAGCTAATGCTTCAGGAGCGTGTGCGGCGTGGTGCCATAGGCCTTCTTGAAGACCCGGCAGAAATGCGAGAGATCGCTGAAGCCGCACTGGAACGCGGCCTGCGTCACCTGCTGCACGCGGCCCTCGGCCAGGGCGCAGTGGCTGGCTTCGAGGCGCTGCTTCCACAGCCACTGCATCGGCGTGGTGCCATGGCCGGCGAAGACGCGCGTGAGCGTGCGCGCCGACACATGCTGCGCCGCCGCGATGCGCGCGACGTCGAGCTCGCAGTCGTCCAGGTGATCGCCGATGTAGGCGCAGGCGCGCCGGAACAGCGCGTCGTGCGGCGACTGCACCACCGACGGGCCGTCCTGGCGCATCTGCAGCACCACCGCGAGCATGTCGAGCAGCGAATTCGCCAGCGGTCCCTGGGCGCCCTCGTGGCCGGAGAACTCGAGCACCGCCGCCTCGCGCATCATGCTCGCCAGCAGCATCGCCACTGAGGACCCCTCGCTCAGGGGTGTGGCCGTCAGGCGCTCGGCATCGGGCACCAGCGCCAGCAGCCGCCGGCGCGGAATGCGCAGCAGCAGGAACGATTCGGGCTCGAGCTCGTAGGTGAAGGGACGCGCCGCGTCGTAGAGGGCGATGTCGCCCGCGCGCTGCACCATCCAGCGCCCCGACTGCGACAGGCGTCCCTGCCCGCTGACCATCAGGCTGAGCATGAAGTCGTCGTTCGGACCGGTGCGCAGGTGCTGCGCGGTGCGTTCCCAGGCATGCGCGGGCGAGGACATCCGCGCCAGCGTCAGGCTGCCCAGCGGCCGCACCGACAGGCAGGCATCGAAGTCGTCGCGGCAGGGCACCGTGCTGGCCGCCGGGATGAAATGACTGCAGACCACGTCGCTCCAGTACGCGAAGCGATGCGCGGTGTCGGCAGCATGCGTCGAGAAGTTCAGTTCCATGATCGGCACCCGGCGCGAAACGCGGTGGGGGCACTGTAGTGAGGTCCGTGTCCCCACGCAACTTCCATGCCTCCGGCCGCGCGACGGCATGGTGCCGCGACGGGCCGCGACTACCGCGTCCTGGCGCCCGCCAGGAACCACTTGCCGATCAGCGAACGCTCGTCCTCGGTGATGCCGGTGGCGTTGTTCATCGGCATGATCTTCGTCACCACGGCCTGCTGGTAGACCGCCTGGGCATGCAGGGCGACCTGGTCGGGCGTGTCCAGGCGCACGTTCTTCATCTGCACGGCGGCGCCATGGCACATGTAGCAGCGCTGCTCCAGCACCTTCTGCACCTCGCCGAAGGACACCTGCTGCACGGCCGCGCCCGGCGCCGGCGCGGCCACCGGCTCGGGCTTCATCCAGACGATGGTCAGGCCCAGCACCGCGATGCCGACCATCGCATAGGGCAGCGGGTTGCCGGCGTTGCCCAGCTTGAAGCGGTGGCGCACGACGAAGAACTGCCGGATGGCCGCGCCGCCGAGCATGATCAGCAGCAGCACCACCCAGTTGTACTTGTGGGTGTAGGTGAAGCTGTAGTGGTTGCTCAGCATCGCGAACAGCACCGGCAGCGTGAAGTAGGTGTTGTGCACGCTGCGCTGCTTGCCGCGCTGGCCGTGCACCGGATTGACCGGCTTGCCCTCGCGCAGCAGGCCCACGTTCTCGCGCTGGCCGGGAATGATCCAGAAGAACACGTTGGCGCTCATGGTCGTGGCCATCATGGCGCCCACCAGCAGGAAGGCGGCGCGGCCGGCGAACCACTGGCAGGCCAGCCAGGTCGCGAAGGCGATGAAGATCGCGATCAGCACGCCGACGATGGTGTCGCCGTTCTTGCGGCGGCCGAAGATCTGGCAGATGCCGTCGTAGACGATCCAGAAGACGACGAAGAAGGCCAGCGCCACCGAGATGGCCGCGCCGGGCTGCCAGTCCATCTTCGACTTGTCGATCAGGTAGGTGCTCGCGTTCCACAGGTAGGACATGGTGAACAGCGAGAAGCCGGTGATCCAGGTCGAGTAGCTCTCCCAGTACGACCAGTGCAGGTGCTCCGGCAGCTTCTTCGGCGCCAGGGCGTACTTCTGCATGTTGTAGAAGCCGCCGCCGTGCACGGCCCATTGCTCGCCGCCGACGCCCTTGTCGAGCGATTCGGCGTCCTGCGGTTTCTCCAGGCTGTTGTCCAGCATCACGAAGTAGAACGAGGCGCCGATCCAGGCGATGGCGGTGATGACGTGGACCCAGCGCAGCAGCAGGTTCGCCCAGTCGAGGTAATAGCTTTCCATGGCTTTTTTTCTTTCGCTTTCAGCCGTGCCGGCGCAGCCTTGCGCCGGACGGTGGGTGCCTGCTCACCACTGCGGGCGCTGTAAGCAGAAAGAAGGCCGCGAACGCAGGCTCTGGTGGCCTCGCTCCGCTGCGGCGTGGGGTCGGGAGTGTAAACACGGGTGTCGGGTCGGGTGGGCGGCCTCCGGGAAACTCCTCAGCCGCGCGGGCCGAGCGACTGCAACAACTGTGCCGCCACGCCCACGGCGATCACCTCGGGCTCCTTGCCGGCGATGCCGCCCAGGCCGATCGGGCAGGTGACGCGGTCCATCTCGGCCTCGCCGAAGCCGCGCGCGGCCAGGCGGTGGCGGAAGGTGGCCCATTTCGTCTTGCTGCCGATCAGGCCGACATAAGGGAGGTCGTCGCGCGCGCGCAGGCGCTTCAGGCAGGCGATCACGATGTCGAGGTCCTCGGCGTGGCTGAAGCTCATGATCAGCACGCGCGAGCCCGGCGCCAGACCGGCGACGGCGTCCTGCACCGGCTCGGAATGCTCGGTGGCGATCTGCGCCGGCAGCAGCGGCGCGAAGACGCCCTCGCGGCTGTCGATCCAGCGCACCGCGAACGGCAGCGTCGCCAGCAGCCGGGCCAGCGCGGCGCCGACATGGCCGCCGCCGAACAATGCCACCGGACTCAGGCGCAGGACGAACTCGGCGCGCAATGCCGCCGCGTCCGCCGCGCCGACGCGGCGGTACGACAGCACCACGACGCCGCCGCAGCATTGCCCCAGGGCCGGGCCGAGCGCATGGCGCCGCGGCGCCTCGATGGCCGCGCCGCCGGCGAGCCAGTCGCGCCCGGCCTGCGCGGCCTGGAACTCCAGGTGGCCGCCGCCGATGGTGCCGGTCAGGGTGCCATCGGCCCAGACCGCCATCCAGGTCCCGGCCTCGCGCGGCACCGAGCCCTGGGTGGCATCGACGCGCACCAGGATGGCATCCTCGATGCGCAGGCGCTCCAGCAGCAGGTCGAGCATCGATGTCATGCGAGGCTCCCGCACCCGGGGCGGGTCCGTCCGGCGTGGCCACGCGGCCACCGAAACCTCCGGTTGCGCCCGTCCTGCGGGGGCACGGTATAACCGCGCCGATGACCCATCTCCCGTTCGCGCCGCGCCGCCTCGCCCTCGCCGGCGCCCTCCTCGCCACCGTCTGGCTCGCCGGCTGCGGCAGCAGCCCGACGGCGCCGATCACGCGCCCGGTGCCCGGCCAGCTCACCAGCGCCACGCCCGAGCCGACACCCGGCCGCTCGCCACTGCCGCGCGCCTCCGATGCCGCCACCGCGCGCGACTACCGGCGCGACGCCGCCCGCCACGTCTACGACGCCAACCGCGAGCGCATCTATGGCGGCAGGCTGCCCGCCCTGCTCTACGCCGTCGGCACGCTGCAGGTCAACCTCGATGCCAGCGGCAAGGTGGTCTCGATGCACTGGATGCGTGCGCCCAGGCACGCGCCCGAGGTGGTCGCCGAGATCGAGCGCACCGTGCTGGCGGCCTCGCCCTTCCCGGCGGCCAGCCGCCTGGGCAAGGTCACGTGGACCGACACCTGGCTGTGGGACAAGGGCGGTCATTTCCAGCTCGACACCTTGACCGAGGGGCAGCTGTAACCGCGGCCGCGACCCGGGCACCGGCGGGCGCGAAGCTTGCAAGGCATGCTCAGGAACCGCGGTAGGTCGAATAGCTCCACGGGCTCACCAGCAGCGGCACGTGGTAGTGCTGGTCGGTGCGCGCGACGCCGAAGTCGATCGCCACGCGGTCGAGGAAGTTCGGCTCGGGCAGCTCGACGTGGCGCGACGCGAAGTACGCCGCGACGTCGAACACCAGCCGGTAGGTGCCGGTCTTCAGGGTCTGGTTGTCGTAGAGCGGGCCGTCGCTGCGGCCGTCGGCGTTGAGGACGAAGCGCTTGACCAGCGTCGCCTCGTCGCCCCGCGTGGTGAAGAGCGCGACCGACATGCCGGCGGCGGGCGCGCCGTGCATCGTGTCGAGGACGTGGGTGCTGAGGCCCATGGGAAGCTCCTGATAATTCCGGTGGACAAAAGTGTATACACATTCCCGGTTGCCGCCTATCATGGCCGCATGGAATCCTCCACCACCGCCGCCATCGTCGACGCCCTGACCCGGGCCATCGTCGAGCACCGGCTGCATCCGGGCAGCAAGCTCGCTGAGCAGAAGCTCGCCGACCACTTCGGCGTCTCGCGCACCCTGGTGAGGCAGGCCCTGTTCCAGCTGTCGCAGAACCGGTTGATCCGGCTCGAGCCCGCGCGCGGCGCGTTCGTCGCCTCGCCCTCGGTCGAGGAGGCGCGCGAGGTGTTCGCGGTGCGGCGGATGCTGGAGGTCGAGATGACGCGCAGCTTCGTGCGCGGCGTGACGCCGGCGCGCCTGAAGGCCCTGCGCGAGCACGTGGCGGCCGAACGGGCCGCCGTCGCCGCCGGTGACGCCACCGGCCGCACCGAGCTGCTGGGCGACTTCCACGTCCGCATGGCCGAGCTGATCGGCAACCGCGTGCTGGCCCAGATGCTGGGCGAGCTGATCTCGCGCTGCGCCCTCATCACGTTGATGTACCAGAGCCCGAGCGCCGCCGCCCATTCCAACGACGAGCACGCCGACATCGTGCGCGCCCTCGCCGCCAAGGACGAGGCGCTGGCCGTGCGCCTGATGAGCGAGCATCTCGACCACGTCGAGGCCAGCCTGACCTTCGACCGCAAGGTGCCCACGCACGACGTCGCGCTGGCGCTGGCCTGACCCCGCCAACCGCCATCCGCTCCCCGCCCCCGTTCCAACGCCCTCCGCCCACCGCCCCGCCCCGCCCCGCCATGACCGTCTACGACTCGACGCTTCCCTATCCCCGCGACCTGGTCGGCTACGGCCGCAACCCACCGCACGCGCGCTGGCCCGGCGGTGCCCGCATCGCGGTGCAGTTCGTCCTCAACTACGAGGAAGGCGGCGAGAACAGCGTGCTGCACGGCGATGCCGGCTCGGAGCAGTTCCTCTCGGAGATGTTCAATCCGGCCAGCTACCCCGAGCGCCACATCAGCATGGAAGGCATCTACGAGTACGGCTCGCGCGCCGGCGTCTGGCGCCTGCTGCGCGAGTTCGAGAAGCGCGGCCTGCCGCTGACGGTGTTCGGCGTCGGCATGGCCCTGGAGCGCCATCCCGAGCTCACCGCCGCCTTCGTCGAGCTCGGCCACGAGATCGCCTGCCACGGCTGGCGCTGGATCCACTACCAGGCCATCGACGAGGCGACCGAGCGCGAGCACATGGCGCTGGGCATGGCCGCCATCGAGCGGCTCACCGGCGCGCGCGCGCTCGGCTGGTACACCGGCCGCGACAGCCCGCGCACCCGCCGCCTGGTGGCCGACTGGGGCGGCTTCGAATACGACAGCGACTACTACGGCGACGACCTGCCCTTCTGGATGCGGGTCGAGAAGAGCGATGGCGAGGTGGTGCCGCAGCTCATCGTGCCCTACACGCTCGACTGCAACGACATGCGCTTCGCGCTGCCGCAGGGCTACTCGCACGCCGATCCGTTCTTCCAGTACCTGAAGGACACCTTCGACGCCCTCTACGCCGAGGGCGATCCGGCCGGCGAGGACCGGCCCAGGATGATGAGCGTGGGCATGCACTGCCGCCTGCTCGGCCGGCCCGGGCGCATCACGGCGCTGCAGCGCTTTCTCGACCACATCGCCGCCCATGCGGACGTCTGGGTGTGCCGGCGCGTGGACATCGCGCGGCACTGGCGCCAGACCCACCCCTACACGGCCGCAGCCACAGGAGCCTGAACCATGAACGCACCGACCGCGCCACAAGCCCCGCGCGCCACGCTGACCCTCGAGGCCCTCAACGCCGCCACGCCCGAGGCGGCCGTGATGCTGCTCGATGGCACCTACGAGCATTCGCCCTGGGTGGCGCAGGCGGCCCTGGCCGAGCGGCCGTTCCGCTCGCTGCAGCACCTCAAGCACGCGCTGGCGCGGGTCGTCGACGCGGCGCCGGCCGAGCGCCAGCTGTTCCTGATCCGCGCCCACCCGGAACTCGCCGGCAAGGCCATGGAGAGCGGCGCGCTCACGGCCGAGTCGACCCACGAGCAGGGCAAGGCCGGCCTCACGAACTGCACGCCCGACGAGCTCGCGCACATCCGCGCGCTGAACGCCGCCTATGGCGCGAAGTTCGGCTTCCCCTTCATCCTGGCGGTGCGCGGGCCGCGCGGCACCGGGCTGGGCAAGCGCGAGATCGTCCAGACCTTCGAGCGCCGGCTGCACCACCATCCCTCCTTCGAGCGCGGCGAGGCACTGCGCAACATCCACCGCATCGCCGAGATCCGCCTGCACGACAAGTTCGGCGCCCACACCGCGCTGGGCGACGACGTCTGGGACTGGCAGGAGGCATTGGCCGCGCACACCGACCCGGGCTATGCCGAGCTCGGCCAGCTCACCGTCACCTATCTCACCGACGCGCACCGCGCCTGCGCCTCGCAGATCGCCCAGGGCATGCGCGACTGCGGCTTCGACTCGGTGGGCATCGACGCCGTGGGCAACGTGGTGGGCCGCTACGAGGCCGCCACGCCGGGGGCGAAGGCGCTCTTGACCGGCTCGCACTACGACACCGTGCGCAACGGTGGCAAGTACGACGGCCGGCTGGGCATCTTCGTGCCGATGGCCTGCGTGCGCGAACTGCACCGCCAGGGCCGGCGCCTGCCCTTCGCCATCGAGGTGGTCGGCTTCGCGGAGGAGGAGGGCCAGCGCTACAAGGCGACCTTCCTCGGCTCCGGCGCGCTGATCGGGCAGTTCGATCCGGCCTGGCTCGACCAGCGGGACGCCGACGGCGTGACGATGCGCGAGGCGATGCGCCACGCCGGTCTGGACGAGGCCGCCATCGCCGCCATCCGGCGCGACCCGGCGCGCTACCTCGGCTTCGTCGAGGTGCACATCGAGCAGGGTCCGGTGCTGACCGAGCTCGACCTGCCGCTGGGCGTGGTGTCGTCCATCAACGGCAGCGTGCGCTACCTGGGCGAGATCCACGGCATGGCCAGCCACGCCGGCACCACGCCGATGGACCGGCGCCGCGATGCCGCCGCGGCGGTGGCCGAACTCATCCTGTTCGCCGAGCAGCGCGCCGCGCGCGATGGCGACTCGGTCGCCACCGTGGGCATGCTGGAAGTGCCCAACGGCTCGATCAACGTCGTGCCCGGCCTGTGCCGCTTCAGCCTCGACATCCGCGCGCCGGACGACGCGCAGCGCGACGCGGTCGCGCGTGACGTGCTGGCCGCGCTGGCCGCCATCTGCGAGCGCCGTTTCGTCCGCCACACGCTGGAGGAGACCATGCGCGCCGCCGCCGCGCCCAGCGCTCCCGACTGGCAGCGGCGCTGGGAGCGCGCGGTCGAGTCGCTCGGCCTGCCGGTGCATCGCATGCCCAGCGGCGCCGGCCACGACGCCATGAAACTGCACGAGGTGATGCCGCAGGCGATGCTGTTCGTGCGCGGCCTCAATTCGGGCATCAGCCACAACCCGCTCGAGTCGAGCACGTCGGCCGACATCGACCTCTCGGTGCGCGCCTTCCAGTTCCTGCTCGAGGACCTGACGCGCGACGTGATGACGACCGCGCCCTCGACCCCCCCTTCCACTTCCCTCGCCTGATCCCCCATGACCGACTATCAACGCCTCGACGACTGGATCGACGCCCATTTCGACGAGGAGGTGCGCTTCCTGCAGGAGCTGGTGCGCGTGCCGACCGACACGCCGCCGGGCAACAACGCGCCGCACGCCGAGCGCACCGCCGAGCTGCTGGCCGGCTTCGGCTTCGAGGCCGAGCGCCATGCCGTGCCCGAGCAGGCCGTGAGGGACTATGGCCTCGAATCGATCACCAACCTGATCGTGCGCCGCCGCTTCGGCGCCGGCGACGAGGGCCCGACGGTGGCGCTCAATGCCCATGGCGACGTCGTGCCGCCGGGCGAGGGCTGGACGCACGATCCCTATGGCGGCGAGATCGAGGACGGCCGGCTCTATGCCCGCGCCGCCGCCGTCAGCAAGAGCGACTTCGCCAGCTTCACCTTCGCCCTGCGCGCATTGGAGGCCGTGGCCCGGCCGTCGAAGGGCGCGGTCGAATTGCACTTCACCTACGACGAGGAGTTCGGCGGCCTGCTCGGGCCGGGCTGGCTGCTCGCGCAGGGCCTGACGAAGCCCGACCTGATGATCGCCGCCGGCTTCAGCTACGAGGTGGTGACCGCGCACAACGGCTGCCTGCAGATGGAGGTGACCGTGCACGGCAAGATGGCCCACGCGGCGATCCCCGACACCGGCGTCGACGCGCTGCAGGGCGCGGTCCGGATCCTGAACGCGCTCTATGCGCAGAACACCGCCTACAAGCAGGTCCGCTCGGAAGTCGCCGGCATCACCCACCCCTACCTGAACGTCGGGCGCATCGAGGGCGGCACCAACACCAACGTCGTGCCCGGCAAGGTGGTCTTCAAGCTCGACCGCCGCATGATCCCGGAGGAGAATCCGGCCGAGGTCGAGGCCGACATCCGCCAGGTCATCGCCGACGCCGCCACGCCGCTGGTGGGCGTCACGGTCGACATCAAGCGCCTGCTGCTGGCCAACTCCATGAAGCCGCTGGCCGGCAACCAGCCATTGGTCGACGCCATCCAGAAGCACGGCGAGGCGATCTTCGGCGAGCCCATCCCGGCCATGGGCACGCCGCTCTACACCGACGTGCGCCTCTATGGCGAGGCCGGCATCCCCGGCGTGATCTACGGCGCCGGCCCGCGCACCGTGCTGGAGTCGCATGCCAAGCGCGCCGACGAGCGCCTGGTGCTGGAGGACCTGCGCCGGGCGACGAAGGTCGTGGCGCGCACGCTGGCGGATCTGCTGAGCTAGCAGTCGGGGAGCGTCGAGCAGGGACTCATCGACGCTCCATCTCCAAGTCCGTCGCCCAGCAATGGGTTTGTCCGAAATACAGCCACATTTTTCGGACAAATATCATTTCATTGAGTCCGAAAAACGCATACAAATATCGGACATGGAGGTTTCATGTCGGATATCGGTAGCCGCATCGCATCGCTCATCAACGCCGCTGGCCCTGGCATCGTCTGGACACCCTCCGACTTCGCGCCGCTGGGCTCGCGCGACGTGATCGACAAGACGCTTCAGCGCATGGTGACCAAGGCGACGCTGCGCCGTATCGACAGAGGCCTGTACGACCTGCCTGCAGCCAACCGGCTGACCCGGAAGGCAACCACGACCGATTACCGGGCCGTGATCGACGCCATGGCCCGGCGTGACCGGTTGCGTCTGCTCGTGGATGGCATGACCGCCGCCAACGATCTCGGTCTCACCGATGCCGTTCCCGCCCGGGTGACCATTCACACCGATGCGCGCCGCCGATCGATCCGACTCGACAAGTTGTTCATCGAGTTCAAGCAGACCGCGCCCAGCCGCCTCTACTGGGCCGACCGGCCCGCCATGCGCGTCGTGCAGGCGCTGCACTGGCTCAAGGACACCCTGCCCGACGATGGCGATCGGGTTCGTGATCGGCTACACGCCATCCTCGCCGATGCGAAGCATGGAAACGGCATCACGCAGGACCTGATTCAGGGCTTCTCGCATCTGCCCGCCTGGATGCAGGCGTTCCTGCGCACGGTACCGGACTTCGATCCCATCCCGGCACCCACTGTCCCGCGTAACTCCGCGCCTGCGCTCGACAGGACCTCGATACCTGCACGCTCGAACGCTCCCGCGCGTCAGCGGCGATGAACGAGGCCTTGCGGGAAGTCGTCGCGGCCAGCGATGCCGACCGCCGGGATCTGTTTCTCGGCACCGCGGCGCGTCTGGGAACGGCGGTGCAGAACGTCGAAAAGGACTTCTGGGTCTGCTGGGTTCTGGATGTTCTTTTCAATGGCATGGCACCCGACGGCCCACGCCTGCTCTTCAAGGGCGGCACGTCGCTGTCCAAGGCCTTCGGATTGATCTCCCGTTTCTCGGAAGACATCGACATCACGGTCTTTCGGAACGATCTTGGGCAGCACGTCGAGCCCGAAGAGCTGGAGACATTGAGCGGCAAGCAACGCCGCATCCGACTCGATGCCATCCGCACGGCCTGCCGGACATTCATCCAGAGTGATCTGAAGGAACAGTTGCACGCGCATGCCGCCAGATCCATTCCGCAGGGATTCACTCTGGAGCTGGACCCCGACGATGCGGACGGTCAGACTCTGCTGCTGTGGTATCCGGCGGTGACGGCCCGCGCGGGCGACTACGTCCGTTCCGCCGTCAAGATCGAATCCGGCGCGAAATCCGCACTCGATCCCCACTCGATCCCCATGTGACGGCTGTGATCACACCCTACGTTGCCGCCGATCTACCGCATCTTGATTTGCGGGTGGTGAATGTCACGACGGTCCGGCCCGAGCGCACGTTCTGGGACAAGCTCATGATCCTGCATGGCCTGCGCCAATGGCACGAACGGCGCGGAGAACTGCGCCGTGGTGGTCAACGGGTCTCGCGGCACCACTACGACGTGCACCAGCTCCTGCAGAGTGAACAGGCCGCCGGATGGATAGCCAACCGGCCGCTGGCGCAGGACTGTGCACGCCATGCGCGGCTGTTCTTTGGCAATCCGGATCTGGGACTGGAGACGGCCCGGCACGGTACTTTCACGCTGACGCCGACCACAGACATGCACGATGCACTGCGGCGCGACTACGACGCCATGACCGGCATGATCTTCCATGGCATTCCTTCCCTGGACGAGGTACTGGCCAGCGTGGCGTTGATCGAAACCGCCATCAATATCTGAGAAGGCAACCGGGACAGCGCGGCGCTTCGGCGCCGTTTTCATTTGGCGCGCAACTTGCATCGCGGCATCCGTCCCACCGGAGCGACCACCGACTAAGCGTTTTCCGCAATGCGCGCTGACGTATGTTTTGTATACAGTTTCGCGTACAAAGCGGATGCCGCGTGCCCGCGCGGTGGCCCGTCGCGCTCGTTGCCGTCGTCCTTTCCCCAGGAGCCACGTGATGTCCTCTTCCCCCGCTTCAGCCGTCTCGTCCCCGGACGCCGCTCCAGCCGCCTCCGCCATCCATCCCGTCGACCAGCGCCTGCCCATGGGCAAGCTCACCGCCCTGGGCCTGCAGCACGTGCTGGTGATGTACGCGGGCGCGGTGGCGGTGCCACTGATCGTGGGGCGGGCGCTGCGCCTGAGCCCGGCCGAGGTGGCGCTGCTGATCTCGGCCGACCTGTTCTGCTGCGGCATCGCCACGCTGATCCAGTCGCTCGGGGCGACGCAGTGGTTCGGCATCAAGCTGCCGGTGATGATGGGCGTGACCTTCGCGTCGGTGGCGCCGATGGTGGCCATCGCCAACGCCAACCCGGGCATCGCCGGGGCGCAGCTGCTGTTCGGCTCGATCATCGGCGCCGGCGTGGTGGCGATCCTGATCGCGCCGATGGTCAGCAGGATGCTGCGCTTCTTCCCGCCGGTGGTGACCGGCACCATCATCGCGGTCATCGGCATCAGCCTGATGCGCGTGGGCATCAACTGGATCTTCGGCAATCCCTTCGGCCCGACCGCTCCGGCCATCGTCGACCCGGTCTACGCCAAGTGGCTGGCCGACGTCACCTCGCCGGGCAGCTCGATCCCGCCGGTGCCCAAGGGCTTCGCCATCCTGCCGACGGTGCCCAATCCGCGCTATGCCGACCTCACGGGCTTCGGCGTCGCCGCCGTCGTGCTGGTGTCGATCCTGCTGATCGTCAAGTACGCCCGGGGCTTCGTCGCCAACATCTCGGTGCTGCTGGGCATCACCATCGGCGCGGTGGTGGCCTCGGCGATGGGCATCATGACCTACGAGAAGGTCGGCCGCGCGCCCTGGTTCGACCTCGTGCTGCCGTTCCATTTCGGCCTGCCGCAGTTCGATCCGGTGCTGATCCTGACCATGACGCTGATCATGATCGTGGTGATGATCGAGTCGACCGGGATGTTCCTGGCGCTGGGCGAGATGACCGGGCGCAGGATCGACCAGAAGGACCTGGCCAAGGGCCTGCGCACCGACGGCCTGGGCACGCTCATCGGCGGCATCTTCAACACCTTCCCATACACCAGCTTCTCGCAGAACGTCGGCCTGGTGGCCGTGACGGGCGTCAAGAGCCGCTATGTGTGCGTGGCCGGCGGCGTCATCCTGATCGTGCTGGGCCTGCTGCCCAAGATGGCGGCGTTGATCGAGTCGCTGCCCACGGTGGTGCTCGGCGGCGCCGGTCTGGTGATGTTCGGCATGGTGGCGGCCACCGGCATCCGCATCCTCTCGGGCGTCGACTTCAAGACCAACCGCCACAACCCGATGATCGTCGCGGTGTCGATCGGCATCGGCATGATTCCGCTGATCGCGCCCAACTTCAAGCAGTGGATGCCGCACGCCCTGCACTCGCTGATCGAGTCGGGCATCCTGCTCGCGTCCATCACGGCGGTGCTGCTCAACCTGTTCCTCAACGGCGCCCGGCACGACGAGGCCGCCATCATCGCGGCGGCCAAGCAGGCCGAGGCGCACTGATTCCCCCCAGCGAGAGACGACACCCATGCCCACCCCCGCCCTGCACGGCGTCCCCGGATCGGACGAACGCCTCATCAACCACGACCTCGCGCCCGTCACGGGCGAGCGCAAGAACTGGTCCTCGTACAGCATCTTCGCGATGTGGATGTCCGACATCCACAGCGTGGGCGGCTACACCTTCGCGGCCAGCCTGTTCCTGCTCGGGCTGAGCGGCTGGCAGGTGCTGGCGGCGCTGGTGGTGGGCATCGCCATCGTCAACGTGCTGATGAACTGGATCGGCAAGCCCAGCCAGCACCACGGCATCCCCTATCCGGTGATGGCGCGCGTGAGCATGGGCGTGATGGGCGCGAACTTCGCCGCCCTCATCCGCGGCGTCGTCGGCGTGGTCTGGTATGGCGTGCAGACCTACTTCGCCTCCAAGGCGGTGGCCACGCTGGTGCTGGTGTTCGTGCCGGCGGCGGCGGCCTGGCAGTCGAGCAGCTTCCTGCGGCTGGACCTGCTGGGCTGGGCCAGCTTCATGTTCATGTGGATCTTCCAGCTGCTGATCTTCCAGCGCGGCATGGACTCGATCCGCAGGTTCATCGACTTCTGCGGCCCGGCGGTCTACGTGGTGATGTTCCTGCTGGCCGGCTGGATCGTCTGGAAGGCCGGCTGGGACTCGCTGGATCTGTCGCTCAGCGACAAGGTGCTGACCGGCGGCCAATCCTTCGTCGCCATGGGCAGCGCGATCCTGCTGGTGGTGAGCTACTTCGCGGCGCTGCTGCTGAACTTCGGCGACTTCTCGCGCTACGCGCGCACCGAGCGCGACATGAAGGTCGGCAACTTCCTGGGCCTGCCGGTCAACTTCATCCTGTTCGCCGTCATCGTGGTGGTCGTCACGGCCGGCAGCGCCAAGGTGTTCGGCCACATGATCATGGACCCGATCGAGATCGTCTCGAAGATCGACAACAAGTGGGCCGTGGTGCTGGGCAGCGTGACCTTCATCATCGCCACCATGGGCATCAACATCGTCGCCAACTTCGTCTCGCCGGCCTACGACTTCGCCAACCTGTTCCCCAAGCACGTCGACTTCAGGCGCGGCGGCCTCATCACGTCGGTGCTGGCGGTGGCGGTGTGTCCGTGGATCTTCGTCGACAGCCCCAAGGCCATCACGGTGTTCGTCAGCGTGTTCGGCGCCGTGCTGGCGCCGCTCTTCGGCGTCATGGTGGCGGACTTCTACCTGCTCAAGAAGCAGGTGCTGAAGGTCGAGGACCTCTACACCATGGCTCCCGGCGGACGCTACCACTACGACGGCGGCTGGAACCGGGTCGGCGTGACGGCCCTGGTGCTGGCCAGCGTGATCTCGATCGGCTGGGAGCTGTGCACGCAGCTGTTCAAGGTGCTGCCGGAGAACAACTTCGGCTGGGTCATCGGCGCCGTCGCCGGCGCGCTGATCTATGTCGCGATGATGCGCGGCGCCAAGCGCACCTGAGGCGCATCGAGGGCCGTCCCGGACCTCGTCAGATCGGCGTGCCCTTGTCGTTGTGGTGGTCGCCGACGTCGCCGGAGTTGGCGAACAGGCTCCACGCCGCCATGAACAGGGCCGCGATGACCGGGCCGATGACGAAGCCGTTGATGCCGAACAGCGCCATGCCGCCGATGGTGGACATCAGCACGATGTAGTCGGGCATCTGCGTGTCCTTGCCCACCAGGATCGGGCGCAGGATGTTGTCGACCAGGCCGATCACGAAGACGCCGACGAAGATCAGCACCAGGCCCTGCCAGATGCGGCCGGTGGCCAGGAAGTACACCGCCACCGGGCCCCAGATGAGCGCCGCGCCCACCGCCGGCAGCAGCGACAGGAAGGCCATCAGCACGGCCCACAGCAGCGCGCCCTGCACGCCCAGGAACCAGAACGCCAGCCCGCCCAGGGTGCCCTGGGCGATCGCCACCGCCACGTTGCCCTTGATGGTGGCGCGGATCACGGTGGTGAACTTGTTGAGCAGGTAGTGCGTGTGCGGCTTGGCCAATGGCAATGCGTCGCGCACCGTCTTCGACAAGGCGGCGCCGTCGCGCATCAGGAAGTACAGGAGATACAGCATCACGAAGAAGCTGACGAAGAAATCGAAGGTGTTCTGGCCGATGGTCAGGGCCTGGCCGGCGACCACCTGGCTGCCCTGCGCGGCGCCGGCGGTGATGCGGGCCTCCAGCGAGGCCATGTTGCCGAGGTCGAAGCGGTCCAGGATGTTCATGACCCAGCGCGGCATGGCGCCCAGGATCTGCTGGAAGTAGGCGGCGAAGTTGATCTGGCCGGTGCGGATGTCCTGCGTCACCACCGCCACCTGCTGCACCAGCGAGACGCCGATCATGGCCAGCGGCAGGATCACGATCACCAGGCAGATCGCCAGGGTCAGGAGCGCGGCGGTGTTCTTGCGGCCCGGGAACTTGCGCAGCAGCCACTTGTAGAGCGGCGTGAAGAGGATGGCCAGCGCGACACCCCAGAGCACGGCGCCGAAGAACGGCATCAGGATCCAGATGAAGGCGACCGTGACGATGGCGAGCAGTGCGAAGAACACGCCGCGCTGGAGTTGGGGGGAATTCATAGGTGACGCAATGTAGTCGAGTGCCCCCGACGGCGCATGTACGTCAGGCGCCGGACTTGGCGCCAGCCAGCCGCCGTCGTGGCGGCCGCGCAACGCTCCAGCCATCCGCACCGGCATCCACCCGGGCGCCGCAAGGGTCGGCGCATGACGCATCATCCAGGGCATGAACACTGTGAAGACCCTCGACCTGCCGGCGGGACCGGCGATGCCCGTGCTCGGCCTGGGCACCTGGCGCCTGGGCGAGGACCCGGCGCGCCGTCCGGCCGAGGTGGCCGCCGTGCGCGCCGCCCTGCGCATGGGCTACCGCCTGATCGACACGGCGGAGATGTATGGCGACGGCGGCTCGGAGGAGGTCGTCGGCCAGGCCATCGCCGAGGCGATCGCTGCCGGCGAGGTGCGGCGCGACGCGCTCTACGTGGTCAGCAAGGTGCTGCCCCACAACGCCAGCCGGCGGGGCACGTCGAGCGCCTGCGCGCGCAGCCTGGCGCGGCTCGGCCTGGAGCGCCTCGACCTCTACCTGCTGCACTGGCGCGGTCCGCACCGGCTGGCCGACACCGTGGCGGCGCTGGAAGCCCTGGTGGCCGAGGGCCGCATCGGCGCCTGGGGCGTGAGCAACTTCGACACCGACGACATGGACGAACTGGCCGCATTGCCCGGCGGCGGGCATTGCGTGGCCGACCAGGTCTACTACTCGGTCGCCGAGCGCGGCCCCGGATTCAGCCTGGCGCCCTGGCTGCGCGCGCATGGCCAGGCCCTGATGGCCTACAGCCCGATCGACCAGGGCGCGCTGGCATCGGACCAGGGGCTGGCGGCGCTGGCGCGCGCGCGCGGCGTGACGGCGGCGCAGCTGGCGCTGGCGCGGCTGCTGGCCGAGCCGGGCGTGGTCGCGATCCCCAAGGCCACGCAGGAGGCGCACCTGCGCGAGAACCTGGCGGCGGCATCGCTGGCGCTGTCGGCCGAGGACATCGCCACGATCGACCGGCTGCACCCGCCGCCGCGCCGCAAGACGCCGCTGGCGATGATCTGAGGGGCCGGGCCGGTTCGGCTGCCGCGTCAGGCCGCCGGCGTCTCCCACCAGCGCGCGCCGAAGCGCCCCTGCAGGAAGGCCACGAAGCCGGCGACCCGCCCACCCACCAGCCGGGGTGACGGGAAGACGGCATGGATCTCCTGGCCGGCCAGCGCGTGGTCGGCCAGCACCTCCACCACCCGTCCGGTGGCTAGCGATTCCGCCGCCACGTAGCGCGGCATCAGCGCCACCCCGAGGCCGTCGCGCACCGCCGCCAGCACCGCCGAGACATTGTTCGAGCGCAGCCGCGCCGCCACCGGCACCGACACCGGCTCGCCCCGCGGCGTGCGCAGGTGCCAGACATCGTCGCCCACCACGCTGCTGTAGATGATCGCCACGTGGGCGCTCAGGTCGCTCGCGTGCCGGGGCACGCCATGCCGCGCCAGGTAGTCCGGCGCCGCCACCGCCAGCCACGGATTGAGGCCCAGGAAGCGCGCGCCGAGCGAGGAATCGGCCAGCCGGCCCATGCGGATCGCCACGTCGATGCCCTGCGCCACCAGATCGACATAGCGGTCCTCGAAGCTGAGGTCGAGCCGCACCTGCGGATGGCGCGCCATGAATTCGAGCGCCAGCGGCACCACCACGCGCCGCCCGAAGGCGACCGAGGTGCCGATGCGCAGCAGTCCCTGCGCCGCCGAGGGCTGCAGGCGCACGCTGGCATCGGCCTCCTCGGCATCGCGCACGAGGGCCTTGCACTTCTCGTAGTACAGCGTCCCCGCCTCGGTCGGGCTGACGCCGCGCGTGTTGCGATGGAGCAGCCGCACCGCCAGCCGCGCCTCGATGGCCGCGACCTGCTTGGTCACGGTCGGCTGGGTGGTGTTGAACTCGCTCGCCGCCCGGGAGAAGCTGCCGGTCTCCACCACTCGCACGAAGATCGCCATCGCCTGCAGTCGGTCCATGCGGGGGATGCTAGCCACTCGCGCGCGCCCGGCCATTCCGTGGCGGAATAGTTTTTATGGCGCGGCGGCGCCTTCCGGCCGCGCCGGTCGTTTCCTAGAGTCGGTCCATCGACAACAAGGAGACAGCCACATGACGAAGATGAGCGCCATCGAGGCGGCGGTGCTGGTGCTGGAGAAGGAAGGCGTGACGCAGGCCTTCGGCGTGCCCGGCGCGGCCATCAACCCGCTCTACGCGGCCCTGCGCCGCCACGGCGGCATCGCCCACATCCTGGCGCGCCACGTCGAGGGCGCCTCGCACATGGCCGAGGGCTACACGCGCGCCGTGGCCGGCAACATCGGCGTGTGCATCGGCACCTCGGGGCCGGCCGGCACGGACATGATCACCGGGCTCTACTCGGCCTCGGCCGACTCCATCCCGATCCTGTGCATCACCGGCCAGGCGCCGCGCGCGCGGCTGCACAAGGAGGACTTCCAGGCGGTCGACATCGAGTCGATCGCGCGTCCGGTCACCAAGTGGTCGATCACGGTGCGCGAGCCCGGCCAGGTGCCGCAGGTGTTCCAGCAGGCCTTCCACCTGATGCGCTCGGGCCGACCCGGGCCGGTGCTGATCGACCTGCCCCTGGACGTGCAGATGGCCACCATCGAGTTCGACATCGACCGCTACGCGCCGCTCGCGCCCTGGCGGCCGTGCGCCACGCGCGACCAGATCGGGCACGCGCTGATGCTGCTCGAGGCCGCCGAGCGGCCGGTGATCGTGGCCGGCGGCGGCGTGATCAACGCCGATGCCTGCGCGCTGCTGGTGCGCTTCGCCGAGCTCACCGGCGTGCCGGTGATCCCGACGCTGATGGGCTGGGGCGCGATCCCCGACGACCACCCGCTGATGGCCGGCATGTGCGGGCTGCAGACCAGCCACCGCTATGGCAACGCGACGCTGCTGGCCTCGGACTTCGTGCTGGGCATCGGCAACCGCTGGGCCAACCGCCACACCGGCTCGATCGAGGTCTACACCCGGGGCCGCACCTTCGTGCACGTGGACATCGAACCGACGCAGATCGGCCGCGTCTTCACGCCCGACTTCGGCATCGTCTCGGACGCCGGGGCGGCGCTGGCGCTGTTCGTCGAGGTCGCCGAGGCGCGGCGGGCCGAGGGCCGGCTGCGCGACCGCGCGGCGTGGTCGCAGTCATGCCGCGAACGCAAGCGCACGCTGCTGCGCAAGACGCACTTCGACGACGCGCCGATGAAGCCGCAGCGCGTCTACCAGTGCCTCAACGCGCACTTCGGCCCCGAGACCTGCTATGTCAGCACCATCGGCCTGTCGCAGATCGCGGCGGCGCAGTTCCTGCACGTCTTCCGGCCGCGCCACTGGATCAACTGCGGCCAGGCCGGTCCGCTGGGCTGGACGCTGCCGGCCGCGCTGGGGGTGCGCGCGGCCGATCCGACGCGGCGCATCGTCGCGCTGTCGGGCGACTACGACTTCCAGTTCATGGTCGAGGAGCTGGCCGTGGGCGCGCAGTTCAAGCTGCCCTACCTGCACGTGGTGGTGAACAACAGCTACCTCGGGCTGATCCGCCAGAGCCAGCGCGCGTTCGACATGGACTACTGCGTGCAGCTGGGCTTCGACAACATCAATGCCGGCCCCGACGCCGGCATCGAGGCGGGCTATGGCGTCGATCACGTCAAGGTGGCCGAGGGCCTGGGCTGCAAGGCGATCCGCGTCCAGCGTCCCGAGGAGATGCAGCCGGCGCTCGAACAGGCCGAGCGCCTGATGGCCCGCCACCGCGTGCCGGTGGTGCTGGAGGTGATGCTGGCGCGCGTCACCGACATCGCCATGGGCACCGAGATCGACGCCATCCGCGAGTTCGAACCGCTCGCCGGATCGATCGAGGACGCGCCGACCGCGCTGGCCGCCACCCTGCCGCGCTGAGCGGTCCGCCCTCGCCATCCCCGTCGCCATCCCGATCGCCATCCCGCCAGGAGCCCCGCGCATGCCCCGCCTCGCCGCCAACCTCTCCATGCTGTTCACCGAGCTGCCCTTCATGCGGCGCTTCGAGGCCGCGGCCCGGGCCGGCTTCGAGGCGGTGGAATACCTCTTCCCCTATGCCCTGCCGGCGCGCGAACTCGCCGCCGCCCTGCGCGCCAACGGACTGGCGCAGGTGCTGCACAACCTGCCCGCCGGCCGCTGGGAGGACGGCGAGCGCGGCATCGCCTGCCACCCGGGGCGCGTGGCCGAGTTCCGCGCCGGTGTCGGGCTGGCCATCGGCTATGCGCAGGCCCTGGGCTGCCCGCAGCTCAACTGCCTGGCCGGTCGCGTGCCCGGGGATGCGAGCGCGGCCGACGGTCGCCGCACGCTGGTCGACAACCTGCGCTTCGCCGCCGCGCAACTGCGCGCGGCCGGCATCGGGCTGCTGGTGGAGCCGGTCAACCATTTCGACATCCCCGGCTTCGCGCTGACGACCACCGCGCAGGCACTGGCGCTGATGGACGAGGTCGAGGCGCCCAACCTGCGCCTGCAGTACGACATCTATCACGCGCAGCGCATGGAGGGCGAACTCGGCGCCACGCTGGCGGCGCATCTCGGACGCATCGGCCACATCCAGCTCGCCGACAACCCCGGGCGCGGCGAGCCCGGCAGCGGCGAGATCCACTTCCCCTGGCTGCTGCGGCACATCGACGCCCTGGGCTACGACGGCTGGATCGGCTGCGAGTACCGGCCGCGCGGCGACACCGTCGCCGGCCTCGGATGGCGCGCGGCATGCGGGGTGGACGACCGGCGCGCTGCCCGGGGCCGTGGTTCCCATGAGACGGAAAGTGTCGGTTTTGGAGTAGCCTCCTGATCGTTTTCGTCGTTTGAACCCAGGAGACTTCTTTCCATGTCCGCTCCCCTCTCCCCCGCAGAAGAAGCCTTGCGCGAAGCCGCACGCGACTACCACCGCAATCCGGTGCGCGGCAAGATCTCGATCACGCCGACCAAGCCGCTGGTCAACCAGCGCGACCTGTCGCTGGCCTACTCGCCCGGCGTCGCCTATCCCTGCCTGGACATCGAGGCCGACCCGGCCATGGCGGCCGAGTACACCTCGCGCGGCAACCTGGTGGGCGTGGTCACCAACGGCACCGCCGTGCTGGGCCTGGGCAACATCGGCCCGCTGGCCGCCAAGCCGGTGATGGAAGGCAAGGGCTGCCTGTTCAAGAAGTTCGCCGGCATCGACGTCTTCGACATCGAGCTGGCCGAGAACGACCCCGACAAGCTGGTCGAGATCATCGCGGCGCTGGAGCCCACGCTCGGGGGCATCAACCTCGAGGACATCAAGGCGCCCGAGTGCTTCTACATCGAGAAGAAGCTGCGCGAGCGCATGAACATCCCGGTGTTCCACGACGACCAGCACGGCACCGCCATCATCTCGGCCGCCGCGCTGCTCAACGGACTCGAACTCGTCGGCAAGAAGATCGAGGACGTGAAGATCGCCGTCTCCGGCGCCGGCGCCGCCGCGCTGGCCTGCCTGGACGTGATGGTCGGGCTGGGCGCCAAGCCGGCCAACATCTACGCCGTCGACTCCAAGGGCCTGATCTACACCGGCCGCGCCGGCGGCTTCGACGAGTCGAAGGCGCGCTTCGCCCAGCCCGACACCGGCAAGCGCACGCTGGCCGACGTGGTCGACCAGGCCGACGTGTTCCTCGGCTGCTCGGCCCCCGGCGTGCTGACGGCCGACATGGTCAAGACGATGGGCTCGCAGCCGATCATCCTGGCGCTGGCCAACCCAGAGCCCGAGATCCGCCCCGAGCTGGCCAAGGCCGTGCGCCCGGACTGCATCATCGCCACCGGCCGCTCGGACTATCCCAACCAGGTCAACAACGTCCTGTGCTTCCCCTACATCTTCCGCGGCGCGCTCGATTGCGGCGCCAGCAAGATCACCGAGGAGATGAAGCTGGCCTGCGTGCGCGAGATCGCCGACCTGACCAAGGCCGACATCAGCGAGGAGGTGGCCACCGCCTACGAGGGCCAGGAGCTGTCCTTCGGCCCCGACTACCTGATCCCCAAGCCCTTCGACTCGCGCCTGATCCTGCGCATCGCCCCGGCCGTGGCCAAGGCGGCGCAGGAATCGGGCGTCGCGGCGCGCCCGATCGAGGACCTGGAGGCCTATCGCCAGCAGCTCACCCGCTTCGTCTACCAGACCGGCATGTTCATGCGCCCGGTGTTCGCGGCCGCCAAGATCGCCACCGCCAAGCGCGTGGCCTATGCCGAGGGCGAGGACGACCGCGTGCTGCGCGCGGCGCAGCTGGCCATCGACGAGGACCTGGCGCGACCGATCCTGATCGGCCGGCCGGCGGTGATCGAGGCACGCATCAAGAAGGCCGGCCTGCGCCTGCGCCTGGGCGACGACTACGAGGTCGTCGATCCCGAGAACGACACGCGCTTCCGCCAGTACTGGGAGGCCTACCACCGCAGCATGGGCCGCCGCGGCATCTCGCCCGAGGCCTCCAAGGCGATGGTGCGGCGCTCCAACACCACCATCGCCGCGCTGATGGTGCAGCTCGGCGATGCCGACGCCATGCTCTGCGGCCTGGTCGGGCGCTTCGACAGCCACCTGAAGATCCTCGACCAGCTGCTCGGCCCCAAGGAGGGCGCGCCCGCGTTCGCCACGCTCAACGCATTGACGCTGACCAACCACACGCTGTTCATCGCCGACACCAACGTGCACGAGGACCCGAGCGCCGAGCTGCTGGCCAACATCGCCGTCATGGCCGCGCAGGAGGTGCGCCGCTTCGGCCTGCCGCCCAAGGTCGCCTTCCTGTCGCACTCGAACTTCGGCTCGTCCGACCGCGCCTCGGCGCGCAAGATGCGCCAGGCGCGCGACCTGTTCGTGAAGCTGGCGCCGGACATCGAATGCGATGGCGAGATGCATGGCGACTCGGCCCTGTCCGAGGACGTGCGCACGCACGCCCTGCCAGAGACCACCCTCACGGGCTCGGCCAACCTGCTGATCTGCCCCAACCTCGACGCCGCGAACATCCTGTTCAACGTGCTCAAGATCACCGGCGGCAACGGCGTCACGGTCGGCCCGATCCTGCTGGGCGCGGCGCGCTCGGCGCATGTCCTGACGCCCTCGGCGACGGTGCGGCGGCTGGTCAACATGACCGCCCTGGCCGTGGCCCAGGCGGCGATCGAGAAGTAGCCGGACGCGCGGGCGGCGCCGGCGCCATGCGCGCCGTGCCGCCGGTCCTCAGGTGGCGCTCGAGCGGCGGCGCTGGTTCCGCTTGCCGGCCTCCTTGCGCAGCGCCAGCGAGAGCTGGTCGAAGGAATAGGGCTTCTGCAGCAGCTCGAAGTCGCCGGCCCCGCCATGCACCAGCGCGTCGCTGTAGCCCGAGGTCAGCACCACCGGCACGTCCGGATGCCGACGGCTGATCTCGCGCGCCAGCTCGACGCCGTTCATGCCCGGCATCACGACATCGGAGAATACGACGTCGAAGGCCTCGGGCGTGCGGTCGAGCTCGGCCAGCGCCTGCTGCGCATCGACGGCCCAGGCCGTCACGTAGCCCAGTTCGGCCAGGGTCTGCGTCGCCAGGGCGCCGACCTCCACGTTGTCCTCGACCACCAGCACGCGGGTGCCATGCCCGACCAGCAGCGGCTCGGGCACGCCGAGCTCCGGCTCGGCCGGCAGCGCGGTGGCCCACGGCAGGTAGAGCGTGAAGGTGCTGCCGCGCCCCGGCGTGCTGTCGACCTGCACCTCGCCCCCCGACTGCTTGGCGAAGCCATAGACCTGCGACAGTCCCAGCCCCGTGCCCAGGCCGACCGACTTGGTGGTGAAGAAGGGCTCGAAGATCTTCTTCAGGTGGTCGGCCGGGATGCCGGTGCCGGTGTCCTTGAGCGAGACCTCGACATAGGAGCCCTGGCGCACCGGATGCGAACGGATCGCCGGCAGCGACTCGACCCGGCGCACGCGCAAGGTCAGCCGGCCCTCGCCATCCATCGCGTCGCGGGCGTTGACGGCCATGTTGACGATGGCGGTGTCGAACTGGCTGGCATCGGCATGCACGTAGCAGGGATGGGGTGGCAGGTCGATGCGCACCCGGATGCGCGAGCCGGTCAGCGTGTCCATCATCTCGCCCACCAGGCGGATGTTGCGCACGACGTCGAACACCGTGGGCGTGAGCGCCTGGCGGCGCGCGAAGGCCAGCAACTGGCCGGTGAGCTTGGCGGCGCGATCGACGGCGTCGGAGATCGACTGGATGTAGCGTCGGCGTTTGTCGGCGGCCGCCGGATCGACGCGGCGCAGCAGTTCGACCGACGAGCGCACCACCGTCAGCAGGTTGTTGAAGTCGTGCGCCACGCCGCCGGTGAGCTGGCCCACGGCCTCGAGCTTCTGCGACTGGCGCAGCTGCTCCTGCGATGCCGCCAGCGCGTTGGATTGCGCGAGTTCATCGGTGACGTCACGGCCGACCGCGTTGATGAGCCCGTGGGCCGTGCGGGTCGACCAGCTGATGTGGCGATAAGTGCCGTCCTTGTGGCGATAGCGGTTGTCGAAGCGCGGGAACGACTGGCCTTCGGCCGACGCGCTGGCGCCGGCAATGGTGGCGGGCAGATCGTCGGGATGGATGAGGTCGAACAGCGAGGAGCCGAGCAATTCCGACTCCTCCCAGCCCAGCACGCGCTGCCAGGCAGGATTGATCGCGACCATGCGGCCGTCGAAGCCGCAGCGCAGCATCAGGTCCGACGACAGCTCCCACAGCGCGTTGCGGTCGCGCGTGCGCTCCTCGACCAGCAGCGACAGATGCTCGGTGAGGTCGCGCAGTTCGGCCGCCGAGGCATCGCGCTGCTGTTCGGCCATCACCTGCTGGGTGATCTCGCTGCCCTGGTTGAGCAGGCCGGCGATGCGGCCGTCCTCGCCCCGGATCGGCGTGGCGGTGAAGTCCCACCAGCTCTGCTCGCTGCGGCCATGGCGCTCGATCAGGAGCGGGACCTTGCGCCGGATCATGCCGCGGCCGGTGAGCGTCACGCGATGGAAGTCGGCGGCGACGGCGCTCCAGGCGTCGCCCCAGACCTCGGCCACCGGCTGGCCGAGGGCGCCCGGATGGCGCTCGCCCATCGATTCGATATAGGCGTCGTTGTAGAGCATGCGCAACTCCGGCCCCCACAGGATGCAGCACAGCACCGGCGAGTTCAGGCATGCCGAGACCATCGAGCGCAGCGACTGCGGCCACACCACTGGCGGCCCGAGCGGGTGCTCGCGCCAGTCCTTGGTCCGGATGAGTTCGCCCAGCACGCCGCCGTCGCGGAGGAAATCCAGGGCATCCGGGCCAGGTTCGGGAAACGATGAGGTCATGACGGGTGGGGTCTCTCTTCGAGGGGCAAGGCGATCCGGCAGAAGGATGCTGGCACCGGCGCGAGGGCGTCCGTGTCAGTCGGGGACTGCCGCGACCCTTCCGGATTCGCCATGAACGCGGCGCCGATCCGGTGCGGGCACCGTTATTGCTTCCTGCCGGTTCATTCCTTTTCCAGATGCCACCGAAGATGAACAAGCGCCACCTGCTCCAGTCCCTCCTCGCCGTTTCCGCCCTCGCCTTCGGCCTCGCCGGTGGCGCGCAGGCGCAGACGCCCGTCAAGTTCCAGCTCGACTGGCGCTTCGAGGGGCCAGCCGCCCTGTTCCTGCATCCGGCGGCCAAGGGATATTTCAAGAATGCCGGGCTCGACGTGACGATCGATGCCGGCAACGGCTCGGGCGGCACGGTCACGCGGGTGGCCTCGGGCGCCTACGACATGGGCTTCGCCGACCTGGCCGCGCTGATGGAGTTCCACGCCAACAATCCCGATGCGCCCAACAAGCCGGTGGCGGTCATGATGGTCTACAACAACACGCCCGCCTCGGTGATGGCGTTGAAGAAGAGCGGCATCGCCAAGCCGGCCGACCTGGCCGGCAAGAAGCTCGGCGCCCCGGTGTTCGACGCCGGCCGGCGCGCGTTCCCGATCTTCGCCAAGGCCAACAACATCGGCGCGGTGAACTGGACCGCCATGGATCCGTCGCTGCGCGAGACGATGCTGATGCGCGGCGACATCGACGCCATCACCGGCTTCACCTTCACCTCGCTGCTCAACCTGGAGGCGCGCGGCGCCAAGGCGGCCGACGTGGTGGTGCTGCCCTACCCCGACTACGGCGTGAAGCTGTATGGCAACGCGATCATCGTCTCGCCGAAGATGCTCAAGGACAACCCGGCGGCGGTGAAGGCCTTCCTGTCGGCCTTCGCCAAGGGCGCCAGGGAGGTCATCGCCAACCCGGCGGTGGCGATCGAATCGGTCAAGGCGCGCGACGGCATCATCGACAGCAAGCTGGAGACGCGCCGCCTGCAGCTGGCGATCGACACCGTGATCAACAGCGCCGACGCGCGCGCCGAGGGCTTCGGCGCCGCCAATGCCGGCCGCCTGGCGCTGATGGCCTCGCAGGTGTCGGACGCCTTCGCGACCAAGACGCGGGTCGACCCGGCCACGGTCTGGAACGCGTCCCTGCTGCCGCCGGCCGCGGAACTCGCCATCCTCAAGAAGTAGCTCACCCCTGCGCGTCCCATCGAACCCATGTCCGAACCCACCCACTTCGTCGATTTCCAGGATGTCTGGCTGGCCTACAACGAGCAGTTGCTGCGGGAGAACCATTTCGCGGTCGAGGCGATCGACCTGAAGATCCGGCGTGGCGAGTTCATCGCCATCGTCGGGCCCTCGGGCTGCGGCAAGTCGACCTTCATGAAGCTGGCCACCGGCCTGAAGATGCCCTCGATGGGCCGCATCCGCATCGACGGCGCGCCGGTGACCGGGCCGCTGAAGATCTCGGGCATGGCCTTCCAGGCGCCGTCGCTGCTGCCCTGGCGCACCACGGTCGACAACGTGCTGCTGCCGCTGGAGATCGTCGAGCCCTATCGCTCCACCTTCCGCGCCAGGAGGAAGGAGTACGAGGAGCGCGCCCGCCGCCTGCTGCAGAAGGTCGGCCTGGCCGGCTACGAGGACAAGTTCCCGTGGCAGCTCTCCGGCGGCATGCAGCAGCGCGCGAGCATCTGCCGCGCGCTCATCCACGAGCCCAAGATGCTGCTGCTCGACGAGCCCTTCGGCGCGCTCGACGCCTTCACGCGCGAGGAGCTGTGGTGCATCCTGCGCGATCTCTGGACCGAGCAGCGCTTCAACGTCATCCTGGTGACCCACGACCTGCGCGAGAGCGTCTTCCTGGCCGACACGGTCTATGTCATGAGCAAGAGTCCCGGCCGCTTCGTGGTCCGCCGCGAGATCGAGCTGCCGCGCCCGCGCGAGCTCGAAGTCACCTACACCAAGGAGTTCACCGACATCGTGCTGGAACTGCGCGGACACATCGGCGCCATCCGCAACACGGGCATCGGCGCGGCCCGGACCTCGGCCTCGGCGGTGGCGTCATGAGCGCGATGCAGAGGAACGCCAGGCAAATCGAACGCTGGTCGCCCTGGCTGCTGCTGGTGGCCGTGCTGGTGCTGTGGCAGATCGTCTGTTCGGGCTTCGGCATCTCCGAATTCATCTTCCCGAGCCCGCTGCGCATCTGGACCCAGTTCTGGGAGTTCAAGGAGATCATCGCCGGCCATGCCTGGCGCACCTTCTGGGTCACGATGGCGGGCTTCGGGCTGGCCATCGTGGTGGGCGTGCTGCTGGGCTTCGTCGTCGGCAGCTCGCGGCTGGCCTACGCGGCCATGTATCCGCTGATGACGGCCTTCAACGCCCTGCCCAAGGCGGCCTTCGTGCCGATCCTGGTGGTCTGGTTCGGCATCGGCATCGGACCGGCGATCCTGACGGCCTTCCTCATCAGCTTCTTCCCGATCATGGTCAACATCGCCACCGGCCTGGCCACGCTGGAGCCGGAACTGGAGGACGTGCTGCGCGTGCTGGGCGCCAAGCGCTGGGACGTGCTGATGAAGATCGGCCTGCCGCGCTCCATGCCGTACTTCTTCGCCTCGCTCAAGGTCGCCATCACGCTGGCCTTCGTCGGCACCACGGTCTCGGAGATGACGGCGGCCAACGAGGGCATCGGCTACCTGCTGATCTCGGCCGGCTCGGCCATGCAGATGGGCCTGGCCTTCGCCGGCCTGATGGTGGTGGGCGCGATGGCCATGGTCATGTACGAACTCTTCAGCCTGATCGAGAAGCACACCACCGGCTGGGCGCACCGCGGCTCGCAGGGCGGCTGACGCCGATGACGCGCGAACAGATGATCGCCGCCCTGCGGCGCGCCGACCTGGTGGCGCGGCGGGCCATGGCGATGGGGCGGCATCCGTTCGGGGCGCTGCTGGTGGCCCCGGATGGCGAGACGGTGCTGGCCGAGCAGGGCAACATCGACACCGTGCAGCATGCCGAGGCCACGCTGGCGCGCCACGCCTGGCTGAACTACCCGGGCGCCTACCTGCGCCAGTGCACGCTGGTCACCACCTTCGAGCCCTGCGCGATGTGCGCCGGCACCGTGTACTGGGCCGACATCGGCCGGGTCGTCTATGGCGCCGGCGAGGACGCGCTGCTGGCCCTGACCGGCGACCACCCGGAGAACCCGACCCTGGCGCTGCCCTGCCGCGAGGTCTTCGCGCGCGGCCAGAAATCGATCGAGGTGACCGGGCCGGTGCCCGAGGTGGCCGACGAGATGGTCGAGACGCATCGCGGGTTCTGGGCCGCGCGTGGCAGCTAGCCACTGCGCCGGTCCGCTTCCCCTTCTCCCGGCTCCTCCCGCTGCTGCCGTTTTCATCGGCGTCGCCGCCTCGCGCGCGGCGGTTCGCGAGAATGGCCGTCCCGCAGCCGCCCATCTCCCCCCATGACCACCCGCCAATCCCGCCGCAAGCTCATCGTCGTCGTGCTCCTCCTGCTGGCCGTGACGGGCGCGGCGATCCGCCATTTCGCCCCGCCCGGCACCACCACGCGCGACATCGGCACCCTGATGCTGCTGCTGTGGATCCCGGTGATCGGCAATGTCGTGGGCTGGCTGATGGCGCGCCTGAAGCGACCTCCGAAGCCCGCGCCCGCGCCCCTGGCGGAAGCCGCGGCGGCCGCCGGCGCCAGCATCGCGAAGGCGCTGGAGACGCCCTTTCGCGCCCACCTGCGCTGCGACATCACATTGCGCCCCGCCGCCGTGCCGGCCGAGGACCTGCTGATCGCCGAAGGCGAGCACTTCTGCGCCTTCGTGGTCGGCAAGGAAGGCTTCTCCGGGCGCTGGCAGGTGCCCGCGGGGGGCGCCTTCCGGCGCGGCACGACCCAGCGCCTGCCGATCGAACTGCTGTCGCCGGCCGTGGCGCTGCCCCGCCTGACGCCCGGCACGGCCTTCCGCATGCTGGTGGGCGAGGCCTTCATCGGCGATGGCAGGGTCGTCGGCACCCTCGACGAGGAGGCCGGTGCGGTGTCCACGACCGCCGTGCCGGCCGCCGCGACATCGGCTTCCTGAGGCCGCTGTTCCTCGACGCGGGCACCCGTCGCGCACGCGGGATCGGCAATGGCTGACAAGCCGTTACAAAAAGTGACCCAGACTATGTTCCATGGTCAATTTCCTCATCACCGTTGTCATTTCGACGGCTTCTGCTGCGATCTTCATGTTGGCGGTGCCTGCGGATGCGGCCAGCGCTGATTGGGAGATTCCGACAGTGGCGACCTTCGAACGCTGATCGCTGCGGCTCGTGCCGGGTCATCCGGGTGACCTGAGCGATGCGGGAAGTGCTTCCCGCACCGCCAGGACCTAGGATGTGGGCATGCCCACCGATTCATCCATTGCCGATTTCGGCAACCCCTATTCGCACGGCTTCGCCCGCCTGGCCGTGGCCGTGCCGCGCAACCGCGTGGCCGATCCGGCCTTCAACGTCGAGGAGACCCTGCGCCTCTACCGCGAGGCCGCCGCCGAGGGCGTCGCGCTGGTCGCCTTCCCGGAGCTGGGCCTGTCGGCCTATACCTGCGACGACCTGTTCCACCAGAGCGCATTGCTCGACGCCTGCGAGGCCGCCCTCGGGCAGGTGGTGGCGGCCTCGCGCGGGCTGCCCACCATCGCCGTCGTCGGCCTGCCCCTGCGGGTGGACCACCGGCTCTACAACTGCGCGGCGGTGGTCGCCGGCGGCGCCCTGCTGGGCGTGCTGCCCAAGACCTACCTGCCCAACTACGCCGAGTTCTACGAGGGCCGCCAGTTCAGCCCCGCCGACAGCGCCCTGGCCACCGAGATCGAGCTGTGCGGCGCGCGCGTGCCCTTCGGCGCCGAGCTGCTGTTCAGGGCGCGCGGCCTGCCGCTGCTGACCTTCCACGTCGAGATCTGCGAGGACGTGTGGGTGCCCATCCCGCCGTCGAGCCAGGCCGCGCTCGCGGGCGCGACGGTGCTGGTCAATCTCTCGGCATCGAACATCACGGTGGGCAAGTCCGACTACCGCCACCAGCTGGTGCGCTCGCAGTCGGCGCGCTGCCTGGCGGCCTACCTGTACTCGTCGGCGGGCATCGGCGAGTCGACCACCGACCTGGCCTGGGACGGCCAGGCGCTGATCTACGAGAACGGCGAGCTGCTCGCCCAGAGCGAGCGCTTCAGCAACCGCTCCCACATGATCGTGGCCGATGCCGACCTGGAGCGCCTGGCCCACGAGCGCATGCGCCAGAACTCCTTCGGCGTCTCGGCCCAGCGCCACAAGGACGCGCTGAGGCACTGGCGCACCGTCGAGTTCGACCTGCCCGGGCTGGGGTGCGCGGCCCCCGGGGCGCTGCGCCGCACGGTGGAGCGCTTCCCCTACGTGCCGGCCGACGCGGCCACGCGCGACGAGCGCTGCCGCGAGGTCTTCAACATCCAGGTGCAGTCGCTGGTCCAGCGGGTGGAGGCCGCGGGCATCGCCAAGCTGGTCATCGGCGTCTCCGGCGGGCTGGACTCGACCCACGCGCTGCTGGTGTGCGCCCAGGCGATGGACCGCCTGGGACGCCCGCGCAGCGACATCCTGGGCTTCACGATGCCCGGCTACGCCACCACCGGGCGCACCCTGCGCCAGGCGCACGGGCTGATGGCGGCCATCGGCTGCACCGCGCGCGAGATCGACATCCGCCCGAGCTGCCGCCAGATGCTCGCCGACCTGGGCCACCCCTTCGCCGAGGGCGTGGCGCAGTACGACATCACCTTCGAGAACGTGCAGGCCGGCGAGCGCACCAGCCACCTGTTCCGCCTGGCCAACCACCACGGCGGCATCGTCGTGGGCACGGGCGACCTCAGCGAGCTGGCGCTGGGCTGGTGCACCTATGGCGTGGGCGACCACATGTCGCACTACAACGTCAACGCCAGCGTGCCCAAGACGCTGATCAAGCACCTGGTGCGCTGGGTCGCCGGCGCGGGCGTGCTCGACGCGGCCGGCAGCGAGGTGCTGCGCGCCATCGTGGCCACCGAGGTCAGCCCGGAGCTGGTGCCGGTCGACGCGCCGGCGGACGGCGCCCAGGGCCAGGGTCAGGACGAAGGCAAGAGCGAGGCCCGGGACGCCGCCTCGCGCGACCAGCCCGGCCAGCGCACCGAGGACACCATCGGCCCCTACGAGCTGCAGGACTTCCACCTCTACTACATCACGCGCCACGGCTTCCGCCCCTCGAAGGTGGCGTTCCTCGCGCACGCGGCCTGGAGCGAGCGCGAACGCGGTCCCTGGCCCGAGGCGCTGGAGGGCGAGGAGCGCAATGCCTATGGGCTCGCGGCCATCCGCGCCCACCTGCGCACCTTCGTCTGGCGCTTCTTCAAGACCAGCCAGTTCAAGCGCTCGTGCGTGCCCAACGGGCCGAAGGTGGGTTCGGGCGGCTCGCTCTCGCCGCGCGGCGACTGGCGCGCCCCCAGCGACTCCGAGGCCGAGGTCTGGCTGGCCGAGCTCGATCGGATCCCGCTCGAGGCGCCGGCCCAGGCACCGCTCGCGCCCTCGGCGCCGCTCAGTACGCCTTGAAGTTGGCCGCGATGCGCTGGTTGAGGAAATCGCCGGCGCTGATCGGCGCGTGCGTCCCGCCCGGGCTCTCGATCATCGCGTCGCGATTGGCCTGGGCGAAGAAGGCGATGCTGTAGCGCGAGCCCATGTACTCGCCCGGCAACGGGTTCTTCACGCGATGGAAGTTGCTCGGCAGGCGGTCGTCGCTCCAGCGCATCAGCATGTCGCCGATGTTGCAGGTGATGGCGTCGCCGTCGGGCGCGATGGGGGTCCATTCCTGCGCGTCCATCTCCTTGCCGGGACACACCTCCAGGCCGCCCTGGCCATGGCGCTGGTAGAGCAGCGTCAGGCAGTCGAAATCGGTGTGCGCGCCGGCGCGCCACAGTTCGAGCCGGTCCTGCGCCTCGGGCGGGATCGCGTAGTAGTGCAGCAGGCGCAGGGTGCTCTGGTAGCTGGGACGCTCCGGATCGTGCGCGCGGGCGAAGAAGTCGCGCTCGAAGCCCAGCTTGGTCGCGAAGCACGACAGCACGCGCATGCCGACCTCCCAGCTCTCGCGCTCGAAGGCGAGCAGGGTCTGGCGCAATCCCGGCAGTTCCTCCTCGGTCGGCCACAGGTCCGCCATGTGCGGGCGGGTGATCTGGTAGCTCTCCTTCTGGTCGGGCGTGCCGGTGGAGGGCCGGACCTGCGCCTTGCTCTCCCAGCCGGCGTTGAGGGCCTTCTTCAGCGGGTACTGCGCCTTGACCGCTTCGGGCAGGGCGAACAGGCGCTCGGCCATCCCGAAGGCCTCGCGGATCCTCGACAGCTCGATGCCGTGGTTGACGAGCTGGAAGAAGCCGACGTCGACGGCGGCGTCCCACAGCTCCTGGGCGATGACGTCGCGGCGATGCTCGAAGTCGGAGAGGTCGATGCGGCGGATCTCGCGCGCGGTGGTGGTGCGGCCCGGCGCGCCCATGCGGGTCTCGCGCTGGAGTTCGGTGAGGACGTGGTCGGTGGCGCTCATGGCAATGGATCTCCTGAAGAAAGTCGGAACTCGGGCTTCAAGAGCAATTTCCTGCCAGCCTCGGACGGCTTGCGGCTGGTGAACGCTTCTACTCTGTGCGACCCCGATGATGCCCAGGGTGGAAGGGAGCGACAAATTCACCGGGACGGTGCCCCCTCGGCGGGGTCGTACTTTTCCGGTGCGCGGCGTGCCGCTTCGTGGTGCATGGCGTGCGCCGGAACGTGCGCCGCCCGGCGCCAGGGGATTTCCGGCGCTCGCCGTGGCATGCCTCCTGCTTGCCGGTGCCCGAGTCCCTGAACCTCCCGGAACCGTCCGGCATTTCGAGCACGAGCCATTGGCCGCCGTCTGAATCCGAAGCGATTTCTCCACCGATGCGCGGAAACCGGAACGAAGATCGTGGCGCTCGCGCGGCTTCGATGTCGAACGACGCGAGCCGGCGGCATGTGCCCGGCTCGCTTTCTCCGGTACGGCGTTCCGTCGCCATCGTGCGGTGGACACAGGCACGAATGCATCAACGAACGATCCGACCATGACTTCTCCTTTCTCCTCCTCCTCCTCCTCGTCGTCGTCAGCGACATGGCCGCGCGCCGGCGCCGGCGCCGGTGCCGGCCTGCCGGCCGAGCAGCCGCTCGACGAGCGCGACGGCCGCTACCTGCGCAAGGCGATCTACTGGTCGCACGCGGCGAGCCGGCGCGGCAACCGGCCGTTCGGCGCCATCGTGGTCTCGGCCGCCGGCGACGTCATCGCCGAGGCCTACAACGCCACCGCCGAGAACGGCGACTGCACCTCCCACGCCGAGATGGGCGCCATCCGGGCGCTGGCCGCGCGGCGCCCGACGCGCGAGGAACTCGCCGGCGCCACGCTCTATTCGTCGGCCGAGCCGTGCGTGATGTGCGCCGGCGCGATCTTCTGGTCGAACATCGGACGCGTGGTGTTCGGCATCGACGCCGAGCGCCTGCGCGTCTTCCGTGGCGAGCGCCAGGACCAGCGCGATGCCGAGCTGTCCTGCCGCGATGTCTTCGCCGCCTCGCCCCATCCGATCGAATGCATCGGCCCCGCCCTGATCGACGAGGCCACCGCTCCCCACGAGGGCGCCTGGAGGAGCTGACCCACCCCCAGGCTTCGCGCACTTCGTGTCGCTTCGCCAACCCCCTTCCAGGGGGCGACACCGGCGGCCCGGCGAAGCCGGTTCCGCGGTGTCCTGAGCTCACCCCCAGGCTTCGCGCACTTCGTGTCGCTTCGCCAACACCCTTCCAGGGGGCGACACCGGCGGCCCGGCGAAGCCGGTTCCACGGTGTCCTCGGCCTACCCCGGGGTTGCGGGCGCGGGGCGGGTTTGGCTTCTAGACTCCACGGATGCCCTGGCACGCCCGACTCGCGCTCGACTACAGCGCCCCGACCCCCTCACGCACCATCGCGCGTTTCCGGCACGATGGCCCGCTGCGCATCCTGCAGAGCCTGTATCCGGAGGGCGACGCGGTCTGCCACAACGTGCTGGTGCATCCACCGGGCGGACTGGTCGGTGGCGACACGCTCGATATCGACGTGAGCGCCGCGCCGGGCAGCCACGGCTTGCTGACCACGCCGGGCGCGACGCGCTTCTATCGCAGCGAGGGCGAGGTCGCGGTGCAGCGCACCACCCTGCGGCTGGCCGCCGGCGCGCGGC
>Ga0308164_10000289_pt1 | contig 105563 bp, 40 predicted proteins | sample PhyTR2_FD_201031 | JGI IMG/M metagenome (GOLD analysis project Ga0308164, IMG submission 201031) | Phyllosphere microbial communities from UC Gill Tract Community Farm, Albany, California, United States - DLSLT.R2 | ecosystem: Host-associated > Plants > Phyllosphere > Unclassified | place... | reverse complement strand
CTCGCCGCAGCCTTGAACAGGCTTATCTGGAAGCGCTGGCGCAGTTGCCCGAAGAAAGCGTGCCGTCGCCGGAGCAGCGCTGGTTGCTTCTGGAAACCCTGCAGGCGCTGGACGAGCTGCTCGATGGCTTGTCGGCAGTGGTGCGCCGGGCGTTTCTCTGGAGTCAGCTCGAGGGGCTGGGCTATCGGGAAATCGCTGAACGCCTGAGCGTTTCTGAACGCACCGTCAAACGCTATATGGCGCAAGCCTACGAGCATTGTCTGTTGGTGGACTGGTGATTCGCCCGGCACCTTCGAACGAAGAGCGCGAGGTCGTACGCAAGGCGGCGCAGTGGCTGGCGCTTCTCGAGTCAGGCGGTGCCAGCGATGAAGATCACGCCATGCTGCAACACTGGCGTGACAGCTCCGCCAGCCATGAGCGCGCCTGGCAAAAGGCCCAACAGCTGCGTCAGCGTTTTTTCGGTCTGCCTGCCAACCTGGCCATGGCGACGCTGGATCGTCCTGACAAGGCCAGACGCGCAACGCTGAAAAGGGCGCTTGGGGCAGTTGCGCTGGTCCCCACCGTCTGGCTGCTGGGGCGTCAATTGCCGCTGGATGTCTGGCGTGCCGACCTGCAAACCGCAGTCGGCGAGCACAAGCGCCTGTCGCTGGCCGATGGCAGCACCTTGCAACTGAATACCGACAGTGCGGTGAACGTGGATATGGGCGCCCGGGCAATCACGCTGGTGCGGGGCGAAATAGCCCTCAAGGTGCCTGGCAGCGTGTCGCTGACCATCAACGGTCCTTATGGCCGCATTGTGGTCGGTCGGAGTGAAGTCTGTGTGCGTCTCAATAATAGCGACTGCCGGGTTTCGGTCGTCAGTGGCACGGTGCAGCTTTATCCCCTGCGCGGGCCTGTGCTGACCTTGAATGCGCAGCAGCAGGTCACTCTGAAGCAGAGCGGCATCGGTGCTGTCAGTGCCTTCGACGCCTTGCTGCCTGGCTGGCGCGACGATGTGCTGAGCGCGCAGAACCAGCCGCTGGGCGATTTCCTGCGCGAGCTGGGTCGCTACCGTCCGGGCCTGCTGCGCTGGGAGCCGGCGCTGGAAAACCTTCGGGTGACCGGCAGTTTCAGGCTCGACAATACTGACCGCGTACTGTCTTTGCTGGCGGCCAGTCTGCCGGTGGAGGTGCAGATGCGCACCCGTTACTGGGTGACGCTGGCGCCTCGAAAAAACATTTCGACAAAAAATAGTGCCTAACGCTGTCCCTTTTTTTTGTCTCGCTGGTCATTCCAGGTAAGTGCACAAAAAATACGAGAGCTTCCCTCTATGTCCGCAGTGTCTTCCTACCGTTTGCGTCCGCTTTTGCATTTCAGCCTGTTGCTGACGTTGAGTTCCAGTCCGTTGTTCATCTCGACCAGTTGGGCCGACACCTCGGGTAGACGCGCCTATGAGGTACCGGCCGGCAGCCTGAGCGCCGCGCTCACCCGTTTTGCCGGGCAGGCCGGGGTCAATCTGTCGGTAGACCCTGCGCTGGTGAATGGCCGTAACAGTTCGGGGTTGTCCGGCGAGTTCGCGGTCGAGGAAGGGTTTGCGCGCCTGCTGCAAGGTTCCGGCCTGCAGTTGATGCCAGTCGGGGAGCAGGCTTACACGCTGATCCCGGCACCTGAAAGCGCCAGCGCAGGTTTGCAACTCGCGCCCACGTCGATCGTTGGTGACAGCGGAGTCACGGACGGTCAGGAATACGCGGGCGGTCAGGTGGCGCGCAAAGGCTCGCAGGGCATGCTGGGTTCCCGGGACTTCATGGAAACGCCATTCAGCATGACCACCTACACCAAGGACGCGGTGAAAAACCAGCAGGCCCGAACCCTTGGCGATCTGATCGCCAGTGACCCGTCGGTACGCGCCACCAACCCTGCAGGTGGGCGTTACGAGCAGTTCACTATTCGCGGCTTGAGCCTGTTCAACAGTGACGTCTCCTACAACGGTCTGTATGGCATCCTGCCCACTTACACGATCGACATGGAAATGGCCGAACGAGTGGATATCCTCAAGGGGCCAAGCCAGTTGATCAACGGCATTTCACCGCGAGGCAGTGTCGGCGGCGGGATCAACGTGGTCCCCAAGCGCGCGACGGATAAGCCGATCACCGAGCTCACCACCAGCTATGCCTCCAAGGGGCAGGTGGGTGCTGCAGTCGACGTAGCCCGTCGCTTTGGCGAAGACGACAAGTTCGGGATCCGTTTCAACGGCGTGAAGCAGTCCGGTGACACTGAATGGGATCACCAGAGCGTCGATCGCGACATGGCCGTGCTGGGTCTGGATTTCCGCGGTGATCGCCTGCGTCTGTCCACGGACATCGGGCACACCGAACGCGACACTGATGCGCCGCAGGAACGTGTGCAGGTCGGTGCCAACGCGAAGGTGCCTAACGCCAACGATGTGCGCGACAACTATGCGCAGTCCTGGAGCAAGGCGCGCACCAAGGATACTTTCGGTGCAGTGAATGCCGAATATGACCTCAGCGACTCGGTCATGCTGTACGGCGGTGTCGGCGCGCGCAAAAGTAACCATGATTTCCTGCGCCATGCGGTATCGGTCACTAACGACGCAGGTGACTTCAGCGTTCAGCCGCGCGATTTCACGCGCGACGAAAATGTGCGCACAGCCACTGCCGGTGCACGCAGCTGGTTCACTACCGGGCCGGTTAGCCACGAGGTCAATCTGGCTGCCAGCTATTTCTACATGGACTTTGAAAACGGTGGTGCGCGCTACGCAGCCGCGCCGAGCAATCTCTACAACCCTGTCGATACGCCGACTCCCTCCAACCCAACGCGTACCGACTCCAAGGTTTACACCGAGAACCGCTTCAGCGGTGTGGCGCTGACCGACACGTTGGGCTTCTTCGAGGACCGTCTGCTGCTGACACTCGGCGCTCGCTGGCAGCGGGTCAAGGTTGATGACTGGACCGATGACGTGAAGGGCGATACCGCATACGACGAGGAGAAGGTCTCACCGTCAGGCGGCATTCTGTACAAGGTGACCGACGACTTTTCGGTGTACGCCAACTACATGGAAGGCCTGAGCCAGGGCAAGATCGCACCGTCGACCTCGGTGAACGAAGACCAGATCTTCCCGCCGTTCGTCAGTCGTCAGGTCGAGGTCGGCGCCAAGTATGACCTGGGGTCATTCGCCTTCACCGCCAGCGTATTCCGTATCAAACAACCAGCCTACGATACCAATACCACCTCCCGAGTGTTCGGCCCGAACGGCAAGCGCCGTAACGACGGTGTCGAGCTGACCATGTTCGGTGAGCCAATGAAAGGTTTCCGTCTGCTGGGCGGGGTGATGTACATCGACAGCGAACTGACCAATACCGTCAACGGCACATTCGACGGCAACCGCGCACCGGCCACCCCCAAGTACAACGTCAATCTGGGCGCCGAATGGGACGTCCCTGGCGTCAACGGCCTGACCCTGACCGGCCGAGGTATCTATACCGGTTCGCAGTATCTGGATCAGGCCAACAGCAAAAGCATCGACTCATCGGAGCGTTTCGACGTGGGGGCGCGGTATGCCTTCAAGGTCGATCAGAAGGACATCACGCTGCGGGCCAATGTCGAGAACGTGATGAACAAGTACTACTGGAGCTCGGCCGGCGCGTCGGACGACAGCGAGCCGGGGCTGACCCTGTCGACGCCGCGTACCTATCTGTTGTCGGCCACTATCGGTTTCTGAGTCGATACGTGACGCCCAGGGAAGGGCTCACGTGTATAGCGAACAACTGGCAGTCCTCATCGAGGGATAACCTGTGTGCAGTATTAAATAATCAACCTCAACACGGCGATGCAACAGTCTGTTATTGAAACAGGCTCTTTGGTTATATTGCCAAAATAATAAGTGCATACGTTCAATGGTGGCACATTGAATTGTACCGATTAATCCTGTCGGTACAATTGCGTGCCTTATTCATTATCAGGCACGCAATCGTCTTCATTTAAATTTCATCTTGTTTTTCGCAACAATGGGTTGCACTTTCAGGTAAATGATAATAGTTTGCATCCGGAAATCCAGTGAGGACTTACAGATGTTGAATAATGGCTTATTGCACTCAACTACGTCGCAGAAAACCAATGCCAACTATCTGGACAGGCAGAGCAAGTTTGAATCGAATGTAAGGAGTTACCCACGCAAGTTGCCATTGGCGATCGCCAAGGCACATGGCGTGTGGGTCACGGATGTTGAAGGGACCACGTATCTGGACTGCCTGGCCGGCGCCGGAACATTGGCATTGGGCCACAATCACGAAGCCATCATGGCCAGTCTCGACAGCTTTCTGACCTCGGGCATGCCGATGCACACCCTTGATCTGACCACTGCGGTCAAGGACGCCTTCAGCGAAACGCTGCTGAGTCTGCTGCCAGGACAGGGACGTGATTACTGCCTGCAATTCTGCGGTCCATCCGGGGCAGACGCCGTCGAAGCCGCGATCAAGCTGGCCAAGACCGCCACCGGTCGCCATAACATCATCAGCTTTTCCGGCGCCTATCACGGCATGACCCACGGTGCCCTGGCGCTGACCGGCAACACAGGGCCAAAAAACGCCGTCGCTAATCTGATGCCCGGTGTGCAGTTCCTGCCGTACCCCCATGAATACCGCTGCCCGCTGGGCATTGGCGGCGAGGCCGGTACCGAAGCGCTAAGTTACTACTTCACCCAGTTCATCGAAGACGTGGAAAGCGGTGTGTCGCTGCCGGCGGCGGTGATTCTGGAAGCGGTGCAGGGCGAGGGCGGTGTCAATCCGGCACCTGCAGCATGGCTGCGGCAGATTCGCGAAGTCACCCGCAAGCACGGCATTCTGCTGATTCTGGATGAAGTGCAGGCTGGCTTTGGCCGCACCGGCAAGATGTTTGCCTTCGAACACGCGGAGATCGAACCCGACGTCATCGTCATGTCCAAGGCGGTCGGCGGCGGTCTGCCGTTGGCAGTGCTGGGTTTCAAACGCGAGTTCGACGCCTGGTCTCCAGGCAATCATGCAGGCACCTTTCGTGGCAACCAGATGGCCATGGCGACCGGCCTGGCGACCCTTGAAGTGCTGCAACGACAGAACCTCGCTGGCCAGGCCGCAAAACGTGGCGACTGGCTCAAAGAACAACTCGGTCTGTTGCAACAACGCTATCCGGCGATTGGCAATGTGCGCGGCCGCGGTCTGATGCTGGGCATCGAGATAGTGGACGAGCGCAAACCGGCGGACCGCCTCGGCAGCCTGCCGATGGACCCGGACCTGGCTGTTGCCATTCAACAGCATTGTTTCAAACAGGGGTTGTTACTTGAACGGGGTGGTCGCAATGGCAACGTCATTCGTTTATTGCCGCCATTGATCATTACCGAAGAGCAATGCCAATTAGTGATCCAGCGTTTCGAACAAGCGCTCAAGGCGGCACTGTCCCAGCTGCGCCAATAAAACTCAGGTGATAAGCAGGGATAAACAGTAAGTCATCCGTGACACTGACATCACGACTGAAACACTACCCGCACACAACGTTTGGCTGGGCGAACTTATCGGACCTCGACAGCTCGATTGTTGTGCCGCAAGCGATAAATCAACGTTTGTTGCGACGTCATTTAAACGGTCAGCGTAAAGGCGACTGTGGAGCAGACATGACTAATACCGATCGCACCGTCTTATCAAACATGGTGAGCGAGTTGGCAACCACTCGCGCGTTACTCAATTGCCTGATCAAGGAATTCGCACTGCCGGAAGAGTGCCTGCATTACACCTGGCCTGAAGGCATGCAGGGCATAGCGCCGGGCAGTTTTGTGGATGGTGGGCAATGGAAGGGCATTCCGCTCACCATCAGCCTGCCCAATCAGCAGCAGTTCTTTGTCCTGGTGGACCGCCGCGACCATTTGGGCAGCCATCGCTACCTTTCCGATGTCTACGCACGTCAGGGGCAGAGCACTTGGCGCTGCCTGGCGTTTGCCGAATTCGCCCGACAACTGTTGACAGCCTGTGAGCACATGACCCGTGCCAGCAATGACGAACTGCTGGATCAGGTCCTGCAAAGCCAGCACCTGACTGCCGCCATCGTTGCCCATAACATGACCGGTCAACACCCGGAGCCACTCAGCGGCTATCTGGCCAGTGAGCAGGGTTTGTGGTTCGGCCATCCCAACCATCCTGCGCCCAAGGCGCGCCTGTGGCCTGAGCATCTGGCGCAGGAAACCTATGCCCCTGAGTTTCAGGCGCAGACCGCGCTGCATCTGTTCGAAGTGCCGCTGGAAGGGCTGCGAATCACCTCCAACGGCTTGAGCGATTCAGAGGTGATGGCAGGCTTCGCTGACCAGTCGCGGGCCCGACCCGGGCATGCGCTGATCTGCATGCATCCGGTACAGGCGCAATTGTTCATGCAGGACCGTCGCGTGCAACGTCTGCTCGAACTGGGGGATATCTCGGATATGGGCGCCAGTGGCCTGTTGGCCAGCCCAACGGCGTCGATGCGCACCTGGTACATCGAGGGGCACGACTACTTCATCAAGGGCTCGCTGAATGTGCGCATCACCAATTGCGTGAGGAAAAACGCGTGGTATGAGCTGGAAAGCACACTGATCATCGACGAACTGTTCCAGCGCCTGCAGCAAACACGCCCGGAAACCCTCGGCGGGCTGTCTACAGTCGCCGAACCCGGCTCGATGAGCTGGGCTCCCAAAGGCGTGAGTGAGGCGGACGGTCACTGGTTTCGCGAGCAGACCGGCGCCATTCTGCGGGAAAACTTCTGCCGCCGCTCCGGCGCCGATTGCAGCGTGATGGCGGGCACACTGTTTGCCCGTGATCTGCGTTCACGCCCGTTGGTGCACGACTTCCTCGAGCGCTTCAATGGTCGGGAACTCGAGGATCAGCACCTGCTGGACTGGTTCGATGAGTACCAGTCCTTGCTGCTGAGCCCGGTCATGGCGCTGTTCTTCAATCATGGCATCGTGATGGAGCCGCATTTGCAGAATGCGGTGCTGATTCACGACAACGGACGCCCGCAACAGCTGCTGTTGCGCGACTTCGAAGGCGTCAAGCTCACCGAAGAGCTGGGCATCAAGGCGATTCAGGTGGGGCTGCACCCGAGAATTCGCCAGTCTTTGCTCTACACCCGCGAACAGGGCTGGAACCGCATTACCTATTGCCTGCTGATCAACAACCTGTCCGAGGCGGTATTGGCCTTAAGCTGGGAGCGTCCGCACCTGGCACCACTGATGTGGCAGCGCGTCGAGCGACAATTGCAGCGTATTCGTGACGAACTGATGCTGCCTGCACCCGAGCTGGACGCGCTGATCGCTGGCCAGTCGATTGCCTGCAAGACCAACCTCAAGGTCCGGCTTGCCGCCAAGGCTGACCGCGAAGCCAACTATGTGCGTCTTGCGTCGCCGTGGGCCACGGAGGCACGTTATGCATAAGGTGCCGGAAACCGTACTGGCGGCCATCAAAGAGGTTCGGGCGCTGGAAACCGATCCGCTGGCGGCCTTTGTCTACGATCTGGACGCGCTGCAGCAGCATGTCAGTGAAGTCATGGCGGCGCTGCCGGCAGGTGTCGAGCTGTATTACGCGATCAAGGCCAACAGCGAAGCGCTGATGCTGGAAACCATCGCCCCGCTGGTCAGTGGCTTTGAAATTTCCTCTGGGGGCGAGATCGAGCGGGTGATGGCCTGTCCGACACGCAAGCCCTACGTGTTCTCGGGCCCAGGCAAACTCGATTCCGATCTGCGCTCGGCGTTGCTGAACAAGGTTGAAGCTATCCACCTGGAGAGCCTCAACGAAATCGCGCGTCTGCAGCAGCTAGCCGAACAAGCGGGGCGCGTGCAGCCGGTATTCCTGCGCATCAACCCGCAACTGCCCGCTGCGCAGTCGAGCAGGCTGGCGATGGCCGGGACCGCGACACCGTTCGGCATTGACGAAGCCGACCTGGCCGAGGCGGTCAGACGCGTGGACAACGCCAGTCACCTGATGCTCAAGGGCTTCCACGTACACGCCATGTCGCATCAGATGTCGGTTGAACGTCATGAGCAGTTGCTCGATTTCTACCTGCAGCGCTGGCAGGAATGGAAGGCTCTGGCCCGCGACCCAGGCCAGCTCACCCATTTCAACGTCGGCGGTGGCATTGGCGTCGATTACCTCAACAGTCAGCAATTCGACTGGCAGCGGCTGTGCCGTTATCTAGAAAAACGCCTGGGCGAGCAGCACGATGCGCCGATCCTGCGCTTCGAGCCGGGGCGCTTCATCAGCGCCTACTGTGGTTATTACGCCATTGAGGTGCTGGACAGCAAAACCAGCCACGGCGAGCATTTTCTGGTCTGCCGAGGCGGAACTCACCAGTTTCGCCTGCCGGTCGCGCAAAGCCATGACCATCCGGTTATCCACCTGCCGAATGCACCGCAGAGCACTGAGTCGTCAGAGCAGGCTTACACCATTGTCGGGCAGCTGTGCACGCCCAAGGATGTGCTGAGCCGTCGCCAGCCACTCAAAGGTGTGAACATTGGTGACCTGTTGGTCCTGCCGCTGGCGGGAGCCTATGGTTACAACATCTCCCACGCCGACTTTCTCTGCCATCCACGACCGTCACAGCACTTCGTGCGCAACGGTGAACGGGTTCGCCAATGAGTTTCAACGTCCCACGCCGCTGGGTGATGTTCAACGTGCTGCTCGGTACGCTGACGGTCAGCCTGAGCAACAGTTCGCTCAACCCTGCGCTGCCAACCTTCATGGAAGCGTTCAGGATCGGCCCGCTGCTGGCCACCTGGATTGTCGCCGGGTTCATGACCAGCATGGGCATGACCATGCCGCTGACCAGCTTCCTCAGTCAGCGCATCGGACGCAAACGCTTGTACCTGTGGGGTGTGGCGCTTTTCATTGGCGGTTCGCTGTTGGGCGCGCTGGCCGACTCTATCGCGCTGGTGATCACCGCACGGGTGGTGCAGGGCATTGCCAGCGGCCTGATGATTCCCTTGTCGCTGGCGATTATCTTCTCGGTGTATGAAAAGCACGAACGGGGCAGGGTGACCGGGCTTTGGAGCGCAGCAGTGATGCTCGCACCGGCGCTTGGTCCGCTGTGTGGCAGCCTGATGCTGGAGTGGTTCAGCTGGCGCTCGCTGTTCCTGATGAATGTACCCATCGGTTTGCTGGCACTGCTGCTGGGCGTCGGCGTGCTGCCGGACTCCGAACCTGCCGAGCGCAAGCCGTTCGACCTGATCGGCTACCTGCTGGTGGCGTCGGGCATTGGCTTGCTGATGATCGCCATCAGCCGCATGCACCATGCCCAGGCGCTGCTCGATCCGGTCAATCAGGCCATGGTGCTGGTCGCGGTGGCTTGTCTGGTGGCGTTCGTACGTGTCGAGTTGAGTCGCCAGGCACCGCTGCTGAATCTGCGCCTGTTCAACCTGCGCGGTTATCGCCTGAGCGTGATCATCGCCGTGGTGCAATCGGTCGGCATGTTCGAGTGTCTGGTGCTGTTGCCGCTGCTGGTGCAGAGCGTGCTGGGCTACAACCCGATCTGGACCGGCCTGGCGCTGCTGTGTACCGCCAGCTTCGCGAGCCTGTTCGGCCAGTGGGGCGGCAAGGCGCTGGACCGCCATGGGCCCCGCACCGTCGTCGCCGTCGGTCTGCTGTTGACCGGTGTTTCGACTCTGGCGCTGGGCATGCTCAAGGCAGATGCCGCAATCGGCGTGGTGTTCGTGCTGATGATGATTCGTGGCGCCGGCCTCGGGCTCTCCTACATGCCGGTGACCACGGCGGGGCTCAATGCCTTGCCCGAGCCGATGGTCACTCAGGGCGCTGCGATGAACAACATTTCCCGGCGTCTGGTCGCATCGCTGGCCATCGTCATAGCGTCGCTGTGGCTGGAGTTCCGCCTCAACACCGCAGGACCGGCCGCCACGCCCTCGGCCATCAGTGAAGTGTTCATCGCCACCGGCCTGCTGATCCTTCTGGCACTGCCCTGTGCCTGGCGTTTCCCCCTTAATGACGAGCGCGCCGAGGCCCAGCCCGACGCGGTCGAACCCCGATAATTTTTCGTTCGAGGTATGAACATGGCTACCCCTTTACCACTGCAACGTAACGCCGCTTCGACAACGACAACGACAACGACGGGTACTGGTGCCTGGCTGGCCGACGTCAGCGCCGAGCGCTATCAGCAAGTACAACGCCGCGTGATCGGTCAACTGCTGCAAACCTTGCTGTACGAGGCGGCGCTGCCTTACCGCTGTGAGCCGCTGGATGATCATCGGCATCGTTTTGTCGTGGCCGTCAGCGACGGGGTGGAATACCGCTGTGACGGTCTGCTGAGCACCAGCTTCGAGCTGATCCGCCTGGATCACGCTACCCTTGAGCGGGTGGACAGTGCCAGCGAACGCAGCGTGCCGGGTCTGCATCTGGCGTTGACCGAGCTGCTCAGCCCGTTCAAGGACAGCCCGCACCTGACACGCTTCATCCAGGAAATCGAGCAGACCCAGCTCAAGGACCTGCAGGCCCGTAATCAGGGTTATCAGCCCGCCAGGCCTGCGCATCAGCTGGATGTCGACGCGCTTGAGCAGCATTTCATGGATGCCCACAGCTACCACCCATGTTACAAGTCGCGGATCGGCTTTTCCCTGGCTGACAACCGCCACTATGGACCAGAATTTGCCACGCCTTTCGCGGTGGTCTGGCTGGCCGTGGCGAAATCGAGCGCCTCGGTCGGCCACTCGCGGAGCATGGATTTTCAGGCGTTCATTCGTCAGGAGCTGGGCATACAACGCTGGCACGAAATAACCCGAGAACTGGCCGAGCAGGGCAAGTCGATTGACGACTATCAGCTGATGCCGGTGCATCCGTGGCAGTGGGATAACGTCACGGTGTCGACCTTCTACCCGGAACTGGCCAGCGGCGAGCTGATTTACCTGGGTACTTCGACCGATAGCTACAAGGCTCAGCAGTCGATTCGCACGCTGGCCAACGCCAGTCAGCCACAGCGCCCTTACGTCAAGCTGGCGATGAGCATGACCAATACCTCCAGCACACGCATCCTGGCGCGCCACACGGTGTTGAACGGCCCGATCATCACTGATTGGCTGCACCAGTTGATCGCAACCGACAGCACCGCTCAAGCGCTGGATTTCGTGATTCTCGGTGAGGTGGCGGGGGTGAGCTTTGATTACCGTCATCTGCCGGAATCACGTTCGGCGCAGACCTACGGCACGCTGGGTGCCATCTGGCGGGAAAGCCTGCATCAATACCTCCGGGGCGACGAGCAGGCGGTGCCGTTCAACGGCCTCAGCCATGTAGAAAACCGTTACGGTGATGGCCAGCAGACGCCATTCATAGATGCATGGGTCAGCCAGTACGGGCTCAAGGAATGGACCCGGCAACTGCTGCAGGTCACGGTGCCGCCGATCATTCACATGCTCTATGCCGAAGGCATCGGCATGGAGTCTCACGGCCAGAACATCGTGCTGATCGTCAAGCAGGGCTGGCCGCAGCGCATCGCCCTCAAGGACTTCCATGACGGCGTGCGTTATTCACCTGCGCACCTCGGACGTCCCGAACTGTGCCCGGAGCTGGTTCCGCTGCCCGCCAGCCACGCGAAGCTCAACCGCAACTCGTTCATCATCACCGATGACGTCAACGCTGTGCGTGACTTCTCCTGTGACTGTTTCTTCTTTATATGCCTGGCTGAAATGGCGATTTTCCTGCGTCAGCAATACCAGTTGGACGAGGCACTGTTCTGGCAGATGACCGCCGACGTCATTCTCGACTATCAGAGTGCTCACCCGCAGCATCGCGACCGTTTCGGGCTGTTTGACGTGTTTGCGCCCTCGTACGAAGTGGAAGAACTGACCAAGCGCCGCCTGCTGGGGGATGGCGAGCGGCGCTTCCGCTCGGTGCCTAACCCACTGCACACCTACAGGCCGCAATGATGCTGAGGACCAATACGCTCAAAAGCAGAATTGCCGACGGACAGCCTGCACACGGGGTGATCAGTTCGATCCCGGCCCCGGCCGCTATCGAGTTGATCGCTGAAGCCGGGTTCGACTTCGTGATCATCGACATGGAGCACGTCCTGATCAACCCGGAAACCGTGGAAAACATGATCCGTGTGGCAGAGAGCTACGACCTCACACCACTGGTGCGGGTCGCCGATCTCAACCCGAAAACCCTGCTGCGCCTGCTCGATGGCGGCGCGCAGGGCATTGTCTTGCCGATGATAGAGAGCCCCGAGCAACTGGCGGATGCGATTGCCGCATGCAAATACCACCCGCTGGGTCGTCGCAGCCTTAATGCCGGACGTCCCGGCTCGTTTGGCAAGCACAGCCTGGCGCAGTACGTGGAGGCCGCCAATCAACAGATCATGGTGGTGGCGATGATCGAAAGCGCCGAAGGCGTGCGACGTGCCGCCGAGATCGCCAGCGTGCCGGGGCTGGACATGATTCTTGAAGGCGCGGCAGACCTGTCGCAGTCACTGGGCATGCCCTGGCAGATCGATCAACCAGATGTACAAAACGCGCTGCTTGCAACCTGGCAAGCCGCCGACGCGGCGGGCATCGCTTATTGCGCGATCCCTCGTCAACCCGGTGACGCTGCCCGCTGGCAGGCTCGCGGGGTCAACACCTTTGTCCTCGGGGATGAGCGCGGCATTGCCTTTCGCGCGCTTCAGGCCCGCCTGGCTCAACATTCAGCAGAAGGAAAATAAACCATGAACTTCACTTCACTCGCCGCTGACCTGGTCATGCAGGATTTGGTCGATTGCCTGCTGGCTGAGGACTTCTTTGGTCGCGAGCCATTGCGCCTGCAGGACAGCAGCCAATGGCAGCTGCGCCACCCACAGGCTCCGCAACTGGTAGAGCAGGGCAGCGCGCAGCAAATCTGGGAGTGGTGCTGCGATGATTCGGAGCAACGCTTCATCAGCATCGCGTTGCGCCCCGGCATCACCCAGCAATGGGAAAAAGTGCCCGGCACCCCGGTACTGGGCCGACAGGACGAGCGCTGGACGCAGTTGTCGCCGGAAGACTTCATGAAGTGGGTGTTCGCCGGCAAAACGACGCTGCTTCAGGACAGCGAGCGTCAGGACAACGAAAAGGGTATCGCGCTGTTTCTCGAGGTGTTGCGCATCAGTGTCTGGCAGACAGCGCTGTCGCTGGACCACAAGGTCGACGAGCAGAACCTGATGGCTCAGGACGGCGCAACCTTCTTCAGAACCATGGAGCAGTGGGCGTCGCTGCGTGATCGCCCTTATCACCCGCTAGCCAAGGCCAAACAAGGCTTGAACGAACAGGAATACCTACAGTACCAGGCCGAGTTCGACCGGCCGGTCGCGCTGAACTGGGTGGCCGTCGACAAGACCTTGCTGCAATGCGGCGACGGCGTGGAGGACTTGAATGCATCCTTTCCGGCACGCTATCTGCTGCCCGAGAACCTGCAAGCAGAGCTTGACCGGGAGATGCAGGCGCGTGGCATTGCCGGCAGCCATGTTGCGCTGCCGGTTCACCCGTGGCAGTTCGAGCATGTCTTGCAGGTCCAGCTGGGCGATGCGTTCGCCAAGGGCGATTGCCAGCGGCTTGATTTCAATCAGGCGCAGGTGCATGCCACTTCGTCGCTGCGTTCGATGACACCGTGCTTCAACAGCGCTGACTACCTGAAGCTGCCCATGGCGATTTATTCGCTCGGCGCTTCGCGCTATCTGCCAGCGGTCAAAATGATCAACGGCGGGCTGAGCGAAAAACTGCTGCGTCAGGTGGTCGACAAAGATGAAACCCTGAGCCGTTCGCTGCACTTGTGCGACGAACGCAAATGGTGGGCATTCATGCCGCCACAAGCCACGCTGTTCGACGAAGGACCTCGGCATCTTTCGGCCATGGTGCGCGGCTATCCGGCCGCGTTGCTCGATGATCCGGAGTGCCGCCTGCTGCCCATGGCGGCGCTGGGTACACCGCTACCGGGGAGCAATCGGCATTTCTTCGACGAGTGGATGGACTACCGCGACCTGCCGCGCAATCAGGCTTCGGTACTGACACTGTTTCGCGAGTTGAGCCACAGTTTCTTTGACATCAACCTGCGTATGTTCCGCCTGGGAATGCTCGGCGAAGTGCATGGTCAGAACGCGGTCATGGTCTGGAAAGCCGGTCAGGCGCAAGGGCTGCTGTTGCGTGACCACGACTCGTTGCGTATTTTCGTGCCCTGGCTGGAGCGCAACGGCATGCACGACCCGGAGTATCGAATCAAGAAAGGGCATGCCAATACGCTTTATCATGACCGTCCCGAGGACTTGCTGTTCTGGCTGCAGACGCTGGGTATTCAGGTAAACGTGCGGGCAATCATGGATACTCTGGCGCAAGTGTATGACGTACCGGTCACTGCGCTGTGGACCGTATTGCGCGATGTTCTGGATAATCTGATCACAACCATCGAATTTGACGACGAGGCGCGTGGCATGATCAGGCAACAACTGTTCGAAGCCCCCAACTGGCCGCAGAAACTTCTGCTGACGCCTATGATCGAGCGCGCGGGCGGTCCGGGCAGCATGCCGTTCGGCAAGGGTGAAGTGGTCAACCCGTTCCACAGGTTGCGCCGTGCAACCTGACCGAACCCTGCATCCTTCGCGGCGCACAGTGTTGCGCCTTTCGCTGGGGTTACTGGCGCTGCCTGGCATTGCCCGGGCAGCGCCGCTACGCGTTATCACCCTGTTTCAGGGGGCGTCCGACACTGCCGTGGCCCTTGGCGTAACGCCTTGCGGCGTGGTGGATTCATGGAGCGAAAAACCAATGTATCGCTACCTGCGCCCGGCGCTGGCGGCGGTACCGCATGTGGGCCTGGAAACCCAGCCGAGCCTGGAAGATATCGTGCTGCTCAAGCCGGACCTGATCGTCGCCTCACGCTTTCGCCATCAACGCATCGCGCCGTTGCTGGAGCAGATCGGCACGGTGCTGATGCTCGAAGAGGTGTTCGAGTTCAAGCGCACCCTGGCAATGATGGGCGCGGCCCTGCAACGTCAACAGCTGGCCATGGACCTGCTCGGGCAATGGCAACAGCGTGTGGCAGCGCTGCGTGGCCAGTTGCAGGCGAAGTTCGCCGGACGCTGGCCAATCACCGTGTCGGTGCTCGACATTCGCGAAGACCATATCCGTAGCTATCTGCCGGCCAGCTTTGCCGGCTCGGTGCTCAGTGAACTGGGCTTTGCCTGGACGCCCGCGGCCCGCGAAGCCACGGGCGTGTCCCTTAAACTCAGCAGTAAAGAGAGTTTGCCTGTGGTCGATGCCGACCTGTTCTTCGTCTTTCAGCGCGCGGACAGCAACGCCGCGCAGCACACCTACGACAAGCTGGTACAGAACCCGTTCTGGCAACAGTTGCATGCAGTACGGGACCACCAGGTATGGCGCGTTGATGCCGTGGCCTGGAGTTTGTCCGGCGGCATTCTGGGCGCCAATCGCATGCTCGATGAGATCGCCCGCGTGGCCCTGGCGGATAGCGCCTCATGACGGCTGCGGTAAAACTGGGCCTGGGGCTGTTGATACTGGTAGCGTGCATGGGATTGAGTCTGGCCACCGGGGCCACCTGGATATCGCCCGCTGCCATTGTGCGAAGCGCCTGGCAGGCTGATGCGCTGAGCGCTATCGAGCACGTGCTGCTCGACACACGGCTGACACGCACCCTGATGGCCGTCGCAGTGGGCTCTAGTCTGGCGGTTGCCGGGGCGCTGATGCAGGCGCTGACGCGCAATCCGCTGGCGTCGCCTGGCCTGTTCGGCATCAATGCCGGCGCGACGTTTGCCATCATCGCCTGTTCGTCGCTGCTTGCACTGTCGTCCATGAGCCAGTGGCTGTGGTGTGCGTTCATCGGCGCTGCGGTGGCGGGCGCGATTGTCTGGGTCATCGGCAACCGGGGGCAGGGCAGCCTCAATTCATTGCGCATCGTGCTGGCCGGCGCTGCGATCACTGCCTTGTTTACCGCATTCAGTCAGGCCTTGCTGGTGGTCAATCAGGACGGTCTGGACACCGTGCTGTTCTGGCTGGCCGGCTCGTTGTCGGAGCGCGAACTGAGCACCGCCGCGCCGTTGCTCGTCTGCGTGGTCATGGGGCTTTTCGGCGCGCTGGTGCTGGCGGGGCAGGTCAACGTGCTCAACACCGGGGACGCCATCGCGACGGCGCTGGGCCAGCGTACAGGGCTGATTCGCCTGATGATGAGCGTGGTGATCATTGCTCTGGCAGGCAGCGCCGTGGCGCTGGCGGGCAGTATCGGCTTCATCGGTCTGCTGGTGCCACACATGGTGCGCAAGACGCTGTCCATCGACCATCGCTGGCTGCTGCCCGGCTGCGCAGTGCTGGGCGCGACGCTGTTGTTGCTGGCCGACACGCTGGCGCGCGTCGTGATTGTCCCTCAAGAAGTCCCGGTGGGTGTGATGACTGCGCTGTTCGGTGCGCCGTTCTTCATTGCATTGGTTCGGCGGGGCGCACGCTATGGATAAGCATTTCACCGTGCGCTTCAGGAGCTTTTCCCGGCAGTTCAGCCTGACAGCATTGACGCGCTTGCTGACGGGCCTGGCGCTGACGCTGCTGGTCGCACTGAGCTCGCTGGCCTTGGGCAAGATCAACCTGACGCCAGCGACCCTGCTGAGTGTTTTTACCGGTCAGGCGGATGCCAGCCTGGTCTTCATCGTCGAACAACTGCGCATGCCCCGGCTGGCCCTGGCCGCCCTGGTCGGCGCGGCCCTGGCGGTGTCCGGACTGATCCTGCAAAGCATCATTCGCAACCCGCTGGCCTCACCGGATCTGTTAGGCATCACCAGCGGTGCCAGCGCCGCAGCCGTGTTGTATCTGTCATTCTTCTCGGCTGCACTGGGTGCGCAGTTTCTACCCCTGGCGGCGATCTCTGGCGCAGGCCTCGCGGCACTGGTCATTTATCTGCTGGCCTGGAATCAGGGCGCTTCACCCTTGCGCATGGTGTTGATCGGGGTAGGGGTGTCGGCTCTGCTGGCAGCGGTGACCACGTTCATTCTGGTGTTCAGCCCGTTGACCACCACCTTGTCGGCTTATGTCTGGCTGACCGGGAGCGTGTATGGTGCCAGTTGGCCGGAGCCCCGCGCACTGGCCGGCTGGCTATTGTTGACGTTGCCGCTGCTGGCGCTGCTGGCGCGTCAGGTGCGCATGCAGCAACTGGATGACGCGCTGGCCCAGGGCATCGGCGTGCGCGTGCAATGGCTGCGCGCGGGGTTGCTGCTGGTGAGCGTCGCGCTGGCCGGGCTGGCGGTCGCCTGGGGTGGGGCGATTGCCTTTGTCGGGCTGATTGCGCCTCATATCGCCAAACGCCTGATGCCGCCGGGGTTCGTCGGTCAGGCGCTGATGGCGGCGATGATCGGTGCCAATCTGGTGATGCTTGCCGATCTGGCCGGACGCACGCTGTTCCTGCCGCTGGATCTGCCCGCAGGGATTTTTGTCGCGGTGCTGGGCACACCTTTTTTTCTGTACCTATTGATCAACCAGCGGCACTAAGGAATTACGGATGGCGTCAATCGCAACCCACGACCTGACCCTGAGTTACCAGCGGCAGGTGATCATCGACAGTCTTGATCTGCAGTTACCCGCAGGCCAGGTGACCGTGCTGATCGGCAGTAACGGTTGCGGCAAAAGCACCTTGCTCAAATCCTTGGCGCGCCTGCTCAAACCCCAGCAGGGCACCGTCGTGCTCAACGGTGCCGACATTCACCAGAAGTCCACTGCGACCGTCGCGCGTGAACTGGCGATTCTGCCGCAAATGCCCAGCGCACCGGAAGGCATAAGCGTGCGGCAACTGGTGGCGCTGGGGCGTTATCCGTATCAGAACTGGATGCAGCAATGGTCCGCCGAGGATGAAGCCATGGTCGCACGGGCTCTGGCGCAAACCGGCATGCAGGACCTGGCCGACAGACCCGTCGATGCCCTGTCAGGCGGCCAGCGTCAGCGCGCATGGATCGCCATGACCCTGGCGCAGGATACCGACATTGTATTGCTGGACGAACCGACGACCTTTCTCGATCTGGCTCATCAGATCGAAGTGCTGGATCTGTTGCGCGACCTGAATCGGCAAGAGGGCAAGACCATCGTGATGGTCCTGCATGACCTGAATCTGGCCTGCCGTTACGCCGATCACATGGTTGCCGTCCACGAACGCAGCGCCTTTGCCCAAGGGCGTCCGGCCGATATCCTCAGCGAGGCGCTGGTCAAGCAGGTCTTCGGCCTCAACTGCCGGATCATCGCCGATCCATTCTTTGGTACGCCGCTGTGCATCCCCTTTGGCCGGGAACTGCCGCAATGAGTCTGGCGCAGGCGTTCAGCGAATCTGAATGGGCGTTGCTGTCCGAGGCGCTGCGGCTCAGGCCGGCAGGTGAGCACGATCCGCGCTCACTATCGGCCCGCGCGCTGCTGGACGACGCAGTCTGCGAGCAATTGCTTGGCGTGTTGGGGCCGGTGATCGGTTCTCCGACACAGGCAATCACCGCATCACTGCTGGCCAAGCGCATTTCTTTCTTGAGCACCGGTGCCTGCCTGTACGCGATGTCGGTCTACGACAAGGGCCTGACCCTGTCGCTGGACAACAGCGTGATCGAATACTCGCATGATGATGGCCTTTGGACCTCGTCAATGCCTTTGCTCGATACAACGCCAGTGGGTTATGAGCCGGATGCTCGCGAAGCATGGCGTGATCAGATCGCCACCACTTTGTTCCGCGACCTGCTTCAGCCGCTGTGGGAAACCTTCAACCGTGTCACTGGCATTTCCCGACGCATTCTGTGGGAAAACACCGCAGTACGCGTGTATTCGCTGTACGACAAGCGCATGGACAAGGTTGAAGACCCGGCGATCCGGCAGCGCTGTGAAGCCGATTTCGACTGGCTGCTGCACCAGGCCGATCCCACGCTGTTCGGCCTGACCTACAACCCGCTCAAACACTTCCGCCGTCCGCCGGTTGTGCTGGAAGCCGAAGGCAAAAGCATCCGTTTTCGGCGCACCTGCTGCTTTTATTACGACGCCAGCAACCCTGTCGAGTATTGCTCGACCTGTCCGTTACTGAGGCCCAAAAAATGTCGATGAACAAGCAGATTGCACACCGCCAGCAACAACTCAGCGACGCCGTTATAGAGCAATACCGTGACATTGCCGCGTCAACCATCGGCCACCTGACCGACGCGGGTTACCTGCGCGGGATCAGACCGCTGTTCGAGGGTGCCAGACTGGTCGGCAACGTTGTCACGGTCAAACTGCAACTGCCCGACGGCAGCATTTTGCGCGATGCACTGCTGAACAGCCTGCCAGGCGATGTACTGGTGATCGAATGTGTCGGCGACGAGCATTGCGCCTGCTGGGGCGAACTGCGCACCCTGGCCGGGCTCATCAAGGGGCTTGCCGGCGTCATCGTCTCGGGCGCAGTCACCGACGTTGCCGCCTTGCGCGAACATCGTCTTCCCGTGTTCAGCCGGGGAGTCAGCGCAATGACAACGCGCAGTCTCGGGGAAAGCGGCGAGCTCAATGGACTGATCCATATAGGCGGCGTGGAGGTGAGGCCAGGGGACATTGCAGTCGGGGATGATGACGGCGTATTTATCCTGAGTCCGCAACAGGCGAACGAACTGTTACCCGAGTTGCTGGGCAAGGAGAGTGCGGACCGAAAAAGAAGGGAAGAACTTATCGACAGACTGAATGGGCGCCAGCCGGAAATCGGAAGTTAACATTGACACGATGTTTAATATTTGGATCCTATATCCACAATTAGACAATAGGCGCGTCTTTTATGTATTAAGTTTGCTAGCCCTGCTCAAGATTGCGATTCCATGACCGATGCAGATTGGAAACCCAAACTGTCCCGGATAGCCGCAATGTTCAATTCGCATTTGAAAAACACCAATAAGGCATTGGAGCGCCGCCTCGCCATGCTTGAGCAAGCAGGGCAAATCCTCAATCTGGAGACAGTTGCCGTCGTGCTGGATGGCACGGGCAAAATACAGACCGTCAACGCGTTGTTCGAGACGGAGATGAGCTACGCACAAGCAGAACTCGTCGGACGCAACCTGTCTGATCTGAGCCCGCCGGAACTGAACGGTGACGTTCACCAGAAGCGCGCATTGACCGCGATTCGAGACGGCAAGCACTTCAGCGGTACGTTACGCCTGGTCAGCAAGACCGGGTCCAGGGTGTGGCTGAGAACCGTGGTCGTACCCTATAAAAATGAAACCGGCGGCGTCGAACAGATCACCCTGTACTCGAGTGTTCTGACGCGAACGATTGAAGCCTCTCGCGAGAACGAGGCGCTGGTCAATGCACTGCAACGCTCCACCGCCGTTATCGATTTCACCCTCGATGGCATTGTCATCGGCGCCAATGACAACTTTCTGAGGGCGATGGGGTACGAGTTGAATCAGATAAAGGGCAAACATCACAAGATGTTTTGCGTGCCTGAAGAGTCTGCCTCTGACGCATATACCCGATTCTGGGAAAGACTGCGTCGGGGGGAGTTTATCGTCGATCGTTTCCGCCGAATTGACAAAGGCGGTCGTGATGTATGGCTGGAAGCTTCTTACAACCCTATTACCGACGCCAACGGCAAACTCTATAAAATTGCCAAGTTCGCAACGGTTATCACTGAACAGGTTGAGCGCGAGAAAGCCGTCGCTGAAGCCTCTGAAATGGCGTATCAAACTTCTATCGATACTGACAGCAGCGCACAGCAAGGCCGCAAAGTCATCAAGGACACGCTGCAGATGCTCGGCCAACTGACTATTTCAATGGAAGAAGCCACACGAGGCATCGAAGCACTGGACTCACAAAGTCAGGTGATTGGAACAATCATCAAAACCATCAGCGGCATCGCCGAACAAACCAACCTGCTCGCGTTGAACGCAGCGATTGAGGCCGCCAGGGCCGGCGAACAGGGCAGGGGCTTCGCAGTGGTGGCCGATGAGGTGCGCCAGCTGGCCTCTCGCACAACAAAAGCGGCGGAAGAAATTGTAAGCGTCGTGAAGACCAACCAAAGCCTGGCCTCAGATGCAGTGGGCGTGATTGTGCGCAGTACCGAACAGGCGTCCGAGGCGCTGGTATTGGCCAACGATGCAGACCGTGTGATTCAGGAAATCCAGCACGGCGCAAACACTGTAGTGCGGGCCGTCAGCCGATTTGTGGACCAGCGCTCCAGCTAAGTGCGTGAGCAGTCGAGTCGACTCAGGCGAGGCGTTTGAATCGGAGGTCGCGACAGGAGGACGAAATTTTTCCGCGACCTCCAACTGAGCTATCAGGTAGGATGAATGACAGCCTTGGCCAGAATCAACAATCTGGCCGAGACAGAGGAGCCATTAGAAAACACTCTTTGAACACTTCGTGGCACGTAAGAGAGACGCTATGAACTGGCACACGTGGTGGGTATTTGCGGTTACTGTTTTCCTGCTGTCAGGGACGCCGGGGCCTAATATGTTGCATGTGCTTTCCAGAGCCGTTTCGTTAGGTTTCGCAAGAAGTATTCCCGCGATGATCGGCTGCCTGGTTGCTGTTGTTGCGGTACTCAGTATTTCGGCTGCCGGTCTTGGCGCGCTGCTTGCCGCATCCCCAAGAGCATTTGAAGCGCTACGTTATCTCGGCGTAGCTTACCTTTTCTGGCTGGGCTACAAGGCATGGCGCGGTTCAGCGCAATCACCACAAGACGCACCTGTGTCGAGCCCAGCGGTGTCGAGCTGGCGCGTGTTCATCAACGGACTCATTGTAGGATTTGGAAACCCTAAACTCCTGCTCTTCGCAGCTGCATTCCTGCCTCAGTTCATTGTTCCCAGCCAGCCGCAAATGACCCAGCTCATTATTCTGGTTATGACTTTTGCTGCGTGCGAGATGTTCTGGTACATGGCGTATGCGCTAGGCGGAACTCAACTCCGCCGATATTTAACTCGCCCTGCTATGCGCCGAGCGTTCGATCGTTTTACCGGGGTGCTCTTTGCAGGCTTCGGTGTTCTGCTTCTTCGCTTTCGCCCACAATGATCGCACGATGGACAGTGGCTAATAGTCGGCATTAGCTGTCGGCTGCTGCACCTCAGGTGTGAATGGATAAAAATCAGTACCGCCATTTTATGTATAGAAACTCCATAGGGCCCCGGCCGTAAACCAGATACCCATCGCAACCCCGGCCCCCTTAGACTTTGCGGATGTTTTTGATCACACGGATTTGCATCCGCACGATGTCCAACTGCTTGCCAATGAAATGCTTGCGGCAACCGCAGGTCAGTTCGTGCTCGGGTAGTTCGTGGATGACTTCGATACGTAGCAATTCAGCCAACAGGGTTTTGCGTTTACCACAGCCTTTGACCGGTACAACGTGTTGCGCCGCCGCCCAAGCATCGCGCCCAGATCAGGTCTCGAAGGCGGCCGAGCGGAATCCATCGGCGGGGTAAGGTGCCTGATTCAGATATAAGCATTCCTTATTGTCGATGACTCATGGACTATATGCCCATTTGGCTGCCTCTCTGAGGCAAGCGCTCGCATCTGCAGGAGCCCGTGAATGAACATCAAGATTGAGGCGCTGATCGCCCGGAAGATCGGTTTCGCCTCCCACCAGAACGCCGTACCGCTCGTACGTGAATTGAGTATCTGGAACCAGGAAGAAAGCGGTTTTGAAAACCTGACCCTGACTTTAAGCACCGACCCGGATTTCGTAGAGAGCCGCACTTGGCGTATAGACCGCATTCATGCAGGTGATCGCCTCAACATTTCCGAGCGTGATATCAAGCTTAACGCAGGTTATTTGTCCGGGCTGACTGAAAGCCTCAGCGCTGAGGTGGTGATGCGCCTGTCCCAGGGCGATGACGTACTCGTCGAGCAACGCTTCCCGACAGAACTGCTGGCGCGCACAGAGTGGGGCGGCTTGAGCGCCATGCCGGAGTTGCTTGCGGCTTTTTGCATGCCCAATGATCCCGCAGTAGATCGGGTACTCAAAGCGGCCTCACAGGTTTTACGGCGCGCAGGCAAGAAAGATGGCATCGACGGCTATGAAAGCAAGTCGCGCACGCGAACCTGGGAGCTTGCCTCTGCTATTTGGTCCGGAGTGTGCAGCTTTCAGTTGAGCTATGCATTACCCCCGGCCAGTTTTGAGCAACAGGGGCAGAAGGTCCGGCCTCCGAGTGTGGCTCTGGAAAACGGCGTGGCGACCTGCCTGGATACTGCATTGCTGTTTGCTGCAGCTTTGGAGCAGGCGGGCTTGAATGCCCTGCTTATCATGACTAAGGGACACGCATTTGCAGGCGTATGGTTGCAGCCTCAAGAGTTTTCTCAATTGTTGACCGATGAGGCGTCGGCAGTACGCAAACGCCTGGATCTGAAGGAAATGGTGGTATTCGAAACCACGCTTGCCACACAGACACCTGCGCCGGGCTTCTCCCAGGCGATTACAGTCGCCGAGCGTCAGCTAGATGATGAGCAGTTCATCATGGCCATCGATTTGCACCGCGCCCGAATGCAGAAGATTCGTCCGATGGCGCTCGTCTCAGTAACCGAGGGATCGGATCATACAGCCGATGCCCCACCCACTATTGAAGGGCTGGAGGAGGCTCCGGCACTCCCGGGGTTCGATGTCGAAATAAATACGGATAGCGAAGGTCCAGCCGGAAAACTGACGTTGTGGCAACGCAAACTTCTGGATCTGACGACTCGCAATCGTCTCCTGCACCTTCCGGACAGCGCAAAGGGCGTGCGCCTGATATGCCCGGATCCGGCCGTGCTTGAAGATCTGCTTTCCAGTGGCCAGCGTATTCGCATCCTGTCAGTACCTGACTTGAAAAGCAGTGGCCGGGATGTGGCCCTGTACGAGCAGCAGAATAATGAGAACCTGGTCGACGAAGTTGCTCGTCAGGCGCTGGCTCGAGGTGAAGTGCTCGCCAGTCTGGAGAAGGTGAAACTTGAAGCAACCCTGATCGATTTGTTCCGAAAGGCGCGTAGCGATCTGGAAGAGGGCGGTGCAAATACACTGTTTCTGGCCATCGGCTTTCTCAAGTGGAAGAAAACTGCCGACGACCCGAAAACCTACTCCGCGCCCCTGATTTTGCTGCCGGTAAAACTTGAACGGAAAAGTGCTTTGTCCGGGGTGACGCTAAGCCTTCTTGATGAAGAACCGCGTTTCAATCTGACGCTGCTTGAATTGCTGCGCCATGATTTCGAGTTGGTGATTCCCGGACTGGACGGCGAACTACCCAGTGATGAAAGTGGCATTGATGTGACGGGTATCTGGAACGTAGTGCGGCGAGCAGTGCGTGACGTACCGGGTTTCGAGGTGAGCACCGAACTTGTGTTGGGTACATTCTCATTTGCCAAATACCTCATGTGGAAAGACCTGAATGCCAACGCCGCGCAGCTATTGCAAAGCCCTTTGGTCAAACATTTACTGGAACCCGGTGGCGCCCGTGAAGGGTTCTCCGGTTCAGACGAGTTTCCCCGACCCGAACGTTTGGACTCGTCGATAACACCCGCTGAGCTTTTTACCCCGTTGCCCGCCGACTCCTCGCAGTTATCTGCCGTGGTGGCATCTGCAGGTACCCACAGCTTTGTCATGGACGGGCCACCGGGAACCGGCAAGTCGCAAACCATTGCCAACATGATTGCTCACAACCTTGCTCTGGGACGTCGCGTGCTGTTCGTGGCAGAGAAGCGCGCAGCCCTGGACGTCGTTTACCGTCGCCTGGCAGAGAAGGGGCTTGGCGAGTTTTGCCTGGAACTGCATTCAAGCAAGGCCTCTAAAGTTGAAGTACTCAAACAACTGGACCGCGCCTGGGATGTCAGCGATGCGTTGAGCCCGGAGGCGTGGGAACGTGAAGCCACTCGTTTGCAGACGCTGCGCTCGCGACTCAACGAACTGGTCGAGGTACTGCACCGACGCTGGAGCAACGGGCTCTCCCTGCATCAGGCGATTGGTCGTGTGGTTCGTGATCATGGCCCTCAAACACCCAGGCTGACCTGGCCATCAGACACGCAACATGATGCCGCCGAGTACAGCCAGTTGCTCGATCTTGCGCGTCGCTTAGGCTTGAACGGCGATGCCGCACGTAATCTGTCAGGCAAATTCGGCGCTCTGGCGCAGACCCAGTGGTCGAACGCCTGGCAGGCACACATTGCGAATGCCGCACGTGAGTTGCCGCAGGCCCTTGACGCGCTGAGTGCCACGAGTGAAAGACTTCTTGGCCTGACGCACCTTGACTTGCCTGTATCTGAACCGGCGCAGGTTCAGCACCTTAACGAATTGGCGACTCTGGTCGTGGAGTCCTATGGACTGAACCTCTCATTCGCTTTTGCACCCGATGCGGTCGCGCGTATCGAAGCAGCCCGGCGCGCGTGCCAGTTAATCGAAAGCTATCGAGAGCTTGAGGAAGGTCTGTCGCTGGATTATGCAGACGAAGCCTGCCGTCGCATTCCCGTTGAGGCGATGCGCAGCGAATGGCGAGATGCCGAAGGAAAGTTCTGGTTCCTGGCGACTTTCGCCAAGAAAAAGGTCGCGAAGAAACTGGCCTCTTCAGGTGGCGCAGCAGGCCTGCCGGACACGCTTGGCGACCTGGCGATTTTCGAGCGCCTGCTCGCGCAACTGAACGAACTGGATACATTAGCCGTTGGCCTGCAGTCGATCCCGGGCTGGCAGGGCCTGAGCAGTGACGTGTCACAGATATTTCGTGCAGCCTCAATGGCTGAAAACCTGCGCGGACTGATGAGCGGCTTGGCCGAATCACCGGACCACCTCGTTTCATTGCGCGGCGCCGTCGCGCGGCTGGTCGTTGAGGCAAATGAAATGTTGGCGCCGGGCGGGCAAATCGGCGTAGCGTTATCAGCCTTGCAACAGGCTTTGTCACGCTATGAAGACGCCGCTCGACTGTTTGCCGAATTGTCTGTAGCCGGTACAGATAAACAACCGACCGCTAATGCCTTGCGGGCTACTTCGCTGTCGATCCAGAAACAGGAGGAGCAACTCAAGGCATGGTGCGATTGGTGCCGGGTTCGCGAACAGGCGGGTGAGGCTGGTTTGGCAAGTCTGGCCCGTGCGCTCGAAGCAGGGGGTCTGTCACCTGCAGCAAGCGAGGAAACCTTCATCACGGCCTATGCCCATTGGTTCGCCACGCAAGGTATAGACGGCGAACCGCTGTTGAGGAATTTCGTGGCAGCCGAGCACATGAGTGATATCGCGGCTTTCGTGCGTCTGGACGACGAAATGGCCAAACTGACGGTGCGTTACATCCGGGCTAAACTGTGTGGCTTGATCCCCTCCAAAAATGACATCCCCAAGAGCAGCGGCTTTGCCATTCTCAAACATGAATTGCAGAAGTCCCGCCGGCACAAACCTGTCAGGCAACTGGCTGTTGAAATGGGCGACGCACTCAATCGCCTGGCCCCCTGCATGCTGATGAGCCCGCTGTCGATTGCGCAATTCCTGCCCGCCGATCAACCACCTTTCGATCTGGTCATTTTCGACGAGGCTTCGCAGATTGCCCCATGGGACGCAATCGGTTCGATAGCTCGCGGCAGACAAGTCGTTATCGCAGGTGACCCGCGTCAAATGCCGCCGACGAACTTCTTCAACCGTGGCCCGAATGCCAGCGACGACGATACCGCGGAAGACATGGAAAGCATTCTGGACGAATGCCTGGGAGCAGGGGTGCCGAGCCACAGTCTGAGCTGGCACTACCGGAGTCGCCACGAAAGCCTGATTGCCTTCTCCAATCACCGTTACTACGACAGCAATCTCATCACCTTCCCGGCAGCAGAGACCCGTGCAAGTGCCGTCGAGTGGCGCAGGGTCGACGGCGTCTACGCAAAAGGCAAAGGGCGTTACAACCAGGCTGAAGCCGAAGCTATCGTCAGCGAGACAGTCAAGCGCCTTACCGATCCAGCGTTCGTGGCTGCTGGCCACTCGATCGGTATTATCACGCTCAACTCTGATCAGCAAAAACTGATCAATGATCTGCTGGACAACGCCCGCAAGCAGTACCCAGAGATCGAGCCTTTTTTCCAGGACACACAGACCGAGCCGGTGGTCGTCAAGAATCTGGAAACAGTCCAGGGTGATGAGCGCGATCTGATCATGCTCGGGATAGGCTATGGCCCGACCGAGCCGGGTGCGCAGGTCATGTCCATGAACTTCGGCCCCCTCAACAAGGACGGTGGCTGGCGCAGGCTTAACGTGGCGATCACACGGTCTCGCCGGGAAATGCTGGTGTTCTCATCCTTTGATCCTTCAATGATCGACCTGAACCGCACCAATGCCCGTGCAGTCCGGGATCTGAAGCATTTCATAGAGTTCGCCCAACGCGGACCAAAAGCTTTGGCCGAGGCGGTACAGGGCTCGGTCGGTGGTTATGACTCGCCGTTCGAGGAGGCAGTCGCTCAAGGGCTACGGCGCCTCGGTTGGCAAGTGGTGCCGCAGATTGGTGTTTCGCGTTTCCGCATTGACTTGGGAATCGTTCACCCTGACCGCCCGGGTGACTATCTGGCCGGCGTCGAATGCGATGGCGCTACCTATCACAGCGCCGCCACCGCTCGGGATCGGGACAAGGTCCGCGGAGCAATTCTCAGTGGCCTCGGCTGGAATCTGGTGCGGCTATGGTCCACTGAGTGGTGGGTAGACAAGGAAGGTGCATTGCAGAGACTGAACGCAGCGTTGAATGATCTTTTGGTGCAATCCAGGGAGGAGACAGCAGATCAACAGATAACCGAACAGCCAACGGCCGAGCCCATCGTCATAGACTTCTCCACCGTACCCCGCATCAGTGGAGAGTCACCTGATGAGCGGGTTGCTTCCATCAGTGAGTTGCCAGCAGAGATGGGTGAGAGCCGCATCGCGCTATCTCATGGCCTTACACCTGCCGCCGCGGGGCAGAAGGGTATCTATCGCATAGCCGACCTTTCTGCCCTCGCGCCACTGATCCAGGCCGACCAGTTTCACCTGCCTGGTTACACTCCGGTACTTCGTCAGCTCATTGAGGAAGTGCTGCGCCAGGAAGCGCCGATTCGCGACTCAGCTTTAATCCAGCGTATTGCGCGTGCACATGGCTTCCAACGATCAGGACGGCTTATCAGAGACAGAGTGCTGGAATTGGCGGAGCAGCGCCATTATGTTCAACAAGCAGGGTTTGAAGATGTATTCGTCTGGCACTCGGAAGGCGATGTGGCCGGGTGGACGACGTACCGGATTCCGGCCTCAAGCGAGGATACACGAGCCATAGAAGAGGTTGCTGCTGAAGAATTGCGCATTGCGGCGACGGGTGTCGATGCCGAAGACAAGGCCCTGGAGGTCGCTCGATTGTTCGGTATAAAGCGCCTCACAGGACCTGCGCGTGAACGGATGGAGCGAATCTTCAGTACATAAGAGCTAGCGCCACACTGATGGGGCGCTAAGGCGCCCGCCGGAGCGTAATCCGGGTCAATTCCGAAGGTTTGCCGAGGCGAATGGCAAACCCGGGCCAGAGGGCGGTGCCGTTGTTGACGTACAGTTGCATTCCGCCCACATCATAAAGCCCTGACACAAATCCGCCATTGGCCAGGGCCAGCAACCAGTGAAGACCGAAGATCATGCCGCCATGGGTATGCCCGGAGAGTTGCAGCGCTACGCCGTGGGTCGCTGTTTCGTTCGCGTTTCTGGGTTGGTGGTCGAGCAGGATGATCGGCGTGTCTTTCGCGATGCCTGCTATGGCTTTTTGCAGGTCTGGCGCAGGGAAGCCGGTTTTCGGCGCAGTGACGTCGGTGACGCCGGCCAGAGCGATGCGTGCACCGTCGTGCTCGATCATCGTGTGGCTGTTGGCGAGAGGGATCATTCCCAGAGACACGAAGTGCTGCATCCACGCCTGATTGTCGAAAAAGTACTCGTGGTTGCCGGGAATGACGTACACGCCATCCGGTGCACGCAAATCGCGCAGGGCCTCGATATCCTGTTTCCGGTTGCTTAGCGATCCATCAATCAGATCGCCGGTGATGACGATCAGATTCACCCCCAGCGCATTTGACTGCTGTACCACCGCCTGGGTCCAAGGCGCATCGAACAGGCGACTGATGTGCATGTCGGTCAGTTGCAATACTTGGTAGCCCTCGAATTGCGGAGGCAGGTTTTTAATCGCGATCTGGATGTCTTTCACCGGCGGCACGCGCACAGCCTGCTGGACGCCGACTGCTGCCAGCAGTAGAGCTGCCACACCGATGAAGTAACGCAGATTGACCGGAATGCTCAGCGTCTGCCGGCGCACCAACATCGTCAGCAACGTGCCGATGTCGACGATGATTTGCAGTGCCGCAAGCAACAGGATTGCGCCGAACGCCCAGTTGAACAGCATCACGACGTAGCGAGGAAACTCCGGCGAGAACACGCTGCCGGAAGAAAACCGGCAATACAAATGGTATTGCGAGGCAAGGACAAGCACTACGGCAACGGCGATTTTCGCCGATAGCGCCCAAGGCATCGGCCACAGGAACCGGGCGATGACGTACAGGCAGGGCATGCTGAACATGACATGAAACATTAACGTGCTCCGTTGGCCGTATTGATGAGGTGGATAACTGCGTCAAGGGCACGGGCAGTAATGAGGTCGACCTCGTCATGCTGCAGCGTGTTGCCGGGCCGAGGTGCCAAAGATCTTCGTGCCGAGGCAAAACTTCGACACAAGCACAACCATGCTGCCAAGTTTCTTGTAACGGGCGGCGCTTGTCGAGCCATGCTTGAACGTAGCGAATATCGGTAGCCGCCGACATCGATGCCGCATGCCAGGTGCTTCTGTCCATGGCTGGACATGAAACTGTAGACCCGACGTTGCGCCGGCGGCGTTTTTTTGACCTGGGCAGCGTGGCTGATACCAAGGGTTTCATGGCTATCCGTTTTCAGCTAACGGATAATGTGCGAGTTCGAGGTTCATGCTGCAATCTGCCGCACAGGAGTTAATGATGGTCAAAACGCGTCCACGTCCCGCCGTGAATGGAGTCGCATCAGCGGATAGGGTGCTCACCGTTCTTTCTTCGTTTCAGATCGGAGACTCGGCCTTGAGCCTTGTGGAACTGGTAGAGCGCACCGGACTGATCAAAAGCACGATCATGCGTTTGATGGTTTCCCTGGAAACCTATGGTTTCGTCAATCGCCTTGCAGACGGTCGCTACATGCTCGCGAGCGAAGTCATGCGCCTCAATGCGGTCTATCAGGATGCCCTGGATCTTGAGCGGCATGTGTTGCCAAGGTTGCACAAGCTGACCGGAGAAACCGGCGAGACCGCCTCTTTTTATGTGAAACACGGTGCCTATCGGTTGTGTCAGTACCGGGTCAACTCTCCTCACCGTCTGCGATTGCACATGCAGCCTGGAGACATGCGCCCCATGGACGGTGCGGCGAGTGCCGAAGCATTGCGTACACCGTATGCACGTGCAAAGGATGGGCTGGAGCCTTTTTACTCGAGCGGTGCGACGGATCCACATGCGGCCTCAATGGCGTTGCCCATTTTTGGCCCGCTGCATGAAAACATCGGAGCGTTGGTGCTTTCAGGCCCGTCGATGCGGCTGACCGCCGACTACGCAAAAGCGATCCGCTCCATCTTCATCGAGGTGGCTGACGACCTGACGCGCAGCCTGGGAGGGAAAAGCTTCGGCGAGGAGAAGGTGGCACATCGCGCACCGGCGGTCGACGAAGCGGTCTGAGTCCGGCAGCAGTGCGAAGTTTCCATAAACGGCCGACTTGAAGCGCTGCGCAAGGCAGCGTTTCAAACCGTTATCGCCAGTTTCTCAGTTGACCTCTACAGATTTGGCGTCCTCATGCGCCTCACGCTTGCGGCTTCTGCCCATCACAACCACGGCGATTGCACCAGCCGTGCACAGCGCGGCCAGAGGCAGCAGAGCGATCGCATAACTTCCCGTGGCCTGATGGATAGCACCATAAGCATTGACCATGATCCCGCCTCCGATCAGATTCGCCAGGGCGCCGATGGCCGCCAGCCCGGCAGCGGCCGTACTGCTCGAAAGCCAGTTGGACACCAGTGCCCAGAACGGACCTTTCATCGAGTAGGCGCCGATCAGCACCATGGTCAGCATCACGACAGTGGCGGGTAGAGAGGACGTGACCAGCGCCAGCAGCAGCCCCGCCGTGATCAAAAACAAGGTGGCGGAGGTGTGCCAGCGACGTTCATTGCTGCGGTCCGAGCTGCGCCCCCAGATGATCATGGCAACCGATGCAATACCGTAGGGGATGGCATTGACGAAGCCGATCTCCAGATTGCTCAGGCCAAAGCTTTTCAACAGCTGTGGTGCCCAGACACTCATGGTGCTGCCTGCTGCAGAAGCGCCTGAATAGATAAGCGCCATGACCCATATATCCTTGTGCTTGAGCAGCTTCCACAGCGAGATATGGCCGATGTTGGTCTTGAGCTTGCGCTCCTCGTCCAGCTTGTTGACCAGCCAGGTGCGCTGCTCGTCATCCAGCCAACGAGCCTGAGCGGGACGATCCGTCAAAATGAAAAGGCAGGCGATTCCCAGCAGTACGGCGGGGATACCCTCAAGAATGAACAGCCAATGCCAGCCCCTCATGCCCATCCAGCCGTCCAGTGTCAACAGGTAACCCGAAAGGGGGGAGCCCAGAAAGTTTGCACCTGGAATAGCGACCATGAAGATCGCCACCATGCGTGCGCGATAGGCCGACGGCAACCAGTAAGTCATGTACAGCAGCACGCCCGGGAAGAAACCTGCTTCGGCAGCACCCAGCAGAAAGCGCATGACGTACAGCGAGTTAGCGCCCTGCACAAAAGCCGTACCTGCGGAAATCAGCCCCCAGGTGATCATGATGCGTGCAATCCAGATGCGCGCGCCGAATTTCTGCAGGGCCAGGTTGCTCGGCACCTCGACCAGAAAGTACGAGACAAAGAACAGGCTGCTCGCGAAACCGAAGATCGCCGGGCTAAGGCCAAGGTCATTATTCATCTGCAGCGATGCCATGCCGATATTGCCCCGGTCGATGATCGCTATCAGGTAACAGAGGATAAGGAAGGGAAGCAGTCGCCATGCGACTCGGCGCATGGTGGTGCGCTCGAGTTCGGTGACCGGTTGCGTCGGTTGGGTGCGGGCCATGGTGCTCTCCTGTGTTTATTTTTGTGGAGAAACGGTAGATGTTTGCCCCGCCAGCTCGGCAGCAAGGCGCAAGCTGGATCAGCTATCGAGAAATTGGCGATTCACGATACAGCGAGGATCAAGCGCGTCGCCGTCCCATACTTTGACGATCTGTTGAACAGCCAGCAGCCCCACGCGATCACGGGATTCGGTGGTATTGGCACCCGTATGCGGGGTGGCAACAAGATTCGGCAGTTGCCACAGCGGACTGTCGGCAGCAGGCGGCTCCGGATTGAACGTGTCCAGCCCCGCGCCTGCGATCCTGTTGGTTTGCAGCGCCTGGATAAGCGCCTGAGTATCGACCAGTTCGCCGCGAGCAGTATTGATCAAGATGCAATTGGAGCGCATGCGGTTCAGTTGCGCGGTACTGATCAGGTTGCGATTTTCGTCGGTCAGCGGGCAATGCAGGCTGATGATATCGCTGGATTCGATCAGGCGGTCAAAGTCGGTTTCGCGCTCGACGTGTGAACGTTCGGGTAGCGTTTTGAGGTAAGGGTCGAAGACCTTGACCTTCATCTGCAAAGGCGCAACCAGATCCATCAGGACGCTGCCGATCGCCCCCAGGCCAACCAGGCCCAATGTCTTGCCGAACAGCTCGATGCCGTTGGCGGTGGCCTTGTCCCAATGCCCCTGACGTGTACGGGCATCCAGCCAGGCAATGTGTCGAGCCACGCTGAACATGAGTGCAAAAGCATGTTCGGCCACGGATTGCGCATTCGCCCCGAGAGCGATCATGACAGGGACTCCTTTCTCTGCCGCCGCCTGAATATCGATGGTGTCGTAGCCGACCCCATGCTTGGCGACCGCCTTGAGCCTGGGGGATGCTTCGATCATTTCTCGCGTGAGCTTGCCTTGCCTGACGATGATCGCGTCGGGCTGTACGTCGCGGATGAGCGAGGTGAGCTCTTCAGCCGGCAGGTAGGGGGTGGAGGGGAAAATCTGAATGTCCAGATCATTCGCATAGCTCATCGCGTCGTGTGCCAGGGCGGGGCCTGTCAGCAGAATCTTGCGGGTCATGGATGCGTACCTTGTTCTTGTTTGCGTTCGCGTTTGGTGTGCGACCGGGCAGCAACTTCAGCCCGATGCCTAAACCCTACCATAATGAAATGCCATTTCACTATATTGATTTTTATCGATCTAAAAAGGGATATGAATTCTTTTTTACTGCTTGATTGATTCCAAATGAAATGTGATTCTGAAATCAGCATTACTCAGCTTTCGGCGGCACCCCATAATTTCAAGAGAGATATGCCCCATGACGATAGGATTCCGAGTCCTCGAAGCAGCCCGCAAAGTCAGCGCCGAGTGGGTGTCACGTTATCGCGACGTACCCGTCGCGAATGTCAGCGATTCGATGAATCGAATGACCGCAGGCGGCGCTCGCCTGCGTCCGATGCACCGTGAAGGTGTGCTGGCGGGGCCGGCATTGACTGTGAAAGCGCGGCCCGGTGACAACCTCATGCTCCATTACGCCATTGATATCGCCGAGCCTGGCGATGTGATCGTGGTGGATGCGGGGGGAGATCTGAGCAACGCGCTCATCGGCGAGATGATGGTGGCTTATGCGGTGAAGCGTGGCGTGGCAGGCATCGTCATCAACGGCGCGATTCGGGACGCAGGGAGCATTGCTGCCGGGACATTCCCGATGTTCGCAGCGGGCATTTCCCACCGTGGCCCCTACAAGGACGGACCGGGTGAGATCAACGTGGCCATCGCAATCGACGGGATGGTGATCGAACCGGGTGATCTGGTCATAGGCGATGAGGATGGCTTGCTGTGCGTACCCTACGACCAAGTCGCCGACGTCTATGATCGCGCCTCAGCCAAACACCATGCCGAACAAAAGCAACTGGAACAGATCGCCAGCGGAGAAAACGATCGCTCCTGGGTCCTGGAGTCTTTGAAGAAAAAGGGCTGCCAGCTACCGCAGTAACCTGGTGCACATGGCGTAAGCACGAGCGTGGCGCAACGCTGCGCCGTGCCGTTACGCCAGGCGGTTGAAAAGGGCGGCCGGGATGTGAGTGTCGGACTTGATGCTCAGCGTTGAGCAGGTATCGTATAGGCGACACATTGAAAAACACGCGGCTCTGAAAAGGGCCACACGATATTTTTCAAGGCGCGATACAGACACCTCTTCGCGCTGACTGCACAAGGATTATGTTCATGAAAGCTTTTCAGATCGGATCTCAACAAGGCCTGGACGCTTTGACCGCGACCACTCGGCCCGAGCCGATCGCCGGGCCGGGGCAGGCCATAGTGGCGCCGCGCCTGGTGAGCCTCATCAGCCGGGATGTGCAAATCCTGCGTGGCACGTACGGTCCCAGACAATTACCAGAGCGCATTCCCATGTCCGAAGGCGTGGGTGAAGTCATCGCGGTAGGCGAGGGCGTCAGCCAGGTCAAACCGGGCGACCGGGTCATCTGCGGTCACTTTCCCAGCTGGCTGCAAGGCGAATTTCGCAGCAGTGTGTTCGCCCACGATGTCGGTGTCACCCATGACGGCTGGCTGGCTGAAAAAGTCGTATTGCCCGCCGCTGCATTGATTCACGTACCGGACGCGTTGGCTGACAAGGACGTTGCCGCACTGGCATCTGCAGGCTTGACCGCCTGGAACGCGCTGATGGTGGTGTGCAAGGTCAAACCGGGTGAACTCGTTCTGTGCCTGGGGACCGGCGGAGTGGCGCTGGCCGCGTTGAAACTGGCCAGGCTTCACGGCGCACGCGTGGCGATCACCTCATCGAGTGACGAGAAGCTTGAAATCGCGCGTCAGCTTGGCGCCGACATCACGATCAATTACCGCACGCACCCGGACTGGGCAGCGCAAGTCATGGCGCTCAGTGATAACGCAGGTGCCGACATTATTATCGAGACAGGAGGCCAGGACACACTGGGGCAATCGATCGCGGCGGCTGCCGTCAACGGACGTATTGCAGTAATAGGCGTGACGCCAGGTCAGCACTCGCCGATTCCCGACTACCTGTCGCTGATCCTCAAAAACGTCACAATCAGAGGCATTGCCAACGGCAGCCGCGAGATGTTTGTCGACCTTATACGAGCCATCGAAGCGAATGGAATTGAAACGGTAGTCGCCAGGACATTCAAATTCGCCGAGGCCCCCGAAGCCTACGCGTATTTCGCCGCAGCACAGCACATCGGCAAGGTGTTGATCGAGTTTGAACAGGGGTGATCTCGCTGCGCCATAGTTGAACCTATAGCGAAAGGCTTACACGCGCTGGAGTGGATCAGCCCTGTACGACGTGCTCGCGAAGTAGCAATCTATAGCCATCAACCGTTGCGCAGGAGGCGCTTCGGAGGTCAAGGATGATCACCATTGCCGGGACGGCTACTGACAGGATGTCGGAATGGTATTGATAGAAAAACGACCCGCTTCGGCGGGTTTTTTTATGCGCTAGAGGAATAGCGCTATACGCATAAACCTGCACAGTATTGTCGTTTACCCTCGACATTGATCAGTCGAGGGGACGGCAATGACGTCCGGCATACGCCGGATGGCGCGGCGGTCGCGGTCGAGACGGGTATCAACTGGTCTACAGACCGTACCGCTGCACGGCGGGAGAATCATTTAACGTGGAACGACCATAAAACCGCACTCTGCTCAGACAGCCGCCTGAAACATCTCTACTGGGATTGGATGCTGCATGCGCTGCTCTGCATGCAACCAGCGAAGTAGCGCACTGCGACCCGCGATGCCCATTTTTACCGCCGCGCGCTTGAAGTAGCTCTCCACTGTGCTGACTTTCAGATCAAGCCTTTCTGCCAGTTGAGGCACCGTGAGACCAGCCAGCAGGCCGACGCACACTTCGGTTTCGCGCGAAGACAGGCTTAGCGCCGATGCCTCGAGGCGGCCCAGGAAACGCTGGCGCAGGCCTTCCATGGCATCTTTGTTTTTCAGGCTTTTTGTGACAGGCAAGGGGTTTGTCGAAACGAGGGTAGGTGTCACGGTCGCAATGTGTTGCTTCACGATGGGCAATACGACCCAGGACAGGTCTTTGAGTCGGGCGCGCTCTTGACTGGTGAATGCCTTGGCAGAGGGTGATCGATAAACCGACAGCACATATTCCCCCTTTCCCGGGTAAGCGAGGTGTACTTGGGGGAGAGCGGCGTGGGAGGGCACATGACCTGGCTTCTCTTGCACGCTGTAAGTGGGCGACTCGAACCTGATGGATCTGTCGATGCGCGTATCTGCCAGCTCTGTCGGGCTCAACAGAACAGGCTCCAGACGTCTGCTATCGACCCCGGGAGTGAGCACCTGGTGTAGGTTTCCGCCAAATGCACCTATGGCCTGAGCGCCGGTGACTTCATTCGTAGATCGACTGAGTCCCTGAATGACATGGGTCGCATCCACGGGCAATGAAGCGGTAATCATCTCGTGGAGCAAGCGAGCGAACTGACGGCTTCCAATACCGGAGATCACTTTGCCGAGATGCGGGAAAAGCTGTTGCATGTTCATCGGGGTTCCTTTTTCCGTTTATAAAGAGACACGCCAAGGCGCAGCCTTGATTCAGCAAATGAATAAGTAAGTGCTTTGTACTCTTCAAGCCCTGCGATCAAACAGATTATATGTAGGGCGTCATACAAAATTTATACTGACTTAACAAGAGGTTGAACGTGAAGCGATACCGTTGCCCAAGAGCATGCACTAGTAAAAAGTCATGCGTGTTAAGAAAAGCGAGAATGCTAACCATAAGCAATGCACTCGTTAATAGTGATAACTTCTTTTATCGATGTTTATTGAGTCTGAGGTGCGCCAGGTAGCGCAGGGAAATGCGAATCACTCTGAGTAACTAGAGGGTTGTCTGATGACAATCGTCCCGCAGAGTGAAGCCATAACGCCTGCGGCGGCGATCTAAAGGCAGCGAGTAACGTTGGCATGACGATCAACTCCTATCCCTGTCCATGTTGTCCACGTACGCACACGGGGGTGGCAATACGGGGGCGTGTTGCACCATTTTTTTATATTAAGGTGATCATATTGATCGAAGGGGCCTTAAATAAATCCATCTCAGCGTATGACCGAATACTAACCATATAGTTCATGTTTCACACCTGAATTGCAATGAAAAAAGCTTAATAATAAGAGAGAGATCACACGTGACGCTTATAACGCTGGGTGTCATTCCGCGCAGTATTACTGGATGTGCTGGACAGCAGCGAAGCGGCATGACGCTCCGGACAGGCACGCCATACTAGTTATCCTGCTCGATAGCAAGTGAATAAGTACCCACGCGTACGATAGTGCACAGTAAGTGCGCATCACAACGCCCTTCATCAGGGGGGCGCTTGTTTTTTATTTTAGTGTTTGCTGACTTCGCTACAGGCATTTTATAAAACTATCGCTGTACAACAGTAGCCTCACTCGGTTTAGCCGATGGAGGGGCGGTTGGCTGGCGGTGCGACACAGGCAGCATCACCGAGCACCTGGTGCAGATTGGCTTCGGCCACCTGCTGGGCGAGACGATCAGACAGGTAAAACCGCGCTGCGGCGCAGGGCGGGCTCAGGCTGTTTGAGATACGCCTGTCATCCACTTGACCAAACCGTGTCGCCCCTTCACACCAAGCTTCGCTCCGGCGCGCTTGAGGTAGGTTTCGATGGAGCTGTTCTTGACATGCAGTTTGTCGGCAAGCTCTGGGACCGTAGCGCCAGCCAATATGCCAAGGCATATTTCTTTTTCACGCAATGACAACCGGACCTCCGCTTGACTCAGCTTATCGTTGAACTCGCGTTGAAGCTGCTGGCCGCCCTGTGTAACGGCTTCATTGTCAGCATGCGCAGTGCACAAGGTACGGGTTGTCTGGGCATGTCTGTCCAGCAGGGGCAACAGGGCCTCTGAGAAATTCTTCAAAAACGATAATTCGTGAAGTGAAAAATCACGTTGATGATGGTCGCGGTGCAAGGAAATGACACAGCGCCTGTTCGACTTGCGCGACACCAGATTGCAGTGATAGGTACCTGTCGGGCCAGAGCTGGCCTGTCCAACGCTGCTGGGTAGTTTCAGATGAACGAGCAGAAAGTCGTCAACACTGAGCATTCGAGCGAGCAGCGTCTCCTGGTTCTGCGACACGGTTAGAATCATCGGTTTGTGATCGGCGGTCTCCTGCCCCAGAGGCTGGATGCTGATAACGCTTCCTTCATTCTCGTCGATCGTCCATTCGCTCAGGTCGAGGCAATCGATGGGAACGCTGGCCGCGATGATTTGGTACATGTTCGAAGCGAATCCTGCATCACCCACGCTTGCGATTAACTTCCCGAGCTCCAGAAAATACGCTGACTGATTTCCCGTCATTTGTAGATTGGCTTCCATTACACATTCGCCCCCATGGCGTTAATCTCCAGCAGAACCAAAAGCAACCTCGCATACAGGGCAGCCGTCTCATACCTAGCAATGAGTATACTGTCTGATTGTAGGACAATGTTACTAGTGCATTAGAGAATTTACACATAGAGGCCATACCCAGTCTGTAGGGGAAAAGGGGGACAAGCGTCTCGCTAGAGGCCGGATAGCCAGTGCCGACGGTGCTCACTAGCAAGTGACAAACACCATAAGCGGGAACCCGATATTAGTCTCAGAATAAAAGATCTTTTGCGTGGCTGGCCTCTTCGATACGTCACGATTGCAACTACTAAAGCGTGACGCCTGCGACGAAATACATGGCGGGCCATCTGTCTCAAAAATAAAGTTCTTCATGCCAAGAGTCCATTGCCTCACGTGATCGCTGTAGGGTGCTCAAAATATGTTTCGTTTTTGCGTTTCAGACACAACCATCCGGCGACGCCCCGCGATAATGTCCCTGAATGCGGGGACAGACGCACACAGGTCCTGATGTTTCCATTAGTGCATGGCTGCAGAATGAGCGCCTGCCTCGCAGGACAGCGGTAGTGGCGAAGTAGATATTCTCATGTACGCCCTTTATTTAAGTGTTGAGCCGTTGATTCATCCGAGATCCGGGAAGCCCATTAGGCGGGGAATACAGTGAGCATTGTCGGCTTTTTCCGGAAATTGAATTTCCGCAAAATCCTTTTGAGACTCGTGTTGATCGATCTAACGATCTCGCTGGCTGGCTACGCCTTCTATAAGGGCGCAAGCGGGGAAGAAGAGACAGCTTTTCTCTCTGCCGCAGCGGAAGTTACGGACATGGAGTACGCCGTCATGGCACAAGGCGTGCTCCATGGGCGTAATCAGGTGGACGTCGGTGCACAGGTTTCCGGGCAATTGCAGTCCTTGAAGGTCAAACCTGGTGACATGGTCAAAAAAAACCAGCTGTTGGCAGAGATCGACCCTCTGCCCGCCAGAAATGCTCTGCGCCAGGCGGTCGTCAAAATCGAACAACTCACGGCTGAACGGGACGCGACGCTGCATAAGTTGAAGCTTGCCGAGTCGAATGATCGCAGATACCAGGCACTGGGCTCCACGACGGCGGTTTCCAAAGCGGATCAGGACAAGACTCGATTTGAGCTGGAGGCCCAGCGCGCCAATCTGGTTTCGCTCACCGCACAATTGCAGACCGCCCGCGTGCAGGAAGAAGCGGCACGCATCAAACTCGACTACACACGAATCTTCGCACCAATGGATGGTCAGGTCCTCGCCATCGTCACTCAGGAGGGCCAGACCGTCATTGCAGACCAGATGGCACCGGTCATTCTGAAGATGGCGCAACTCGACACCATGACCGTGAAGGCGCAGGTTTCCGAAGCCGACGTGCTCAAAATCAAACCCGGTCTTGCGGTTTACTTCACTATCCCGGGCGATCCTGATACGCGCTATAACGCCACCCTCAAGGCGATCGAGCCAGGTCCTGTGGACGCTGCAAGCCAGTCCGGAGCAACAGGCGAAAACAGTAAAGCCGTCTTCTACAACGCCCTTTTTGATGTCCCCAACCTTGAAAGCCGCTTCTACATCGACATGACCGCTAACGTCCGAATTGTGCTGGAGGCGAAGGAGGGCGTGTTGACGATTCCTGTTGCCGCACTGGGTGACCGGCGAGAAGACGGCACCTACAGCGTAAGAGTTCTGGGTGAAGGTGACGAGGTCAGAACAGCGGACGTGGTGCCAGGTATCAATAACCAGGTCAGGGTCGAAGTACTTTCGGGGCTCAAAGCCGGCGACAGGGTTGTCATCGGAGAGCGGGGCGGTGTGGAGGGTGCTTGAAGGGGGGGGCGACTAACAAGACATCGAGGGCGGCAGTAAGTCTGCGTCAAATCGATAACGGATACGTTGTAAGCGCCTTGTTAATGAAATGGGCGTACGTAGTAAAACAAGGTCAACCGTGGATTAACAATCGATGCCAGCTTCAGCAATGTCCTGAAGGCTTAGGCGCTTGCCCATGCACCCGTGGTGTTCATGTTTGAAACCCCCGGCGAGCTGGAAAACAAATCTATTTTGGAGTGTTGGGTATGGCCATGTATTACGTTGCAATTGCAATGCTCACCTTGCTGCTGGTGCCAGGGCCGACCAATTCGCTGCTGCTGCAATCAGGCATCAGTCGCGGGCTGGGCATGTATTCGCTGAAGCTGGTCGCTGCCGAGTGGGCGGCTTATCTGATTCAGATCACCTCGTGGGGTTTGTCCATCGACGCAATGATCGAAAACTATGGCTGGGTGGTGGTCGCGACCAAAGTTCTGGCCGTGATGTTCCTGTTCTATATTTCTCTGAAATTGTGGTTTTCGATTCAACAGGACACCGATGGAAAGCCAGCGCCGATTTCGATCCGAGCGTTGTTTTTGGCAACACTCAACAATCCAAAAGGGCTGTTTTTCGCTACGATCATAGCGCCCGCTGGAACCTTTTTGCACTGGGAAAGTTATGGGGCATTCATGACTGTTTTTTCGTTGGTCGTTATTCCTGTCGGAATAACGTGGGTCGCGTTGGGCGCATTTTTCGGCCGAAAGCTACCCTCGTTACTATCGGGCAATCGAGTCAACCGATTTGTTTCATTGGTCATTGGACTGTTCGCGATTATTGCGTTGTATAACGTGGCCACCACCGCGATCTTCGCCTGAGTTATTCAAACCGACAGTACCCCGCCCATACACTATCTATTAAATGTGTACCGACCGTTGATTGTACTTATGAGGTTAATAATGAGTGGAGTGGTCACGTGAGCTACCGTGGCATTGTGCTCAGTGAAGATGAAGAGGTCGAGTTGAATCGGCGCTTTGAATCCATCACGGTCAGTCAGCGCGAAGGCCGCCGGGCGCAGGTGATTTTGCTCGCTGCACAAGGCTGCTCGCGTAACGAGATTGCCAGGTTGACCGGGCTATCGGTTGTTTCAGTCACCCGCTGGTGCAAGCGCTTCCGAGAGCTGCGCCTGCAAGGTCTGGTGGATCTGCCTGGAAGAGGCCGTAAGTCATCCCTGCCAGCCGAAGCCTTGAGGAAGGCCCTTGATCAAGTCACTCAGCCGTGTGTAGGTCACGCTCGCTGGAGCTGTCGAAGCATGGCGAAGCTTGTCGGCATATCGCCGGCCAGCGTCCAGCGCATCTGGGCCGCCAACAACATAAGACCACACTTGGCAAACGTATCAGAACTGCACAGAGGTTCGGACGTCGAAGAAAAGTCCAGTAAGGGTGGCGGGGGGATATCCGAAACGCCCGAATAAAGCGTTGATGTTCTGTTATGACCAGCCAGTCCAGGGACAGACTCTAGAGTTTCCACAGCCAGAACATGCTTGCACAAGAGCAACTGATCAAGCCGCTTATCGCAATGTCATCCACTGCACCGGACTGCCTGCGGGTCAAATGATCAGTGTCATTTAGTACCGGTCCAGCGATTGCTGCAATCCCTGCGACGCCCAAGTGGTTCCTGATGCGACGCAACCCGCTAGGCCGGGTTGCTCTCAGTCATGATTGGGCATTGGCTCGCGGCGCGCAAGGATCAAATCCCGCTCCGAATAAAAGCCCTGCACCAGACGATTCTTTGACCGGTACTCGCACATCACCAGCAGAGTGTCCGGGAGAGGAGTGATCGCAGCTTCATGCTTGACCACCATGATTTTGCCGCCCGAGCGAAGGCGTACATGTGCTCCTGGTTCGAATGTGCCCATCTTCAGTTCCTCACAAGGGTTTTGATGTACGCTCTGTCCAGCCGCCGCCCAGCGCCTTGTAGAGATTGACTTCGGCGGTCAGCTGCGACAGTCGGTCGGTGATCAGGGTTTGTTGAGCGCTGAATAAAGAGCGTTGTGCATCGAGGAATGTCAGGCTGCTATCGACGCCAATGCGATAGCGGCGTTCGGCAAGGCTGTAATACTCCTGGCTTGCCTGTACAAGGTCGCTCTGCGCTTTCAGCTGACGTTTGTAGGTCTCGCGCGCAGCCAGACCATCGGAGACGTCCTGAAAGGCGGTCTGTATCGATTTTTCGTACTTTGAAACGCTTATATCCTTCTGGATCTTCGAGTAATCAAGGCTTGCCCGCAGACTGCCGGCGTTGAAAATCGGGATATTGATCTGCGGCGAAAACACCCAGCCTCCCGAACCCGCTTTAAACAGGCCGGACAGTTCGGTGCTGGATGTACCGGCGTTGGCAGTCAGGGTAATACTCGGGAAGAACGCCGCTCGCGCAGCACCGATACTGGCGTTGGCCGACTGCAACTGGTATTCGGCTTCCAGAATGTCCGGGCGTCGTTGCAGCAGCTCAGAAGGCAGCCCCGCTGGCACTTCAGCGAGCCATTCCGAGGACAACGGACGGCTGGGCGCGCTGTCTGCAACCGTCGTGCCCACCAGCAAGGTCAGGTTATTGAGATCCTGGGCGACCTGGCGCTGGAACGTCGCCAGACTTGCTCGTGCGCTCTCCACCGATGTACGCGACTGGGCCAGGTCCAGTGACGAGGAAGCGCCGACTTTCTGGCTACGAGTGGTCAGCTTCAGGCTTTTTTCGTAGGACATCAGCGTGTCCTGAGTCAAGGCTAACAGCTCCTGGTCGGCACGCCAGGTAAGGTAAGCGGTCGCGACACTCGCCACCAGACTGAGTTGAGCGCTGCGCCGGGCCTCTTCGCTGGACAAATAGGTGAGCGAGGCCTGATCGCTGAGGCTGCGTATGCGTCCGAACAAATCCAGTTCATAGGAACTGATGCCCAGCGTCGCCGAATAAGTACCGCTGGTCACCGGTCCGCCAGTCTGCGTGATACTGGCGGGCTGGCGTTGCCGGGTACCGCTGCCCGTGGCGCTGATCGCGGGAAACAGATCGGCGCGCTGAATGCGATATTGCGCTTGATAGGCCTCGACGTTGAGTGCTGCCACGCGCAAGTCACGATTGTTGAGCAGGGCGCTTTCGATAAGTTGTTGCAGCGTAGGGTCGCGGAACAGGTCACGCCATCCCATGTCCGCCGCCAGTGGGCCAGAAAGCGCTGGCGCCGAGTCGAAAGATTGTGGGTAGTGTGCGGCAACCGGGGCTGCCGGGCGCTGATAGTCCGGAATCAACGAGCAGCCGCTCAACGACAGTACGGCAAATAGCCATGGGCTAACGGATTTGTTCATTCTGCGCATACCAGCCACTTGGCCAGCCCATGTCGACCGCTGATACCCAGCTTGGCGGCGGAGCGTTTCAGATAGGTTTCGACAGAACTGCTCTTGACGCAAAGCTTCTCTGCGATTTCAGGAACTGTGCTGCCCGCGAGGAATTCCAGACAGGCCTCTTTCTCCCGTGCCGAGAGTGAGACGTCGCAGGCACGCAAGCGCTCGTTGAACTCGCTTTGCAATTGCTTGTGCTCGAGGGAAAGCGGGCCATGGGACAGCGCCCCCCCAGCGCTTTTCATACCGGATTGGCGATGGGCGCGGGCATGGCGCTCCGACAAAGGCAGCAGGGCCTCCGAGAGGTATTTCAAAAAAGACAGTTCTTGCAACGAGTAATCTTTGTCAGCTTGCGGACGGTGCAGTGAGATCACACAACAGCGATTGGCCTTGCGCGAAATCATGCTGCACTGGTGGGAGGTTCCGAGACAGTCATTGCCTTGCTGGTTTTTCATCCGGGCGTTCAGGTGAATCAGCAGGTCGTCCTCTACCTCCAGCACGCGCTTGACCAGTGGATGGTCGCTGCGGTGTCTGGCACGGGTCGGACACACCGTTTGCATCTGCGGATTCAACTCAGCGCCCGCGTAGCCCAGCAGCTGTACATCGGTCACCGTCGCCTGACTGTCATCAACGGTCCACTCGCTCAGTTCCACACGGCTTACAGCCAGCGATGTATTGATTAACTGGTACATGTTGCTCAGAAACATGTCATCTCCGACGCTAGACACCAGCTTCCCGAGTTCCAGATAAATGTGCGTTTTCACTTCATCTTTGGCATTCACTTGTCGGTTCATATGTCCATTCCTGAAGATCAGAAGTTGCGTGCAATTCTGTCGCCCAGACTGTGAATTCGGCCCTAAGACCGCTCAAATCCTTCGCGCCTCAACATCACTCGAATCCGGTATCAAGCGCGATTATCTTCACAAGAAACGATTCAGCTTGAGGATCCAATTAAGCTGAGTTGTGCAGGAAAAGTCTGTCACGGGATACCGGGACATCCTGCACAACCGAGCGGTTACCCGTCAGAAAGTGCGGTTATCGAACATGGACCTCTTCACTGCTGCTCATTTGGACGGGCTCCTTGTCGAGCGCTCGAGAGATCGCCTGGCCCAATGCGCTGACGTGAGGCGCCCTGACCAGTGTGTCGTGGGTGCCGGGAAGCGCTGTAACGCTCACCGGTGTTTCAAGCAAAGCCCCCCAACCCAGCAGCGGATCGGTGCGCTCCTGCCCGCTTGCGGTAAACAGTGTCACGTGAAGCGGGGCGGGCAGGCTGACATAGGCACTGATGGCGATGTGGATCGCATGGGCCACCGCAACATGGCTGCGTAGCATGGTGGCATCGACGTTCTGCGGCAGTTCTTCCGGAAGCAGGCGCTGTGCCATGCAAAATGCCAGCATTTCCTCGACGGCATCCGCGCTGGCCAGCTCGGTGAGCTGCCGGAGAACCTCGGGTTCATGCTGCTCGGGTAGCCAGCTCATCAGGAATTGACCTTCGCTCAATACCTCCGGCGCTTGCTGCTCAAGACGCGCGGAGGTGTCGATGATGCCGAGGAACTCCAGCTGTTCGCCGCTGGATTGCAGTTGGCGGGCCATTTCATAAGCGATAAGACCACCTGCAGACCAGCCGCCGATCCGGTAAGGCCCTCGCGGTTGTACTTGGCGAATCGCTGCCAGGTAATGCGCAGCCATGGCCGGCACCTCAAGCAGCGGCTTCTCTCCAGCTGCCAGGCCACTGGCGGCCAAGCCATAGAGCGGCACCTGTGGGTCGATTGCCGCGGCCAGATCGCGCACGTACTGCACTTCGCCGCCCAACGGGTGGACCAGGAACAGCGGCCTTTTCGAGCCAGTGCGACGGACCGGTACCAGATTGCTGTGATGGCCGGGACGTGTCTGGCTGTCCAGTGTCCTGGCGAAACCGGCAATGGTCGGCTCGATAAACAGATCGCGGACAGCGATCGGTTTGCCGAGTACCTTGCGCAAACGCGACGCCATCTGCACGGCCATCAGCGAAATACCGCCCAGCCTGAAGAAGTCGTCATGGCGACTGACCTTGTCCAGCTTGAGCAACTCCTTCCAGAGGTTGGCGAGGGCGATCTCGGTGTCGCCTTCGGGCGCTTCGTAAGGCAGGTCTTCAGGTTGTTCGTCCTCGACCGTCGCAGCGACAGTCGCGGTATGCGCCGAACTCGGCAGCGCCGGCGTGTTGTCCAGCACCTGACCGATCGACTGCTGTGCGTCAGTCACCATATTCTCCAGAACCCTGGAAAACAGCTGCATGATGGCCTGCACAGTGGTTTTGTCGAACAGGTCGCTGGAGTATTGCAGGCCGCCGCTCAGGCTTTCGCCGGTATCGGCGAGTGACAACGAAAGGTCGAACTGCGTGGTGATATGGGCACTGTCCATCGAGTCGACCTCCAGGCCGGGCATTTGCAGCAACGAAGGGGGCGTGTTGTCCAGGCTCAGCATCACTTGGAACAATGGGCTGTGGCTCATGCTGCGGGTTGGCTGCAAGGCGCTTACCACTTGCTCGAACGGCAGATCCTGATGACTGTAGGCAGCCAGAGTGATGTCTTTGATCCGACCGAGCACTTCACTCAGTCGGGTCTCTCGGCAGGTTGCCACACGCAATGCCAGCGTATTGGCAAAGAAGCCGATCAATGGCTCCAGCTCCGGGCGTTGACGGTTGGCGACAGGCGTACCGACTACTACATCATTCTGGCCGCTGAGGTGACTCATGAGCATCGACCAGCCTGCCAGCAGGACCATGAACAATGTGCTGCCCTGAGCCTGACTGAAGGCACGCAAGTCGGCACTCAGCTCTGGCGAGAGCACACAGTCGATCATCCCGCCGGTATAGCTCTGGATGGCTGGGCGCGGACGGTCCAGTGGCAGGTTCAATACGCTTGGCGCACCTTCCAGATGCGTGCGCCAGAAGTCGATCTGAGCTTGCAGCGCCGGGCCGTCAAGGGATTGCCGTTGCCAGGCGGCGTAGTCCACGTATTGCAGTGGCAGTGCTGGCAGCGGGTCTTTCTGGCCTTGACTGAAGGCGGCGTAAAGCACGCTCACTTCCTGGGCAAGCACACTGTTGGACCAGCCATCGGAGACGATGTGGTGCAGCGTGATCAACAGCACATGTTCGGTATCCGCGACCTGCAGCAGATGCCCGCGCAGCATCGGGCCCTTGGTCAGATCGAACAGTTGCGTAGCATTTTCCTGACCCAGACGGGTCAGGGTCGCCGTGCGCTGGTCACTGGAAAGATCGCGCAGATCCTGGTGCAACAGCGGAAAGCGGGTATCGGCCGGGGCGATCTTCTGCACCGGTTCACCGTCCACCAGTTCAAAACGCGTGCGCAGGGTTTCGTGGCGTGCAACCAGGCGGTCCAGGGTTGCCTGCAAGGCAGCCGCATCAAGCTCCCCTGTCAGGCGCAACGCCATCGGCAGGTGGTAGGCTGCGCCAGCCGCGTGATCCAGATGATCGAGGAACCACAGACGTTGCTGGGAAAAGGACAGCGGCAGGCGGCCCGAACGGTTGGCCTTCGGGATCGATTGCGCTTCACTGGGCGCCGTGGCATTGACCAATGAAGCCAGGCCACGCACGGTCGGGGCGTCGAAGAGCTCACGCAAGGTGATTCGTGTACCAAGCTTGCGCCGCAGTCGTGACAGCAACTGCACAGCGAGCAACGAATGGCCGCCCAGCTCAAGAAACCCGTCGTTACGGCCCACCTGGTCCAGATGCAGCAGGGCTTTCCATATTTCGGCGATGGCCTCTTCGGTTTCGCCTTGCGGCGCCTCGTATACCTTGCTGGCCAATGCGTCCTGGCCGGGGGCGGGCAGCGCGCGGCGGTCGAGCTTGCCGTTGGCAGTCAGCGGCAGTGCGTCCAGGTGAACGAAAGCGCTGGGCACCATGTACTCAGGCAGATGCTTGAGCAGTTCGGCGCGCAAGTGTTCGGCCGCCACCGCTTCCCCACAGACATACGCGACCAGGCGCTGGCTGTCCGAGTCTCCCTGGTTATCATTGCGGGCAATCACTATCGCCTCGCGGATGCCCGGCATGGCCAGCAGAACGTTTTCGATTTCACCCAGCTCGATACGGAAGCCGCGAACCTTCACCTGGAAGTCGTTGCGGCCCATGTATTCCAGCGTGCCGTCTGCCAGCCAGCGACCCAGGTCGCCGGTTTTGTAAAGGCGTGCATTGGCGACATCGGAGAACCGGTCGACGATGAAACGTTCGGCACTCAGCTCGTTACGGTTGAGGTAACCGCGGGCCACACCGCGACCGCCAATGTGAATTTCACCGACGACGCCCAGTGGCGCCGGCTCGCCACGCGCATCCAGAACATGCACCTGAACGTTGGCGATGGGGCGGCCGATGCTTGGTTTTTCACCCAGATCGCGGATCAGATCGATGGTCGCGTCCACTGTGCATTCGGTCGGGCCATACATGTTGTAAAAGCGGATGGTCGGGCAGTTGCGCAGTTTCTCCCAGGTGCTGGCGTTAATCGCTTCGCCACCCAGCAGCACGCTGACCGGCTGATAGCTGCTGCGTTCCAGCAAACCGGCCGAGAGCAGGGTGTCGAGCTGCGACGGCGTCGAGTCGAAGGCATGAACCTGATGGGCTTCGAGGAAGTCCAGCAGTTCGCTGCCGTTGGCACGCAGCAGTTGCGGGATGATCACCAGCGTGTGGCCGGAGAACAATTGCGAGATGCCTTTGATCGACATGTCGAAGAAGAAGCCGGCATTTAGCGCCACTGTGGCCGGGGTCGGGCAATGGTGGTGGGTCGTGCGGGTCAGCACGTTCCAGAAGTTGAACACCGAGTGATGCTCGACCATCACACCTTTCGACTGGCCTGTGGAGCCTGACGTGTAGATCACGTAGGCCAGGTTTTCCGCCGTCAGGCTGTCGACCAGCGGATTGGCATCGAACGCCTGATCATCCGCCGCCAGCAGCGATTCAGCGCTGTCGAGCAGCATCAGTGGTGTATCGCCGGCCGGCAGACTGAGGGCGCTCTGGGTCAGCAGCGCACGCGGCTGGCTGTCCTGCAGCATGAAGGCCATGCGGTCAGTTGGGTGGGCAGGGTCGATCGGCACGTAGGCGGCGCCTGATTTGAGCACCCCCAGCAGGCCGACAATCATATCCAGGCTGCGCTCGGCGCAGATGGCCACGCGCTCGTCCGGTTGTACACCAAGTTGCAGCAGTTGCCGGGCTATGTGGTTGGCACGGCGGTTGAGCTGGCGATAGCTTAGCTGGCGGTCTTCGTAGACCAGCGCCACGGCGTCAGGATTGCGGCGGACCTGGTCTTCGAACAAGGTATGGATCGGCACGACCGGTGCGAAGTCGCTGGCAGTGTCGTTGAAGTCGTTGAGCAGCAGTTGCCGCTCGGCCTGCGGAATCACTTCCAGGCTGCTTGCCAGGCGTGCCGGATCCTGCTCAAGGGCATTGACCAGCTCGGCAACCGCCTGACCGAGGTAAGCGGCAATCCGGTGCGGATCGATACCGCTGATGGACTGCGCAGTCAGCGAAAACCCGCTGCCCTCATTGGCCACGGCAATTTCGATCGGGTAGTTGGTACGGGTTTCGGATTCCTGGAAATGAATGCCTTCCTGCCCGGCCAGATCCTCGACGTTCTCCCCGGCAGTGTCCGTCAGATCGCCGTGACGGCAGTTGAGGATCACGGTGAACATCGGCAGCGATGCATCCACCGCACTGCAGCGCTGCGCCAGGGCCAGAGGTGCCTGCTCGTGGGTCAGCAGGCCGCTGAGCTGTTGGTAGGCCTCCTGAACGATATCGCGCACGCTGTTCTGTTGCAGGCGAATACGCATCGGCAAGGTATTGATAAACATCCCCAGCGCATGGTTGGCGCCGGAGGTGCCTTGGGAACGTCCGGAAAGCACGGTACCGAAAATCCCGTCGTCGCGTCCGCTGGTGGCGGCCACCACCAAACCCCATGCCGCGTGGAACAGCACCGAGGTGGGCACGCCCTGGGCCCGTGCGGTGCTATGGACCCGCGCGCTGAGGTCGTCGCTCAGTTCCTGCACCGAGCGCAGGATGACTGCGTCGCCGCCACGCACATCGAGCACGCCGTAGGGCGCGGTGGTGGTATCGACATCCCCCAGCAGTTGCCGGAAATAGGCTTCATGTTCGGCCTGGGAAACGCAGGCAGCCTGAGCGATGAAGTTGCGATACGGCTGCGAGGGCGGCAGGCTGTCCGCGCGTCCGTCCATCACCGCCTGGATCTCGCCCATGATCAGACGCAGGGTGACGTTGTCGCTGATTAGGTGATGGTCCAGCAACGCCATCAACCACTTTTCCTGCCGGGTATCGTAAGTGATATACGCGGCTATCAGCGGTGCCTGTTGCAGATCCAGACGCAGATGGTAGGTATCGGTGCGTTCGCGCAACATCTGCAAGGCGTCTTCGCCTGGCGCGGCGTCGAGCTGAATGACTGGCAACGTCGCCTGGCGATGCACCACCTGTACCGGTTGCGACAAACCTTGCCAGCGCAAGGAGCTGCGCATGATGTCGTGGCGGTTGATCACCACTTGCAGTGCGCCGAGGAAGTTGTCGAGCAAGTCACGGCTGTCGAAGGTCGCAATGGTGCGCATCAGGTAGGCGTCGCCTTCTGACTGCAACAGATGGTGGAAGAGGATGCCTTCCTGCAACGACGACAGTGGGTAGATATCCTGAACATTGGCGACGCCGCCTGCTACGTCGGCAACGATATGTTCCAGTTCCTGCTGGGTCAGCTTGACCAGCGGCAGCATGTCCGGGGTCAACGCCGTGCAGTCGAGGGGAATCAGGTTCGCCGGGGCGACCCGTTCCGCCGTAGTGCCGCCCGCCAGGACGGCGGCCATGGCTTGCAGGGTCGGTGCCGAGAACACCGTCCCCACGTCCAGCAACAAGCCGATCTGACGCAAGCGCTCTATGAGGCTGATGACCAGAAAAGAATGGCCGCCCAGTTCGAAGAAATGATCCTGGCGACCGACACGTTCAACTCCGAGCAATTCCTGCCATGCACCGGCCAAGGTGGTTTCGATAGTGCCTAGCGGCGCTTCGTACTCACGACTCACCGTCGCCAACTGGTCCGGCGCGGGCAGGGCGGCACGGTCCAGCTTGCCGTTGGTCGTCAGCGGCCAGCTTTCAAGGGTCACAAAGGCACTAGGCAGCATGTGTTCAGCCAGCACGCTGGCCAGTTGGTTGCGCAGAAGCGCTGACTCGGGCGCGGTGCCGTTCTCGGCAATCAGGTAGGCAACCAGGCGTTTGTCGCCGGGGCGATCCTCACGCACGATAACCATCGCTTCACGGACCTCCGGGCAAGCGAGCAATTGCGCCTCGATCTCACCCAGCTCGATACGAAAACCGCGAATCTTGATTTGCGAGTCATTGCGGCCGACGTAGACCACACCGCCGTCGCTGCGGTAGTGCGCAACGTCACCGGTACGATAGAGGCGCGCGCCGTTTTGCATGGCATACGGGTCGGCAATAAAACGTTCGGCATTCAGTTCCGTGCGGTTCAGGTAATGCCGGGCGACCCCGGCACCGCCGATATAAATCTCGCCATTGACGCCCACCGGCACCGGCTGCTGGTAGTCGTCGAGAATGCGCAGACACAGGTCATCAAGCGCCGGGCCGATCAGACTTGGCATGGCTGTGTCGATTTCAGACTGGCTGATCGGGTAGTACGTGGCATGCACGGTGATTTCCGTGATCCCGTACATGTTCACCAGACGGGTGCGCGACAGCGGTGTGCGTGCAGTCCAGGGCTGCAGGCTGCGGAAGTCCAAAGCCTCGCCCCCGAACACCACTTCACGCAGCGCATGCTCTTGCGGGCTGCGTTCGCGCGCCTGAATGAACTGGCGGAAAGCGCTTGGCGTCTGGTTCAGAACGGTGACCTGCTGCTCGCAGACCAGCGTATAGAAGTCATCCGGCGAGCGCGCCACCTCACTCGGGACGATGACCAGTTTGCCGCCGTAGCACAGCGCTCCCCAGATTTCCCAGACCGAGAAGTCGAAGGCGAAGGAGTGGAACAGCGTCCAGATATCCTCGCGCCCGAAGTTGAATTGCCCGGCAGTGGCGTCGAACAGGCGTGCCACGTTGCCGTGCTCCACCAGCACACCTTTGGGCAGGCCTGTAGACCCTGAGGTGTAAATGACGTACGCCAAGTGCTCGCGGGACAGACCCAGTGCAGCAGGCTCAGGGTTGCAGTCCAGCGATTCATCCGCCAAATCGGCACTGTCGTTATCCGCGCCGAGGTTCAGTACCGGCACGCTGTGCGCCGGCAGCACGTCGAGGCAGGCCGACTGGGCCAGCAACGCCACCGGCGCACTGTCTGTCAGCAGGTAGCCGAGACGTTCGGTGGGGTAAGCCGGGTCAAGCGGTACGTAGGCCGCACCGGCCTTGAGTACCGCCAGCACCGCGCAAATCATCTGCGCGCCGCGCTCTGCGAGGATCGCTACCCGGTCATCGGGACGCACGCCTTGGTCAAGCAGCTCACGGGCCAGACGGTTGGCGCGGCGATTGAGCGCCTGGTAACTCACCTCTTGCCCGCCAAAGACCAGTGCGATGGCCTGCGGATGCGCGGCAGCGAACTGCTCGAAGCGCTGATGCACCATCAGGCCCGAGGCGAATAGCGCTTTGGGCTGCAGCAATGCTGGCGAGGCCAGACGCTGCGCCGCACTCAGCAAAGGCAGGCCGAGCACAGGTTGCGCGACATCATCGAGCATCGCTTCGAGCAGGGTGTGGAAATGCTGGGCAAAACGCTCGACGGTGGAGCGATCGAAGAGGTCGCTGGCGTACTCGATTACCCCGGTGAGAGTGCCGGCTTCGCTACCCAAAGTCAGCATCAGGTCGAACTGCGCGGTTTCATGGGCTTGTAAAACCGGATGCAGGCTAAGGCCCGGCAGGGTCAACTCGCCGCCGATGCTGGTGTTATCCAGCGACAGGGCGACCTGACACAGCGGGCTATGACTCATCGAGCGTGGCGGCTGCAAGGCTTCGATGACTTGCTCGAACGGAATGTCCTGATGCTCCTGGGCCGCCAGCGTGGTCTGGCGGACCTGCTCCAGCAATTGCGCCACGCTCGGGTTCTGCGCCAGATCAACGCGCAGGGCCAGGGTGTTGACGAAGAAACCGATCAGGTTCTCGGTTTCGGTGCGGCCACGGTTGGCGCTCGGCACGCCTATCACTACATCGCGTTCGTTGCCCAGGCGTGCCATAAGCACCGACCAGGCACTGAGCAGGCCCATGAACAGGGTGACGTTATGGGCCTGGCAGAAGCGCTCCAGACGCTGATAAAGCGCCGCATCGATCGTCACTGGCACCGCGCCGCCGCGGTAGCTTTGTACCGCCGGACGCGGCCGGTCGGTGGGCAGCGACAGCAGCGTCGGCGCGCCACCCAGGTGCTCACGCCAGAAGTCGGCCTGCTCGGCAAGGCGCTCGCCGGTAAAGGTGCGGCGTTGCCAGGCGGCGTAGTCGGCGTACTGGATTGACAGGGCTGGCAGCGGGTCCGGCTGATGCTCACTGAAGGCCTGATAGAGGGCGGCCAACTCGTTGACCAGCACACCCACCGACCAGCCGTCAGAGATGATGTGGTGCTGGGTGATCAACAGCATGTGCTCATCATCGGCCAAACGCAGCAGACGCCCGCGAATCAGCGGACCCTGGCGCAGGTCAAACGGTGCAGCGGACTCGCTGTCAGCGATACGTGCAGCGCTGAGGCTGGCCTGTTCATAGGACAGCGAGCGCAGGTCCTGTTCGGCAAGCGTGAAACCGCTATCCGCAGCAGCGATGACCTGCACCGGCTGTTCACCGTGCAGCGCGAAGGTGGTGCGCAGGCTTTCATGACGTACGACCAGCCGGTCGAGCGCAGCCTTGAGCGCACGGTGATCAAGCTCGCCGCGCAACAGCAGCGACATCGGCATGTGGTAGGCGCTGCTGGCACCAGAAGCGAGTCTGTCGAGGAACCAAAGGCGTTGCTGGGAAAAGGACAGCGCCAACGGCGCGTTATGCTCGATGGGTTCAATGCTGTCGGTAACGGCCGCTTGCAGGCCGTCGACGACCCTCGCCAGCTCGGCCACCGTCGGGTGACTGAACAACTGGCGCAGCATCATCTCGCCGCCCAGCTGTTGGCGGACTCTGGAAACCAGTTGAGCGGCCAACAGCGAGTGACCGCCGAGTTCGAAGAAGCTGTCATGCCGGCTCACACGCTCCAGGCCCAGCAGTTCCTGAAATATCTGCGCCAGGGCCAGTTCAGTGTCGCCTTCTGGAGCGGCGTAGCTACGCTCGGACATGGCTTCCAGGTCCGGTGCTGGCAGTGCATCCTGATCCAGCTTGCCGTTACTGGTCAGCGGGTAGGCCGCCAGGCTCACAAAAGCGCTCGGAATCATGTAATCGGGCAGGGTGGCGCCCAGTTGTTTGCGCAGGGCGGCAATTTCCAGGCGGACCGATGGTTCGGCGATCAGGTAGGCAATCAGGCGTTTGCCTTGACTTGCGTCATCACGGGCCAACACTCGGGCTTCACGGACGCCCTCGCAGGCCAGCAGTTTGGCCTCGATTTCCCCCAGTTCGATGCGAAAACCGCGAATCTTGACTTGCGCATCCATGCGTCCCAGGTGAACGATTTCGCCGTTATCCAGCAGTTTGCCCAGGTCGCCGGAGCGGTACAGGCGTGTACCGGGACGCAGCGGATCATCGATAAATCGTTCGGCGGTCAGCTCAGGTCGATTCAGGTAGCCACGACCAACGCCCAGACCTGCTACACAGATTTCTCCGGCTACGCCAATCGGCAACAGCTCCTGCCGAGCATCCATGATATAGGCCACAGTAGTCGGGATCGGCCTGCCGACATTGGAAATGCCCGCGGCGATATCGTCTGCGTCAATGGCCTTATAGGTTACGTGTACGCAGGTTTCGGTGATGCCATACATGTTCACCAGTGCCACATGGGCAAAAGCTCGGTGGAATTCATCCAGTTTGCCCGGCTCAAGGCTTTCACCGCCGAAGATGACATAACGCAAGTGTTGCAGATTTACATCGCTGCGCCCGAGGGCGGCGCTGGCAAGTTGCAGAAAGGCCGATGGCGTCTGGTTAAGTACGCTGACCTGCTCGCTTTCGAGGAAACTCAGCAATTGCTCGGGGTCGCGGCGCAGGGCTTCGGGTACCAGTGTCAGGCGCCCACCATAGAGCAGGGCGCCGTACATTTCCCAGACCGAGAAATCGAAGGCGTTGGAGTGAAACAGCGACCAGACATCCTCGGCATTGAAGGTGAATTGTGAGCGACTGTTGTGCATCAGGCGCACGACGTTGCGGTGTTCCAGCAGCGCCCCTTTGGGTTCGCCTGTGGAGCCGGAGGTGTAGATCACGTAGCAGAGATGGTCCGGGGCATTAACGTTCTGCAGGTTGGCCGTGAACTCGACGTTGTTGCCTGCGGCTTCGCTCGACTCCGGGGCAAAGACTTCGATTCCAAGCGCCAGCAGAGCAGGGCTAATGTCCTCAAGGGCAATGGCTTTACGTGTGCCGCTGTCACGCAGCACGTAGTCGATTCGCGCGGCCGGTGAGCCAGGGTCAATCGGCACGTAAGCGGCGCCAGCCTTGAGTACGGCGAGGGTGGCGACAATCATCGCCGGCGAGCGCTCAAGGATAATCGCCACCAGCTCTTGCGGCTGCACACCGGCATTACGCAGACGATGAGCGAGGCCGTTCGCCTGTTCGTTCAGCTGGCGGTAGCTGAGCCGCTCCTCGCCCAGATTGACCGCGATGTTGTCCGGGGTCCGGCGCGCCTGTTCTTCGAAGATTTGATGCAGGGTCAGGGTGTCGGGCCAGGCCGCTTCGGAGTCGTTGAAATCGATTACCTGGCGTTGGCGCTCGGCGGCATCGAGCAGAGCCACGTCGTCAACACGCTGTTGCGGGGCATCGACAAAGGCCTGCAACAAGCGCACGTAATGGCGCATCAGTTGATCGATAAATTCAGCGGTGAAGAAATCGGCGTTGTAGGTCAGGTGGCCGTGCCAGAGCAGCTCACCGGCATTGATCAGCAAGTGCAGATCGTTCTTGCCGTAGCCCAGGTTGGTTTCCAGGCTGTTGACTTCCAGGCCTGCGACCATGGTGCCGCTGTCGCTGACGTGCTGAAAGTTGAACAGTACATCGAACAGCGCCGTACGGCTCATGTCCTTGGCCGGATCGAGCACACGCACCAGTTGGTCGAACTGCATGTGGCGATGCCGGAGGGCCTCGGTCAGGGTGTTGGCGGTCTGCTCGAGCAGGGCTTGCAGGGTGGTCTCGCTGTCACAGGCAGCGCGGATCACCAGCAGATTGTCCAGTGGGCCGACCACATTTTGCAGAGCCGCTTCGCGGCAGGCCGCGCTGGTGCCGATGACCAGTTCGTCGTGCCCGGCGTAGCGCCGCAGCAGGGCGGTGAATGCGCTTAGTGCCAGGCTGGCAGCACTCACGCCTACGCGTTCGGCCAGTTGTTCCAGCCCCCGTTTCAGCGCTGTATCGATCACACATTCATGAGTCGCCTCACTGAACACATGGACGGCGGCCCGTGGCCGAAGGAGTGGCAGCTCCAGTGCCTGAAGCTTGCCGCGCAGCTGGTAGCTCCAGTAGGCCCGCAGGTTTTCCAGCACGGCAGCCGGCAACTGGCGTTGCCATGCGGCGAAATCGGCATAGTTAAGGGACACTATCGGCAGCGCGGCCTCACGCCCGGCACAGGCGGCTTCATACAGCGCCAGCAGGTCGCGTTTGATCAGTTGCAGCGAGGTGCGGTCGGCCAGCAGGTGATGCACGGCCAAGGCCAGTACGCCGTTATTCTCGTCTGCGCGGATCAGGCTGGCGCGCACCAGGCTGCCAGCGCTCATGTCCAGCGGGCGACGGGTCTCGGCCATAGCCAGTGCGCGCATGTTGTGCGAATTGCCTTGATGTTGCTCCAGCGTCAGGCGGGCCGGGCCGTCGAAACTCTGCCAGGCGCTGGCGCCGTCGCTGTGTACACGGCAGCGCAGGATGGCATGGCGAGCCTGCAGACCGTCAAGGGCGGTCTGCAGGGCCGCGATGTTCAGTTCGCCCGACAGCTCCAGTAGCAGCGCGAGGTTGTGATACACCGGGTTGGCGTCATACAGGTAACCGGTTTCGAAGGTGTCGACGAACCAGATACGCTCCTGGTGATAGGACAGCGGCAACCGCTCCGCCACCGGTGCCAGGGCGGTGACTTCGGGCAGCACCAGCGCAGGGTCCAGTTGCAGTTCGCCGATACGTGTCTGCGGCGCTTCGGTGAAGCTGCGCAGCAGGCGTTCGAAGCGCGCGGTCAGGCGCTCGATGGTGCTGGCGTCGAACAGCGCAGTGGAATACGACAGGCTGCACGACAGGTTCTCGCCACTTTCGTCAATGTGCAACGACAGATCATGCTGGGTGTTGTCTTTGTGGGAGGGCAAAAACTCGAGCTTCAAGCCTGGCAGTTGCAACTGCCCGCCAGTGCTGTCGGTATCGGTGTAGAGCATGGTCTGGAACACCGGGCTGTGGCTGGCACTGCGCGGTGGTTTGAGGGCTTCGACGACCTGCTCGAAGGGCGCTTCCTGACGGCTGGCGGACTCCAGCATCAGTTCCTTGACCTGCTGCAGTACCTGATCAAGGGTCGGGTTGGCATCCAGTCGTACCCGCAGTGCCAGCGTGTTGACGAAGAAGCCGATCAGCGCCTGCACGTCCAGCCGGTCGCGGTTGGCAGTCACGGTGCCGATCACCACGTCCTGCTGGCCGCTGATTCGGCCCAGCAATACGGCCCAGGCGGCGATGAGCGTCATGAACGTGGTGGCGGCGCGGGACTGGGCAAAACGGGTGATGGCACCGGACAGCGCAACCGGCAGATCAAAGCTCAGGGTCTCGCTCCGGTAGCTCTGCACCGCCGGTCTTGGCCTGTCGGTGGGCAACGCCAGCAAGGCCGGAGCGCCCGACAGATGGCTACGCCAGAACTCGATGTGCTGGCTCAGACGCTCACCTTCCAGATGCCGCCGTTGCCAGGCCGCGTAGTCGGCATATTGCAAGGCCAATGGGGGCAGAGGATCGGGCTGGCCGGTGCTGAACGCCTCGTACAGTGCAGCGAACTCCTTGACCAGTATGCCAATCGACCAGCCATCGGAGATGATGTGGTGCTGGGTAATCAGCAGTCGATGTTCAGTGTCGCTCAGGCGTAGCAGACTGCCGCGGATCAGTGGGCCATGCAGCAAGTCGAAGGGCGCTGCGGCTTCCTGCTCGCTCAATTGCGCCGCGTGTTGTTCGGCCTGTTCCTTGGGCAGTTGGCGCAGATCATGTTCGACCAGGTTAAAGCCGCAGTCGGCCGCTGCAATGATTTGCACCGGCTGCTCGCCTTCACGGCGGAAGGTCGTACGCAGGCTTTCATGGCGCGCCACCAGACGATCCAGGCTTGCCTTGAGTGCGCTGTGGTCCAGGTTGCCATGCAGCACCAGCGATGCAGGCATGTGATAAGCGGCACTGGCCGTTGGATCGAGTTGATCGATGAACCACAGCCGCTGCTGAGCGAACGACAGTGGCAGCGGACCTTCGCGGTGCGCGGCAACTATTTCGTCAGGGGCGCTATCGACAACCCGCGTGGCGCCGCGCTGTTTGAGCAGGCGCAACAGTGCGGCGCGTTTCAGTTGGTCGAGACTATCGTTATGTGAGTTCAATTTATCAAGCATCCTTGGAAAGGATAGAGAGCAGTTCGCTTTCGGAAAGCGAAGCCATTTCGTGTTCCAGGTCCATCAGGTCGTCCGAACCGTACTGCGCCAGTTGCAGAGTGGTGATCAGATCGGCCAGGGCCTGCAGTGAGGGATGTTCGAACAGCCCCCGCAGGGGGACTTCGACGCCAAAGGTTTCGCGCGCCCGCAGAATGACTTGCACTGCCAGCAGCGAATGACCACCGAGTTCGAAGAAATTGTCGTGACGGCCCACTTGCTCGATACCCAGCAGCTCTTGCCAGACATCCGCGATGATCTGTTCGATTTCGCCTTGCGGTGCCTCGTAGGCGCGGCTGGCAAACGCTTCCTGGCCCGGGGCTGGCAGCGAAAGGCGGTCCAGCTTGCCGTTGGGTGTCAAAGGCATGGCCTGCAGATGCACATAGGCACTGGGCACCATGTAATCGGGAAGCGCCTCCATCAGTGCGGCACGCAGTTGCTCGACGGGTACAGGGTCGCCGCACAGGTAGGCGATCAAACGCTTGCTGTCGGACTGGCCGGGCGTACTTTCACGTGCAACCACCACAGCTTCGCTAACGCCGGCACAGGCACCCAGCACCGCCTCGATTTCGCCCAGTTCGACACGGAAGCCCCGTATCTTCACCTGATCGTCATTGCGCCCCAGGTATTCGAGGGTCCCGTCTGCGCGCCAGCGAGCAAGGTCACCGGTCTTGTACAGACGGGCCGCCGGGTCGTTTGTGAACGGGTCGGCGATAAAGCGCTCGGCACTCAGTTCAGCGCGGTTGAGGTAACCACGGGCAACGCAGATCCCGCCGATATACAGCTCCCCGGCCACACCCAGCGGCGCGGGAAGGCCTGCGCTATCCAGCACATACAGTTGCGTGTTGCGCACCGGTATACCGATAGAACGGAAGTCCTCGTTGTCGCGCTCCATCAGGCGAATCGAGGCATTGACCGTGGCTTCGGTCGGACCGTAGGCGTTGAACAGCGCCGGACGATGCCCTTCGCGTTCGAACCACTGCGCGACAGCCTGTTTGCCAACCGCTTCGCCGCCGATCATGAATTGGCGCAGGCAGGTTGGCAGTGGTACATCGGCATCGCGGCTTATCTGTTGCCAGAAGACCGTGGGCAGATTGGCGACGGTAATCGCGTATTGCTCGCACAAACTGGCAAAGGCCGCAGTGCCGGCGATCCAGGCATCGCTGCGCAATACCAGGGCGGCACCGGACAGCAAGGCGCCGAAGATCTCTTCGACCGACATGTCGAAGGTCATGGTGGCGAATTGCAGGACACGATCCTGCGGGTTGAGGCCATAGCGTTCCTGCAATGCACCGATCTGGCTGCATACAGAGCGGTGTTCAACCATTACGCCTTTCGGTTTGCCGGTAGAACCGGAGGTGTACATCACGTAACACAGGTGCCGTGAGTTCAGCTCTGTGAGCTGCGGGTTGGTGTCGTTGCCCGGTGCGTCCTCCAGTCGCAGGTTGGGGATCGACAGCGCTGGCAGTTCTTCGGTCAAGCGGCCCTGGCTCAACAGAACCCGTGGCGAGCTGTCGTCGAGCATGTGTTGCAGGCGGTCCTGTGGGTAGTTCGGGTCAAGCGGCACATAGGCCCCGCCTGCTTTCAGGATGGCGAGGATGCCTACGATCATTTCCGGGCTGCGTTCCACCAGCAGCGCTACGCGTTCGTCCGGACGCAGGCCCGCTTCGATCAGGCGATGTGCAATGCGGTTAGCCCGTGCGTTGAGTTCGGCATAGGTGAGGCTGCACTGCGCATCGACCAGTGCGATAGCGTCGGGTTGCGAGCGCACCTGCGCTTCGAACAGGTGCTGAATGCACAGGTCCGTCGGGCCGTCATGGCGGTTTTGGTTGAAGGTCTCCACCAGCAGGGTGCGCTCGGCGCCGGGCAGTACATCCAGTTGTGGGAGGGGAATATGTGGTGTGTGCGCCAGCGCTTCGGTGAGTTGCTCCAGCGCGCACTGTGTCATGGCGCACAGACGGTGTGGGTCCACGGGCTCCACGCTGTGTATCAACAGACCGAGGTCATTACCGTAATCATTGACCGACAGGCACAGCGGGTAGTTGGTCCGTTCCTCGCTGTCGAGCATGCGCATGCCCGGCCATTGCAACTGACTGTCATCGCCCTGGTGCCGGAAGTTGAGCAGGGTGGTGAACAGTGGTGCCGACGTGTCCACACTGCTGCAACGCTGGGCCAGGGCCAGAGACGCCTGCTCGTGGTCGAGCAATTCGGTGAGGTCACGGTGGGTCGCGAGTAGCAGTTCATTTGCGCCAAGGGCTGCCAGTTGCACGCGCACCGGCAGGGTGTTGATAAACACACCCATGGCCCTTTCGGCACCTGCCGAACCTTGCAATCGACCCGCCACCACGGTGCCGAACACCACGTCATCACGACCGCTGCAGCGGGCCAGTACCTGTGCCCAGGCGACATGGAACAGCACCGCCGGGGTCATCCCGCGTTCCCGCGCCTGTGCGCGAATACGTCGGGACAGCGTGCTGCTGAGTAGCACCTCGGCTTCTTCAATGTTATTGCCGTCGCCTTGCACTTCCATCAGATCAAAAGGCGCGGTGGTCGCATCCACATCGGCGAGTCTGCGGCGGAAGTAGGCCTCATGGACTTCGGCCGGAACAGCCTGGGTCTGGGCAATGAATTCCCGATAAGGCTGTGGTGCAGGGAGGCTGTCGACCTGGCCGTGGAGAATCGCGTTGATTTCTTCCAGGACCAATTCCAAGGTGACATGGTCGCTCGCCACATGGTGGTTGAGCAGGGCCAGCAGCCAACGCTCCGAGTGTGGATCACGGGCAATGCAGGCGCGCATCAGCGGCGCCTTATTCAGGTCGAGACGCAGATGCTGCGGATCGCTCATCGCATACAGCTGCTCCAGCGCGTCCTTGTCGCTGTCGAGGGTCATGCTGTGTACCGGCAGGTGCGCGTGACGTTGCACCACTTGCACGGCTTGGGGCAGACCGTCCCAGTGCACGGCGGTACGGTGGATGTCATGGCGCTCGATCACCACCTGCAACGCCGCGATAAAAGCATCGAGATGCTGGCGGTTATCGAACTCGATCATTGAGCGCATCAGATAGGCATCGCCTTCCTGGCCGAGCAGGTGATGGAACAGGATGCCTTCCTGTAACGGCGCCAACGGGTAGATATCCTGAATGTTGGCGGCACCGCCGGGCACCGCAGCAACAACCCGTTCAAGCTGGGCGGCGCTCAGTTGCACCAGCGGCAGCATGTCCGGGGTCAGGTGCGTGCAGTCAGCCGGGATGCGATTGGCCGGTGCCTGGAACAAAACGTGTTTGTCCTGGCTGATGGCCAGGGCCATTTCGCGCACGCTGGGCGCCGTGAACACCGTGCGTACGCCAGCGCTCAGGCCATGCTTGCGCAGACGGTCGATCAGGCTGACGGCCAGCAGTGAGTGGCCGCCGAGTTCGAAGAAACGGTCGTGACGACCGACCCGTTCAACCCCCAGCAGTTGCTCCCAGATCTGTGCAATAACCTGCTCAACCGGCCCTTCAGGCGCCTCGTAGGCACGGCTCGCGTAAGCGTCCTGACCCGGTTCGGGCAACGCGCGGCGGTCGAGTTTGCCGTTGGGCGTCAGGGGCAGGGCGTCGAGCACCACAAAGGCACTCGGCACCATGTGCTCGGGCAGACGGTTCAGCAGCTCGGCACGCAGTTGCTCCGCTGCGGCCGGTTCACCGCACAGATAGGCCACAAGACGCTTGTCGTTGGCGTGTTCGCTCTGGTGATCGCGGGCAATCACCGCGGCTTCACGAACACCCGGCAAGCTGCCGAGCACGGCTTCGATTTCACCCAGTTCGACGCGCAGCCCACGGATTTTCACCTGATCGTCGTTGCGTCCCAGGTACTCCAGCGTGCCGTCGGGGAGCCAGCGGCCGATGTCGCCGGTTTTGTACAAGCGGGCGTCTGCGTGGTCTGCGAACGGATTGGCAACGAAGCGTTCGGCGCTCAGTTGCGGCAGGTTGAGGTAGCCACGGGCGACGCCCACGCCACCGATATGAATCTCTCCGCGCACGCCCACAGGCAACAACTGGCCGTGATCGTCCAGTACATGCAGCTGCATGTTGCGGATCGGCTTTCCGATGGGCATCGAACGGTCGTGGTAGATCGCCAGGTCAGAATCGGCCACGTGCCAGGCAACCACATCGCTGCACTCGGTCGGGCCGTAGCTGTTGATCACGGTTGGCCGCGGCAGGCCGAGCTTTTCCAGCATGTTGATCTGAATCGGCTCGCCGCCCAGAACCACGCGCCTGAGGCACGCCATGGATTTATCAGTATCGGCGTCTACCAGCGCGTGGAAAGCGCTGGGCGACATATTGAGGTGGGTAATACCGGCAGCGGCAATCTGCGCAACGATGGCGTCCGGGTTGAACGGCTCCTCGGCCAGGTGCAGCGCAGCCCCGACCAACAGCGGTGCGAGGATGTTCTTCTGGGTCAGGTCGAAGTTGTAGGAGGAAGCCAGCAAAACCGCATCCTCGGCATTCAACGCCAGGTCGTCGATGTACCAGTCCAGCAGATTGCGCAGGCCGCGATGCTCGACCATCACTCCCTTAGGCAGCCCGGTGGAGCCTGAGGTGTAGATCACATAGGCCAGGTGACCAAAGTTCAACTCTGCGACCTGCGGGTTGTGATCGGCGACGTGCTGCAGCGACGGACAGCCCAGCTCCAGCGTGGCCAGGCCCTCCGGCAGTGGCAGCGTGTCAAGCCCTTGCTGGATAACCAGTACCTTTGGCGCGCTGTCGGTCAGCATGTGCGTCAGGCGCTGCGCCGGGTATTGAGGGTCCAGCGGCACATAGGCGGCGCCAGCTTTGAGGATCCCCAGCAGCCCGATCACCATTTGCGGACTGCGAAGGGCGCAGAGACCAACGGTGTCGTCGGGGCGTACACCCAACGCAATCAAACGGTGGGCGATGCGGTTGGCCTCGGCGTTCAGAGCGGCGTAACTGAGGGTTTGCCCTGCGCAGACCAGCGCCACGGCATCCGGCGTCAGCGCTGCCTGTGCTTCGAAGGCACGCTGCGGCAGACGATGCAGGTGCTCGTCCAGGGGCAGGGCGGGTGGATTGAACGTCACCAGCAGTTGCCGGCGCTGCTCGGCATCGAGCAACGGCAGGCTCGCCAGTGGTTGAGTGACGTCACTCAGCAGGGCGTCGAGCAATTGCAACAAGTGGCGACTCCAGCGCGTGATGGTGCTGGGGTCGAACAGGTCGGTGGCGTATTCAAACCGACCGTGAATGCTTTCGCCGTCGTCATTGAGCGACAAGGTCAGGTCGAACTGTGTGGTGGCGGTGGCATCGGGCAGCGCAGTCAATTCCAGACCTGGCAGGGTCAGGGCCTGATCCCGTGGGGTATTGCCCAGTACCAACATGGCCTGGAACAACGGGCTGTGAGCAAGGCTGCGCTGCGGTTGCAGGGCTTCAACCACTTGTTCGAAAGGCAGATCCTGATGGCTGTAGGCGTCGAGGGTGATGGCCTTGACCTGCGCCAGCAACTGATCCACACGGCTGTGCGCCTTGACGTCGACGTGCAGAGCCAGGGTGTTGACGAAGAAGCCGATCAGGGCTTCGGTCTCCTGGCGCGTGCGGTTGGCCACCGGCGTCCCGATCACCACCTGCGGCTGGTTGCTCAGGCGTGAGAGCAGGATCGACCAGGCCGCGAGCAGGGTCATGAACGGGGTCACGTTCTGTTGCAGGCTGAACTGCCGCAAGCGATGACTGAGCTGCGCCGGCAGTTCCAGTGGCAGGGTCGCGCCCTTATAGCTTTGCACCTGCGGGCGTGGATGGTCTGTGGGCAGCTCCAGCAGCGCCGGTGCGCCGCTGAGGTGTTCGCTCCAGAACCGGGTCTGTTGCTGCAGGCGTTCGCCTTGCAGGTGCTGTTGCTGCCAGACGGCGTAGTCGGCGTATTGCAAGGCCAGCGGCGGCAAAGGGTTGTCGAGGCCCTGGCTGAACGCGCTGTAGAGACGGTTGAGCTCGTCAATCAAGATCGCCACAGACCAGCCATCGGAGACGATGTGATGCTGGGTCACCAGCAGGATATGTTCGTCCTCGGCCAGTTGTAGCAGGCGTCCGCGAATTAGCGGGCCCTGGCTCAGATCGAACGCTGCATGGACTTCAGCCTCGCTCAGTTGCCGGGTCATTTCCTGCTGTGCATCACCGGCGAGGTTGCGCAGGTCGTGCTCGGCCAAGGCAAAGCCTATAGTTTCGGGGGCAAAGCGCTGGCTGACTTTTTCGTTGTGCTGTTCGAAAGTCGCACGCAAGCTTTCATGGCGGGCGACGATACGGTCCAGAGCACGTTGCAGCGCCTGGCGGTCGAGTGTGCCGCGCAGGTGCAGGGCCGCTGGCATGTGGTAAGCGACGCTGGCGGCGTGGTCCAGTTGATCGAGGAACCACAACCGTTGCTGGGCCAGGGACAATGGCAAGTCCTGGGTGCGTGGGACCACTTCAATCGGCTGTACCTGCGACTGGGCGGTTTGCTCCACACACTCGGCCAACGCCAGCAGGGAGCCCATGCCGAATAGCGTGCGCAGGTTGATCTCGACGCCAATGTCCTGATGCAGGCGCGCTTGCAATTGCACGGTCAGCAGTGAATGACCGCCCAGTTCGAAAAAGTTGTCGTGACGGCCGATTTTCTCCATACCCAGCAGGTCGGACCAGATCGCCGCCAGCCGCGCTTCGGTCTCGCTTTGGGGCGCTTCGTACTGGCGGTGGGCGAAGTCATCGGCGCCGGGCGCCGGCAGTGCTTTGCGATCGAGCTTGCGGTTAGGTGTCATCGGCAGTGCATCGAGCATCACGAAGACACTGGGCAGCATGTACTCTGCCAGGTGCGACGCCAGTTCGGCACGCAGCGCTGCCAAGTCCAGGGTTGTCGCGGGCTGGGCGACCACATAAGCGACCAGACGTTTTTCCCCGGGACGGCCCTCCAGGGCGATCACTACCGCCTCCTTGACTCCTGGACAGGCCACCAGACGCGCTTCGATTTCACCCAGCTCAATGCGGAAACCGCGAATTTTCACCTGATCATCGTTACGCCCCAGGTACTCCAGCGTGCCGTCCGCCCAATAGCGCCCGAGGTCGCCGGTGCGGTACATGCGTGCCGTCGGGTCCTGGCTGAACGGGTCAGTGAGGAAGCGTTCGGAGGTCAGGTCGTTGCGGTTCAGGTAGCCTCGCGCCACCCCCGCGCCACCGATGTAGAGTTCACCGGCCACTCCTTGAGGTACCGGCTGCTGCTGTGCATCGAGCAGATAGAGGCGGGTATTGGCAATCGGTTTGCCAATCGGCACCGTGACCGACTCACCGAGCTCACCGAGCTCATCGACACGCTCGACGCAAGACCAGATGGTGGTTTCGGTAGGACCGTAGAGGTTCCACAGCTCACTGCTGCGCGACAGCAGTTCACGCGCCAGGCTGCGTGGCAAAGCTTCGCCGCCGCAGAAAATGCGCAAGTCCTGTTTGCCCGCCCAGCCACTGTTGACCAGCATTTGCCAGGTCGTTGGAGTGGCCTGCATCACCGTGATGTGCTGCTCGGCAAGCAAGTGCTGCAATTGCACACCGTCCATGGTCGTTTCGCGGGAAGCCAGGACCACGCAAGCACCGTTGGCCAAGGGCAAATACAGCTCCAGCGCAGCGATGTCGAAGGAAATGGTGGTAATCGCCAGCAAGCGATCGTGTGCCGAAAGCCCCGGTTGCTGTTGCATGGAATGGAGGAAGTTGCTCAGGGCCTGATGGCTGACCTGCACGCCCTTCGGCAGTCCGGTGGAACCGGAAGTGTAAATCACATAAGCCAGATGCTCAGGCGGCAGTTCGGTGCGCAGCGGGTTGTCATCAGGCTGGGCAAGCAATCCTTCGCATTCGGCATGCTCAGGATCGAGCAATAACACCGGTACGCTGCTCGCCGGAAGTACCGAGTGAAGCGCGTGTTGGGTAAGGATCACTGCCGGCGCACTGTTTTCCAGCATGTAGGCCAGGCGATCGAGGGGGAAGTGCGGGTCCAGCGGCACATAAGCGGCACCGGCTTTGAGCACGCCGAGCAGACCGACCATCATTTCCACGCCACGCTCGACGCAGATCGCCACCCGGTCATCCGGGCCAATACCCAGACCGATCAGGTGATGGGCCAGACGGTTGGCCTGGCGGTTCAGTTCGGCATAACTCAAGCGCTGCGCGTTGAATACCACGGCGATGGCGTCGGGCTGCGCCTCGACCTGCGCTTCGAACAGGTCATGAATGCACCGGTCTGTCGGGTAGTCCTGCGTGGTCTGGTTGAAGGTTTCCAGCAACCGGGTGCGCTCGGCTGTGGGCAGCACATCCAGTTGTGTGACAGCGGTGTCTGGCGCGTGCGCCAACGCCTCGGCCAATTGCTCCAGTGCACGCTGCATCATGGCGACCAGGCGTTGCGGCTCCACCGAGGGCACGCTGTGAATCATCAGGCTGAATGCATCACCGTAATCGTTGACCGTCAAGTCCAGCGGGTAGTTGGTCCGTTCTGCGCTGTCGAGAAGGCGCAGGCCCGGCCATTGCAAACGGCTGTCGCGACCCTGATGCCGGTAGTTGAGCAGGGTGGTGAACAGCGGCACCGCCGTGGCCACGCCGCTGCAACGCTGGGCCAGGGCCAGTGGCGCCTGTTCGTGGGCCAGCAACTCGCTGAGGTCAAGGTGGGTAGCCATGACCAGTTCGTGGGCGCCCTGCGCTGCAAGCTGCACACGCACCGGCAGGGTGTTCATAAACATGCCCATGGCACGCTCGGCACCTGCCGTACCTTGCAGACGGCCAGTGACCACCGTGCCGAACACCACATCATCGCGGGCGGTACACCGAGCCAGTACCTGAGCCCAGGCGACATGGAACAGGACCGCCGGTGCGATGCCGCGCGCCCGCGCCTGAGCCCGGATAAGTTCATTGAGGTCATCGTCGAGTAACACGTCCGCTTCTTCGATGCCATTGCCATCGACCTGAACTTCCAGCAAGTCGAAAGGCGCAGTGGGCGACTCGACATCAGCCAGACGGCGCTTGAAGTAGGCTTCGTGAGCTTCGGAAGGGGTGACCAGGGTCTGTGCGACAAATTCACGATAAGGCTGTGCGGGTAGCAGGTCGGCACCCTGGCCTTGCATCAACAGGCGAACTTCTTCGAGCACGATCTCCTGAGTGACGTGGTCGCTGATCATATGGTGATCCATCAGCGCCAGCAGCCAGCATTCGGAGTGCGGGTCGCGGGCGATGCAGGCGCGCATCAGTGGCGCCTGTTGCAGGTCCAGGCGCATGTGCCGTGGATCAGTGAGACGATCCAGTTGGCTGAGTGCGTCTTCTTCCTGCGTCAGCGTCAGGGTATGCACCGGTAGTTGTGCCTGGCGATGGACCACTTGCACGGCTTGCGGCTGGCCACTCCAATGCACCGAGCTGCGCATGATGTCATGGCGGTCAATGACCGTTTGCAGCCCTTCAAGAAAGGCGTCAAGACGCGCACGACCATCGAACTCGATCATCGAGCGCACCAGGTACGCATCGCCTTCATGGTCCAGCAAGTAGTGGAAGAGGATGCCCTGTTGCAGCGGTGCCAGCGGGTAAATGTCCTGGATGTTGGCCGCACCACCAGGAACGGCGGCGGCTATCAGTTCGATCTGCGCGGCGCTCAACTCAACCAGCGGCAACATGTCCGGGGTCAGCTGCGTGCAGCCGGCCGGGATGCGGTTGGCTGGTGCGTGGAACAGGGTTTGCGTGTTCTGGCTGATGGCGTGGGCCATTTCACGCACGCTGGGCGCGGTGAACACGGTGCTTACGCTGAGGTTCAGGCCCTGCTTGCGCAGACGGTCGATCAAACTCACCGCCAGCAGCGAGTGACCACCCAGTTCGAAGAAACGGTCATGGCGGCTGACCTGCTCGATGTCCAGCAGGTCTTGCCAGACGCCCGCGACAAGCTGCTCGATCTCTCCCAGCGGCGCTTCGTAGGTACGGCTGGCGTAAGCGTCATCCGCAGGCATCGGCAAGGCCTTGCGGTCGAGCTTGCGGTTCGGTGTCAGCGGCAAGGCGTCAAGGATCACGAACGCGCCTGGCAGCATGTATTCGGCCAGTTGCGGCGCCAGTTCGGCACGCAGGCCGGCGGCATCCAGGGTCGCCTGTGGCTTGGTGACGACATAGGCCACCAGACGCTTGTCGCCAGGGCGATCTTCGCGCGCGATGACCACAGCTTCCTTGACCCCGGCGCAGTTGGCGAGACGGGCTTCGATTTCACCCAGTTCGATACGGAAACCGCGCACCTTGACCTGGAAGTCGTTACGGCCCAGGTACTCGATCCGGCCATCGGCCATGTAGCGCGCCAGGTCGCCGGTTTTGTACATCCGCGCATCAGGGCTGTTGCTGAACGGATCAGCCAGGAAACGCTCTGCATTGACCTCGTCAAGATTGAGGTAGCCGCGTGCCACACCGTCGCCACCGATGAAAATCTCACCGGCCACGCCATGCGGTACCGGTTGCTGGTGGGCATCAAGCAGGTAGATGCGGGTGTTGGCCATCGGTTTACCGATGGTTGCGTTGCCGCTGCCTTCGCTGCCCGCTACCGCATCGTGACTGACATAAGCGGCGGTGCAAGACACCGTGGCCTCGGTCGGACCGTAGGTATTGATCAGTAACGTGTGTGCCGGGCGCACTTCATCCCATAGCTTGAGCTTTTGTGCGGACAGCGCGTCGCCGGTCACGTTGATCAGCCGAACGTGCTGCAAGCGTTGCGCGGCGACGTGTGGCTGGCTGTGCCATTCGGCGGCGAGAGTGTGCCAGTGAGCAGCGGTCAAGTGCAGGACGGTCGGATGAATGCCGTAATCTTCAGAGCCTTCGCTGCCGAAAATATCGCGGCTTGGCGCCAACGTGGCACCGGCCAGCAGGGCGGGGAAGATCTCCTCCACCGACAGGTCGAAGTTCAGGGTGTTCTGCTGCAGCACAGTGTCGGCCGAAGACAGGCCGAACAGGCGAGCTGCATCGACGCTGTAGTTGACCAGCCCGCGGTGCTCGATCATCACGCCTTTCGGATTGCCGGTGGAGCCTGAGGTGTAAATCACATACGCCAGGTTGCGTACGCCGAGGTTTGCCACCACAGGGTTGTCATTGCGCTCGGTGAACGTGTCGCGCTGATCGTCGTCGAGTAGCACCAGCGGCACCGCCAGTGCGGGCAGACGGTCCTGCAATGCGCGCTGCGTCAATACTACCGACGGGGTACTGTCCTGAATCATGTAGGCCAGACGTTCCGCCGGATAAGCCGGATCCAGCGGCACATACGCACCGCCGGCTTTGAGCACGCCGAGCAGGCCGACCATCATTTCCACGCCACGCTCAACGCAGATGGCAACACGATCATCCGCACCGATGCCCAGGCCGATCAGGTGATGAGCCAGACGGTTGGCCTGGCGGTTCAGTTCGGCATAGCTCAAGCGCTGCGCTTGAAAAGCCACGGCGATAGCGTCGGGCTGCGCCTGAACCTTTTCTTCGAACAGTTGATGAATTGTGCTGTCCTGCGGATAGGGCACGTCGGTCGCGTTGAGTGTCAGCAACAGATGCTCACGTTCAACCGCATCGAGCAACGGCACCTGTTCCAGCACTTGCTGGTCATCGGCAACCATGGCTTCCAGCAAACGCTGGAAGTAGCCCAGATAGCGGGCCATGGTGCTTTCATCGAACAGCGCCGTGGCGTACTCCAGTGTGCCCAGCAGACGGCCTTGCGCTTCGCCGATGTCCAGCGACAGATCAAACTTGGCCAGCGTGTTGCTCGGGGTCAGGCTTTCCAGTTGCAGATCACCGAGCACGAAGTTCATGTCGTTGGTGTCTTGCCAGGTCAACATCGCTTGGAACACCGGGCTGTGCGCCAGACTGCGCACCGGTTTGATGACTTCAACGACTTGTTCGAACGGCAGGTCCTGGTGCGCCTGTGCCTCAAGGGTCTGCTGCCTGACCCGCGCCAGCAGCGTCTCTGCGGTGGGTGTGTCACTGAGGTCAACGCGGATAGCCAGGGTATTGACGAACAGACCGACCAGACCTTCGATTTCACTGCGCGTGCGATTGGCCACCGGAGAGCCGATAACCACATCATCCTGTCCGGCCAGACGGCCCAACAGTGCCGCCCAAGCGCTGATGACAGTCATATACAGCGTCGTGCCGTGACGTTTGCTCAGAGCCTTGAGGCCAAGGGTCAACTGTTCGTCGAAGGCGATGGGCAAGGCGGCGCCCGCGTAATCCTGTTGCGCCGGACGCACCCGGTCGGTAGGCAACATCAACAGCGCCGGAGCATGTGCCAGGGTTTGCTGCCAGTAGCGGGTTTGCTCTTGCAGCAGATCACCGCTGAGCCAGCGGCGCTGCCACACGGCGTAATCCAGGTATTGCAGCGGCATTGGCGCCAGTGGACTTTCCTGACCCTGGCTGAACGCGGCGTACAGCGCAGCCATTTCTCGGGTCAGCACGCCCACCGACCAGCCATCGGAGACGATGTGGTGCAGGGTCAGCAACAACACGTGATGGTCGGCAGCCATGCGGATCAGGCGGCCGCGAATCAATGGACCCTGTTCCAGATCGAAGGGTTGCAAGGACTCTTCGCCAGCCAGCGCCTGGAGCGTGTGCTCGGCATCCGGCACGCCCTGCAAATCGTGCGTTTGCAGGTTGAAACCGTTGTCCACAGGGCTGATACGTTGCAGTGGCTGTTGGTCAGCGCCCTGGATGAACGTGGTGCGCAAGCCTTCATGGCGCGCTACCAGCTGTTGCAGTGCCCGTTGCAGGGCCACGCTATCCAGCGCACCGCGCAGGCTGAGGCTGGCGGGCATGTGATAGGCCGCGCTGGCGCCTTCCATCCGGGCCAGAAACCACAGACGCTGCTGGCCGAACGACAACGGCCATTCCTGATCGCGCGCCACCGGCAGGATGTCCGGCAAGGTGCTGCGCCCGGCTTGGGCGATGACCTGAGCCAGGTCGGTCAGTTCGGGGTGGGCAAACAGCGTCGCCAGACTCAGCTCGACGCCCAGTTGCTGGCGGATCTGCGAAATCAAGCGCACGGCCAGCAACGAGTGACCGCCCAATTCAAAGAAGTCATCGCGGCGTCCGACCCCGGTCAGGCCCAGCAAGTCCTGCCAGAGATTGACCAGAGCGACCTCGATATCGCCCACCGGCGCTTCGTAGCCGTGGCTGATCACCGAATCAAGATCCGGTGCAGGCAGCGCCTTGCGATCGAGCTTGCCGTTTGGCGTCAGCGGCAGGCTGTCCAGGTGTACAAAGGCACTGGGAACCATGTATTCGGGCAGGTGCTTGAGTAACTCTTTACGCAGTTGTTCGGCAGGGGCCGGTTCGCCACACAGGTAGGCGACCAGGCGCTTGCTGTCCGGTTGCGCTGGATCATCGGCGCGGGCAACCACTACCACTTCGCGCACACCGGCGCACAAGGCCAGGGCGGCCTCGATTTCGCCAATCTCGATACGCAAGCCGCGAATCTTCACCTGAAAGTCATTGCGGCCCAGGTATTCCAATGCGCCATTGGCCAGCCAGCGACCGACATCGCCGGTTTTGTAAAGGCGTGCCTGCGGGTCGCTGGAAAACGGATCGGCGATAAAACGCTCGGCGCTCAGCTCTGGCTGGTTCAGGTAACCCCGCGCCACGCCGATGCCGCCGATGTGCAGCTCGCCGGCCACACCCAGCGGTTGGACCTGACCCAAGGCGTCCAGCACGTGCATCTGAATGTTGGCAATCGGGCGACCGATAGGCACGCTTTCGCCGGGGTCTGTCGGGCGGCACTCCCAGGCTGTAACGTCGATGGCCGCTTCGGTCGGACCATACAGGTTATGCAGCTCGACACCCTGCAGTTGTTGCTCGAAGCGTCGTTGCAGGCTGCGTGGCAAGGCCTCGCCGCTGCACAGTACGCGACGCAGCTGCGGAAAGTCACAGGAAGAGCGGTGTTCCAGAAACAGGTCGAGCATCGACGGTACGAAGTGCAGCAGGGTGATACCTGCATCACTCATGACCTGAGCCAGGTAGTCCGGCTCCTGATGGCCACCGGGGCGCGCCATAACCAGTTCGGCACCGGCAAGCAGCGGCAGGAAAAACTCCCAGACCGAGACGTCGAAACCGAACGGAGTCTTTTGCAGCACGCGATCACTGCTGTCCACTTGATAGGCGTCGCGGGCCCAGAGCAGGCGGTTGACCACGCCCAGGTGTTCGTTCATCACGCCTTTAGGCGTACCGGTAGAGCCCGAGGTGTACAGCACGTAGGCCAGATGATTGGGCTGCAGCCCCAGGACTTTGGCATCCGGGTTGCCGGTTGGCTGCGCGGCGAGTTGCGCACTGTCATTGTGGTCATCGAGGACCAGCACTGGCACGGTACTATTCAGCGCCGACAGGTCATCCAGCAGGTCATGGCGGGTCAGCACGGCACGCGGGGCGCTGTCGCTGAGCATATAGGCCTGACGTGCGCTGGGCAGGTCAGGATCAATCGGCACATAGGCGCCACCGGCCTTGAGAATACCCAACAACGCCACGACCATTTCCGGGCCGCGACGCAGGCTTACCGCAACCCGCGAGTCCGGTTCCACACCCAGCTCGATCAGGCGATGAGCGAGCTGGTTGGCCTGCTGGTTGAGTTCGGCGTAGGTGAGCAGCGGTCCGCTGTCGCTGCTCACGGCGCAGGCATTCGGGCGCTGGGCGGCCTGTTGTTCGATCAGTTGATGGATCAGCAGGTCACGGGGGTAGGCATGAGCCGTGTCGTTGAACCTCAGCAGGTGCTGGTGCTCGTCCTCGCCGATGAGCGGGAAGTGTGCCAAGGGCGTCTCGTGGTGCTCCAGTACCGCTTCGAGCATCGCGAAAATGCGCTCTTGTATGCGCTGGACTTCTTCAAAGGTGAAATAGGCGGTGTTGAAGTTGAAATCCAGGTGTACGTCTTCGGCTGGATGGTAGTCACGCACGAAGATCGCCATGGGCGTCTGCTCGTAGCCGTTGTCCAGCATGAGCACGCGTGCCGGGGTACTTTGTCCATATGTTGCGTCGCCGTCGAAGCTTTCGAACGACAGCGAAACATCAAACAACTGGCGTCGCCCGGCGTGTGCCAGATGCAGGCTGCGGTTGAGCTCAGCGATGGGGAAACGCTGGTGGCGGTAGGTCTTGCGCAGTTGTGTCCCGACGGTATTCATCAGCTCCACCAGCGAGCCTTGGGGATCGAACGCCAGGCGAATCGGGCTGACCGAGGAGAACATGCCGACCGTGATCTTCTGTCGTGCAGTGGTGCGGTTGTGTACCGGCATGCCAACGACGATTTCATCGACCCCCACGGTGCGGCAGAAGTAGGTACCGATCACGCTGACCAATAAATGCGCCATGGACAGACTGCGTTCGCTGGCAAACTTCGTGAGGGCACTGTAGAGGGCCCGGGGCAACATGGCCTGAACCTGGGTACTGGGAGCCAGCACGTTGGCAAGGCCAGCCTTGAAGTCGGCTCGGCGTTGCAGCAGTGACGGCGGGAGTTGTGCGTAGGTTTGCTCCCAGAATAGGCGGTCGCGCTCGTAGCGACCCGATTGCAGATAAGCTCTGTCTTCTTCGAGGAACGACAGGTAGGAAGGCCCCTCGGGAACGTCTTCATTGCCCACCAGCAAGCCGTTGTAAGCATTATCCACGGCGTGCCCGACCAGCACCGCACCGATACCGTCGACCACCAGGTGATGGAAGCGGTTGAACCAGTAGTAATGGTGCGGTCCGCAGCGCACCAGACGCGACTCCCAGAGCTGTCCGTTCAGTGATTCAAAGGGCTGCTGAAAGGATTTGCGCAGGTAGTCCATTGCCAGACCGGCATCGTCATCCGCCTCGGAAAAGTCCACCACCTCAAGTGTGAACCTGACTTCTGGCAGCACCTGCTGACGGCCGAAACCGTCGGCGTGACTGAAGCTCAGACGCAGGGCGTCATGGCTGTCGACGACCATTTGGATGGCCTTCTCGAACAGCGGGATGTTGATCTCGCCACGGATATCCAGGGACATGCCGATGTTGTAGTAGGGCAATTCCGGGTGTGCGATCTGATCGAGCCAGATACCTTGCTGAACCGAAGCCAGTTCGTGAGAAGCGCAGGCTTGCGCGGATAGCTTTTCGGGCGAGGAATCCATTGCGTAACACCTGTTTTCCGGATCAGTGGGGCGTCTCCAATCGAGGGCAGTGGCGCACGTTAGTGAACGCTTGGAGAAAGAAACTGCCGGTCGCCGGGACAAGGGGAAACTGTTGAAAAAATTAGAGTATCCACCGGGGGATGTCTGTCATGGGAAGCAGGGACACCGTGAGGAGACGGCCATTGCGACGCTTGGGCGGGTCACTTGAGTCTGTTATATCAACTCTCGTTTAGTGTCTTTGTGAGGGTCGTAGGATGCCGTTAAGCGCCGAAATTGATCAGCCTGATTCGAAGTTCTGGAGTCTTTCCCGGTTCCCCAACCACTCCCGAGCCACGCCCGTGGAAGTGATCGATGCGTTGACTATTTCCCGGGAAGATTTCGTCCGTCGCTACGTCAACTACAACCGTCCCTGCCTGATCAAAAACGCAGTACTCCACTGGCCCGCGTTCCACAAGTGGAAGCAGCTGGACTACATCAAGGATCATTCAGATAACCGTCCGGTGGTGGTGCGCTCGAAAATCATTTCGGAAGTGGTGGGCTGGTCGAATCCGGAGATCAAAAAGGCCTTGATCGAGTATTCGAACGAGGTCCACAGTGACATCCCGTTTCATGACTTTCTCGACAGTCTGGGTGTGGGCGAACACCCACTGGTCGCGGACAGTTGCGGTTTCAAAGAGGGCGAGGCTCTTGAGTCACTGAGACATGACGTGGGCGGTCTGCCGTTCATGCCGGAACTGTCCACACCGCTGTACTATCCACCCTATCGAAGCTTTTTTTATCGCAACTCCTACACCGATTGGCATTTTCACAGTGCCGACGAGACCTTCATGTCACAGGTGGTCGGCGCCAAGGAAGTTCTCTTGTTGCCTCCGGACAACGCCACCTGGCAAGCGCTGCGGCCGGTGATCGAGGAAGCAGGCTATCTGTATGACATCGATACCCAGCGCTTCCCGGGCACTCGCAACCTGCAGGCTTTGCGTGCGGTGGTAGAACCGGGCGATGCCCTGTACATCCCGGTCTACTGGTGGCACGCAGTGCAATCGATGGATGACGCGGTCGGTGTTACCGTCGCGGCAACGTTCAAGACCCCCTTGCATGTGATTGGCGACATTAGCTCGCCCATCGCCAGACGCCTGCTGCGCACCCACTTGTTTTCCCGTCAGGCACCTCTGGTGCTGGTCGCCGTAGCCTATTCACTGGCCTATCGGTCGGCGCGTGCGCTGCTCGGTGTCTTCAGGCCGAAGACACGTCCGGAGGTGCGCCCGTGAGTTTCTGGCGTCGCGGCCAGTCATTGAAAGGTCTGGATCTGGGGCGAAGCTTCTACTTCCTCTGGTCCGGTGAGTCTCTGGCAATCTTCGGCATGGCGCTGACCGAATTCGCGCTCGGCGTCTGGGTCTATTCCAGCACAGGTTCTGCGGTTGCCTTCGCCAATGTGGTGCTGGCAGCAACGTTGCCGGCAGTTCTGTTCCTGCCCTTGGCGGGAGGGCTCGCTGACCGGATCAGTCACCGGCTGATCATTGTCCTTTGCGACGTAACCCTTGCGCTGTTGCTGGCCGGAGTTATCGGGCTGCTCTGGCTCGACCGCCTGCAACCCATGCATCTGTATATCTTCAACTGCATCGCCTCGATCGTTTCGGCATTCCGTGCCCCGGCTTATCAGGCGGCGGTCAGTGCTGCTGTCAGTCCGGAAAGATACACCCAGGCCTCGGGGCTGATGGGCATCACCAAGAATGTGTCATCGTTGGTCGCTCCGTTGTTGGCAGGGATGATCATGGCCAAGGCCGGCCTGGTGAGCGTGCTGATGGTAGACCTGATTACCTTCTGTTCCGGCACCGTGCTGGTGATCAAGGCGTTTTCCCATGTGCCTTGGGCGCGTGCGGCAAGAGAAGAGAGTACTGATGATGCGGTGCTTGGCGGTGCGCTAAGCAATGTCATGGCCGGGCTCAAGTTTTTTTCCGCCAGCCGCTTGATGATCTGGCTGCTGGTCTACACCGTGATGCGCAACGCGCTGCTGTCTATGGTTACGCTAATGATGGCGCCGTTGCTGTTATCGACCCTGGGCAGCGACAGCCTGGGCATGGCCTACACATGGGCTGCCTTGGGCGGGCTGCTAGGCGCCGGGGGGCTGGTATCAATGGGTGCTCGGCGCAGGTTGATGTTGATGGCGGCGATAGCTGATCTGCTGTTGTCGATCTGCATCATCGCCTTGGGGCTGGTTTCGCAGATCGCGGCGTACTGCGCAGTCGCTTTCGGCGCGATCATGGTCGCGAGCGTCGCCGATGCCGGTGTCAATGCGCTTTGGATGAGCCGAATCCCTGTCGGCAATCGCGCCAGTGCCTTTGCCTTGATCAATATGTTGACCATTGCCTTCAGCAGCCTGGCGATCTTTGTCGGTGGCGTGCTGGTAGATCACTGGTTTGGGCCGGCGATGATACTCGGCGGGGCCTATGCCGATTCGATTGGCGTGTGGCTAGGGGTCGGTGTAGGGCGCGGAGTAGGACTGCTGTTCGTGATCACCGGTGCGGTCTTCGCGGTGATGGCTATAGCGGCGCTGCTGCACGGGCCAATGCGCCGTCTTGAAGGTGCCAAGTCCGAAGCACCCGTCCAGCAGGCGGACGATACAGCCCAGGCCGATGCCCTTTGAAAGCGGTGCCCGGCGCATCAACGCCACTGGCAGTAACCTGGTGGATTTCGACAGCTCTGTGGAACGCTGTGCGGTCAACCGCACAGTGGTTTATCCGAGGTTTATCGAGCAAAGCCCATCGCTGACTGAGGGATGTTGGTACGGAGGAGGATAGCGGACCGTTTTGTCGCGTGTGGGGGCCAAGGCCCCCTTTTTGTCGGGCGACTTTCAGGCGACAGCGGGCTGAAGGACTTCTTCGAGGAAGCGGAAGGCGGTTTGTTTCGATTGTTGAGTGGATGAGAAGAACGCCAGGTGGCTGCCATCGCGCTCTACGTGTAGCGTGGCGTCCTTTATCGACGCCGCAATATGCCGCGAACCGCCGATGTGCGTGGTTGCATCGGCATCGCCAGCCACCACCAGGGTCGGCGCGGTGATGCGCGTCAGTCGTGGTGCCAGCTCGGTCTTGTTCAGCGCGTCGTTCAAGCGCGCATAGCGATAGAACAACTCGGGATTGACGTAGGGGTAAAGCACCACATGGGCAATGGACTCAGGGGTGGTGGCCAGCGTGGCCTGATCGAGGAACATTGCTTGCAGGTCAGCAGCCTCGCCACGATCCTGAGCAGCACTTTCCATCAACCACTCGAAGTTTTGCTGATGAGCGGTGCGCAGGTCGTTGTCGTCCAGATTGTAATCGCCATGCCACAGGCTCAGGGAGTTGACCCGGTCGGCATGGGCAGCAGCAGCGCTCAGGGCTATCACCGCTCCGCCGCAGATGCCCATCAGGTGTGCGGTCGATAACCTGAAGTGATTCATCACGCTGATCATGTCGGCGACCTGGGCGTCGGTGTCCACCGCAATCTGGTCGAACGCCTCGCAGGCACCGAACAACCCTCGGGTTTCCCAGGTGACGACAAAAAAGCGCTCGCTCAGGGCGTCGAACCAGTCGCGGCAGAGATCGAACGGAATGCCGCAGGGCAGTGCCAAAACCACGGGGGGCAACTCGCGGTTGGCACTGGCATGCACCAGCAACCGGGCATGGTCGTGGGTGGTCAGGAGCAGTGTCTCTATATGCGGCACTGCACCGTCGAATTCAAAATGCTTGAGCAGTCGATTGAATGCGGTGACGTCTCCAGCATCATCGAAGTGCTCGTAGCGATAGTCGAGCGCTTCGCAGATTTTGCGGCTTATAAAATATTCGAACGACGACAGTTGTGCCTCGCCACCGTGCAAGTACTGCAGGGTGCGCACGCCGATGCGCGCAAACGCGGCATTGATCGCCCGCTCTGTGGCTCGCACGCTGGAGCACGCCGGCTCTGGCAGCGGGCCATTTTCCTGGTCGAGAAAGCTCAGGCATACAGGATCGGGCAAATTGAGGGCAAGGTGCCTGAGCATCCTCACCGTCTCGCACAGACGCAGCGTTGCGTCGGAGGAAATAGTCATGGATCGTTACTCTTCTTGGGCGCTTTTTTCAGGCACATTGCGCGAGGCTACTGTCGTCTGACGCAGATGGGTCAGACCGCTTCGAATTTCTTGCCGCGTGTGGTGTGGGTCACGAGGCGGTTGTATTCCGGTGTTTCGTCACCGATCACCTGCACCGCGCCGTATTTCTCCAGGCTGATGCGGCCACCGTACTCTTCGATGTGGTCCGAATCCGGATACACGTGCACAAACGACGGTACGTAGCGTGACGCGAAGCCCATGCGCATCTCCTGTGATTCGCCGCTGTGCGGATAGGAGGCATGCATCAGCGTCGACCAGAAAATGATGAACTGCCCGGCTTTCATCTGCATGGGCACAGCAGAGGCCTCGTCGGGTTTCCAGTTCTCATCGATCTGCAACTGACGATAGTCATAACCGAAGAACCCGCGACGCACGCCATCCTTGACCACCGAATTGTTGGCGTCGGGCTCATAGCTCATGCGCTTGGTTTCGTCGTAGTTCATGCTGTTCTGGGTGCCAGGAATGAACTGCAGGCAACCATTGGCAATGTTGGCGTCGGTGAACGCGGTCCAGACGGTGATAGTGCCGCCAAACTCTTCGTTTTCCGGCCAGATGATCTGCGGCTTGCCGGAGGCGTTGGCGAACGTATCGGCCTGATGCCAGTCGGTGCCTTCATCACCCGGATACTTGGGAAAGAACTCGGTGCGCCAGCAGAGCACGTTGGGGCCAAGGATGCTTTCGACGCGGTCACAGATTTCCGGGCGGCAGATATGGCTGGCCAGAAAGTCGTCGTCCAGATGGCGGTCGTAGTTGGCGATGTTGGTGCCCCCGGAAATAGCGTCCAGATCCTGATAGGCTGCGGCGCTGCGGTCGAGCAGGCGCAGACGGGTGCGCTTCCAGGTTTCCTTCATTTCTTCTGGCGAATAGGCGTCAAACGGGCCGATAAAGCCGTTTTTCTCGAACGACGCACGCTGTTCAGCAGTTAAAGCGAATTTTTTGCTCATGAGCTTTTCCTTTTCGGTCAATGGGCTTGAACAAGGCTGCGGGAGATGTAGTCGGCCAGGACTTTGGCCGTTGCGCCATCCGCCAGGATTCCCGGGTCCAGGTTGATTTTGTAATGCGTCTTGAGCTTGCTCAGCGAACGGATCAGGGCCAGAGAAGTGCCGCCGTGATCGAAGAAATCATCATTGACGCCGATGTTTTTCAGACCCAGGTCTTCGCTCCAGACCTTGAGCACGAAGTGCTCCTGTTCACTGAGCCCCTTGACGTCTGCCGCGCTTAAAGGCGTCGTGTCAGCGGCAGGCGAGGGCAGTTGTTTCTTGTCGATTTTGCCGTGCTGAGTCACCGGCAGTTCTGCCAATGGCACATACACCGAGGGCCGCATGTACTCAGGCAAACTGTCGGCCATCAGTGCAGCAACTTCGCTGCGGGTTTGCTCGGTCCAGGCATCAACGCCCTGGCCTGGCACCACGTAAGCCACCAGGCGCAAGTCGCCATCGCCGTAATCGTGTACGCCGACATGGGCGGCGGCCACGCTCGGGCTGGCTTGCAGAGACGCTTCGATCTCGCCGGGCTCGATGCGGAAGCCGCTGATTTTCAATTGCTCGTCGCAGCGACCGGCATAACGGTATTCGCCATTGCTCTCCAGGGTCATCAGGTCGCCAGTACGGTAAGCGCGTATGGCACCGGGCAACTCGACGAATCGCTCGACGTTGAGCGCCTCACGGTTCAGATAGCCCTGCGCCACACCGGCACCTTCGATGTACAGCTCGCCCGTGGTGCCTGCCGCGACCGGGGCCTGATTCGCGTCAAGCAGGTGCAGGCGCCAGCCGTCCAGTGGCTTGCCCAGCGAAACCATGGCCGCTGTTTCCAGGTCTTGCGCCAACACTCGCTTGAAGGTGGTGTGAACGGTGGCCTCGGTGATGCCATACATGTTGATCAGCGCTGGCTTCTGGTCGCCATGACGCTCGACCCAGGCACGCAGCACGGTGGCGGGCAACGCTTCGCCACCGAACACCACGTAGCGCAGCGCCAGAGGAGCAGTATTGCTACGATCGGCTTCATCAAGACCACGGAAGGCCGATGGCGTCTGGCTGAGCACTGTGACGCGCTGATCGGCGAGCCATTGACGCAGGGCGGCAGGAGAGCGCGAGACGTCGTATGGGACAACAGCCACTTGGCCACCGTGGGCGAGAGCACTCCAGATTTCCCAGACCGAGAAGTCGAAACCGATGGAGTGGAACATCGACCAGACGTCCTGGGCGTTGAAGCCATAGGCGCGTTGAGTACTTTCCAGCAGGCGACTGACGTTGCCATGGGAAACCTGAACGCCCTTGGGTTCGCCAGTGGAGCCAGAGGTGTAAATGATGTACGCAGTGGCGTGATCAGGGTCGACGCGGCTGTCTTCGACAGCCAGCTCCAGCGCCGGTGCGGACAACAACTCGTCGAGCGCCAAGGCACGCAGAGACGGTACTTTCGGCAGATTGGCAGCATCACCGATGATCAGGTTCAGGCCGCTGTCGCGCACGATGTGTTCGACGCGCTTACCGGGGTATTGCGGATCGACCGGCACATAGGTACCACCGGCTTTGAGAATGCCCAGCAGGCTGATGACCAGATCAACGCTGCGCGGCAGGTACATACCCACACGCATGCCCTGGGTCACGCCTTCGTCGCGCAAACGTGCAGCCAGCTTTGTCGAGAGTGCGTCGAGCTGTGCATAGCTCAAGCTCCTGAGCGCATCGCTAACGGCGGTGCGCTCGGGAAATTGACGTGCCCTGTCACTGAATATCTCGTGCAGGAAAGCACCGGGCTTGAGAGGGGCTGACGTAGCGCTGGGCGATTCGTCAGTGTTCTTAATCGGCATGACCAAGGCTCCTGTGTAATAACCAGATTCAGCGTTCAAATCCGCTGCAATCGAGACATCCCTGCGGCCTGACGCGTCCGAGAATGGGCCGGCATGATCCGCAGTTGTCGCATTTCAGCACCGACTGTCAGCCGGCGTCTGTCGAGGGAAATGGGGACAAAGCCTGCCCAATCTCACCACCACGCATCGACCCGCTGTGCGACCGCTGTCCCGGATTGCGGTGACAGACGCTTCTGATCATCAGTGTTTTGATTCTTGCGCGGTGCCGGAGCGTGCTGGTCTGGCTCCATACAAAAAGTGGATGTGAAGGGCTGAGGTCCAGGAGTTTGTTCATGAGTCTTCAAGCTAACACTGCGCCCGTTTTCGCTGACCAACGGCAAGCGGATGCGCCAAGCTGGCCCGACAAGGCCGCTGACCCCTCGGTGCGGTTGTCCCTGCTGGCGGCCGACATCAGTTTGCCGATAGTGGTCGAGCCAACCGTTGATGAACTGGACCCGGCCCAGTGGGCCAGCGCGCGACGCGAGGCGATTGAGGCACTGTTGTGTCGTCACGGCGCAGTGTTGTTTCGCGGGTTTGACCTGCCTTCGGTCGCCGCCTTCGAAGCGTTTGCCGAGGCGCTGTCGCCTGGCCTGCACGGCACGTATGGCGACCTTCCGAAGAAGGAAGGCGGGCGTAATGTCTATCGCTCAACGCCGTATCCCGAGCGCGAGATGATCCTTTATCACAACGAGAGTTCTCACCTGGAAAGCTGGCCACGCAAGCAATGGTTCTTCTGTGAGAAGCCATCGCAAGTGGGCGGGGCGACGCCACTGGCGGACATTCGCCAAGTGCTCGCGTACCTGCCGAAAGAGGTGATCGAGCGTTTTGAAAGCAAAGGTCTGCTTTACAGCCGCACCTTCACAGCCGGTGTCGAGCCCAGTTGGGAATCGTTCTTCGGCACCTCCGAACGCAGCGCTATCGAACAGCGTTGCCGCGAGCAGGGTACGGACTTCGAATGGCTCGACGGCGACACCCTGCAGCTTCGCACCCTCTGCCCGGCGGTAATCAGCCATCCGTTCACCGGCGAGCGTGGTTTTTTCAATCAGGTGCAGTTGCATCACCCCTATTGCATGGGCGAGGAACTGCGCGAGGACCTGCTCGACATGTTTGGCCCCGACCGCCTGCCACGGATGGTCAGCTATGGCGACGGCTCAGCCATCGAAGACTCGGTGATGGCTTTGATCGGTGATGCCTACGAGGCGTGCGCGGTGCGCTTCGACTGGCGCAAGGGCGATGTCGTGATGCTTGACAACATGCTCGTCGCCCATGCCCGTGACCCTTATGAAGAACCCCGGCTGATCGTCGTGGCCATGTGTGAAATGACCGCTCGGGGCGATGTCTGGCGACCGGCCTGAATGATCGATATCCAGTGAAACCGCCAGGGCGTTCAACCACCGGCGCCCGCGCGGGCCAATGCATACAAGGACAGCAAGCAATGAAAACCAAGCAAGAGAAGAAGACCAGACCGGGCTCGATAATGCGTCTGCTATGGAGCAGCCATCCCTGGCTGACGTTCTTTACGCTGCTGACGGGTCTGATCAGCGGCGTGGCTTCCATTGCCGTTGTCAATGTGATCAACCAGGCGATTCACGAGGAGACCTTTCAGCGTGAGTCGTTGTTCTGGTTCGTTGGCCTGAGCCTGGTTGCCCTGGTTTTCCGCAACGGTGCGGCGCTGTTTCCGGCCTACGCCAGCATGCACATCATGACCCGTCTGCGCATTGCCCTGTGCCGCAAAATCCTTGGCACACCGCTTGAGGAAGTCGACCGCCGCGGTGCGCCGAATGTCCTGACGATGCTCACCAGCGATATTCCGCAACTCAACGCCACGCTGTTGATCATGCCAACGATCCTCGTGGAGTCGGCGGTATTTCTGTTTGGTATTGCCTATCTGGCTTACCTGTCCTGGGTGGTGTTCGCAATAACCATCGGGCTGATGGTGCTGGGAGTCGTACTGTACCTGCTGTTTTTCGCGGGCGGCATCAAGTACACCCACAAGGTGCGCGACGAGTTCACCGCATTCAACGAATACACACACGCGCTTGTGTTCGGCCTCAAGGAACTGAAACTCAACGGTATTCGTCGCCGCTGGTTCAGTCGCTCGGCGATCCAGGAGTCTTCGGCCCGGGTCGCGAGGTACAACTACATCGAACGGCTCTGGTACACCACCGCTGACAACGTTGGCCAGTTGACCCTGTCGCTGCTGATCGGTTGCCTGTTGTTCGCTGCTCCCATGTTCGCTGTAATCGATGCCAAGACCATGAGCGCCAGCGTGCTGGCGGTGCTGTACATCATGGGCCCGCTGGTGATGCTGGTCACCACCATGCCGATGCTGGCCCAGGGACGTATCGCCTGCACACGTCTGGCGGATTTCGGATTCTCCATCAACGAACCGCACCCGGAACCGGAAACCAGCGACGCCGACAATGTGTTGCTCCTCGATCACAAGAAGTCCTGGGGCAGGATCGAGCTGAAAAACGTTCACATGAACTACACGGACCCACTGAGCAATTCCGGGTTTGCCCTGGGGCCTATCGACCTGACAATCCAGTCCGGTGAGCTGATCTACATTGTTGGCGGCAACGGGTGTGGCAAAAGTACCCTGGCCAAAGTGCTCTGCGGCCTGTACATCCCGAAAGAAGGTCAGCTACTGCTCGACGGTACGGCAATCACCGAAGACTCGCGCAGCCACTATCGCGACCTGTTCTCGGCAGTGTTCTCCGACTTCCATCTGTTCAACCGGCTGATAGGTCCTGACGAGAAAGAACTGGCCAGCACCGACCAGGCGCAGAAATACCTGTCGACTCTGGGCCTGGAAGACAAGGTCAAAATCGAAGGGCAGGGTTATTCAACTACCAAAGCCTTGTCATACGGCCAGCAGAAACGCCTGGCCCTGGTTTGCGCCTATCTGGAAGACCGTCCGATTTACCTGCTGGACGAGTGGGCTGCCGACCAGGACCCGCCGTTCAAGCGTTTCTTTTACGAGGAACTGCTGCCGGACCTCAAACGGCGCGGCAAGACCGTTCTGATCATCACTCACGACGACCAGTACTTCCAGCTGGCCGATCGCATCATCAAGTTGGTCGATGGTTGCATCGTCTCCGACGTGAAGTGCGCGGTGCAGGACAAGCGCGCCTGAACTGAAGCGCGGTCCAAATTTCCAGGGATGATCCTTCGCAAAACGGCATGAAGCGCGCTACTCCCTGGCCCCGAATCGACTATCGGCTGTCGCCGCCTCTTGCGTGCGACAAGGCCAACCCTTTGCGAGAAGAAATGTATGGCATTTGTCCTGACCGCTGCCCAACGCAATATCTGGCTGGACCAGATGACCCAGGGCGACTCGCCGCTATACAACATCGGCGGCTACGTGGAGATCGACGGCCCCTTCGATTCCGGGATATTCCAGCGCGCCGTGGACCTGTTGATCGAGAAGCATGATGCACTGCGCATGGTCCTGCTCGAAGAGCGGGACGAGGAAGGCGTGCCGATGCAGACCTTCGCCACGAGCATGCCGATGCTTGTGACACCGTTTGACCTGCAAGGGCGGGACGACCCGCGTCAGGCAGCCGAACACTGGATGCAGACTCAGCTTGAACAACCGTTCAAGCTGGAAGGTGGACCACTGTTCCGAGTGCATTTGCTCAAGCTCGAAGCACAGCGTTTCTACTTCGTGATTCATGCCCACCACATTGCGCTCGATGGCTGGGGCATCGACCGGCTCTGTGCGTCTGTCAGTGAGCTTTACAGCGTATTGCACGATCAACGTGTGCCCGATCTGGCGGCGCCGTCCTATATCGATTTCATCGAGGACGACCGCCAGTATCGCGAGTCGCCACGCTTTGCTCTCGATCAGGACTATTGGCTGGACAAATACCGCGACATCCCCGATCCATTGCTGGCGCCACGTCACCAGGCTCGGATTCAGCACCCGGCGACGAGCCGCAGCGGCCACCTCAGCTACGGCATGGACCATGGCCTGGAGCAGCAGGTCGAGGAGCTGGCCCTGCGACTGAACGCCTCGTCGTTCCACGTTCATCTGGCAGTGCTGTACGTGTACTTCACCCGCGCCTTTCAGCGTGATGAACTGGTCATCGGCTTGCCGATTCTCAACCGTTCCACTGCCAGCTACAAAAAAACCCTGGGGCTTTTTACCCAACTCAGCTCAGTGCGTCTGAAATTCAGTCCCGACCTGCCGTTCGCTGAACTGGTCCAGGGCATCTGTCGGGCAGTCAAGCAGGATTACCGCCACCAGCGGTTTCCGGTCAGCGACCTTAACAGCTTGCTGGAATTGCGCCGTGCCGAGCGTACGCAATTGTTCGACCTGACGTTCTCTTATGAGCGCCAGAACCAACTGCTTCGCTTCGGTCAGGCAAGCGCCCGCGCCTTCAAGTGTTCAAACAACCACGAGCAGACACCGCTGGCCATCCACCTGCGCAGCAACGCTTGCGACACTGAATCGCGGCTGCACTACATCTACAACGAGGCCTATTTTCAGCACGACGAGATCGTCCCGCTTGCCGAGCGCTTGCAGCAAGTCACGGAGCAGGGGCTGGCGAACGAACAACTGCCGGTGCATGAATTCTCGCTAATCAGCAAGACTGACACCTTGCAGATTCAGACGTGGAATGCCGGCCAGCCATATTCCGCCGGAGACCTGACGATCCACCAGCAGTTTGAAGCCCGCGCCGCAGAGCGAACAGACGCCGTCGCGCTGATGTTCGAAGGGCAGACCCTGAGCTACGGCGGACTCAACGCGCGTGCCAACCAGGTCGCGCATCGTTTGCTGGCACAGGGTGTAGGCCCGGACGATCGTGTGGCGATCTGCGTCGAACGCGGCCCGGCAATGATTATCGGCTTGCTGGGGATCCTCAAATCCGGCGCCGGTTACGTGCCGCTGGACCCTGCTTACCCGCTTGAGCGTCTGGCCTACACACTCGGCGACAGTGCGCCGGTAGCCTTGTTGAGCCAGCAATCAGTACAACAGGCGTTGCCGGTGTCGGATGTACCGCTGATCTATCTCGACGATGTCGACTTGCAGGATGAACGCGCCTGCAATCCGCAAGTAACGGTCAAACCCAGCGACCTTGCCTACGTCATCTACACCTCCGGCTCCACCGGCCTGCCCAAGGGTGTGATGGTCGAGCATCGCAACGTTGCACGACTGTTCTCGGCCACCCGGGACTGGTTCGGTTTCAATGAACAGGATATTTGGGCGCTGTTCCACTCGTTTGCCTTCGACTTCTCAGTCTGGGAAATCTGGGGCGCGCTGCTGCACGGCGGACGTCTGCTGATCGTGCCGCAACTGGTCAGCCGTTCGCCTGAAGACTTCCACGACCTGCTGTGCAGTGCAGGTGTTACGGTGCTCAACCAGACGCCGAGTGCGTTTCGCCAACTGATTGCGGCCCAGGGAGAGAAGGAACAGGCACATTCGCTGCGCCAGGTAATTTTCGGCGGTGAAGCACTGGATACGGCGATGCTCAAGCCGTGGTACGCACGCAGCGTGAACGCTGACACGCAACTGGTCAACATGTACGGCATTACCGAAACCACCGTGCACGTCACCTACTATCCGTTGCAGCCTGAAGACGCCCAGCGTGTCGGCGCCAGCCCGATTGGCAAGCGCATCCCCGACCTGCAACTTTATCTGCTGGATGCCTATGGCCATCCGCTGCCACCGGGTGCGGTGGGCGAGTTGTACGTCGGCGGGGCAGGCGTGGCCCGTGGCTACCTCAATCGCGACGAATTGAACGCGACGCGCTTTCTCGATGATCCATTTGCTTCGGAACCGGGCGCGCGGATGTATCGCTCTGGCGATCTGGGCCGCTGGCTGCCGGACGGCAGCCTGGAATACCTGGGCCGTAACGACGAGCAGGTAAAGATTCGCGGTTTCCGTATCGAGCTGGGCGAGATCGAAGCTCAATTGAGCGCCTGCCAAGGCGTGCGCGAAGCTGTGGTCGTGGTGCGTGAAGACGAACCGGGCGACAAGCGTCTGGTGGCGTATGTCATCGGCACAGCAGACCTGGAACCCGACGCTACCTATTTGCGTGAACAGCTGCGCCTGTCGCTGGCCGAGCACATGCTGCCAAGCGCTTTTGTCAGTCTGCAGGCGTTCCCGCTGACCGCCAATGGCAAGCTCGACCGCAAGGCACTGCCGCTGCCCTCGGCCGAAGCTTATGCCCGGCGTCAATACGAGGCACCGCAAGGGCTGACGGAAACCCGCCTGGCCGGGTTGTGGACCGAGTTGCTGGGCGTCGAGCAGGTAGGCCGCCATGACCAGTTCTTCGAGCTGGGTGGGCATTCGATGCTCGCGGTGAAACTGATCGAACGCATGCGCGACATCGGTCTGAATGCCGACGTGCGCGTGCTGTTCGGCCAGCCAACCCTTGCCTCGCTGGCGGCAGCCAGCGGCAAGGTCACAGAGGTGCAGGCGCCCACCAATAAGATTCCCGCCTATTGCCGGCACATTACCCCGGACATGCTGCCTCTGGCCGCGCTCACCCAGGCCCAGATCGACCGGGTGGTCGCCAGCGTGCCGGGCGGTGTGAGTAATGTGCAGGATATCTATGGGCTGGTGCCGTTGCAGGAAGGCATCCTCTATCACCATTTGGCGAATGAGGAGGGTGATCCGTACCTGTTGCAGGCCTTGTTGCGGGTCGATAGCTTCGAGCAGTTGCTGGACTTTACGGAAGCCTTGCAGCAAGTCATCGATCGTCACGACATTCTGCGCACGGCTGTGGCCTGGGAAGAACTCGACGAGCCGGTGCAGGTGGTCTGGCGTCAGGCACGGCTGCGGGTCGAGGCGTTTTTACCGCACCCGGATCAAGGGGATGTTGCGGCCCAGTTGCAGGCACAGTTCGATCCACGGCGGATACGCATGGACCTGCATCAGGCCCCGATGATGCGCCTGCACTACGCCGAAGATCCCGTCGACCAAAGCTGGGTTGCGGTGCTGCTGTTCCATCACCTGATCGACGACGCCACATCGCTGGCCTTGCTGGGCGCAGAGATCGAGGCGTTCAGACAGGGGCGCGGCGAACATCTGCCCGCGTCGGTGCCGTATCGTAATCATGTGGCTCAGGCGCGATTGAGCGTGAGCCGCGAGGAGCATGAGGCGTTTTTCCGCGACATGCTCGCAGATGTTGACGAGCCGACCCTGCCATTTGGCCTGCAAGACGTGCAAGGCGACGGCAGCGGAGTCGACGAAGCGCTATTGCCGGTTGAGCCGAAACTGGCCGGACGTCTGCGCGCCCATGCGCGGCGCCTGGGCGTCAGTAATGCCAGCCTGCATCACCTCGCCTGGGCCCAGGTGGTCGGGCGCCTGTCGGGGCGTCAGGATGTGGTGTTCGGTACCGTGCTGATGGGCCGCCTGCTCAGTGGTCAAGGCGCCGAGCGGGCCTTGGGCATGTTTATCAATACCTTGCCATTGCGCGTCGCTGCCGGAGAGCAGGGTATCGAGGCTGCAGTGCGCACCACCCACGCCCGGTTGGCGGCGTTGATCAGTCATGAGCATGCACCGTTGTCACTGGCCCAGGGATGCAGCGGCGTGGCGGCACCGACACCATTATTCAGTGCGCTGATGAACTACCGCCATGTCGCGGTCGGCGCCCAGACACCTCAAGAGGCGGGGCAGACCAGACTCTGGGGTGGTGTCGAGGTACTCGGCGGTGAAGAACGCACCAACTATCCACTGTCGTTATCGGTAGACGACCTCGGCGAATCCTTCGGTCTGACCGTTCAGGCGGTGGCCGGAATCGATGCCCGGCGCATCTGCGGTTACATGCACACGGTGCTGGAGCAACTGGCCGACGCGCTGGACAACCGGCCCGATGCTCCCTTGCACAGCCTCGACTGGCTGCCGGCGCACGAGCGTCGCCAATTGCTGGAAGACTTCAACGCGTTCGATAGCGCCTACCCGCAAGACCGTTTGCTGCACCAGCTGTTCGAGGCCCAGGCGGCTGCGCAGCCCGATTCGGTGGCGGTCACCTACGAAGACCAGCAGCTGAGCTACGCCGAGCTCAATCAGTGGGCCAACCAGATTGCCCATCGGTTGATCGCTGCAGGCGTTGGCGCTGATGACCGCGTAGCGATCTGTGTGGAACGCAGTCTGGAAATGATCGCCGGCCTGGTGGGCATTCTCAAGGCAGGCGCAGGCTACGTGCCACTCGACCCTTCTTACCCTGAAGAACGCCTGGCCTACATGCTTGAGGACAGCGCACCGAAAATACTGCTGACCCAACGTGGTTTGCGCGAGCGCTTTGCGCAGGCCGCCATGCCGGTGTTGCTGCTGGAAGCTGACGCCCGCGCCGAGAGCGGTATCGACCGCGCGCCGGCAACCAACCCGCAGCTCGCAGGGCTTGGCGCGCAGCACCTGGCGTACCTGATCTACACCTCGGGCTCTACCGGTCAGCCAAAAGGCGTGGCCATGCCCCATGCACCGCTGGTCAACCTGATGCATTGGCAGATCGCCCAGGCTGTCGAGGACCGTCGCCCGAGGCAACGTACCTTGCAGTTCGCAGCACTGGGTTTTGATGTGGCCTTTCAGGAAATCTTCAGCACCTTGTGCGCAGGTGGCGAGCTGTCGCTGATCCACGCTGATACTCGTCTGAATTTCCGCCGCCTGTTCGAGCATATCTGCGAGCAGCGTATCGAACGCCTGTACATGCCGTGTATTGCCCTGCAGGCATTGGCCGAGGCCGTGGTTGACGAGCCTGAACAGCCTGAGTGCGTGTTGCAGGACGTGATCACTGCCGGCGAACAACTGCGAATCACCGAGCCGATGCGGCAGTTATTCGCCCGTCTGAGCGATGCCCGCCTGCATAATCACTACGGCCCTACCGAGTCCCACGTGGTCACGGCGCTGACTCTCGATGGCGATCCACAGGCCTGGCCGACCTTGCCGAACATCGGCCAGCCGGTGGCCAACACCCGCATTTACCTGCTCGACGAACACATGCGCCCGGTGCCGGTGGGCGTCGCGGGTGAACTGTACATCGGTGGCGCAGCTGTCGCCCGTGGCTACCTGAACCGCCATGACCTGAGCGCCGAACGCTTTATCGCTGATCCGTTTGCGAGCAACGATGTCGGCAACCCACACGCGCGCCTGTATAAGACCGGCGACCTTGCCTGCTGGCAGGCGGACGGCAGGATTGTTTACCTGGGCCGTAACGACGATCAGATCAAGGTGCGTGGTTTTCGTATCGAACTGGGGGAAATCGAGGCACGCCTCGGTCAATATCCAGGCCTGCGCGATACGGCAGTGCTGGCCCGCGAAGACGTTCCAGGTGAAAAGCGCCTGGTGGCGTATTTCAGCGTGCAGGCCGGCCAGGTTGTGCCCCAGGCCGACCAGATGCGCCTGCATTTACAGGCTTTGCTGCCTGATTACATGGTCCCGGCAGCCTATGTACACCTGGAAAAACTGCCGGTGTCGCCCAATGGCAAACTGGATCGTCGCGCGTTGCCGCAGCCCTCTGCCGATGCCTTCGTCAGTCGCGACTATCAGGCCCCGCTTGGCGATACCGAAACCACGCTGGCCGCGCTCTGGTGCGAAGTACTGAGTGTGGAGCGGGTCGGTCGGCAGGACCATTTCTTCGAGCTGGGCGGTCATTCGCTGCTGGCGGTGAAGCTGATCGAGCGCATGCGCCAGGCTGGCCTGAGTGCCGATGTGCGCGTGCTGTTCGGCCAACCCACCCTTGCCGCACTGGCCGCGGCGGTGGGCGGCGGCATCGAGATCGAGGTGCCCGCAAACGGCATCCCCGAGGGCTGCAGGCACATCACCCCGGACATGCTGACCCTCACAGCACTGGACCAGGCGAGTATCGAGCGTATTGTCGCCGGCGTTCCCGGTGGCGCAGCGAACGTGCAGGACATCTACCCGCTGGCGCCGTTGCAGGAAGGCATTCTTTACCATCATATTGCTGCCGAACAGGGCGACCCGTATCTGCTGCAAGCGACCTTCGCCCTGCGCGACCCGGCACACGTACGACGCTTTGCCGAAGGCTTGCAGGCGATGATCGATCGTCATGACAGCCTGCGCACGGCGCTGGTCTGGGAAGATCTGGAGCACCCGCTGCAAGTCGCTCTGCGCCGGGTCGAGCTGTCGATGGAGCAGATCACCCTGGCCCCGGACGGCGCCGATATCGTCGCTGAGCTGCAACGCCGTTTTGATCCACGCGAGTGCCGCCTCGATCTCAGTCAGGCCCCGCTGATTCACCTGGCCTTCGCCGAGGACTCTGAGAACCAGCGCTGGGTGGCGATCCTGCTTTTCCACCATATTGCCCTCGACCACACCGCGCTGGACGTGATGAGCGCAGAAATGCTCGCCCACTTGCAAGGCACTGCGGCGCAACTGCCGCCGGCGATGCCTTACCGGAATTACGTGGGTCAGGCCCGTCTGGGCGTGAGTCGCGAGCAACACGAAGCGTTTTTCCGCGAGATGCTTGGTGATGTCGATGAACCGACCCTGCCGTTCGGCCTGCTTGAGGTGCAGGGTGACGGGCAGGGCGTCAAGGAGGTTCGCCACGATCTTCCGGCTGATCTGTGTCAACGTCTACGCACTCAGGCTCGGCAACTGGGGGTGAGCGCAGCAAGCCTGCACCACCTGGCCTGGGCAAGAGTGCTGGGCGCCGCCAGCGGGCGTGAAGATGTGGTGTTCGGCACCGTGTTGCTGGGACGCATGCAAAGCGGCCTGGGTGCTGACCGCGCCCTGGGGATGTTCATCAACACCTTGCCGCTGCGGGTCGATGTCGGTACCGGCGGCGTACGTCAGGCCGTGCGCCTGACCCATAATCGTTTGACTGCATTACTCGGCCACGAACATGCACCATTGGTGCTGGCTCAACGTTGCAGCGCGGTTTCCGCAACGTCGCCGCTGTTCAGCGCGCTGCTCAACTACCGCCATAGCCCGGCGCGCGAAGCAAGCGGTGGCGAGCGGTGGGCGGATGCTCAGGTGCTCGGCGTCCGCGAACGGACCAATTACCCGTTGAGTCTGTCGGTGGACGATCAAGGCGAAGGCTTCCTGTTGAGCGTGCAGGTGGCGGCCGGATTCGATGGCCAGCGGATCTGCAGCTACATGCAGACCGCCTTGAACCATCTGGTCGAGGCCCTTGAGTCCGCACCGGATTCAGCCGTATGCGACCTGCCGGTGGTGCCGGAAACCGAGCGGCAACAATTGCTGTTGGCGTTCAACGACACCGCGCAGGACTACCCACGGCTGCAGACCGTGCACGCCATGATCGAAGCCCGGGCGGCCAGCGCGCCCGAAAGTGTGGCGGCTCAGGTGGGCGAACAGTGCCTGCACTACGGCGAGTTGAACCATCGCGCCAACGCACTGGCCCATCACCTGATCAGCCTCGGCGTAAGTATTGATGATCGTGTGGCGGTCATGGCCCGTCGCGGCCTGGACACGCTGGTGGCCATGCTCGCCGTGCTCAAGGCCGGCGCCGGCTACATCCCGGTTGATCCGTCGCACCCTGACGAGCGCATTGCCTATCTGCTGACCGACAGCGCACCCAAAGTGCTGCTGACCCAGCAGGCCCTGATGAGCCGTGTGCCGGAAACGGCTGCACCGGTCATCGCCTTCGACCGACCTGAATGGCCGCAACGCCTGGAAAACCCACAGGTGGCCGGGCTCAACGCCACACATCTGGCTTACGTGATCTACACCTCCGGCTCCACAGGTCAGCCAAAAGGCGTGATGGTCGAGCACCGCACCCTCGGCAACCTGATCGACTGGCATTGCCGAACATTCGATCTGCAGGCTGGCGGCCATACCGCCAGTGTCGCGGGCTTCGGCTTCGACGCCATGGCCTGGGAAGTCTGGCCCGCGCTGTGTGCCGGGGCAACCCTGCACCTGCCGCCTGCGGAGGTGAGCAATGAACACATCGATGCGCTGCTTGATTGGTGGGTTGCCCAGCCGCTGCAGGTGGCCTTCCTGCCAACACCGGTCGCCGAGTACGCCTTCAGCCGCAATTTGTCTCACCCCACCTTGCGCACGCTGTTGATCGGTGGCGACCGCTTGCGCCAGTTCCAGCGCGATCCGGGTTTTGCCGTCATCAACAACTACGGCCCGACCGAGGCCACGGTGGTTGCCACCTCCGGGCGTTTGCTACCCGACGGCAGCCTCGACATCGGCACACCGATTGCCAACACCCGCGTGTACCTGCTCGACGAGCATCAACAACTGGTGCCGCTGGGCGTGGCGGGCGAGCTGTACGTCGCCGGGGAAGGCGTGGCGCGGGGCTATCTGAATCGGCCGGAGATGACCGCCGAGCGTTTCCTGCGTGATCCGTTCCACGCCGGCGCCGACGCACGGATGTACCGCACCGGCGACCTGGCACGCTGGAATGCCGATGGCACTCTCGACTACTTGGGGCGCAACGATGATCAGGTGAAAATCCGCGGCTTGCGCGTGGAGCTGGGTGAAATCGAAGCACGTCTGGCCGAACACGCCAATGTACGCGAAGCCGTGGTCATGGCCCGCGAAGACGTGCCCGGCGACAAGCGTCTGGTGGCCTATGTCACGGCGCGGCAGCCCGAAACCGTGCTCGATATTGAGTTTCTGCGCAGCCACCTGCAAGGCACATTGCCGGACTATATGGTGCCGGCAGCTTACGTGCAGCTCGATGCGCTGCCGCTAACTGCGAACGGCAAGCTCGATCGCAAGGCGCTGCCAGCGCCGGACGCACAGTCGCTGATCAGCCATGGTTACGAAGCACCGCAAGGCGAGCTCGAAACCCTGCTGGCCTCAATTTGGGCTGACGTGCTCAAGGTCGAACAGGTCGGTCGCCATGATCACTTCTTCGAATTGGGTGGCCACTCGCTGCTGGCAGTGACGCTGATCGAACGCATGCGCCAGGTCGGCCTGAGTGCCGACGTTCGCGTCCTGTTCAGCCAGCCGACCGTGGCGGCGCTGGCAGCTGCTGTCGGTGGTGGCTCGGAAGTCGTGGTGCCGGCCAATCTGATTCCCGAACATTGTGAATACATCACCCCTGAACTGTTGCCGCTGATCAGCCTGACTCAGGCGCAGATCGACCGCGTCGTGAAGCATGTGCCCGGCGGTGCCGCTAACGTGCAGGACATTTACCCGCTGGCACCTTTGCAGGCAGGCATTCTCTATCACCACATCAGTGCCGAGCAGGGCGACCCGTATACCCTGAAAGCGCTGTTCAGTCTGCGCGACCGCGCACGACTGGACGATTTCAGCCACGCCTTGCAAGGGGTAATCAATCGTCACGATATCCTGCGCACCGCCGTGCTGTGGGAAGGTCTCGACGAACCGCTGCAAGTGGTGCTTCGTCAGGCTGAAATGCGCGTCAGCGAGGTGTGCCTCGACCCGGCAGACGGCCCGCTGGACGAGCAGTTGCACGAGCGCTTCGATCCTCGGCATTACCGCCTCGACGTACGTCAAGCGCCCTTGATGCAGATCGCCTTGACCCATGATCCGCTTAATGATCGCTGGCTGGCGATGCTGCTGTTTCATCACCTGGTCAACGACGCCACCTCGCTGTACGTGGTGCTGCATGAAATTCAGGCACACCTGCTCGGTCAGGGTGCGGCTCTGGGTCAGAGCGTGCCGTATCGCAACTACGTGGCCCAGGCCCGCCTGGGTGTCAGCGAGGCGCAGCACGAAGCGTTTTTCCGCGAGATGCTCGGTGACATCGACGAGCCGACGCTGCCATTCGGTTTGCAGGATGTGCAGGACGGCGGTCGTGACATCGAAGAAGCCAGCGTGATCCTGCCCGCTGAACTGAACCTGCGTTTGCGGGCTCAGGCCCGACAGGCGGGCGTCAGCGCCGCGAGCCTGATGCACCTGGCGTGGGCGCGGGTGCTCGGCAGTGTCTCGGCCCGTGAACAGGTGGTGTTCGGCACGGTACTGCTGGGCCGTATGCAGGCCGGTGAGGGTGCTGACCGCTCATTGGGCATGTTTATCAACACCTTGCCGCTGCGCATCGATATCGGCGCGAGAACGGTGATCGAGGGCTTGAAAGCGACCCACGAGCAACTGACGGCTTTGCTGGGCCACGAACACGCGCCGTTGGTGCTCGCCCAGCGGTGCAGCGGCGTGGCGGCACCGACACCACTGTTCAGCGCGCTGCTGAACTACCGGCACAGCGGCGTGAACGATGTTGCGGCAGAAATCTCAAGCTCTTGGGACGGGATCGAGTCCTATGGCGCCAAGGACCGAACCAACTACCCGTTGACCTTGAATGTCGATGACTTCGGTGAAGGCTTCAACCTGAAAGTACTGGTCAGCAGCGCCGTGGGTGCCAAACGGGTCTGCGGTTACATGCAGACCGTGCTGAAGCATCTGGTGGATGCGCTTGAGCAGTCACCGGACACCGCCGTCAACAGCTTGCCGATCCTGCCGGCTACCGAGCGCGAGCAGTTGCTGGTGCAGTTCAACGACACAGCCCTGGATTACCCGCACGAACAGACCGTTCATGGCTTGTTCGAAGCACAGGTCGAGCGCACACCGGAAGCGCTGGCAGTGCTGCACGGCGAACAGCGCCTGACGTATCGCGAGCTTAACGAGCAGGCCAACCGCCTGGCACATGCTTTGCGCAAGCGGGGTGTTCACCCAGATTCTCGCGTCGGGATCTGTGTAGACCGCAGCGCGGAAATGGTCATCGGTTTACTGGCGATCCTCAAGGCGGGCGGTGGTTACGTGCCGCTCGACCCGGCGTATCCAGCGGAACGTATTGCTTATATGTTGCAGGACAGCGCTCCGGCAGCCGTGCTGGCTCAAACCGCTACTCAGGGCTTGCTGGCCGACGTTTCAGAGCCTGTGATCAATCTTGATCTGAGCGATTGGCAGGACGAATCCGTCCAGAATCCGCAGGTACCGGGGCTGACTTCCGCACATCTGGCCTACCTGATCTACACCTCGGGTTCGACCGGCTTGCCGAAAGGCGTGATGATCGAACACCGCAACACCGTGAACTTCCTGACCTGGGCGCACGCAGCCTTCGACGCTTCTGTGCTGGAAAAAACACTGTTTTCCACCTCGCTGAACTTCGACCTCGCCGTCTACGAGTGCCTTGCGCCACTCACCTCGGGCGGCAGGATCGAGGTGGTTAAAAATATTCTGGAACTGCAACACGGCGAACTTGATATCGGCCTGATCAACACCGTGCCGTCGGCGCTCAAGACCTTGCTGGATGTAGAAGGACTGCCGACGTCGGTCCACACCGTGAACGTGGCCGGGGAAGCCCTCAAGCGCAGCCTGGTGGAATCGCTGTTCGAGAAGACTGGCGTGCAGCGCCTGTGCAACCTCTACGGCCCGTCGGAAACCACCACGTACTCAAGCTGGGTAGCGATGAATCGCGAAGACGGTTTCGCTCCTCATATCGGCAAACCGGTTGGCAATACGCAGTTTTACCTGCTGGACGAACAGCAACAGCCCGTGCCACTGGGCGTTGTGGGCGAGATCTACATCGGCGGCGCCGGTGTGGCGCGGGGCTACCTGAACCGTGACGAACTGACCGCCGAACGCTTCCTCAAGGACCCGTTCAGCCAGCAGCCAGCGGCACGGATGTACCGCACCGGTGACTTGGGCCGTTATCTGCCAGACGGCAATATCGAATACCTGGGCCGTAACGATGACCAGGTGAAAATTCGTGGATTCCGTATTGAACTGAGTGAAATCGAGGCCGTTCTGGCCACGCACCCTGCGGTACACGAGGTAGCACTGCTGGTGCGACAAGACGCAGGAGAAAAACGCCTGGTGGCCTATTTCACTGTGCGCGAGGCCCAGCGAACACCGGAAATCGAGACACTGCGCAGTCATCTGCAAACTCGTCTGCCGGACTATATGGTGCCAGTGGCCTATGTGCGCCTCGATGCACTACCGCTGACAACCAACGGCAAACTTGACCGTAAAGCGCTACCCGAACCGGATGCGCAGGCATTGATCAGTCGTGGCTACGAAGCGCCGCAAGGTGAAGTGGAAAACCTCCTGGCGACCATCTGGGCCGAATTGCTCCAGGTTGAGCAAGTCGGTCGACATGATCATTTCTTTGAGCTTGGCGGGCATTCGCTGCTGGCCGTCAGCCTGATCGAGCGTATGCGCCAGGCCGGCTTGAGCGCAGACGTTCGTGTACTGTTCAGCCAGCCGACCCTCGCCGCACTGGCTGCAGCGATAGGTGGCGGAATTGAAGTAACGGTCCCCGAAAATGCTATTCCGGACGACTGCATGCGCATCACGCCGGAGATGCTGCCGCTCGCCGATCTCGGTCAGGCCGCCATTGACCTCATTGTCGCCAGCGTGCCCGGCGGTGTGGCGAATGTGCAGGATATTTACCCGCTGGCACCGCTGCAGGAAGGCATTCTCTATCACCATCTGGCCGCCGAAATCGGCGACCCTTATGTGTTACAGACGCAGTTTGCCTTTGCTGACCGCGAGCGCCTGAACGCTTTCGTTCAGGCCTTGCAGAGGGTCATCGACCATCACGACATTCTGCGCACCAGCGTGGTATGGGACGGTCTGGAGTCACCGGTGCAAGTGGTCTGGCGTCAGGCCCGGTTGCACCTTGACGCGCTTGAGCTTGATCCGGCAGACGGCGATATCGGTGCGCAACTGCACAGCCGCTTCGACCCGCGACACTACCGCCTGGACATCGGTCAGGCGCCGCTGATGCGCGTGGCTTATGCCGAAGACCCTTTCAGCCAGCGCATCTGCGCGATGCTGCTGTTCCATCACATGGCACTGGACCACGTGGCGCTGGAAGTGGTGAAGCACGAAATGCAAGCCTGGCTGGCGGGCAACGCTGACACCTTGGCGGCGGCACCCGTGCCGTATCGCAATTATGTGGCCCAGGCGCGCCTGGGCGTAAGCCGCGAGGCCCATGAGGCGTTTTTTCGCGAGCTGCTCGGCGACATTGACGAACCGACGCTGCCGTTCGGCCTGCTGGATGTGCAGGGTGATGGCCACGACATTGAAGACAGCAACCTGATTCTGGACCGTCAGTTGACTCTGCGCCTGCGCGCTCAGGCACGGCAATTGGGGGTAAGCGTCGCGAGTCTGGTGCACCTGGCGTGGGCTCAGGTACTGAGCCAGGTATCGGGCAGGCACACCGTGGTGTTCGGCACCGTACTGATGGGCCGCATGCAAGGTGGCGAAGGCGCAGATCGGGCGCTGGGCATGTTCATCAACACCTTGCCGCTGCGCGTCGATCTGGACGGGAAGGGTGCACGGGAAGGGGTACGGGCGACCCATGCCCGACTCACTGCGTTACTCGGCCACGAACACGCGCCGTTGGTGCTGGCGCAGCGTTGCAGCGGCGTGGCGGCACCGTTGCCACTGTTCAGCGCGCTGCTCAACTACCGCCACAGCAGCGTCGCCGAACCCTCCAACGAGTCGATCGAGGCCTGGCGCGGTATCGACATACTCAGCAGCGGGGAACGTACCAACTACCCGTTGACCTTGAACGTCGATGACCGTGGGGACAGTTTAAGCATGTCGGTACTGGTGACCGGCAAGGTTGGCGCCGGACGCGTCTGCGGGTATGTGCAGACCGCGCTGGAAAATCTGCTTATTGCGCTGGAACAATCACCAGACACTGCTCTCAAGAGCCTGCCGATCCTGCCCGCCGACGAGCGTGAGCGGTTGCTGCTGGGGTTCAACGACACGGCGCTGGACTATCCGCAGCAGCAGACCATCCATGGTTTGTTCGAAGCGCAGGTCGAGCGCACCCCGCAAGCGCTGGCGGTGATTCACGGCGAACAGCGTGTGACCTATCGCGAGCTTAACGAGCAGGCCAACCGCTTGGCGCATGCCTTGCGCAAGCAGGGTGTGCAGCCGGATTCGCGCGTCGGTATCTGTGTCGAACGCAGTGCCGAGATGGTCGTCGGCCTGCTGGCGATCCTCAAGGCGGGCGGCGGGTATGTGCCGCTCGATCCGGCGTATCCGGTAGAACGTATTGCTTACATGTTGCAGGACAGCGCTCCGGCGGCAGTTTTGGTTCAAACAGCTACTCAGGGCTTGCTAGCAGACGTTTCGGTGCCTGTCATCAATCTTGATCTGAGCGATTGGCAGGACGAATCCGTCCAGAATCCGCAGGTGGCGGGACTGACTTCGGCGCACCTGGCGTACCTGATCTACACATCGGGCTCCACCGGCCTGCCGAAAGGCGTGATGATCGAGCACCGCAACACGGTTAACTTCCTGACCTGGGCGCACGCGGCTTTCGATGCTGGCACAAACAACTCGGCACTGGAAAAAACGCTGTTCTCCACCTCGCTGAACTTCGACCTGGCCGTCTACGAGTGCTTTGCGCCGCTGACATCGGGCGGCAGCATCGAAGTGGTCAAGAACGTGCTGGAACTGCAACACGGCGAACACGATATCGGCCTGATCAATACCGTACCGTCGGCGCTTAAAGCGCTGCTGGATGTTAACGGCTTACCAGAATCGGTTCACACGGTGAACGTAGCCGGTGAAGCGCTCAAGCGCAGCCTGGTTGAATCGCTGTTCGAGAAGACTGGTGTTCAGCGTCTGTGCAATCTCTACGGCCCTTCGGAAACAACTACCTACTCAAGCTGGGTAGCGATGGATCGCGAACACGGTTTCGCTGCGCACATTGGTAAACCGGTCGGTAATACGCAGTTTTACCTGCTGGATGAGCAACGACAGCCCGTGCCAATGGGTATTTCGGGTGAAATCTACATCGGTGGCGCGGGCGTGGCACGAGGCTATCTGAACCGCGACGACCTCACGGCCGAGCGCTTCCTGAACGACCCGTTCAGCCAAAACCCGGCGGCACGCATGTACCGTACTGGCGACCTTGGCCGCTACCTGCAAGACGGCAATATCGAATACCTGGGCCGTAACGACGATCAGGTGAAAATTCGCGGTTTCCGTATCGAACTGGGCGAGATCGATGCGCGCCTGGCCAAACACCCGGCCGTCCACGAAGCGGTGGTCACCGCTCGCGAAGACATTCCCGGTGACAAACGCCTGGTGGCGTATTACACCCTGGCAGCCGGGCACGACCTGGTGGACATCGAAAGCCTGCGCAGCCATTTGCAGGAAAAGCTGCCTGAGTACATGGTTCCCGTGGCTTACGTGGCATTGGCCGAACTGCCGCTGACGCCCAACGGCAAGCTGGACCGCAAAGCGCTGCCAGCCCCGGAAAGTGGCTCGCTGATCAGCCGGGGCTACGAAGCCCCACAAGGCGAAATCGAAACGCAGATCGCGGCTATCTGGCAAGAGTTGCTGGGCGTCGAGCAGGTCGGTCGTCACGATAACTTCTTCGAACTGGGCGGTCATTCGCTGCTGGCCGTCAGTCTGATCGGACACATGCGTCAGTTGGGCCTGAGCGCCGACGTGCGAGTGCTGTTCGGCCAGCCGACGCTGGCTGCACTGGCAGCAGCAATCGGTGGTAGCACGGGCATCGTGGTGCCAGCCAATCTGATCACCGAGGATTGCCACCGCATCACGCCCGAGCTTCTTCCTCTGGCCAACCTGACTCAGTTGCAGATCGATCAGGTAGTTGCCACCGTGCCAGGCGGCGTTGCGAATGTGCAGGACATCTACCCGCTGGCACCGTTGCAGGAAGGCATTCTGTATCACCACATGGCAGCCGAAATCGGCGACCCCTATGTGTTGCAGGCTCATTTCGCCTTCGATGACCGGGAGCGCATGGACGCTTTCGTTCGAGCGCTGCAGATAGTCATTGATCGTCACGACATTCTGCGCACCAGCGTGGTGTGGCAAGGTCTTGACTCCCCGTTACAGGTGGTCTGGCGTAAAGCCCGGTTGCCCCTTGAAGCGCTTGAACTGGATCCGGCAAACGGTGATATCGCAGAGCAACTGCATAGCCGTTTCGACCCGCGTCACTACCGCCTGGACATCGGTCAGGCACCCTTGATGCGCGTGGCCTATGCCGAAGATCCGCTCAACCAGCGGATTTGCGCGATGTTGCTGTTTCATCACATGGCCCTGGACCACGCCGCGCTGGAGGTGGTGAAGCACGAAATACAGAGCTGTCTGCTCGGCGAGGCCGAAGCCTTGGCAGCGTCGGTGCCTGTGCCATACCGCAACTATGTGGCCCAGGCACGCCTGGGTGTCAGCCAGGCCGATCACGAAACGTTCTTCCGCGACATGCTGGGCGATATCGACCAGCCGACCCTGCCGTTCGGCCTGCAGGATGTGCAGGGCGATGGGCGCCACATCAAGGAAGCCAGTTTGGCGCTGGCCCCTCAACTGAATCTGCGTCTGCGGACTCATGCCCGGCAACGAGGGGTGAGCGCAGCCAGCCTGGTACATCTGGCCTGGGGCCAGGTGCTTGGCACGGTGTCGAGCAAGCGTGACGTAGTGTTCGGTACGGTGTTGATGGGCCGAATGCAAGCCGGCGAGGGCGCCGATCGCGCCTTGGGCATGTTCATCAATACGTTGCCGCTGCGCGTGGATGTCGGCGCGATAACGGTAGTCCAGGGTTTAAAAGCGACTCACGAGCGACTCACGGCTTTGCTCGGTCACGAGCATGCACCGCTGGTGTTGGCCCAGCGGTGCAGCGGTGTTTGCGCACCAATGCCGCTTTTCAGCGCCTTGCTCAACTACCGCCACAGTGCGGTTGGCAGCGTGTCCGAGCAGGCGGTCCAAGCCTGGACCGGTATTCATACTCTGAGCAGTGAAGAGCGCACCAACTATCCGTTAATTCTGAACGTAGATGACCTGGGTACGGGTTTCAGCCTGAATGTGCAAGCTGTGGCCGGTGTCGATGCCCGGCGCATCTGCGTTTATATGCAGACCGCCTTGAGCCGTCTGGTCGAGGCCCTTGAATCCGCGCCGAATTCAGCCGTTTGCGACTTATCGGTAGTGCCGGAAGCCGAACGGCAGCAACTGCTGGTGGCGTTCAACGACACCGCGCGGGACTACCCACAGCAGCAGACCGTGCACGGCCTGTTCGAAGCCCAGGTGCGTGCGTGCCCTGAAGCTTGCGCGGCGATCCACGATGGCGTGGCCATGAGCTACGCCGAACTCAACACCCGGGCCAATCGCCTGGCGCGGCATCTGCTGGGGCTCGGTGTGCAGCCGGGTGACAGCGTGGCGATCCTGCTGGAACGCGGCCTCGACCTGCTAGCCAGCCAGCTGGCGGTGCTCAAGTGCGCGGCGGTGTACATACCGCTGGACATCAATGCACCGGTCGAACGTCAGACGTTCATGATCGAAGACAGTCAGGCGCGTATTCTGCTGACCCACAGCCAAGTGTTGCTGACAACCGCTGCGCAGCGTGTTGACCTCGACAACCTGAAGCTGGACGGCCGGAAAGACACTGATCTGGCATTGCCGCAGTCCAGCGAAAGCGTCGCTTATATCATGTACACCTCCGGCTCCACCGGCACGCCGAAAGGTGTGCTGGTGCCGCATCGGGCCATCAGCCGGCTGGTGATCAACAACGGTTACGCCGATTTCAATGCACAGGATCGCGTAGCGTTTGCCTCCAACCCTGCGTTTGATGCCAGTACGCTGGATGTCTGGGCGCCGCTGCTCAATGGCGGCTGCGTGGTGGTGATCGGGCAGAGCGACTTGCTGTCCCCGCGCGATTTCCAGCGCCTGTTGCTGGAGCAATCGGTAACCGTGCTGTGGATGACCGCCGGGCTGTTCCATCAATACGCTTCGGGGCTGGGCGAGGCCTTTTCGCGCCTGCGCTACCTGATTGTCGGCGGCGATGTGCTGGACCCTGCCGTTATTGGCCGGGTGCTGGCCAACAGTCCTCCACAGCATCTGCTCAACGGCTATGGCCCGACTGAAGCCACGACCTTCTCTGCGACCTACGAGATTACGTCGGTCGGCAATGGCTCGATTCCTATTGGCAAGCCCGTGGGCAACAGCCGCCTGTATGTGCTCGATGGCCAAGGCCAACCGGTGCCGTTGGGCGTGCCCGGCGAGCTGTACATCGGTGGGCAGGGTGTCGCCAAGGGTTATCTGAATCGGGATGAACTGACCGTTGAGACATTCGTCGCCGACCCGTTCGACAGCGACCCGCAGGCGCGCTTGTACCGAACTGGCGACCTGGTTCGCTGGCGTGCTGACGGGAATCTGGAATACCTGGGTCGCAATGACGATCAAGTGAAAATCCGTGGTTTCCGTGTTGAATTGGGTGAAATCGAAGTACGCCTGGCCGAACACGCCGATGTACGCGAAGCCGTGGTGCTGTGCCGTCAGGATGTGCCTGGTGACAAGCGTCTGGTGGCCTATGTCACGGCGCGACAGCCTGAAACCGTGCTCGACATTGAGTCTCTGCGCAGCCACCTGCAAGGCACATTGCCGGAGTACATGGTGCCCGCGGCCTACGTGCAGCTCGATGCGCTGCCGCTGACCGCCAATGGCAAGCTCGACCGCAAGGCCCTGCCAGTGCCGGATGCGCAATCGCTGATCAGTCGTGGTTACGAAGCACCGCAAGGCGAAGTCGAAGTGGCGCTGGCCGAGATCTGGGCCGAGGTGCTGCAGGTCGAGCGGATTGGCCGTAACGACAACTTCTTTGATCTGGGCGGGCACTCCCTGCTGGCCATGCGCATGGTGTCTCAAGTGCGCCTGCAACTGGGCGTGGAATTGCCGCTGGGCGAGCTGTTCGCCCGCGGTGAACTGGCAGCGGTGGCCGCAGCGCTGGGTGGCGTGGCGCGCAGTGAGCTGACAGCAATCCTGCCGGTGAAGCGTGATCAGCCAATGCCATTGTCCTTCGCCCAGCAACGGTTGTGGTTCCTGGCACAGATGGACGGCGGTAACCAAGCCTATAACATCCCGATGGCACTGAGCCTTGAGGGGACGCTCGACGTCACTGCCCTGACGCGAGCCTTGGCACGCATCGTCGAACGCCATGAAACCTTGCGTAGCCGATTCGTGAGCCGCGAAGGCGCTGCGCAGGTGCTGTTCGCGCCTACCTGCGCAGACGCCACACTGTCTGTCGAAGACATTCGCCATGTGCCCCATCGCCTGCAAGAGGCCATTCGGGTCGAGGCTGTCGCACCGTTCAATCTGGCTGACGGCCCACTGATTCGCGCTCATCTGCTGCATGTGGCCGACGACCGTCATGTGCTGCTGCTGACTGTGCACCATATCGTCGCCGATGGCTGGTCGATGGGTGTGCTGAGCCAGGAGCTGCTGGTGCTGTACCCGGCGTTCTGTCAGGGACAGCCCGACCCACTGCCGCCGCTGGCGATCCAGTACACCGATTACGCAGTATGGCAACGTCGCTGGCTATCGGGCGAGCGTCTGCAGCACCAGGCGGCCTACTGGCGTCAGGCACTGGAGGGCGCGCCGACGCTGCTCACGTTGCCAACTGACCGGCCGCGTCCGGCGCAGCAGGACTTCGCCGGAGCCAGCCTTGCGATGCAACTGAACGCACGTCTGACGGCAGATCTGCGTCAACTGGCGCAACGTCAGGGCATTACGTTGTACATGGCGCTGATGACCGCCTGGGCGACGACACTTACACGTCTTTCCGGTCAGGGCGAAGTGGTGATTGGCAGCCCGGTGGCAGGGCGAGGCCGTAGCGAACTGGAAGACCTGGTTGGCCTGTTCGTCAACACTCTGGCGGTACGCATCGACACATCGGGCAATCCGAGCGGCGAAGCTCTGCTGGCCCAGGTCAAGACGCGCGTACTGGAAGCACAGGAACATCAGGACCTGCCGTTCGAGCAGGTCGTTGAAGTGGTTCGTCCGACGCGCAGCCTGGCTCATCCCCCTTTGTTCCAGAACACGCTGAACTGGATGCCCGGCAAACACGCCGCCGCGTCGCTGGGCGACCTGCGAGTGGTGCCGATCGAGCAGGTCAGTCAGGTGTCCAAATTCGACCTTTCGCTGAACCTGAGCGAGCAGGGCGAGACGCTGGTCGGTACGCTGGACTACGCCACGGCGCTGTTCGACGAAGCGACCGCGCAACGGTATCTCGGCTATTTCGTGCAAGTCCTCGAAACCCTGGCGAATGATGAGCAGACGCACCTTGATCGCATCACGCTGGTCGGCAAAGAGGAACGCCGTTACCTGCTGGAAACGCTCAACACGACGGCGCTGGCGCAGGTTAATGATGAGCAGACCGTGCACGCCATGATCGAAGCCCGGGCGGCCAGCGCGCCCGAAAGTGTGGCGGCTCAGGTGGGCGAACAGTGCCTGCACTACGGCGAGTTGAACCATCGCGCCAACGCACTGGCCCATCAC
>Ga0308164_10000288_pt1 | contig 105648 bp, 88 predicted proteins | sample PhyTR2_FD_201031 | JGI IMG/M metagenome (GOLD analysis project Ga0308164, IMG submission 201031) | Phyllosphere microbial communities from UC Gill Tract Community Farm, Albany, California, United States - DLSLT.R2 | ecosystem: Host-associated > Plants > Phyllosphere > Unclassified | place... | reverse complement strand
GCCGTGTTTGTTTCTTCTCTTTCTTTGCGAAGGTTGGAATGTTCTTTTCATAACTGTATGATATCTTAACTATTATTATTTTTTTAAATAAGAGGTGCAAATATAGCGCGATTTTTTCTCAATTGCAAATAGATTCAATATCTGATTGCAAATTATATCAGATCGCTTATAAACCTAAGGCTGCTTTGAGCTTGATATACCCTGTTTTGCTTACCGGAAGCCAAATATCGGATTTTAAAAGGACAATATAGCTGTCTTTTTCTTTCAGTTCTATCTTGCTTACCTGTGCCAGGTTAATCAGATAAGAACGGTGTATCCGGATGAATTGTGCCGCATCGAGCGTATGCTCAAAATAACTCATTGTTTTGTTTTTGTGAAAGAAGCCCTCGGTAGTGCTCAGCCTCACCTGGTCGTCATCGGCCTCAAAATAATGTATATCTGCTATAGGGATAATCTTGATTACCCCATTTGTCTTTACCACTACCCTATTATGCTGAGCGGGACTCATACCGGCAGTTTCCAATAGTTCTTCTGGTAAGGCAGGCTGCTGAAGTTTAGCTGGCAGCTTTTTTAAAGCCTGGTTAAAACGGTCCTGCTCTATGGGTTTCAACAGATAATCTACTGCATTAACCTCAAAGGCTTTAATGGCAAACTCGTCGAAGGCGGTAGTAAATATAACCACAGGGGGCTGATCTACCAGTTCGAGCATTTCGAAACCATTGATCTTGGGCATCTGTATATCCAGAAAAATGAAATCAGGGCGCAGCTGCTGGATAGCCTTCAGGCCTTCAAACCCATCACTGCATTCTGCAACAATCTCTATATCAGGAAAACTCTGTAAATAATATTTTACAATATCTCTTGCCAGAGGCTCGTCATCAATGAGTATGGTTCTGATCATTTCTGTGGTATTTTAAGCGTCGTCATATATATATTGTCCTCAGTTGCTGTAGTTTCTAAAAGACTGCTGTCAGCGAACAACAAATATAATCTTCTTCTGATAGCAGTCAAGCCAAAACCTGTTCCACCTGTTGCACGCATCTCCGGATCAAAAGGATTTTTTACAATAATCTTCAGCTGATTATTTTCAATCATCACATGTATAGCAATTAAGATAGAAGCAGACGTATTGTATAAGCCGAACTTAATGGCATTCTCTACGATAGGCTGCAGCAAGGTTCCAGGCAAACAGAGTGGAAGGGTATCCTCGTCAATCTGCACATCGAGGTTTAAACGATGGCTAAACCTTACCTTTTCAATATCAAGATAGAGCTGGATGTATTCCATTTCTTCTTCCACGCTTACCCATACCTCATCATCTCTTTTGAGTGTTCCCCGCAGAAATGATGCAAGTTTGGTTATCATGGTTCCCGCTTCTTTGGGATTTACCAGCGTAAGGGCAAAGACGGAGTTTAAGCTGTTGAACAGAAAATGGGGCTGGAGCTGGTGCCTCAGCTTGTTCAACTCTGCTTCTTTGGCAAGATTTTGTGCCATATGCAGTCTGTTCTGCATTTCATTCTGTTCATCAAGCTGATACCATAATACATTGGCAAAGGCACACCAGGCCAGGAACACAAACAAAACAATGATTCTGAAAGTCAGTGAAATGCCTAAAAATTCCAGGTAGGTATGGTAACTTACAAATATGCTGCTGAGGATAAACTGGCTGGCAAATGCAATAGCAGCTGACAGGGCCACGGCCAGGATGAGTATAAACAAGACAATTTCCTGTTTAGGTTGATAGAACCGCAAAATGGTGCTGACCAGAAGGCAGGAAAGGATGAGCAGCGTATTTGTGACCACACTATCAGCGATGGAAGCAAACCAGTTGAAGTTTAAGGTATAATAAAATAGTAATACGAATGCGGCCATCCAGGCCAGGAAGAGCATTGCCGCATTCTTTTGTACTTTTCTGCTTAAGAGAGGGTTATTTGCCACGGTTTCCTGATTTAAAAATTCCTGATATCTACACCGCCAAACAAGGCAACACCTTTAATTATTATCATTTTAGAAGATGCGCTATCAGACAGCACACTGCGCTTATCATCCAGACCTCCAAATACCGCAGTTACTTCAGATTTAACAATCCATGTAGGTGGTACAATAATTTTAATCCCGCCGAAGATGGCTACAACATCTAAGATTACGGTATCCTGAAGATCAGCCTGGGTCAGGTTAAGATCGCATCCTCCAAATATGGTAACCACATCACCCCCTATGAAATTCTTGGAATATACCTGATGCTTGCTATGTGAGAACAAATTGATTGAATCTACATGGTCATTTTCACCAGGTATATAGGTCCGGTCTTTTTCCGCATCATTCAGCGGGGTGTCTGTCAAATTGAAATCGGGCTTTTTTTTTTCCCATTTATCTTTATTCCAGCGGGAAGGTTTTAATATCATGTATGCTCCTACAGCTACCAGAAGCAGGGCAAAGCTGTAACGGGATAAATCCAGATCTGCCATATCCTGCAGAGTAAAATACCCGCCCAGTAAAACCATAGCTAACCAGCCTCCACCTTTGAAATCTCTTTTGGCACCAACGGCCAGACCGATTACCAGAAGGATAGTATGCCAGCTGAAAACCCAGTGTGGCAAGGCTACACCAAAATTTCTTAAGAAGAATGCCACACCAATGATCAGTAAGATTAAACCACTCCACATCCTGTTAGAGTTGTTCATATTGTAATTAGAATTTTTCATGACCTTTATTTTAATCAAAACTATCATTATAAGTAATGCAGCACTACAGGCTGGCGCTGTACCACCCTAAAAAGGCGGTGAACATCCGGTTTCTGCCGGTAAAATATTTTACGTTAATTTGGGCTATGAAATATATCCTTGTTTTACTATCTGTCCTTTCTTTGAGTTCCCTTTCATTTGCTCAGCAAAATGCTTCCGGATATAAAATTTATGATGTTAAAAACAAGAAGCTGAATGATCTGGACCAGCTGGTTAAGGCTGTTAAAGGTATTGATGTAGTGGTTTTTGGGGAGGAACACAATGATTCTGTAGGCCACCTGCTGGAAGCTGAAATTTTAAAAAAAATGATACTTGCCTATCCTGGAACTGCTCTGTCAATGGAAATGTTCAGTACGGATGTGCAGCCGGTAATTAATGAATACCTATCAGGGATGATATCAGAAAAGAATTTTATTAAAGAAGCGCGTGCCTGGAACAACTATAATGATTATAAACCGCTTATAGAATCTGCAAAAACTAATAAGGTCGCGGTAATAGCTGCCAATGTTGCTACCCGCTACAGTAATGCAGTAACCTTTGGCGGTCTGCAGACGCTTAGCGAATTTCCTTCAGCTTCAAAAGCCTACCTGCCGCCTTTACCTGTTGACACCGCAACAGGCAGGTACCATGCTAAATTCCTGGAAACGCTGGGTGGGCATGATATGGGAAATATGAAGATTTATCAGACCCAGAATTTATGGGACGCATCTATGGCCTGGTCAATTGCAACGTATACAAAAGCAAATCCGGGTAAAAAAGTTCTGCAGCTGAACGGAAGGTTTCACAGTGATGAAAAACTGGGAACCGTAGCCCAATTAAAAAAATATGCTCCTAAACTGAAAGTTGTTAATATATCCTGCTTTGCCGCGGCTGATTTTGATCAGCCTGACTGGGACAAATATCAGTTATTGGGCGATTATATTATCCTTACTGCAGCTACGGCCTCAAAATAAAAGAACAGTTATAGCTGTTCTTTTATCATATGATATCTGTTCTTCTATAATAAGTTATCCTAAATGACCAGAGGTAATTTAAACAGATTTTGCTTTCAGTAAATCTCTGATCTCGGCCAGTAATACCTCTTCAGTAGAATGGGCAGGTGCAGCTTTTGGTGCTTCCTCTTGTTTGCGCTTCATTGAATTTATAGCTTTTACCATTAAAAAGATAATAAAAGCCAAAATTAAAAAATTGATAACTTCGGTAGCAAAATTACCCCAGGCAAATACAGGGCCGGCCTTTTTGGCATCTTCTAATGAAGCTGTAGGATTTGCTGCTACAAAATCGCTCACCTTGTCATTTAAGGGGATATAAAGATTTGTAAAGCCCTTATCACCAATCAGTAAGCTTATGGGCGGCATAATCAGGTCGTTAACCATAGAGGTTACAATCTTTCCAAATGCACCGCCGATGATCACACCGACAGCAAGGTCTACCACATTACCTTTAACTGCAAACTCCTTAAATTCTTTTATAAAACTCATAATCTTAAAACCTTAATTATAATAACTGATCACTTAAAAGTATAAAATTCCCCATATAACCCCATATATATGTGAAAAAAAATGATTCAATTATAATATTAGCGCCTGTCTATACTTTATATCTAAACCAAATGCTTATTTTTGAAACGGGTCAAAATACCTTCTCTACAAAACATGCTTAAACAACATTTACAACAAAAGTTACTTCAAAAATTATCGCCTCAGCAGATTCAATTTATAAAATTGCTGCAGGTTCCTACTGTTTCCCTGGATACGCGTATCAAAGAGGAGCTGGAGGAAAACCCGGCACTTGAAGATCCAAGTTTGATGATTGCGGAAGAACCCAAGGGCGAATACGATGATCTGAATGATACACCGGAAGACTTTGATGGCGGATCTAAAGAAGAAAGTACCGATGAATTTAATGTAGATGATTATTTGCAGGACGATAGTGGGAATGACTACAGCACCTCTTATAACAATAGTGACGACGATGAGGAAAAGAAAGAAACGCCGATAGCCATTGAGAGCACTTTCTTTGAAAGCCTGCAGGAACAGCTTGACCTTGTTCCACTTTCTGACCAGGACTTTATTATTGGAAAACAGATTATAGGCAGTCTGGACGATGATGGTTACCTGCGCCGCCCAATTACTTCCATGATCGATGATCTGGCCTTCTCTCAAAACGCAATGGTTGAAGAGGAAGATGTGCTGGAAATGCTAAAGGTGATCCAAAGTTTTGATCCTCCGGGAATAGCGGCAAGAGATTTACAGGAATGTTTAACCCTGCAGCTGCGCAGAAAAGATCCGCTTAACCCGATTATACAGAAAGCTATTCTTATTGTAGAGAATTACCTGGATGAATTTACGCGCAAGCATTATGATAAGCTGGAAAAATCGCTTGGCCTGAGCAGTGAAGACCTGAAGGAGATTATTGCGGAGATTCTTCGCTTAAACCCTAAACCTGGGGATTCTAATCAGGTGACTACCAAACAACTGCAGGTAATACCCGATTTTCATATTTCTAATAATGATTCAGTACTGATCCTTACGCTGAATTCTAAGAATGCACCAGAATTGAGGGTGAGCCGTTCTTACATCGATATGTTTGAGCACTATGATAAAGCCGCGCAAAAAGATAAAAAACTTAAAGAAGCTGTTCAGTTTGTAAAGCAAAAGCTGGATTCGGCAAAATGGTTTATTGATGCGATTAAACAGCGTCAGCAGACCCTGCTGAAAACCATGAATGCTATTATGCAGTATCAATATGAATACCTGCTTACGGGTGACGAACGCAAAATGCGTCCTATGATCCTGAAAGATATTGCCGATAAGATTGATATGGATATCTCTACCGTATCAAGGGTAGCCAATTCAAAATACGTTCAGACTGAATTCGGAACATTTTTATTAAAATCATTCTTTTCTGAAGCTATCCAGACAGAAAGCGGAGAAGAGGTGTCTAATAAAGAGGTGAAGAAAATCCTGGAAGACTGCATTGGTAACGAAGATAAACGTAAACCGCTTGCAGATGAAAAACTTACAGAGATACTGAAAGACCAGGGCTATAATATTGCAAGGCGGACCGTTGCAAAATACAGGGAACAGATGAACATACCTGTAGCCAGACTCAGAAAAGAATTATAATTTAAGGTTAGCCTGTAAACAACAATAAGCGTTATTTACAGGCTGATTATATCTAAGACAGCAGGTTCTGCCTCAACAGGAACTCCAGCTGTTTATTTACAACAATCAAAGCTTCTGTTAACTCTTTGTTTTCTTTACGCAGAGAGTAAATTTCAAATGCCTTCTCGATATTGATACGCAGGTCTTCATCTAACCACGGCTTTTGAATATATTTATATACCTGGCCTTTGTTAATCGCATCAATTACAGCATTGATATCTGCATATCCTGTTAATAATATTCTGATAGGATCCGGGAAATCTGGAATGATTGATTCTAAAAATTCAATACCCGTAGTTACCGGCATCCGCTGATCAGTGATGATAACATGGATCAGTTCTGTTTCTAATACTTTCCTACCTTCCAGGGCAGATTCTGCCGTAAAAACATTGAATTTTCTTCTAAATCCTGCTTTAAAAGAGTTTAGATTATGAACTTCATCATCTACGTAGAGCACATTTATTAAGGTGTCGGAATTCATTCGTGTTTGTGAGATTTTTTTGTTAAATATATTGCTTTTATAAATTCTAAAAAACTAATTTCGGATAAAAATTATTTCGCAATAATAATCGGTCAATTTTACGCAAAAGCGCACATAAAACAGCAAAATGAATAAGATTAGTTCTATCAGTAACGCTCCGGTCCTTTCCAATATTTATCGTCCCCAATACTTCAGAACAATTAATCACAATGAGCGGGAAAAGCTAAATGCTTTAATCAGCAGCAACCCCGGAATTACTATTTTCGACACCATTGAGGGGCAGCTTGCCGAACTGATCAGGCTGAACCATCCGCAGCAGCGGCTTACCAAAGAAGAATCTGCCGCATTGGTTACTGCTCATGTGAATGGAAATACTGATGAATATGGGGTCTGGGTTTATTTCCAATGGTCTGATAAACTGGTACATACACTTGATGAAGAGGAATTTGCACAGGTTCGGACAAGCCGTAACATCTATAAGATCACACCGGAAGAAATTGCGGTTTTAAGAAGTAAAAAAATCGGTATCATCGGTTTATCTGTTGGACAGAGTATAGCACTGACACTGGCTATGGAACGTACCTGCGGAGAGCTCAGACTGGCAGATTTTGATGAGATAGAACTCAGCAATATGAACCGCATTAAAGTAAATATTCAGGACCTTGGTCTTAATAAAGCTATCGTGGCAGCCAGACAAATCGCTGAATTAGATCCTTTTATCAACGTGATCTGCTATGAAAAAGGTATTACTCTAGACACGATAGATGACTTTTTTACTGCCGGCGGCAAACTCGATGTACTGGTTGAAGAATGTGATGGCATAGATATCAAAATTCTGGCAAGGATAAAAGCTAAAGCTTTGCAGATACCTGTAGTGATGGATACCAATGATAAGGGAATGCTTGATGTTGAACGCTTTGACCTGGAACCCGGCCGGCCAATATTCCATGGTAAAGTTGCAGAGCTGGAAGCTTTGAACGAAACAGAACTGACGGAGAAACTAAATAACCTTACTATACCTGAGAAAATTGGCTATCTGGGTAAAATCATCGGTTTCGAGAACCTTTCTGCAGCCATGCAGAAATCTGTGGGCGAAATGAATAAAACGATTGTCGGCTGGCCTCAGCTTGCATCTGCCGTAACCCTCGGCGGAGCCATGATTACTGATATCAGCAGAAAAATTTTGCTCGATCAATTCACTCAGTCTGGAAGATATTTTGTAGATTTTGACGAATTATTTAATGATGATCTTAATACCATTAAAATATAAAAGGAGAAATGATACATATTAGAACATTCATGGCTCCAGACGAACCGGAATCATGTGCAAAATTCATTGTAGGGCACAAAAGATTGCTGGAACTATACGGAATTACACAAATTACATCGAACAGGCAAGACTGGGTTGATGATCCTAAAACGGTAGTGATCCTTGTAGAAGATCAGGAAACAAAATTTGTTTATGGCGGAGCCCGCATCCAGATTAAATCTGACCAGTTTGAATTGCCTATCTCCACTGCCATCGGCAAGTATGACCCGAAGGTTTATGAAATGATTGATGTTGACCAGGAACGTGGCGGCACCTGTGAGCTCTGCGGATTGTGGAACTCAAGGGAGGTTGCAGGTATGGGTATCGGAAGTCATGTTTTAGCGAGGGTAGGCTCTGTGCTAGCTGCAAAACTTCCCATAGTAAGCCTCTTTGTATTGTGTGCCCCCGTTACTGTAAGAATGGGAAAACGGGTAGGCTGCCAGATAGAAACTACTTTAGGAAACAATGGTCTATTTTACTATCCTAAGGATGACCTTGTTGCTACAGCCATGAGGCTGCGTAACCCGGAAGACCTGAGCCATGCTGATGAAAATGAACGTGTGAAGATCTTGTCTCTCAGGGACAATCCTTATCAGATTATTGAAGAAAGAGGACCCAAAGGGGTTTATCAATTAGAATACAATTTAAATATGCCAAGTCTTTAAAATGCAGGTTAGAAAAATATTCATTTTAATTCTTGTATTCGTACTTACGGGTTTTACCTCCTTTTCTGCTGTTACCGACAGCTCCCTGATCATTAAAAAAGGCACAGAAATACTAAGGATTGACCAGGGGATATTTATTTATAAAGACCCAGCCAAAACCTTAACTGTAAATGAAGTTATCAATAAAAAGTTCCAGTACCTGAATCAGCGGGTACCCAATCTGGGAATAACTTCAGACCGCATATGGGTTAAGTTTACGATAGAAAACAAGAGTCAGAACGAAGACCTGCTCCTGGTTATAGATCAGCCGGCCCTGGAAAGTATCACTCTTTACAGCCAGCGTAACCAAAAGATTTTCGAATCGCTGCACCTGGGTAAATTCAAGCCCTTTAAAGAGAGGCTGGTAAATAATCCTAATTACATTTTTCCGATCCATATTGCTGAAAATGAAAAAGAAGATTTTTATCTCAGCATTACTTCCACTGATCAGATTCAGCTGCCAATTTCCATAGGTACTGCAAAGGCTGTTTTTAACAATGACAGCAACAAGAACATTCTTTTTGGTATATACGCCGGGATCATAGCGATTATGATCTTATATAACCTCTTTATCTCTTTTACGGTTAAGGATTCGAGTTATATCTATTATATCATTTATATTTTCTTTGTTGGCTTAACACAGGCTACTTTTCAGGGGTATGCATTTAAATTTATATGGCCGCAAAGCCCCTGGCTGGCAATAAACAGTTCCTTACTTGTCCCCTTCTTTTCGGGTATAACCACGGCATTCTTTCTAAAGAGGTTCCTGCAGACAAAAAAGAATACACCAAAACTAAGTAAGGGTATCGATATTTTTGTGGGCGCTTATTTTCTAACGCTCATCCTCTGGATAGCCGATTACCATGTTGCAAGTATCCAGTGCCTGCAAAGCCTGGCATTGCTGGGTTCATTATATTTCCTTTATGTGGCTAATGTTATCCGCAGACAAGGTTCACGGCCGGCATTGTTCTTTCTGATAGCCTACACTATATTTCTGCTATGTGTGGTTATTTTTGTACTCAGGAACTTCAACATTATACAGTACAATCTGCTCACCTCTTATATTTTGGAAATCGGGTCGGTTATACAGATTACACTCCTGTCTTTTGCCCTGGCAGACAAGATTAATATTTACCGCAGGGATAAGGATCAGTCGCAGGAAATGGCCCTCAAAATTTCTAAAGAGAATGAAAGACTGATCAGGGAACAAAATGTTGAACTCGAAATCCAGGTAGATAAGCGCACTATGGAATTGCAGAACACCAATAATACCCTGAGCGTTACACTGAAAGAGCTTAAAGAAGCTCAGTCCCAACTGGTAGATGCCGAGAAAATGGCCGGGCTGGGTCAGCTTACCGCAGGTATTGCCCACGAAATCAATAATCCTATCAACTTTGTAACTTCCAATATCAAACCATTACAGCTTGATATCAATGATCTCTATGATGTTATACAGATGTACGAAGATTTAGATCCTGCGCAGGATATGCAGCAGCAGCTGGCAGCGGTTAATTCGTTTAAAAAACAGATAGACCTGGACTTTATCAAGACGGAAATCAATTCCCTGTTATCTGGTATTGGAGAAGGTGCCAAAAGAACGGCAGAAATCATACGCAGTTTAAAGAACTTCAGCCGCCTTGATGAGAACGATACCAAGCCTGTTGATTTGAACGAAGGACTTGAATCAACGCTTGTATTGCTGAGAAGTACGGTTCCGGATTTTGTCAAGATCATTAAAGATCTGCCTCAAATACCCCTGGTAGAGTGTTTACCAGGTAAAATAAACCAGGTTTTTATGAACCTGATCACAAATGCCATTCAGGCTATTAAGATTAAGGAAGACAAAAATCAGGAAGAGTTTCTATACATCCGCACCTGGGCAGAAGACAATACGGTGAAAATCAGTATCAGGGATACCGGACCGGGCATGACTGATGAAATTAAACAAAAGATATTTGAACCCTTTTTTACCACCAAAGAAGTTGGCGAAGGCACAGGATTAGGCTTATCAATTGTATTTAGTATTATTGAAAAACATAAAGGACATATCGATGTTCTGACAAAAGTAAATCACGGTACAGAATTTATTATTACCTTGCCTGTATAACATTTTAGAAGTATGACTCGCTCGCCAGTTAAAGTTTTATATATTGATGATGAAGAGAACAATCTTCTGGCATTCAAAGCAAGTTTCAGGCGGCAGTATGAAATTTATACAGCCAATTCAGCAGCAGAAGGATTAAAGATATTGCAGAACCTGTCGGTGGAAGTAATTATTGCCGACCAGAAAATGCCGGAAACCACCGGTGTGGAATTTTTTAAGAGCATAAGCGATTCTTACCCTGATCCTATCCGCATTCTTTTAACCGGATATACTGATATTGCAGCCCTTGCGGATGCAATTAACCATGGTGATATCTACAGGTACATCACCAAACCATGGAACGACCTTGAGCTGCACAACTCTATCAAAAATGCCCATGATGCTTACAGGTCTAAAATAGACCTAAGAAACAAGGTACAGGAGCTTGAGAAAACCAATGACGAACTAAACCGTTTCATTTACAGTATTTCGCATGAGTTACGTGCCCCACTGGTATCAGTGATCGGTATTGTGAACCTTGTAAAAATGGAAGGCTTATACAACTCCAGCGGTGAATACTGGGAACTGATAGAATCCTGTTCCAATAAGCTGGATTATTATATTCAGAAAACTCTTCAATACTATAAAAACAATAAGAACCAGAGTGAACATTCTCAGATAGATTTTCAGAAACTTGTAGATGAAATTATAGAATTAAACTCTTACAGTGACCGGGATACAAAATTCAATGTGTCGATTACACAAAGTCAGAAATTTATGGGTGATGCCTTCAGGATCGAAGTGATCCTCGGTAACCTGATTTCGAACGCAATAAAGTACCAGAAAGACTCAGAGAAAAATAAAGTTGTTGATATAGATATACAAGTTAGTTCATTTTGTGCCGATATTAGCATTACCGATAACGGGCTGGGCATATTAAACGAACATCTGGAGAAAATATTCACCCAGTTTTTCAAAACAAAAAATAACAAAGGAAGTGGCCTAGGGCTGTTTATTGTTAAAGAGGCCCTGAATAAAATCAATGGGAAGATCAATGTAAGCTCTTCTTTAGATCAGGGGACAACTTTTAAAATAACTATTCCAAATGCCGGATAATAATGAAACACCCTTGAGGGTAATGCTGATTGATGATAATTTTATAGATTTAAAGATCAATTCCAAGATCATAAATATCTCTAATGTATTCCATGATGTCATCCAGTTTGACTCGGCCGAAGAAGCACTGGCCTACCTCAACCAACATATTAATGAGCCTGATCGGCTCCCTCATCTGATACTTTTAGATATACAAATGCCAGAAATGGATGGATTTGAATTTCTGGATAGCTACAAGGCCTTTCCTCCAATTGTCAAAGATCATTGTCTGATCGCAATGCTGTCATCCACACTCGATTTCGGAGACATCAAAAAAGCTGAGGCTAATCCTCATGTGATAAAATTGTTAAAAAAGCCCCTCTCTACCGCAGAACTGGAAAGCATTTATAAAGCTCACTTTCTCAATTAATTATAAAAGAGCTTATATAAATTCACAAACATTGAGGCTAATGGCATTATTTCTGCCTGTCTGTACTCATGTACAGAAAAAACTTAACACTGCTATTCATCTCTTTATCTTTGTTGTTTGCAGGTTGCAAAAAAAGTTCTGAACTAGATCCATTATCAAATGTGATCTTCTCTAAAGATGGACTGATCAGGGTGGAATGTGCAGACTGTTCTCTCAACTATTCAATACTAAATAACAATTTTGATGTTACTGTTAAAAACAGTACGGATATAAAATTCAGTTATGTTTCTGATTTTGAACTTAAAACAAGCATAAGCGCTAACAAAAAACAAAACATTCGGCTGGTAGTATTTGACGCTTATGGCCGGATTATTTCAAATGAACTGACTGCTGTTGATCAGGGTATATCTAAAATTGATAAGTTTAATATTAAAATCAACTAAGATATCGCAGTTTAAGCAAGCGTGTTTTTCAGTTCAATTCCTATAATCTCTCTACCTTCTAGCCCCTCTCAGAGTAATTACCTCACGTGTATTATTGTGGAATAAGTTGCTCAAATCAAAACAGTAACATATAGCCCTCACAGATCAAAGAAATCTCTGTGCGGATCAGCGGTTAATCAGTTTGAAAAACTTAGGCACCTCTTTTTCGTTGCTTGAATTAAAGACTAACTTCTTATCTGGACCGTACAGATATAGGGCAGGGTACTGTTTAGGATGAAAGGCCATGATAAACACATGATCACGGTCTTGTACTACAGTCACATTTTTAAGTGGTAACAACTCCTGACCAAAGTTGGTCATAAAATAATCTATTGAACGGTATTCATCTTGTGAAACCAGGTAAATATTTACTTTGGTAAGTTCCTTCTTCCTTTTGCCAATTTCGGCTATTACCCGCTGACAGTGTTCACAAGTGGCATCAAAAAAGATAATTAATGATTGTTTACCAGTAGGGATAGTATAAGTTGGAAAAGTAGTAGAATTCCTGTTATAAAAAATAGCATTCGGCATGGCTGAACCCGTTGTCTGAGCTGCCGCAGTGTAAGATAGAATAACCAGGCTGAGGAAAGTAAATAGATATTTCATAGTCTTTTACAAAAAAATATTAGCCAAATATCGTTTTCCTTTCTAACTCTTATGTCAGCTTAATTACAGTTTACTAAATAATTCAGCACTTGCTGGCAGATTATTGGCGCTGAAGCAAAAAAAAGGATGCCTTGCGAAGAAGGCATCCTGATACTACATACAATAATCAACGCAATCAATGCTGAATTTAATATCCGCTGTTCTGAATAAAGTTGGGGTTGCTCAGCTGATTGTCTGGTATTGGAAATACTAGATATTTCGGATCGTCAGCCGGTTTCTCCTGCCAAGGCAATAAGAATTTATTAAAGCGGATCAGGTCTTGTCTCCTTACCCCTTCCCAGAAGAACTCCCTGCCCCTTTCGTCTAACAGGTTATCAAGGTTAAGGGTACTGAAAACGCTTGCTCCCCTGGCCGTTCTGAGCTGGTTAACAATTACCAGTGCGGGTGCGGCGAGATTACTGCGAAGCTGTGCTTCTGCTTTCATCAGCAGCACGTCAGCATATCTGAAATATACCCAGTCGTTCTCTGCCAGGTTAGTTGCCAGATTAGCATAATCTATAGGATATTTCACCACACGTATACCTGCTACTTCAAGATGGTTAGGATCACGCTCAATAATACTTACCTCAGGGGTAAAGATCAGGTTATTGCCACGTCTGTCCTTTAAATTTGCACCATTCTGATCTACCTGCTGCCCTACTAAAAAGCCAACTTTAATTCCAGATACATTGGTCATCCCTGCATAAACACCACCGCGGCGTGAGTCTGCAGCTTCAAACTTGTTGTAAAAGTCTGACAGCGTTGAAAATCCATTATAACCACTTGGATTCTGGTTGTAATGCAGGCCCGGTACCCAGATATCTTTTACAGCACCCGCATCAGAACCGCCAATATTCTGGGCTGTAAAAATGTTCTCTTTAGATAACTGATCATTTGCCGGTGCAAAATTATCATAGTATTTAGCAGTAAGGCTGTACTTTCCACTGCTGATCATTTCATCTGCAAGCGCAATCACCTTTGCCATATCTGCGGCATCAAACGTAGGTGCAGTCCTGTTCAGAAACGCGCCCTTGTTAAGGTAACATTTCATCAGCAATACTTTAGCTGCATCTTTATTGGCATTATAAGCCGGTCCATCAGGCAGGTTGGGGATAATAGCGGTTAGTTCTGAAATCAGATAGGCTATCTCTTCAGGAGCTTTTCTAACTTTAGAGGGTTGTGTTACATCCTCACCAGGCTCACGATACGGTACCTGCCCCCATCCATCCAGAATAGAAAACTGTGCAAAGGCACGCAGAAATCTAGCCTGGGCACCCTGCACTGCTGTAGGGTTAAATTGCAGCACATTCGTTGCTACATAACTCACGCTGTTTAAATCTCTGAATGTATCAGAAATCCGGGAATGATCTGCAGCCCAACGGTGTAAATGCAGCGCACGCCATGCGCCGTTATCATCCCAATCACCCGCTCTTGTTGGTACAATAGCTTCATCAGAAGGGAATTCCTGTAGTGACCACCATCCCCATGGGCCCTGGTATGGGTTACGCATCGCAGTATAACTTGCGTTTAATAAAGCAGGAACGTTCCCGGAGCCAATGCCCCCGTTACCTATCTGGCCATTCAGAGATTCGTCAAGTTTTGTACAACCCGTAACTGTTAACACAAATGCGGCCACAGCTAATATATATATGTTTTTCATGTTGTCGAATATTAAATTAAAGGGAAAAGTTAACGCCAAAATTGAAGGTCCTTGCAGTAGGATATGGTACATATTCTATACCTGCAGATGGCACTCCATTAACGCCTTTATCTACATTTACCTCTGGATCAAAACCTTTGTATTTGGTAATTACAAACAGGTTCTGCCCGTTAACAAAAACATTTAATCCTTTGATAGCCGTACCAATATTGCCAATACTATAGCCGATAGTGGCATTTGCCAGCTTCAGGTAACTTCCATTTTCAATATATCTTGAAGATGATGCAATTGGATTAGCCAATGATTCCTGAATAGAAGAATTTACCAGATCTGGTGTAGTATTTTTACCAATACCTATATTAGATACCGGAAGCACCGAATTGGCAGTATTATTATAAATTTCCTGTCCAAGTGACCCATTCAGGTTAGCATTAAAGGTTAGTTTTTTATATCTCACATTAGCATTAAAGCCTAAGATCACACTCGGATTAGGATTACCAAGATAATAATAGGTAAATCCATCATCGGTATAAGTAGAGAAACCCTGTGCGTTTAATCCATTATATTGTCTGGTAACCATAGCAAACAAAGGAAGCTTATCCTGTATTACCTCAAGCGTTACACCGCTCAAACCCTGACCGCTTAACGAGCCTGTTTTAATCACACCTACAATATCACGGACTTCGTTTTTGATAAATGTGGCATTACCTCCAAGCGAAAACGAAAAGTCTGCTTTCTCTATAATATTCGCATTCAGTGTTAGCTCAACACCCTTGTTGGTAATTTTTCCGGGCAGGTTTACCCAGGTAACCGTAACCCCGGCATTAGCAGGTACGAGTGGAATCTGCGGAAATAACAGGTCTGTAGTGGTCTTATTGAAATAATCCACAGATCCGGTAATCTTACTATGAAAAAACCCAAAATCTACACCAATATTAGTTTGTGCATCAGATTGCCATTTCAACTTTGTATTTTCATTATTAACCCCAATTAGCGACTGCTGTCCGTTAGAGTAAGTAATGTTATACCGCTGCTGGGCCGATCCTGAAGGGAATTCCTGATTACCGGTCTTTCCATAACCCGCTCTGATTTTTAACTGATCAATCCAGGAAGCATCAGCAAGAAAACTTTCATTCTTGATGTTCCAGCCCGCAGCGAATGATGGAAAGTATCCTCTCCGGTTATCTGCTCCAAATTTAGTAGACCCGTCAGACCTGAATGTTGCAGTTAACAGATATTTACTGTCATAATTGAATACTGCCCTGGCAAAGTAAGATGACAATTCTGTTTTCGGGTCGTTATAGGAATTGAAAGTGCGGTTTGCCGGAGCAGTTGCCTGCATGGCATCTGTATAATCAACTGCTATATCCCCAAAACCTTTTGCGGTACTGGTTAGCCCTTTATTGATATAGTTGGTATATTCATAACCGATCACGGCATTCAGGTTAAGCTTTGTGGCCACTTCCTTATTAAAGGTTAAGGTATTGGTAAACTGCCTGGTGATTAATTCAGAATTTGAATAGCTGGCATATCCTCCCAGAAAATCTCCATTGGCTTCAATACCCTGCAGATTTAAATAACTTCTTGTAGAAGACCTCCTGATACCAGTGCTGTAATTAACACTCGCCAGCATTCTGTATTCCAGCCATGGTGTAAATTTGTAATATGGAGATACACTACCCAGAATAGTAGATACTTTTGATTTATCACTTGTAGCATCAGATGCTGCCAGCGGATTAATTGTTGTAGAACCTTTTTCTACAAATACAGATCCATCGCCGTTGAATAAAGAACGTGTAGGATTCCAGCTCAGGGCCTGACTTATTAAACTTCCTGTAAAACCGGCATCTGTAACAATAGGCGCAATATTTTCCGAATACTGGTTACTGATCAGGTTCACATCTAAGCCTAGCTTTTTGCTTTCCAGAAATTTAAAATTCCCATTAAATGAACCGCTATATTTTTTGAAGTCTGTTTTCCTGATTATCCCCTGCTGGTCCTGGTAGCCAAAGGATGCCCTGTAAGTATTGCCATCATTTCCACCACTGATGCCGATGGAATAGTTCTGATTATAGGCAGTGCGGGTAATAGCTTTCATCGCATCTACATTATCGCCAAAGTCGCCGCTGGTCTGCCCATATTTAGATAAAGCTGCCCGGTATTCATTTCCATCAAGCACATCAATACTGCGTGCCAGTGTACTTACCCCAGCAGAGGCGTTTACGTCTATCTTTGTACCGCCGCTTTGTCCGCGTTTTGTAGTAATCAGCACCACACCATATGCAGCTCTGGAACCGTATATCGCTGTAGCGGAGGCATCTTTCAGGATTTCCATGCTGGCAATATCAGCAGGATTGATAAAGTTAAGCGGGTTACCGCCAGGTGCAGTACCTATACCGCCGCTGGAACTTGGCCTGGCCGACCGTCCATCAAGGGCTACTCCATCAACTACATATAAGGGTTGTCCTGAGCCTGTCATAGCAGTATTACCCCGTATCCTTACGGTAGTTGATCCGCCTGGCTGACCACTGTTATTGATCATCTGAACACCTGCTACTTTACCCTGGATCAATTGATCAGGTGCAATTAGCGGCCCTTTATTAAAATCTTTGGTAGATATAGTAGTCGCCGCACCGGTCAGGTCACTTTTTTTAACGCCACCATATCCAACAATGGTTACGGCTTCAAGATCTGTAGAAGGAGCTAAAACAACATCTATACTTGTTCGGCTATTGATGAGGATGGTCTGAGTTTTTAATCCGACATACGTAAAGGTCAGCTGATTACTTCCTGCGGGAACATTGATGGTATATTTTCCATCAGCATCAGTCATTACCCGTACTGCTGTACCGGTTACATTTACAGTGACGCCTGCAAGAGAGTTTTTCTCATTGTCTGACACAGTTCCACGCAAAACCGTTTGAGCGTAGGAAGATAAGTTAAGGGAAAGAAGGATGAAAATGCAAAAAGTAATTTTTTGCCAGAGATTGAACTTTGACCTGCGTGGTGAAACAGGCCATCTTAATGGTATAATCGCGTTCATAATAATATTTGGTTAGGTTAATAGTTAAATCTTAATAGGAAAGGGTGTCTGGTTCGTGAGATATGATTTTGTTATAGAGTGAGATAATTCGGTTTAGGCGCAAAGCATGCTTTTGCAATCTTTCATACCAGGCCGGGCGGCCGCTGTGGTGCATGATTTTTCATTTAATAGTTGGTTAGAGTGGTAAACATTTAAATATACACAACTAAGTGTATTGTTGTACAGCAATTTGAAAGAAATTATTTAATTTTTTTTGCTCGAATAATTTATTGTAATGACCTAGCCGTCTGGCATTAATTACCCAAACCCTGTGGTTAGATACGGGTACTTAAAATATCCTTTATTGCATGTTCTGCATTAGCAAAAAGAAAGGTATAACCGCTGTCCATAAGTCGCCGCGGCAGCACCCACCTGCTCTTCAGAATCAATTCCACTTCAGTACCAATTAATCGGGCACCAATCCCCAGCAGCCAGGCGGGTGCCGGAAGGCCGAGCGGTATACCCAATGCATTCCGGATGTGTTTCATCAGCAATGCATTTTGCAATGGCTGTGGAGCTACACAATTGATGTCTCCGCTTAATTCCTGATGCGACAGCAGAAATTCCGTGCATTTTGCAGCATCCTGTTCATGCACCCAGGATACATATTGTTTACCATCTCCCTGCTTGCCCCCTAATCCAAGTTTAACAAGACTGGAAAGTCTGGGGAAGGCACCATCGCTGCGCCCCAGAACTATGCCCATTCTTAAGGCTATTTTGCGCGTTTGTGGAGTTATACAATTATAGAATTCCTCTTCCCACTGTTTGCACACATCAATAGAAAATCCATATCCTATATCTCCATTCAGTTCATCCTGCGGATGATCTTCTGCATGCCGGTAAACAGTAGCTGAAGTTATGGTAATCCACAGCAGTGGCGGATGTTTAAGTTTGCCGATTACTCTGCCAAGTAACTTTGTTGGGTTTATCCTCGATCTGATAATCTCCGCCTGATTCTTTTGGGTATATCTGCAATTGACATTTTTGCCACAAAGATTAATTAGCAGATCGGCCCTTTCCATTGCCTCGCTCCAGGCCCCTTCGTTTATTCCATCCCAGACCAGGGTAGTAACATTTCCATCTGCTTTTGCAGCGCGTCTGCTAAGAATAATTACTTGTTTGGTTAAACCCTTATAGTAATTGGCCATTACTCCGCCGAGATAACCATTTCCGCCCGCTAGTATTATTTTCTGATATTTCATCTTATTAAAGTATTATAACCAGTATTAAAACAATTAGACGATAAACCACCCAGCTTAGGCTTAATAAAGGATTAACTGCCAGTAATCTGGTTCTTTTTATGTGCAGTAAAAGCATAAGGGCTGCGGTACCTATAAACCAAATCATAAAAAACACGGGGGCTGATCCCACCCAGCTGTGCATCATTAAAGCAGGCAGCAATAAAAGCGCACCGATAGTAGATATGGTCATCATGTTTCCCAGGTATGCCCAGCGCTGTTTTGGATTGGTAAACGATACTATTATTCCCTGGAAAATAAGCTGGCCGCCGCAGACCAGGTATTCACGCCAGGCACTGCCCTGAGGTATAATTCCCGCCATCAGTTTAACATAATTAGTAAGTATCAAACCAGTAATCATACAGGTAACTATCAAATAAGCTATCCTGTAATGTAATTTCACAGCGGGTTGTACCTGATTGTGATCTATTTGTTTGCCTGGAATGATTACCCTCCGGTTATACGATATTAATGCATAAGCTTTACTCATCAGCCATACGAAAGGAGCAAATTCAAATAAGGGTTTTAAAAATGGAACTGTTGTACCAAATATTTTGAAGAGACTTTTAATCCCATAGGTAACTTCTCCTGTTTCCTGGTTCACCAAAGCAATTTCATTAACGGCCCTTTCCCTGTCTAAAAGCGGACAGGCTGCAGCAGGAAATTCCTGATAGGGAAGCCTCCCCTGCTTATCCAGCATACCAAGCTGCGTAAATCCTTTAGTATAGGCATTACACATAGGACATTCGGCATCATAAAGAATCAGGTGGTTTTTTAGCGTATTCATAATATTAAAGATTAAACTTTCAGTAATTTTTGAAACATTAGTCTATAAAAAAAATATTCTATTTGAATATTTTAAAAAGTGATCCCCAGAACCAGTTCTCTTCTGCTTTCAGCATAGTATCTAAGGTTTTGTCAACATTTTTTGCCAGCTTATTTATATCTGTCACAGTTTTGCTGAAGGTTGCGTATTCAGGGTCTTTTTTATTTCCTTTAACTTGTGCGAGTTCGTCCAGAACTTTGATAATAGGGTCCAGCTCTCTTTTTCTTCTTTCTTTCGCTACCTGTCTGGCTATATACCAGGTGTCTTTATGAGCAAAGAAATACTCTTTACGTTCACCTGCCTTATGCTGCTTTTCAACCAGTCCCCAGTTAATCAGCTCCCTGAGTGTCATATTCGCATTACCCCTGGAAATACTCAGGCTTTCCATGATCTCTTCTGTAGTCAGTGCATCTGGAGCCAGCATTAATAAAGCATGAATCTGAGCCATGGTACGGTTAATCCCCCACTCAGAACCCAGCTTTCCCCATGATTCAATAAATCTTTCCTTTGCTTCTGCTAATTCCATATACAAATATACCAAACTTATTAAACTTTCAAAATATATTGAAACTTTAATTACTACAAATAACTTTGACAGGTGCCCGGATATTCGTAAATTAACAAAATCAAACACTCAATAACATGACAAACAAACTGTTAATATTTCTACTGATCATATTTCCGGTAATAACTTTTGCACAGCAAGACACTACAACTGTGACAAAAATAGGCGATGAGGTGCCTGAGTTTACATTTGAAAAGGCAAAAGGGGAATTTGCGAAAATCAGTGACTATAAAGGCAAGTTGATATTAATTAACCTCTTTGCCACCTGGTGCCCGCCATGTAATATAGAGTTACCAGTGATGCAGGAGCAGGTATGGGACAAGTATAAGAACAATCCTGAATTTGCACTTTTTATCTTCGGCAGGGAAGAAGGATGGGACAAATTAATTCCATACAAAACAAAGAAAGGTTTTACCTTTCCAATTCTCCCGGATCTGAAGCGTGAAATTTTCAGCAAATTTGCCAAGATGTCTATACCCCGAAATATCCTTGTAGACCAGGACGGTAAAATTATTTATCAATCAATAGGTTACAGCACGGCAGAGTTTGCAGAACTCGTTAAGCTCATTGATACAAAACTAAGCGGGAGCATGAAAGCCAGGTAGTATTAAACAGGGCTATCCATGAATAGCCTGTTTATTACCATAACTCTGGATCAGCTCACCTTCAAATTCCAGCCATTCTTTCCATCGCAGATCTACATTAACATCGATGGTATATTTGCGTGCAAAATTCAGAAAGGTAGTATAATGACCTGCTTCCGAGACCATAAGTTCATGATAAAATTTAGCCAGTTCCTGATCCTTAATATTTAGTGATAATACACGAAACCGCTCACAGCTGCGGGCTTCAATCATAGCAGCAAATAGCAGCCGGTCTATAAAAGCTGTATTCCGGCTACCGTCTTTAACACTGAATTTAACCAGCCGGCCAACATAGTCGTCCTTGCGTTCCCGGCCAAGAGTATAACCCCGCTGTTTGATAATCTCTACCACCATCTGAAAATGCTGCATCTCTTCTATGGCAATTGCCGTTAACTCCTCCACCAAATCCAGATGCTCAGAATTGTTTGTAATCAGGGTTATCGCATTGGTTGCTGCTTTCTGCTCACACCAGGCATGATCCGTTAAAATCTCTTCCAGATTAGATTCAGCAATATTTGCCCAGCGCGGGTCTGTCAATAGTTTTAATCCTAGCATGTGTGATGATTTTTCTGAACTGCAAAATTACTAATTCCGCGCATGCGAAAAAGTTATAATGGTTAAAACTGGATCAAAAGCACTTACTTTGCATAAATTGATCGCTATGGGCAAAAAGAAAATTCTGTTTATCGGACTGGTTTGGCCAGAACCTACCTCCTCTGCTGCCGGAACCAGAATTATCCAGCTAATCAATTCTTTTCTGAGCAATAATTTTGAGGTTGTTTTCGCATCAGCAGCTTCAAAATCTGATTACAGTTTTAACCTGCCGTCTATTGGAGTTACTGAGCAGCACATTAGTTTAAACGATAGTTCTTTCAATAATTTTTTGAAGACGGTACAGCCAGATATGGTAATGTTCGACCGCTTTATGAGCGAGGAACAATATGGATGGAGAGTTACTGAAGAATGCCCTCAGGCAATAAAAATTCTCGATACGGAAGATCTGCATTGCCTCCGTTATGCCCGTCAGCAGGCAGTCAAATCATTATATATTGACAAGACCACAGATTTGTATAATGATATTGCCAAAAGGGAAATCGCATCCATCTATCGCTGTGATTTATCACTGATTATCTCCAAAGCGGAATTGGAAATCTTAACACGTGATTTTAAAGTTCCCTCAAACCTGCTTTATTATTTACCTTTTGCAGAACAGGCAATTGATGACAGGCAAGAAATTGACTGGATGGATTTTTGTGACAGGGAAGGATTTGTCTTTATCGGGAATTATCTACATGAACCAAACTGGCATACCCTGCAGGTTTTGAAAACACAGATCTGGCCAAAGCTGCGAAGAGGTCTGCCTGGCATTAAAATGCATATTTATGGGGCCTATAGTTCTCAAAAAGTAATGCAGCTCCACCAGGAGAAAGAGCATTTTTATGTTCATGGACGTGCTGCAGAGTCAGTAGAAACTATTGGCAGACACCGGGTAATGCTTGCACCCATTCAGTTTGGCGCGGGCCTGAAAGGCAAATTTATTGATGCGATGCGAAGCGGTACCCCAATAGTGACCACTTCAGTAGGTGCAGAAGGAATGAAAGAAGATCTGGCCTGGAACGGCGCAATAGCTGATGATCATGAAGACTTTATAAACCAGGCCATAGCTTTGTATAAGAAGGAAGAATTATGGCGTGTTGCACAGGAAAATGGAACTATTATTCTAAACACCTTGTTTGTTAATACAGATCAGGTCAAAAGCTTTTTTGAGCTGATCTGTAAGTTATCTCAACAACTGAACCTGCACCGGCAAAATAATTTTATCGGACAGCTTCTGCAGCACCAAAGCAACAACAGCAGTAAGTACATGTCTTTGTGGATTGAAGAAAAAAATAAGAGCAAGTAATAAAGCAGCTGGTAGTATATATTCCCTCATATAGACTATATCCAAGACTGTACCTGCATTTTAATAACCCGGGTTTTGTTCCAATAATTTATTCCTGTTAATCTCGTCACGACTAAATGGCCTGAAATATATTTTGTCTTCCCACTTTCTATTTTCCTGAGCTGTTTCAACCGTAGGGGTATAACTATAATCGTATATGGAGGGATCGTAGTGGTATGGGGCACTCATGGTTTTGCCTGGTTTAAACTTTCCGGAAATCTTAATATAGGTGGTTTTGCGTCCCAAAGTTTCCGGGGCAATCATCCATCGCCGGGTATCATGATAACGCTGTTCTTCATACACCATTTCTATTCTGCGTTCATGACGGTAAAGTTCTCTTAATATAGCCTGAGAAGTAGAGGCAAGCGCGGGCATGCCCGCCCTGAACCTGATACGGTTAAGCCACAGCAGCGCATTATCGTTCTCTCCTAATTCTATACTTGCTTCAATATAGTTCATTACCGCTTCCGTATACCTGAAAAATGGCCAGGGAACAAATTGCGGCATGGAAGCTTCAATAATGGAAGGGTCCGGATCAATAAACTTCTGGGTATAGTATCCCGTCCAGCTCCCATTCCAGTTTTCTATAGAACTGCCCCGGGTATCCAGACCTTTAAATATAACCTGGCTTCCGCCTTCTATTAAATCATATTCCCCGGTCTGAATCTGGTTAGCCGGATCAACATTCCCGGATACTTTATCCCTGGGCTTCCATCCAGCGCCATCATATAAAATGGTGGCATAAAACCTTGGATCGCGGTTAAGGTATGGGGCAGCTTTATCCTGAGGGTTGGACCAGCTGAAGGTACTGCCGTCAGTTTTTTCATAATCATCTACCAATAAGCCTATAGGTGTATTGCCAGCCCAGTTATGATAGCCATTAGGGCCATTGGCACGGCCATAGCGCAAATCGCTGCGGTCTATAAAGTAGCGCCCAAATATGAGTTCTGACGCAGCGGAAGCATCGATGCCGGGTGCCTTGCTTCCACCGCCCATTGCTATGCTTTTATAATTTAACCTTCCCTCTTCCAGGCTGGCTCTTGCAGTCAGGTTAAGTTTATATCCCTGTCCCATATCCATTAAGGCTTTCGCAGCTGTTTGTGCAGCCCGCCATCTCGCAGTACGGTCGCCACTCACATAACCCAAAAATTCAGGATGTGCAAAAGCATTAATGACGGACGATTTGATTTTAGCGGTTGCCATATCATGCAGATCACTGGCAGCATAGAGTAGTACGCGCGATTTTAAAGCCATCGCCGCCAAAGAAGAAGATCTGCCCTTTTGAAGGTTCTTACCTGTAAGATATTTGATGGCAGCATCACAATCGGCCAGTATGAAGTTAACACATTCGTCGTAGGTTGCACGTTTCACGTTGAAATCGTCATCAAGTGTATAACTCTTTGTGATCAAAGGCACGCTGCCATAGTATCTGAGTAACTGCTGATAGAAGTAAGCTCTTAAAAAAGAGGCTTCGCCAAGCAGCTGGTCTTTTACATTCTGGTCTGTGATTGTATTGTCACTGCCAGTAAGTTTTTCTATGGTAATATTACAGGAACGGATCTTGTTGTACATAGGATTATAACCATAGGTATCGTCTACCCAACCCAGGGTGGTAGGGTTTATTGTACTGGCATTCACTAAATCAATTCCCCTGTTTGGATGTGTAAAGAGCGATTCATCTGATAAGGATGACAACATCTGCTCTGGAAAGCCCCCAACGCCCAGCCCGTTATAGATCTCGGTTACAAAGGCCTGTGCCAGGGCCGGATCTTTCCATACCAGATCAGCAGGGATCTGCGTAGGCGGATCAACAGAAAGAAAGTCTTTTTTACAGCTACTAACCAGCATTATCAGCAGCGTAAGGATCAACACATATAAATTTTTTAATAGCGTTTTCATAGCTCAAATTATTTGTTTTAAAATACTGCCTTGATTCCGGTACTTACCACCCTTGCCTGCGGATAATATTGCGCACTGGAATTTGTAGATTCCGGATCCCATATTTTTATTTTATCCAGTGTTACCAGGTTGAGCGCATTAACATATATCCGCAATGAAGACATACCTATTTTTTTGCAGAGGTCTGGTGGCAGGGTATACCCCAGCTCTAAATTCTTTAAGCGCACATAATTATTGCTCCTTAGCCAGTAGGTATTGTTTGCTGCATTGTTGGTATCGGTGAAATAGGTTTTACCCCTGTTAGACAGCCGCGGGAATTCACTACTCGGATGATCGATAGACCAGCGGTTAATATATGACCACTCCAGAAAATTACCAATGTCTCCGGATTCTGTTAAACCCACAATCTGCAGTCCTCCGGTAGCCCCCTGTACCAGGGCAGACAGGTCAAAGTTTTTATAAGACAGGTTCAGATTAAAACCTCCGGTAAATGTTGGGGTACTGGTTTTATCAAGCCTGATCTTATCATCACCATTAATCTTTCCATCACCATTTACATCTTTAAATTTCATGTCACCGGGTAAGAGCGTACCGGTCAGACTGCTGTAATCAATCCTGTTCGCATCAATCTCGGCCTGGTCTTTAAATACCCCCGTATATTGGTAAGCAAGATCAGTACCTGTGGGCATCCCGGTTGAGCGCTGCCATGAGGGGGCGCCCGGGGTTTCATCCCAGAAAATGATTTTGTTTTTGGCGTAGCCACCATTTATACTGATAGCATAACCAAAGTCGCCTTTTTTATCATTATAACTTAGTTTGAATTCAAAGCCTTTGTTATTCACCTTTCCCAGGTTAACTGGTGGCAGTTTATCTGTAATCCCAGAACTACCGGGTACGGAGTTACCTCTCGCAATTAATATTTTAGTTCTTTTATTATAAAATCCATCCAGTTCAAGGCTCAGGCGGTTATCAAGAAAAGAGGCATCCAGCCCGATATTTGAATTGTTGGCCACTTCCCAACCAAAGCTTAGATTGGGCACCCTGTTTTCGACCAGGGTCTGGCTCAGCTGGTCATTTATTATATAATTACCAAAGCCCATTGTACTCAGGTATTGATATTCTGCCAGGGCATTACCAAAATAGGCTTCTGCACCCATCTGTCCCCATGATGCCCTTAATTTTAAATTGTCTACAAATGATACATGATCTTTAAAGAATTTCTCTTCTGATACTCTCCAGCCCAAAGAGATCCCTGGAAAAAAGCCAAACCGCTTGTCTTCCGGAAAAATATAGGAACCATCTGCCCGCCAGAGAAATTCTGCCAGGTATTTTTCCTTATAATTATAACCAACCCTGCCAAAATAACTCAGCCGTGCACGGTTAAAAAGGTTATAGGGTTCAGCTCCCGGATTATTAATCGCCTGTTCCTTGTCACTGCCTGCAAGTAACTGCTGGAGGGCGGTAGACAAAAAGTACCTTCTGAATGCCGAAAAACCATCATTGTTTACTTTCTCACGGTTTACCCCTGCCATCAGGTTTAGCTGGTGATTGTTAAATTTACGGTCGTACGTAACCATTCCCATCAGGTTTACTGCCAATTGCGATCCTGCGGTTTCGGTTAAACTTGCATCCGTTCTTTCAGACCTTACTGATCCTACCAGTACCGGGGTTACACCATCGGCTTCAAAGGTTTTCTTATCCCAATCGTATAAAGTCCATGGCTTTTGCCAGGCTTTCTGCCGACCGGAAAATTTATCTACCGCAGCTGTACCGGTTACCTTTAAACCTTCAATGCCTGGTACTTTGATTTCTATTTTGCCGGTAGACTGGAAATAGTCTCTCTGGTCACGGTTATAGCCCGTAAGGTCTGTCGTGATTACATACGGGTTAAAACCATATTCAATATCGCGCCCCGGAAGCCCGTTTGGCCAAACTTCCATTTCTGTTGGCTTGCCCCGCATCAGCATCCTGAATATATCACCGGCACCTACGGTCGGGAAATTCCTTACTTCCTCCCTCCCTGTTATCCCCAGGCCTAGCGTTACATATTTATTTAAGACCGTCTCCAGGTTAATCCTGAGGTCATACTGCTGATAGCCGGTAGCAGAATTCCTGTAATAGCCGTCCTGATCAAGATAGCCCAGAGAAACCAGGTATTTGGTATTTTCAGCACCCCCATTAATCTGCAGGTTATGCTTTTGCTGCGGCGACCAGGTTTTTAAAGTAGTGCCAAACCAGTCCGTATTAGGATAGCGGAGCGGATCAGATCCATCCCTGAATTTCTTCATTTCTACCGGGGTATATACTGCATTTAATGTACTTCCGTTATCCGGTCTCAGATAAGAACCAGTGGTATTGAAAGCCCGCCAGGCAGCCGCCCACTGACTTTGCGGCAGGTCAGAACCAAAGATATTCAGCTCATTTAAAATCTCTGCATACTGCGATGCGTTTGACATTTTGGGTATTCTTACCGGCTGCTGCAAACCATAAGTAAAATCATAAGAAAGCTGTGCTTTTCCGCTTCGTCCCTGTTTGGTGGTAATCAGGATTACCCCATTGGCTGCACGCGAGCCATAAATTGCTGCAGAGGCATCTTTTAAGATAGAGACGCTTTCTATGTCATTCGCATTCAGCCGTTCCAATCCGCCAGCCCTGTTGGGAACACCGTCAATTACAATCAGGGCATTATTATTACCCAGCGAATTTACACCCCGTATCCGGATGGTAGAGCCGTCATAGCCCGGCTCCCCACTTACCTGCACAGCTGTAACACCGGGTAGTCTTCCTGCCAGTGAATTTGACAGGTTAGCCGAGGGAGACTTTGTTAACTCAGCGCCCTTTACTGAAGTTACCGCACCCGATACCACCGCTTTTCTCTGGGTGCCATATCCAACTACCACTACTTCCGTCAGCGCCTGGCTGTTTTCAGTCAGTCTAACATTGATCAGCGTCCTCCCCTTAACCGGTTCTTCCACTGCATTATATCCTACAAAGGAGTATACTAAAACGCCTGTTTCAGGTACCGTCAGCGTATAGGCCCCCTCGCTATCAGTAACCACCCCTACAGCGGTACCCTTCAGCGTTACACTCACGCCCGGTATACCAAGCCCGTTCTGGTCAGTAACTTTTCCCCTTAGATTTACATCTGCCCCAACAAACGGTATTGAGCGTAAGATATAGGTATTAAAAGAGGTGGGCAGTTCAGCTTTATCAGCTATTGCCGCCGATACCTGCTCAAAAAAAATAAACGATAAGAAGAGTGCGAAGCTTAAGAATAAAAATCCTTTTTTCAAAAAAAACCAGGCACAGCAATCCCTATCGCACAATTCCATTGTTTTCATAGACTTATGTTTTAAGATTGTTTTAAACCAGAATAATCAAGCTAATCAGCCAGTTGAATAGAGCACTGAAGGAGGAGAATTGCTACCAATATCAATTGATATGAGTAGTGCGATGTAGTACAGGAAAAATAACGCTGCATTTAGGTCAGGTAGATATTTAGCCATCACTTTTTATATTTGGTTAAATTAAGTTAAACATACTGAGTTCAAAATCCAAATATTAAGCCCGGCAATAGAGGGAATTTTAAAAGGCTGGGACATTTGCCACAAAAACAGCATCGTTCTGTCTACCAGCCTTTTAACCAGGTATCAACTTATCTTAATATCCCGGGTTTTGCGGTACTAGTTTAGGGTTGTTTCTCATCTCTGCAGTAGGCAGCGGAAACAACAGGTTTTTATCCGATAGTACCAGCGAAGGGTTGTCTGGAAATTTATGTCCGGTAAAACTTTCAAACCCGTTCGTTGCTTCATTGTAAGCCTTTCTTAACCTTACCATGTCAAACCAGGTAACCCCTTCGTAACACAGCTCATGCCAGCGTTCGCGCCAAACGGCTTCTTCAAAAGCTGCCTGACTCAGTCCGGCTGTTAAGGGTGCCAGCCTGGCGCGCTGCCTGATAGAGTTAACTGCTGCATAGGCCTGTGCATTCGGCGTTCCATCTGTACGGTTCTGAGCTTCTGCATAAATCAGCAGAACGTCGGCATACCTGATTTGCGGCCAGTTCAGGTCAGACTGTGTAGTACCGGCAACGCCTGCCGTACCATTGGCCACCACATCAAAATGTTTAAAAATATACGGTGCATTCAAAGGTTTCAATGCGCCGTTTCCGCCATCGTAATAAGAGGTATAGAAAAAACCCTCCCTGTCTTTGGCCCTCAGGTCGCCAGTCTCATAAGACTGATAAAACTGTGTAGTGGGAACCGTACTTCCAACCTCATCACTATAGGCCGATACGTTTTTAAAGTTTGGTAACAGCAGCTGCTGCATCGGGTTACCTGCTACAGTAGACAGGTACTGTATCTCAAACATATGTTCCTCCCGGTTTTCCTGGGTCAGGCTATGCAGATCTGCATATGAACTAAATAAAGAGATTCCACCCTGTGTAATGATTTCTAAAGATTTATCACTGGCCAGTTTGTAATAAGCCGCTCCCTTATTGAGCGGGAAGCCTGCCATAGTTAAATAAACTTTAGCCAGTAAAGCTTTTACCGCGCCCTTATTGGCCCGGCCACTCGGATCTTTCCATGGCAAACCAGCCGATTCTGCAGCGGTCAGATCATCTGTGATCAGTTTATAAACCTGCTCAGTTGCGGTACGTGGAGGATAAAAATCTGCTGAGGTAGAAGATTGCGGAGTGCTGATCAGAGGCACGTCTCCATATAGCCGTACCAGATAGAAATAAGCCCAGGCCCTTAAAAATCTAGCCTCACCTAAAATCTGATTCTTTCTTACCTCATCCATAGGCGTAATACCAGGCACCTTGTCCAGCACCAGGTTGGTCTGGGCTATTACACTGTACAACCCGTTCCACCAGTTACGAACCAGCAGGTTATCTCCGTTATAAGACAATCCAATTAAATTATTGAGGTCGGAGTTCTGTCCCGTCTCGGTTTTTGCCGTCCCGGTAACTACTTCCAGCATTGAAAAGTTAGCTACAAATATACCTGCGCCGCTACCTATAAAACGAGTCTGACTGTATGCTGCGGCAATTGCTGCTTCTGCATGTTCAGGTATAGTATAATAAGTATCAGGTTCCAGATTAGAAGGGTCCTTCTCTGCGAGGAATTTTTTACACCCGGTTAGTACAGCCAGTAAAAACATGAGTATAGTGCCAGAGTATATAATTTTGTGTTTCATGACGATTGATTTAAGTTAATACTACAGACTAATATTTAAACCCAGCATATAGGTTGTTGGCTTAGGGTAATCAAAAAAGGTCTGACCTTGTGAAAAGGAATTGCCGTAAGTGGTAACCTCAGGATCATTTCCCCGGTATTTGGTGGCCAGAAAGAAGTTCTGCACACTGGTATACACCCGCAGCCTGCTGAGTTTTAACCGCTGTACCAATGCTGAGGGAAAAGTATAACCCAGAAGTAGGTTTTTACCTCTGATAAATGAGCCGTCCTGTACCCAGCGGGTATCCACATTGGTAATGTATCCTGCCCTTGTATCGCGGATTGCAGCTATAGGGGTATTCTGATTCTGCGGCGTCCAGGCATCAAGCACAGTTTTATAACTGTTCGCAATTCCCACACGGTCTTCACCAGAGTGCGTACTCATATCCAGTACATCGTTTCCATAAGAATACTGCAGCTCAAGTAATAAATCAAGATTTTTGTATTTAAAGGTGTTAACGAATGAACCCCAGGCTTTCGGACTTCCGTTTCCGATAATCATACGGTCTGCATCATTTATTGCATAATCACCATTTACATCCTGGTATTTGATATCACCTGGCAGCAATGTTTTTCCACCTCTGTAAGTATATTTTGCAGCCTCTGCCCGTTCAGCTTCAGACCAGGTACCCAAACGGTTTAAGCCCCAGAACGAACCAACAGCTTCTCCTACCCGTATAATACCGGTTTCATTGGTAAAACTAGGATTACCTACACCAAATATGTCTGCCGGTGTTGCCAGAGAAAGTACTTTATTTCTGTTTACCGATATATTGAAGGAAGTGGTCCAGCTAAAATCCTTTCCTGTGATATTATTGGTAGTAATGGCAAACTCCAGTCCCTTGTTTTCCATACTCCCTATATTGCGCGTAATGGAAGTATAGCCACTCGATGTAGGAACCGGCGCAGCAAGCAGCATATCAGTGGTTTTGCGGTAATAAATATCGGTCTCTATGTTTACCCGGTTATTAAATAATCCTAATTCTACACCCAGGTCTGACTGTGCAGTCTTTTCCCATTTCAAATCTGGATTTGCGAGACGGTTTGTGCCCACACCTGTTATCCTAACATTGTCAATAATTGCAGAATATCCGGTACCCAGTAAGGCTAATGAAGAATAGGTATTAATTTCCGAGTTACCCGTAACGCCGTAACTGGCCCTCAGCTTCAGGTTTGAAACAACCTTACTCCCTTTCAGGAAATCTTCTTCTGAGGCTTTCCAGGCAAATGCTGCCGAAGGGAAAAATGCATATTTGTGGTTAGCACCAAATTTCGATGAACCGTCTACACGACCAGTAGCCGTTAGCAGGTATTTATCCTGAAAGCTATAGTTTAACCGACCAAAATAGGAGTTGAAGGCAAAGCTAGAGCGTCTTGATGATCCCGGAATTGGTTTACTTGCCGCACCCAGGTTATTCGGTCCGAAGTAATCAGTTGAAAAGTTCTCACCGCCAGTAGCAAATCCAAAAATATTGGTTTCCTGCCACGAAATACCCAATAAGCCTGTCACCGCATGATCTTTGGCAAACTTCTTATTATAGGTCATGTAGTTCTCAAAAGACCAGTAGCTTTCACGGTTATTATCAAGCGTAGAAGTTCCCTTCTGGTCAAAGGCAATACCATACAATCCACGTCCGTTATATTCATTTCTGCCACGGGTAACAACATTTGCTCCCAGAACACTGCGCAGTTCCAGTCCAGGGGCAAGGTTGATATTGGTATATACGTTTCCCAAAACATTTTGTGTCTGTAATAAATATTTTCTGTCTGTAAGGATATGCACTGGATTTGATCCCCCTTCAGCCCCCGGATAATTCTGATTGTCTGCCCAGGTGCCATCAGGGTATTTTACAGGCAGGAACGGGAAGCTTTCAGTGATCATTCGGACAGAGTTCAAACCACCTGTACCTATATCTACCAGGTTTTCTTCCTGATTGGTATAATTCAGGCTACCTCCCACTTTAATCCATTTTTTTATCTGGGTATCCATGGTGAATCTACCAGAATACCGCTTTAGATATGAATTTAGCAGCAGACCATTATCTTCACGGTAATTAAGGAATATCCCATAGGTACTTTCTGCGTTGCCACCAGTAAAACCTAACTGATGGTTCTGAGAAAGCTTGTTCTGCGTAGATTCTTTGAACCAGTCAGTATCATAAAGCGGATTTCCGCTGCTGTCAAATAGTTTAGGTAAGGACCGCCTTTTGATTCTCGGATCGGTATAATTCCCTGCTGCCCAGCCTGCCGGGTCATAAATTTTCGCATTATCATAGGCCAGGTTTTCCGTATTGATATATTCCTGCGCATTCAGCATCTCTAACCTGTTCGGACCGATGGTAGGCATACTGAAGTCTACATCATAGCTGATACGGCCACCCTGTGAAGTACCTTTCTTGGTGGTAATCAGGATTACCCCATTTGCACCACGGGCTCCATAAATGGCTATGGAGGAGGCATCTTTCAGCACCTCCACAGAAGCAATATCGCCAGAGTTCAGAAAGTCTATTGCGTTACTGTTCTGCGTCTGTGATCCTACAGGCAGAATTACCCCATCAATTACATATAAGGGATTGTTGGAACTGTTAATTGAGCTGAATCCCCTGATGCGGATATTGGTCTGGCCCCCGGGCCGCCCAGAGTTGGTATTAACCTGCACACCTGTAATCCTTCCAGAAAGGGCCTGGTTTAGAGATGCTGCGGGCCGTTCCTGCAGCTGTTCCTGTTTCACTGAACCTACAGAACCCGTCAGGTCAGACTTTCTTCTGGTTCCATACCCGATAACAACTACGTCATCAAGGTTAACCCCTTCTGCCGGCACCAGTTTAATATTTAATGAGGTACTGCCATTTCCGGCTGCCCTTGTCTGCGTCGTATAGCCCACAAACGTGAAACTGAGCTGTTCTGCAGCGCTTTCTACCTCGATACTAAATTTTCCTGATGCATCTGTTACAGCTGTTTTGGCAGATCTTAAGGATTTAACACCTACACCAGGTAAAGGCTGACCTTTTTCGTCGAGCACTGTTCCAGAAATTCTTAATTGTTGAAGCTTTGTAGGACCTTTATGAATGACCGGATCGGAAGAATTGATCAGGCCGGAAGATGCGCTTGCACTGGTAGTGGTATGCACTAAAAAGAGCATAGCAATCCCTGCAAAGAGTAGATTTTTAATTTTCATATGGTTTATATTTTGGTAAATAATAGAAATTGATAAACCGATTTAGTTTATCTGGCGATTATTGCTGACGTTTTTTTTTATACCATAGGCAAGGAATTAGAGGTTCGTAATTATCTCCCGCAGCTTAAAATGATAATATAATGTGCTAAATAGCTACGGTTATTCATTTCTATATATTGTTGAATATAAATAAATTACGAAGACATCTCCAAATTTATTTTCTTTTTTAGCAAGAAAATGCGTCTAATAGCCACTATCGCACATTCAGTCAGCTATTCTAACTTAATCAAAGCTGATAAGACCAGCCCTTATCCTGATCTCTAAAGGTTGATCACTTATTTTCATAATGAATTGAGATATCTAGATATTGAGATCTATTGATATGAAAACAATAAATACTGTTGATGTTATTGACAGCCAGCTATTAAAGTTCCATATCAGGTATTACCTGTTAGATTAAAAATTATAAATACAGATATAATGAAGCAAAGATATCTCTATTTCAAAACATCTTAGTATCATTGCATTCTTGTATACAGATATATTGATATGAAGATTATAGCCATAATAAACCACAAGGGCGGTACGGGAAAAACAACTTCCGCTCTAAATATCGGGGCCGGATTAGCCCGTATAAACAAAAAAGTCCTGCTGGTTGATATAGATCCTCAGTCTAACCTGACTGAAGGCCTTGGACAGAGGGATGTGAAGAATTCCGTTTATGACAGTATCAAAAATGACACCCCCCTGCCCCTAGTCACCATTTCAGAGAACCTAGATCTGGTACCTTCTTCGCTTGACTTACTGGGGGCTGAAATTGAACTGGTATCAAGATTAGGGAGAGAAACTATCCTGAAACGCCTGCTGAAAGATCTGGCGCCTAAGTATGATTACGTTTTAATTGATTGTGCACCTGCACTCGGAATGTTAACGGTAAATGCCCTTGTAGCGGCAGATACAGTGATGATACCTTTAGAAGCCGAATATTTTGCTTACAGAGGTATCGACAGGCTGGTATCTATTATTGGTGATGTACGTAAACACTATAATGAAAACCTGACGATCGGCGGAGTGTTTATTACTAAGATCAACCCAAGAAGGGTGATTACAGACCAAATTACTGGCAGTATTAAAAAATATTTTGACACTAAACTTTTTGACACCTCAATCCGTATAAATGTTGCATTGGTAGAGGCCCAGTTAAAAGGTGTTGATGTGTTTGAATATGCACCTATATCTAATGCAGCTGCAGATTATGCAAATCTGGTTGATGAAATCCTGGTAAAAATATAATTATGGCAAAGAAAAATCTGGGCGAACTGGAAGACAACAACAAAAATCTGAGCGGTGTTTCTGCTCTGTTTAATTCTCCAACCAAAGAAAATACTGTTGAAGCTGCGAAAACTGCCCCGCAGCCAGAAGATGAAACAGTAACCTATCCGCTAAGAATGAAAAAAAGCGCACTCAAAGCACTGAAGATCCTGGGTGCACAGCGTGGAATAACGGTAAAGGATCTGATCAATTCAGTACTGGAGAAAGAATACGATCTATAAAAGTAGGCATGTATCTGCTGATATAAGTTTAAGCGCTTATAAACAGATACATGCGTTTCCGATTTTTTGTAACAAACACCACAGCAATTTAAAATAGTTCTAAACAAGCTTCTTATTTGAAATCATTCTTATTAGATTTGTTTATTGCCCTTTGATATTTAAACCTATCAAAGTATAAGGGCAAAGATAAACTATATGAAAAAACTGCTTCTTGCTTCGTTACTGTTAGCGTCTTTTGCTGCCAGTGCGCAAAAAAACACGCTTCTGGAACAGGAATTCTGGAAAAACAGTCCGGATGTAAAAACCATCCAGGCAGAGATCGATAAAGGAAATAACCCTGCGCAGCTTACCGGTAACAGTTTTGATGCTGTGGTTTATGCGATCAATGCACAGGCGCCAAATGAATCGATCAAATATCTTTTGCAGCAGAAAGGCAATGACGTAAATAAACTTACCCACGACTCAAGAACTTACTTGTTTTGGGCAGCCAACCGCGGAAATGCAGAGATAGTTGAATACCTGATCAGTAAAGGTGCTAAAGCAAATATTACCGATAGCCACGGATTTAGCCCCCTCAACTTTGCTGCTGCTTCGGGCCAGACCAATACCCAGGTATACGATATCCTGATTAAAAATGGTGCAGACCTGAAAAAGGATGTAAACACTGAAGGTGCAAATGCGCTTTTGCTTGCCATATCTGCCGATAAAAACTTCGCTTTAACCAATTACTTTGAATCCAAAGGACTTAATCTGAAAAGCACTGATGCCAATGGGAATACCGCATTCAATTACGTAGCCAGGTCAGGTAATGTAGAATTGTTAAAAGCCCTTGTACAGAAAGGCGTTAAGTACAATGACAACGCATTTATTATGGCTGCACAGGGCGGACGCGGTTCGTCTAACACTTTAGCAGTATACGAATACCTGGAGGGGCTGAACCTGAAACCTGGCTTTACTGATAAAGACGGTGCTAATGTGCTGCATTATCTTGCTCGCAAACCTAAACAGTCTGACATTATTAATCATTTCATTGCCAAAGGTGTAGATTTGAACCAGGCAGATAAAGATGGCAATACCCCCTTTATGAATGCTGCCGCATCAAACAATGATCTGCAGCTGATCGAGCAGCTGAGTGCTGGGGTAAAAAATATCAACCACACTAATGCTAAAGGTGTATCCGCATTGGCAATGGCCGTTCGCGGTAATTCTCCAGAAGTGGTAAGCCTCCTGATTTCAAAGGGCGCAGATATCAATATAACAGACTCAAATGGCGATAATCTTACGGCCTACCTGATCCAGTCTTACAATGAGCGCAGGGCAGATGGCTTTGATGCCAAGGTGAAACTGCTACAGGAAAAGGGATTCGATCTTTCTGCCCCGCAAAAGAACGGTAACAACGTTTATCACCTGGCAGTAGCTAAAAACGATCTTACCCTGATTAAAAAAGTTCAGAATTTCAAAGCAGATATTAACGGTAAAAACAAAGAAGGCTTAACCGCCCTGCACAAAGCGGCAATGATTGCTCATGATGATACGATCATGCAATACCTTCTTAGTTCTGGTGCGAAAAAAGATATCCTGACAGATTTAAAAGAAACACCTTTTGATCTTGCCAGCGAAAACGAATACCTGTCTAAAAATAAAATACCTGTTAACTTCTTAAAATAATATCATGCACAAACTCCTGACCTTTACCCTGATTCTCTTCACTTTTTTAACGCTTCCTTCCTTCAGCAAAGCACAGGGTGCCCGCAGCACAAAATATAAATGCCTGGTACAAATGACCAATTATATGGGTGAAGGTGCTTACGTGGCTGTTTCCTTAATCAATAGCAAAGGTGCTTATGAAAAAACTTTATATGTGATGGGTTCGGACAAGAAATGGTATCACGACCTGAAGGAATGGCACAAATTTTACTCAAAAAAACCTTCAAATATCAGTGCCATTACAGGCGCCTCGGTAGCGGGCGGCGACAGGAGTGTTACCGTACTGGAAATTGAGAACTCAAAGATCAACACAGGATATAAACTTCGTTTCGAAACTGCTGTAGAAGATAAAGAATACCACCAGAAAGATATTGAAGTACCATTAAGTACTGAAGGACTGGCTGCCAAAACCGAAGGTACAGGTTACATCCGCTACGTACGTTTGAGTTCTATTTAAGCCAGACTAAAGATGACAATCTCTATATGGAGATATAGCCACCTTGTACTGGCTATATCTTCTTTTCTTTTACTAACCGTAGCAGCGCTGACGGGAATTATACTGGCTTTTGATCCGGTTATACAGAAAACCCAGCAATATAAGATTGCCGACCTCGATCAGATCAGCCTGGCCGAAACACTACCAGTATTACAAAAAAACTATCTGGAAATCACCGAATTCAGTATAGATGCCAATCAGTTTGTGCTGTTGAAAGGAACCGATCTTCAGGGCAAAAGTGTAAATGCTTATATTAATCCTAAATCGGGAAAAATTATAGGCAGGCCCCAAGAGAAGAGTGAGTTTTTTCAATGGGTAACCACGTTGCACAGATCTTTATTTCTGCATGAAACCGGCAGGCTCTTGATCGGGATTACTGCCTTTTTGCTGCTGCTTATTGCTACTTCCGGCACCATTCTGATCTTACAGCGGCAGCGTGGCTTTAAGCGCTTTTTCAATAAAATTATCAAAGAGAGCTTTGCACAGTATTACCATGTTTTATTAGGTCGCCTTACCCTTATCCCCATTATCCTAATTTCAGTTACCGGTTCGTACATGTCGCTCCTGCGCTTTAAGGTGGTGCCCGAACAAAAGATATCGCATAAAATAGATTTCGATGCCCTGAAATCCACACCAGAAAAAAAACTCCAGGATTTTCAGATTTTCAGGACCACTACCCTGGCCGATGTTAAATCAGTAGAATTTCCTTTTTCTGAAGATGTAGAAGATTATTTTCTGCTCAAGCTACAGAGCAGGGAATTGACGGTGAACCAGCTTACAGGCGAAATTCTGGATGAGGTGCCTTACAGTAAGACCGCAATGCTGGCCGAATTAAGTATGGATTTACATACTGGCAGAACCAATATTGTATGGGCAGTTATTCTCGCAATAGCCTCCGGAAATATCCTCTTTTTCATTTACTCTGGCTTTGTAATTACCCTCAACCGGAGAAAAAACAGGATTAAGAATAAATTTAAGAGCAATGAGTGCGAATATATTATACTCGTAGGGTCTGAAAACGGCACCACTTTTAAATTTGGTATGGCCTTACAGCAGCAGTTGCTTAAAAGCGGCACTAAATCTTACATCACTGAACTCAATAAATATACACTCTACCCCAAGGCTAAACATATCATTGTGCTTACTGCCACTTACGGACTTGGAGATGCGCCTACCAATGCCCGCAAGTTCGCAGACCTGCTCAAACAACATTCACAAAACCATACGATTGATTTTTCTGTGCTGGGATTTGGCAGCCATGCCTATCCTGAATTCTGTAAGTTTGCGTACGAAATAAATAATATCCTTTCATTGCAACCATGGGCAAAACCACTCATGGAGATCCATACAGTGAATGATAAATCGCCAGAAGATTTTAAAGAGTGGGTTTCTGTATGGTCACAGTTGTCGGGAATACCATTAAGTATATCTACCGAGCTGCTTCAGATAAAGCCTAAACGTCTGCAAACACTGAAGGTAATAGATAAAACAGATCTGGCCCATGAATACGGTGCTTTTCTGATCAGGCTGCAGCCCCTGAAAAACCTGCGTTATACCTCCGGAGATTTGCTGGCAATATATCCTGCAAACGATTTCCGTGAGCGTTTATATTCCATAGGCAAAATCAATCAGCAGATGCAGCTGAGCGTTAAACTACATCAGGAGGGACTAGGCTCAGGTTATCTTTATCAGCTAATGAAAGGTCAGCAGATCAAAGTCAGGGTGATCAGTAATAGTCATTTCCATTTTCCTGCAAAAGCATCCCGCGTAATCATGGTTTCTAATGGGACGGGGATTGCGCCCTTTCTGGGCATGCTGTCTGAAAAGAACCTGGCCGAATGTCATTTATATTGTGGTTTCCGCGCTGCTTCCTCTTTCAAGCTGTACCAGCCGGCTATAGAGGATTATCTGGCAGATGGCAGTCTAAGCAAACTCCACCTGGCTTACTCACGCGAAAATGAAAAGCATTATGTAAAAGATCTGCTATTGCGCGATGCCGTATTTATAGCCGATACGCTTAAAAATAAGGGTGTGATTATGCTTTGTGGATCATTGGCGATGCAGCAAAATGTTACAGAACTGCTCGAAGAAATCTGCCAGTTGCACAACGCTGAGCGACTAAGCTTTTACCAGTCACACGATCAGGTGCTGATGGATTGTTACTAGGCTTTAAGTCTTGCGCGCCTTTTGATTTTGCTGATATCCAGGTTTCTGGAAGAATAAAACTCTCCGTTATCAGTAATCATGATACAACTGAGCTCCGGATATTGATTGATAAGTTTTAGACCAGCCTCTTTACCCAATACCATCAGCGAGGTACTAAAACCATTCGCCTGTTCAGCATCTGGCCCAAAAACCGTTACACTGCATAAACCTGTAGCAGGATATCCCGTTTTTGGGTTAATAATATGGGCATATCGCCTGCCATTAAATTCTACAAACTTCTCATAACTGCCCGATGTAACTACTGCACCGGCTTTTAAAGGCAATACAGTAAGTATTTTATGATTATCAAAGGGATTTGTTATCCCGATAGACCATTCTTTACCATCAGGCTGTTTGCCCCAGGTGCTCATATCACCAGATCCGTTTACTATCCCTGCTTTTACACCCCTTGCCAGCATCATTTCACGACAACGATCGGCGGCATAACCTTCACCTAATGCTCCAAAGCCTATTTTCATACCTGTATTTTTCAAGAACACGGTACACTTTTCTTTATCCAGGATAATGTTCTGGTAACCTACTTTCTCCACAGATTTGCGGATAGCTTCTGCAGAGGGCATTTCCAGCATAGAGCCATCAAACTTCCAGATCCTGTCCATCGAGGCAAAACTGATATCAAAGGCCCCATTCGTAATCGCCGAAAAATGTAAAGCCCGTTCTGTAAGCTCAAAAACTTCCCTGTCAACTTTAACCGGCCGTATCCCTGCATTTGCATTAATTGCCGATACCTGCGATTCGGGTTTCCAGTCAGAAATCAGATTTTCTATCCGGCTCACCTCGGCAATGACAGTATCAATATACCGCTCTGAACTTACACTATCCCTGGCTACAATGGTAATATCAAACCTGCTGCCCATCAGTTTAACAGTCCTTTTGCGGAGGCTCTGTCCAATAGAGGTAAAGTTGGAAAAGAGGAAAATAATGACCAGAATATATTTCATTTGTAAAAGCTGAGCTCCAGCATAGTATTTTATATGCAGCTATACACCAAAGATAGTTTACAAGCAATAACTTTGCAATGATCTCTTGTAATACTGCAGCTATCATTATATAAAGACACGGGTATAATATGAATTGGAAAAAAGCCATCAGGAATATATTTATCCTTTTTGTTCTGACCATACAGGTTATCTTCTTATTTACCATTTTCAATGAGAACAGCCGCTCCCTCAGTATTGCCGCCTTAATCCTGCTGCTCTCTGTGCTGGTACTGATTACATCTGCCAAAGGAGAAATCCATCATGAAGACCATGCTTATGAACATATACTCGTGGTACTATGGATACCCGTTGGTGCTTTAAGCTGTTTCTACCTTAATCACTTTTTAAAATTAGGCCCGGTATTATCTGCTTCGATAGTTGGCGGTGCAGCATCTTTTATCCCTCTGCTCAAAAATACCTCCGCCTACCTGGGCCAGCTGCCGGCTGCTATTTATTGCGGTGCATTTATTGGAATGTCAAGTGCCGGGGTGGCACCAAATTACCTGTTTATATTAACCGCCAGTTTCTTTACCGCGGTATTGCTTATTTTGTCGAAAAACCTTTTTGCGGGAGTTGGGGGTAAACTTGGTACCCTGGCATTTGCTGGTGTGGTGATCACTTCATTTATCTACTTTATTGTGTCATCTTATGTCTAACCAGGTTATATTGCTTTTGATCAGTTTTATGGGTGCCTCATTAACCTTTTATGTGAATGAAAACCTGCGGCAGGGCCCGGTAAGGTCATCGGCATTACTCTCACTGCTGGTAAGTTTATATTGCTATTTTTTTCCGGAGACCATGGACGGCTATCTGGTAAAAACCATCCCTGTGGTTTTTATCGGCTCTTCCTTTGTAGGTATGGTATCGTCAAGGCTGCTCAGTAACCACCTTTTAATTGGCGGAGGCGGGCTAATCTTCTGTTTAATCTTCCTGCATACCAGCAGGTTTTTCAACGGATATGGGGGTGCTTTAGGTACTTCAGCAGCTATTGCAGTGCTGGCCGTACTGAGCATCCCCATAATCGGTAAAAAAAGGCAGTGGACAAATGGTATTATCCAGCTGCGAAAAATTATCTTCAGAAGAAGCAGGCGCAAACGAAGTGCTGACCGGCTTAAAGCAAAATCAGAAAAACGTTTATAATTAGCCTGGTTATGCAGTAACCGCTGCCGTTGCTTTTCTTACGGCCGGTGCAATCTCTTTACCAAAGATTTCGATCGATTTCATCATATTGGCATGGGTAGGATCGCCCACATCCATGTGTCCTATAAAACGGGTAATTCCAAACAACTCATGCATATAGAGAATCTTATCAGTCACTTCCGCGGCATCGCCTATAAATAGTGCACCTTCTTTAGACCGTCCACTCATGTACTGGTCTCTGCTGTATGGTGCCCAGCCCCGGTCGGCCCCCACCCTGTTCATCTGCGCAGCATAGTTTTTAAAGTAATCTGTAGTTACAGCCCTGTCATTACTCACAAAACTATGAGAATGTATTCCGATCTGCATTTTTGACAGATCATGACCATGGTTAATATATTCAGCTTTATAATATTCAATCAGTGACTGAAATTGTCTTGGCATCCCGCCGATGATGGCTACAATTAAAGGCAAGCCTAATTTGGCGGCACGCAGCACCGATTCAGGGGTTCCGCCTACAGCAATCCATATGGGCAGTTTTCCCCCATTCGTTGCTCTTGGTAAAACCTGCTGGTTTACCAGTGGTGCCCGTAATTTACCCTGCCAGTTAACCCTGTCATTACTTTTGTTGATAGTTAACAGCAAATCCAGTTTTTCTTCAAAAAGCTGGTTATAATCTTTCAGGTTATAGCCAAACAATGGGAATGATTCAATAAAACTTCCCCGGCCAACGGCAATTTCCGCACGTCCATCAGAGATCAGGTCTATTGTAGAGAAATCCTGGTACACCTTAACAGGCTCCGCAGAGCTTAAAACAGTAACCGTACTTGCCAGCTTAATATTTTTAGTAATACTTGCCGCAGCGGCCAGCACAATTTCAGGAGTAGAAACAACATAGTCAGGTCTGTGGTGTTCGCCCAGACCAAAAACATCAAGGCCTACCTCATCCGCAAGTTTAATCTGTTCCAGTATTTCATGTAGCTTTAGTTTTGCCTCTTTCAGTTTACCGGTTGATGGATCAATCCCTAAATCACCAAACATGCCTATCCCTAATTCCATAATTTCTCTGTTTTAAATGTTACTCAAAACTACACAACTCTGTATTATAATAAATTGATGTATGATAATTAAATGTTTAGCAATTATTGCTGCATCATCATCCGGCAACAGCCGATGGTTTAAATAATCACAGATATGTTACTCAATAAGAATCTGTAGTATAGACCGCTGATCAAAAAAATCGCTAATTTTAATTTTACCTATACAATTACCGATTAACATGACACGAACAAATCTTAAGAAAGCTCCTGCCCTCGGCGTTGCCTTTCTCACGTCTATACTAGCCTTTCAGAGCAGCTATGCCCAGGCTGTAAACGATGCTTCAGCCGCAGCAAATGCGCCGGTTGAAACTAAGCAAGCCAATACCAATTATAAACCAGCGTTTGCCGGCCAAACACGTGTTGCGGGCGTAAAAACCAAAACACCACTATCTTTTACTCTGATTAATAAAACGCTGAACCACCCATGGGGGATGGCCCTGCTGCCCGACGGTAGATTTCTGATCTCTGAAAAGATGGGTACAATGACCATCGTTAATACTTCAGGTAAAGTAACCAGCAAAATAACTAACCTGCCTGAGGTGGTGGCCGACGGACAGGGCGGACTACTGGATGTGGCCTTAGACCCACAGTTTGCCAGCAACAGAATGGTATACTGGGATTATTCAGAACAGACTACGGGCGGTACTTTGCTGGCCATTGCCAAAGGCAAACTGTCTGCTGATGAAACTAAAATAGAAAATATCCAGGTTATATACCGTGCAACCCCAGGTTACCGCGGCAGCTTACAATTTGGATCGCGTATCGTATTTGATAAGAATGGAAACCTATTTGTTACCACAGGCGAGCGTTCAGGTAAAGATATCCGGATGCAGGCACAGTCACTGAGTTCTTCCCTGGGTAAGGTGATCCACATTACCAAAACTGGTAAAGCAGTGGCAGGCGGACCTTTCGCCAACACTAAAGGTGCAAGACCAGAAATCTATGCTTACGGACTGCGCAGCCCGGAAGGATTAACCATGAACCCTACAACAGGAGAATTATGGGAGTCAGAATTCGGTCCGAGGGGTGGCGATGAAATTAACATCATTCGTCCCGGCAAAAATTACGGCTGGCCGGTAGTTACCTACGGCATTGAATACAGCGGTGAAAAAGTTGGTGATGCCATTCAGCAGAAAGATGGTGTACAACAACCCGTTTATTACTGGGACCCGGTAGTTTCACCTGCAGGTATTACCTTTTATAACAGTAACGTTATCCCTGAATGGAAGGGCAATCTTTTTGTAGGTGGATTGAGCAGTACGCATATTGCCCGCCTGGTTATAAAAAACAACAAAGTAGTAGGAGAAGAAAGACTATTGAAAGATGAAGGAGAACGTTTCAGGGATCTTGCTGTTGGAAAAGACGGTGCGCTCTATGCAGTAACAGACAGCGGTAAGTTGTACCGGATAGCCAAAAAATAATTAAAGCAACTATACTTAAGATTACAATCTCCAGCTCATATCTGGATGCTCATTACATGCATCCCGAATAATAGGGTTTAGAGATTGTAATCTATAAAGGATAAATCATATATCCCCATTGGTCTCTTCATTCAATTTTCTGATCACAACTGCGGGGTTACCTACAGCCAGCGAATCATCAGGTATATCTTTTGTTACCACTGCACCCGCACCTATCACACACCGGTTTCCTATAGTAACCCCCGGACAAATAATTGCATTGCCCCCTATCCAGCAGTCATCACCAATAGTAATGGGTTTTGCATTTTCTTTTTCCCTTCGGGGCAGTGCTTCAAGCGGATGTGTTGCCGTATAAATCTGTACCCCCGGTGCGCAGAAAACATTATTCCCCAAGGTTACCTGCATTACATCAAGCACCACACAGTTTACATTGAAATAAACATTTTCGCCCGCTTTAATATTGTACCCATAGTCACAGTGAAAAGGGGGTTCAATATAAATACTGGAATGTGCCTGCGGCAATAGCTCATCAAGAATTTGCCTGGTTGTACCAGACACTACATACTCATCTATATTCAGCTTTTTCAATAGGCTTTTGCAGTAAGTCCGTTCTTTAAGCAGTACCTCATCATTAGCAAAGTAGTAATCGCCGCTAAGCATTTTCTCTTTTTCAGTTTTCATATAGCAATATGCATTTTACGTTGCCATGCTTATTTTTTAAATAAAGAGATTAGCTTAACCACACCTTTGATAACAACCACCGCAATTATGCCCGCTATCACGCCCAGGACAAACTCCTTTACCATTGCTGGTATGTTTGGATACAGATGATGCAGAAAATCAATATTATGTACAAAGATACCGCCCGAAACTAAAATCAATGCAATAGTACCAACTACACTTAGTATCCTGATTATTATAGGTAACGACTTCACCAATATCGGCCCGATAAATGATTTCCGTCCTTTATCGTCAGAATGTTTAATCAGTTTATAACCTGTATCGTCCATCCTTACAATGATGGCAACAATACCATATACACCAACTGTAGCCAGAAAAGCCACTACAGCAACAGTAATAATCTGTAAGGACAAACTTTCTTCAAGTACAGTGCCCAGGGCGATGATAACAATCTCCACAGACAAGATAAAATCAGTAGTTACAGCAGATTTTATCTTTGCCTTTTCTGCCTCCTCATCATTCAACTTCACCGCTGCGGCTTCATCTCCTTCCTGGTGAGGATGCGGAAAGAAATGCTCAATTACTTTCTCTACCCCTTCATAGGCCAGGTAGAAACCTCCTAGAATCAGAATAAACTTTATGGCTACCGGAAAGAACGCATTCAACAACAATGCAACCGGCACAATGATAACCTTATTAAGTAGCGACCCTTTGGTGATTGCCCATAGCACAGGTAATTCTCTAGATGATAGAAACCCCGTGGCTTTTTCTGCATTCACTGCCAGATCATCTCCCAAAATGCCGGCAGTTTTTTTGGTAGCTATTTTTGCTGCCACTGCAACATCATCCATTAAAGCTGCTATATCATCTAAAATCGCAAAAAAACCTGATGCCATATATATTCTGTTTAGGATTTGAACGCTAAAGTAATCTAGAATTCTGAAAAATTTGTAACGTATTTAAAACCCGTTAGCACCTCAAATGTTTTGGAAGGAAGGCTTACTATAAACATTCAGCGTAAGCCTTACATTTTTAATTTTTGCTGATAACATTAGAAACCAGCTGCCTGGTCCCCGCTTTATAATAAAGCTCAGCCAAAGTTTTGTTATATCCAGAAATCATACTTTCCTGCTTCAGTTTCATATCAATAAGCTTACTTTCGCGACTATTAATCAGGAAGAGCGTACTTTCACCCAGACTAAACTTCTGATTTTCCCCGCTCACCAGTTTTTGCTGGTTCTCTATACTTTTAATCTGTACTGCCAGCTGCGCAGCATATGCCGACAAATCATTGTATGAAGCCAGTATGTTATTCCTGATTTCCCGGCCAGACTGTTTGAGGTCCAGATTTAATTCCTGCTGTTTAATCTTTACCTCTCGTAATTTCCCGCGTTCGGCACGCAGAAAAAGTGGAAAAGAAAATTCCAGCCCAACCTTATAATTGCTCCAGTTAACATCATAGTAGGCCGGAATATCTGTGTTAAAACTAGTCCTGCCCGATATTAGGTTTCCTGTAACATTCAGCTTAGGCTTAAGCATTTCCTGGCGGTACCTGCGCTCCAAAGAAAGCTGTTCAGCTTTACTCCGTAATTTCAGCAGATCCGGGTGCTGATCTTCAGCCTGTCCAACAAGTGTATTCAATATAGAAGGTTCCAGCTTTGGAACGGCGTCACTTATATTTTGAGGAATAGCTTCTGATGGTAATTCCAATGGGTTTCCCTCTTCACTCCATAGGTGATTTGACAACAGAAGCCTCGCGTTCTGCAATTCTATTGCTGCTTTTTCCCTTTGTATAATTCTTTCCTGTACGGTAATATAAGCTTCAACAGAATCTATACCAGATTTATCGCCCATCTGTGTTTGTATGCTCAGCGCGCCGAACCGGCGTTCGGCCAGTTCTACACCCTCTTTAACCAGGGCAAATTGCTTATAGGAGTAATACCAGTTCCAGTAATCTTTAACCATGGCGTACCAAGCGCTGTTAATCAACTTTAGCTGATCAGCCTCTGCATACTGGACCATGATTTTCGATTGCCTTAAAGTATTCCGCCGGGCATCAATCAGTAAGCCCTGGCCTAATGGCACACTTAACCCAATAGCCGTAAGTCCATCACCGCTGGTGCGGCTTTCCGGGTTTACATAAGTGCCTATATTCCTGTCATACCCCACTTTGAGATCCGCACCTGCCAGCCATAAAGGTATTTTCAGTTCCGAAGACCACTTATTATAATATTCTGTATTTCCAAATAGCTTCCGGCTATAGCCTGCTTTCAGTGCCGGATCAAAATATCCTAGCGACTGCAATACATTTGCCTTTGCTGCCTCACTTAGCAATGCCGCTTGTTTTATTACCGGATGGTACCTGAATACCATCAGCTGCAGCTCTTCCAGCGTAAATATACTGGCAGTATCAACTGGCAACTTCCCAACAGGTGCAGGACTTGTCTGGCTAAATGCCACATTGCCGATGACCACAGCCAGGAGTGCTAAGACAACTGATATCTTTAAATCTTTATTCATTTATATCCTCCCCTACTTTTTATCCTTAGCATCTGACACAGGCTCATTTTCCAGACTTGGTGGAAAACCGTTGAGCTGCCGCCAGATCTCATACCAAAGTGGCACAGATCTTAAAATAATACGGGCATACACACCAGAGCCCTGCCGCAGCTGCGGAGGCCATGGTTCATCTTTCGCAGGTACAGGATTGGTTGGGCTTATCAGCAAGCGGTATTTCCCCCCAGCACTGCTCACCCTGTCAATAGACGCAACTTTACCTGCAAACGTACCAACAGCAACAGAGGGCCAGCCCGAGAATTGAACCGATGGCCAACCTTCGAATTGTAAACGAACATCGCTGGTATCTAAAATCAATGGAACATCCATTGCGCTGACATATATTTCTGCTGCCACCATTGGCGATTTTGGCTGTAAAGTAGCTACAGATTCTCCTTCCTTAATATTCTCCCCTATTCCGGCTTTCATTGTTTTCACTATAAAGCCGTCTTGCGGAGCCCTAACTACATATAACCCCTGTCTGATACTAATATTTGAAATGTCATTTCTAAGTTTGGCAATTTCACCCTGAGTACTAGCCCTGCTTGAAACTGCCGAGCTCATATCAGATTGTGCCTTAGATAAAGCTTCCTGATATTTGGCCCTGATATTATCAAGCTCAATAGCAGCGTTTAAAAGGTTCTGCTTAGCATTATTAAGTTTATTACGCTGACTAATTACTTTTGCATTGTCTTCCTGTAGTTTTAGCCTGCGGGTTTCAATATCTGTTAAGGAAAAAAGGCCATTTTTAAAACCTGTTTCATACCGTTCCAACCGAACCTTAGTGGTCTCATAAAGCTTTTGTACCGCCAGCAAGTCTGCGCTGTCTATGCTTACATAGTTTCTGGCCTGAAGCACCTTGTTCTCCGCAGCTTTCATCTGATAGCGAAGGCCATCACTTAAAGCCTTTATCTGAGATTCGGTAGCATTTATTTTCTGTACCGCAGCAGTTTCACTACCACGTTTTGCATCTAGCTGTTCATTTAACCGTGCTGGAAGTTCCGGGTCAAAATAAGACTGACTGGTTTCTGAGATCACAAGGATGGTATCTCCTTTCTTCACCTCCTGCCCCTCGCGTACTACCCAACGTTCAATTCTTCCACCAATCTGATTTTGCACCGTTTGCGGCCGGTCTTCCGGACGTAAAGCCGTTACCATACCACGGCCCGGAATGGTTTGCCTGAAGGGAAGCAGCAATAGTATGGCAAAAAATAAAACTATAAACAATAATATCCGGCCAAGGAGTTTTGCTCCTTTTGCATCAAGGATTTTACTAGTTGCATGAACAGACAATTCTTCCCAATTTTCTAGCTGTCCCAACCTCTTATTTGTCTTACCCATGGTTGTGCTCTCCTTCCTCTAATTCCATGTCTGTAACCACGGCCAGTTTTTCACTGCCTGTTACCATGTCAAATACGGTATTTAAATTGGTCATCAATTTCTCGATGGCGTAGCTGATTTGTACAATAATCACTTCCGCCGCTACAAACTGACCAAAAGTCATCTGTCTTTCTACAACAAAGTAAGATCCCAGTAACAAGAGCGAGCCCATCAATATAGTTCGCATAGCTACTGCACTGATAAAGAATTTCCTTAAAACACCAAAATGGTCATTACGCGCCTGTATATATTTTGAGGTGATCAGATCAGTTTTATCAATTATTTCCCGTTTTTTCTCCTTACTGTCTCGATAGCTATCCAAATCTGCTGCTACTTCTTCCAGATAGGCTACTACTTCGTACTTATATTCCGACTCATCTATACTGGTATTTACACCTCTACGGTAATACAATACTAAAATCAGGACAATTCCTGCCAGTACAAACATGCCGAAGGCCATAAATACCGGATGGTAAAAAGATAAGAGGATAACGCTGAAAAAGATCTGCACGGCAGCCGCAACAATGTCTACCAGCAATTTGCTGAGACCTTTCTGAATGGTGAGGATGTCAAAAAACCTGTTTACGAGTTCTGCAGGATTCTCTCCTTCGAGAGCCTTCTTCTTGATCAGCGGTAACCTGTACGCAAATTCAAGCGCAGCTTTTGTAAAGATTTTTTGTTCTATAAATTCTACCAGCGTTAGCTGACCAATTAACAGTAGTCCACCCACTACAATCCCTACAAGGATAACCGCGATAAGGATATACGTTGAACTGTACATTGCACCATTAGAAAGCAAGTTAAAAACAGCACTTGTTCCAAGAGGCAGCGATAGACCAATAAAGCCAATTAGCATTGCATAAATATAGATATAATTAATTGTGGTACGCTCGTAGTAAAGCAGACGTACCAAACGTTGCCAGGGAGTAGGTGCACCGGCAGAGTGATGATTCTTCATTTTTTTGACAAAAAAATTGATAAGCCGCAGCTTTAGCTGGCTAGCTATGAAATATATAGATTATCAGTCTCTAAAAAAGGCAAAATTAACTAGTGGCTACACTACGCGATCGGGAGGAGGTGTGGGGACAGATTTTATAGGGTGCATACCAACAGGTACCCTATAAGCATTAAGATTGTACTTTAACGTATCAGTCCAAATTAAACATTGATAAACCGGGACGGGCATTTCGTGTAACAATGCTTTTTTTTGATTTTTATCAAAAGAGTCTTCCTCTTTATCCTTACTTTCTTCAGCACTTTTTTCGATAGCAAACGTATCCTTAGAAGAAAAGCAGGAAATTGAAAAAGCAAATACCTTTGTAAGGATAATGCACAATAGCACAAATCCAAAAGTATTCTTCAATATATTATTCCTTAATATCCTCATCTATGGTATCTGCAAATATAGAAGATAAATGTCTTTTTTAGCGTTCATCAGCTCATTGTTATCCATTTTTACCTGCACCAGACTAATTAACCGGCATATTCATCGCAGTGCCCTGGTGGCCTTATCAAATGAGAAAACCAGATTTTTCTGATCAACCTGTTTTAACGAGAGGTCGTGACTATCGTTACCCAGTCCCCCAGTAAAATAAACATCAGCTTTGACGATCTTTCCCCTTTCCAGCCCCTCTTCAAATAAAGCAATACCAAATAAGGTGCTGTCTACTTTCGAATAAGCGTTAATAGTTACCGTACCGAGATCATAATTACCATTATTTTTTAAGGTAATCACACCATTTTTGTAAGAATATGTTATTCCTTTAATGGTTGCGAGATAGGTTTTGTTTTTACTGGTAACAGGCTTGTAGGTTTGTGAATATGCTGCAATTCCTAAAAAAAATAGACATAGGGCTAATGTAATCTTCTTCATATCCTTTAAATTTCGAACAAAAATACTATTCAATTCGAATTTATACAATTCAATAGTATAAATCCAGTTTACTGGTGAAAACTTTATGCTTTCTATGCCCAGGTTTAGAAGGTATATAGTCCCTGTTAAGGATGCTGCAATAAAAGATTTCAGAGCTTGCCATACTGCCCACACAATCAAATTTCAATTCTATTATCATCATTAAAGCCGTTTTCCTATCAAAAAACGGCTTTATGAATATCCTACATATTGAGGTGCCTAGACTAGTGTATGATGGTTACCATTTTATCCAGAGGCAACCTAACTTTTTTTGCTCCCGCATAAACATCATTATCTTCATCACGGTAGCCAATACTTAAGATTACTGTACTGTGTAAGCCCTGGTCACTGAGGTTTAGCAAAGTATCAAATTGCTGAGGGTCGAAACCTTCCATTGGTGTTGCGTCTACACGTACATTTGAGGCAGCAATTAAAGCTGTGCCTAAAGCAATATACGCCTGCTTATCTGCCCAGATAGAATTTTGTGCATCTGTGCGGCTTTTAAAGTAAAAATCCAGCATGTTAAAATACTCTTGTAATGATTCTAATGGCACACCCCTTACTTCAGCTGTTAAATCAATCAGGTCCTGAATATGCTGCGAAGTAACCTGGTTAAATGCGGCAAATACGATTAAATGTGAACAATGTTCAATCTGACCATTAAAGGAACCTGCGCCCAGGTTGGCCTTCAGATCAGCATTATCAATAACAAATAACCGATATGGCTGTAAACCGCAAGATGATGCAGTAAGATTAGTTGCTTCAAGGATGTGCTGTAATTTTTCATCACTTACTTTTTCATTCGTAAATTTCTTGGTAGCGTATCGCCAATTCAGATCTTCAATCAAATCCATATTATAAAATTTAAGTGGCAAAGCTATCCTATCCAGATATCATTTGGTAACTTTGAGACAAAAAGTAATAGGGACAAATGAGTAACCAACTGACAGAAGAGAAACCACATTATATTGAACAGACAGAAGAAAGACCACATTATATTGCAGAGTGCGGCGGAAAAATTCAGGCCATACATGATACCATGTATGTGCTAAGCGGGCGATGGAAGATTTCTATAATAGCTTGTTTATGCTACCAGCCGATGCGTTACTCAGAACTGCTGAAAAATGTAACCGGTATTTCAGGAAAAATGCTCAGCCGCGAATTGAAAGACATGGAAATTAATCAGCTGATCAGCCGTAATATACTTAATACACAACCGATCAGCGTTCAATATGAAATCACCGAATATGGGACATCTTTAAAGGAACTTACCGAAGTTATTGCAAACTGGGGTTTAAAACACCGTAAGCAGATTACAACGGATGTTACTTAATTTTATAACTTTTAGTATCTACTTCTGCCAGCCTGAAATAGCCAAAAGCGTAATTATCGCTATTGGTTTTATTGATAATATTACCACGGACAGCATTTGGTATTGTTGGGAAGGGGTTGCCATCGTTACCAGTAGCTAATATTAATTTGAACATGTAATTGTAATAGCTTTTCGAAATTCCATAGAGTTTAATGTCAACCTGGTCTCCAGCTTTTAACTTTTCATGCGAAAAAGACTCCTGCATAATATTACCATTCGTGTATTCATCGTCTTCAACTTCCAGCTCAGGAAAGGGCGAATGGGGTTGTGCAATATGCTGTAGATAAAAATTCGGCTGCTCTGCGTTATCCTTATAGTAAAAAGTTACTTCAATTTCATCACCAACTTCACCTCCTTTGTCATTCTGATCAAATTTATCTTCAATTTTTGGAACTGAGGTAAATATTTCTGATGCTGTATAGGTTTCTCCGTTAAGAACAATTTTTAAGGTATACATCTGACCTATAACAGGCAGAAAATTGTGACATATATATTGCCCCGTTCCTGGCGTTTCTAAAAAATTAAAGACCGTATTTGAAGGATTTGTTACAGTCACCACTGCACCTGACACGCTCGGGAATTTTGAACTGTAATAATCTGTGGTGGTAGACAAGACAATTTTTTGTTCATTGCCTGCTGTATTCTTGACCCAATCTATAGACGCATCTATAACCAATCTTGGAGGTGCTGTTTTAAGAGGCGCATTAATAGCTTTCTCGCATGCTGACACAAATAGTGCAGTGACTAGAATTATAAGTATTTGACGTAGTTTCATTTTTATATTTTTAGAATAAGTTGAATTGCTTTAAAATTTTACGTTATAGGTTACACTAGGCACAATACCGAAGATCGATACTCTTCTTGTCTCACTTGTTCCCGTATCTTCATTCTGCCTAAAAGAGTACGATGCGGCATTGTTCCTATTGTAAAGATTGTAGACACTGAAACTCCATTCACCCTGCCATCCTTTTTTCTTGTAGGGTTTAGGAGTATAAGTGGCGGATACATCGATACGGTGGTATGCAGCTAAAGAATTTTCATTTCTTGTTCCATAACTCGCAACATTAACGCCCTGATAGCTATATTTTCCATTAGGAAATGTTGCAGCTTTCCCGCTTTGGAAGGTCAGGATGGCTCCATATGACCATTTGGGACTTACCGTATAAAGGGTTGTAACAGATAAATTATGCAATTTGTCATAATTTGCCCTGTACCACTGTCCATTATTGATACCTGGTTCAGCAGCATTTCTGCCCGGTGTTCTTTGTTGTGCTTTAGAAAGAGTATAAGAAGCCCAGCCGGTTAGCTTTCCCGTATTTTTTTTAAACATCATTTCCAGACCATATGCTCTGGCTTCACCATTTAGGAGCACGCTTTCTACAGCGTCGATTCCAAGTAAATCTGCTCCGTCAATGTAATCTGCTTTATCTTTTACTTTTTTGTAGAAGGTCTCCGTTTCCAAGGAATATTTACCGTCTTTAAAATTGTGGAAATACCCCAGTGCTACCTGATCTAAAATTTCCGGTTTAAGGTACTGATCCGAAGGCGCCCAAATATCGAGGGGGCTGGCAGCAGCAGTATTAGAAATTAAATGAACATATTGGCTCATTATATTGTAGCTGGCTTTAACGGACTGGTCATTGTTTAATGAATAAGCTATGGAAAGCCTTGGTTCCAGGTTATCAAAGCTGGCGATCTTTTTATTTTTTAGATAGTTTATTGTTCCTGTTGGCGTAGCCTCCTCATATATATGAAGTTCATTATTGTAAACAACTGGTTGATTATTTGCATAGGTGTACACTTTCTGCGCACCTAATCGTTGAAAATTGCTATAGCGAAATCCATAGTTCAGTGATAACTTTTCAGAAAGGTTTTGCTCAGAACTGAAATAGGCCGCACTTTCAAAAGCATATTTTTTGGCTAGCTGCTCCGGATTTACACCAGAACTGGCTCCAAATTGTCTGATGGTTCCAGGATTAAAATCATAATAAATTGAATTTACACCATAACTTAAGGTCAGATTATTAGAAACATAATGTTTAAAATCATATTTAAGATTATAATTTTTAACCTGTGCTCTCCAGTCAATACCAGCCACTTTTACTTTAATCTGGTAATCATAATCACTATAAATGGCAGATGCATTAGAGAAGATCTTATCTGAGAATATATGGTTCCATCTAAGGTTGAAAAGTTTATTGCCATAAGTGTTTATAAAACTATTATTAAAGTTCAGATTATCATTGCCAAAGTATCCAGATACAAAAACATTATTTTTATCATTAATTTTGTTATTGAACTTGACGTTTAGGTCGTAGAAATAAGCTGAATTTGGATCATTAGCCATTTTCAAAAACAGATGCGCATAAGTTCCTCTTCCCGCAACTATAAAAGAGCTTTTATCTTTAACGATAGGGCCTTCAATAAGCAAACGGCTTGAGACTAACCCTATACCCCCATTTACATGATACTCTTTGTTGTTTCCTTCTTTTTGGTAAATATCTAGCACTGAAGATATACGTCCACCAAAAGAAGCGGGAATACCCCCTTTGTATAATTTTAAATCTTTGATTACATCTGAATTGAAAACAGAAAAAAATCCGAATAAATGGGAGGTATTATAAACAACGGCTTCATCAAGCAATACCAAATTTCCATCAACAGAACCTCCTCTAACATTAAATCCAGATGCACCTTCCTGAGCATTGCTAACACCAGGAAGCTGAAGGATCGATTTTAAAACATCTACTTCACCGAGAACAGCGGGCATCTTTTTTATGGTGGCAACAGATAGTTTATTAACACTCATTTCAGGTTTTCGGATGTTTTCTTTTATCGTTTGCCTTTTAATTACTACTTCACCCAAGGTTTTACTATTTTCGGTCAACTCAAAGTTCCGTTTGGTATTTTCGGTAAGTGTGATGGTTTGTTCAATATCATCAAACCCCAGGTGGCTTATAAAAATAGTATAATTTCCTTTCGGCACAGTCGTTGTATAAAATCCGTAAGAATTGGTATTAATCTGCACCTTAGCTTTTGGAATGGAAACAGTTACACCAATTAGTGTCTCAGTATTGAGCTTATTAGTTATGGTGCCACTAAGGGTAACTTTTTCTTGCGAATATGCATGGCCTGCAAATGCTAAAAAGAGTACTGGTAAGGATAGTATTTTACTTTTCATTTATTAATGCTTTGAGTTAAATATTACATTTTTACTAAAGTATATCTTTGCTCAATTCGCATATTTTATATATACGAAATGCCTTCATTAATATATTAAAGCAGCTTTTGCATAGAGTAAAAAAAACAGCAGACCAGGATTTAGATAAATGTTTCAACAGCTTAAACCCTTAGAAGAGCTTAACCATATTAAAATCGTATTTTGGTATATAATTCATGTGCTTTTGTATATTAAATATAGATTTAATGTGCCGGTTGCTACATTTGCCAGAATGTACAAGAGGCTTATGGATAAAACTTTACATAGAAAAAATATGGAGGCCGATTGGATGCTTCAATTCCTCATCTCAGAAAAATTCCGATTTCAAAGACATTTGCTACTTATCGGATTTTGTATAGTTGTTTTATATTATAGTCCGCCAGACTATGTAGAACCTTTTGAGACCTATAATCGAGTTGTTGTTTTTTTTCAGATTATCCTACTAGCCTACAGTAATATGTATTTTTTTGTATCTAAGTTTTTGTTTAGAAAAAAATACTTGCCTTATGGTTTTTTTGTGCTTTTAGGTATGATCGTTTCGTTTTACACCCATGAGCTATTTTCATGGTTTTTCGAACCAGATTTACTGCCTAATGAGGACGATCATATAAACTTTTTAACCTTTTCTTTTATAATCTTGATGCTGATTACTGCATCGGCAGCAGTTAAATTATTCCAGCAGTGGGTGATGGACACGCAACTTATTCATGATCTGGACCTTGCCAAAACAAATGCTGAACTGGAACAGCTTAAGAACCAGATCAACCCGCATTTCCTCTTCAATATGCTGAACAACGCTAATGTTTTAATTGAAGATGATCCTACAAAAGCTTCGCAGGTTTTGATGAAACTAAGTGACCTACTTCGTTATCAGCTTTATGACAGCTCCCGAGAAAAAGTTTTGCTAACCTCAGAAATTCATTTTTTAGAAGATTTTTTAAATCTGGAAAAGATTAGAAGGGATAATTTTAATTTCTTAATAGCCAAAGAGGGTGAATTAAGTGGTGTGCAGGTTACTCCTTTACTATTTATCTCATTTGTAGAAAATGCCGTAAAACACAATAATGATTCAACTAAATTGTCTTACGTAAATTTATTTTTCCTTGTTCGTCATAACGAGCTATTTTTCAGATGTATAAATTCAAAACCCGCTGTAAAAGCTGTTAATAAATCGGGAGGGCTGGGTCTATCTAATATTAAAAGAAGATTGGAACTCTTGTTTCCTGCTTCACATGATTTAAAAATCGAAGACAATCCGGAAAAGTACTGCATCAACCTCACTTTAAAATTATAACAATGAACTGCATTATAGTAGATGACGAGCCATTAGCCAGAAAAGCAATTCAAAAACTGATTAATGCGACAGAAAGTCTAGAAGCTATTGCTTCTTTTAACGGAACAAATACTACAAGGGAATTTCTGATAAAAAATACTGTTGATTTAGTTTTTCTTGATATTCAGATGCCGGGAGTTAACGGAATTGAATTCGCCAGGACTATTCCTAAAAAAACTCTGCTAGTATTTACTACCGCGTTTCATGAATTTGCTTCTGAGAGTTATGAAGTCGACGCAATTGACTATTTGATCAAACCTATAAAATTAGAGCGCTTTCAAAAAGCGGTTGAAAAAGCGCAGACATATAATAAATTATTCCATACTGATACCAACAGTAATATAGAAAATATAAGTAATGATTATATTTTTGTGAGGGCAGACCGAAGAATGTTTAAAGTGCATTTTAATGATATACTGTATATCGAAGGGTTAAAAGATTATGTTATTATTTACATAAAAGACCAGAGGGTAGTCACACTGATGAATATTAAAACTATTTATGATTTGCTTCCAAAAAATTTCTTTGTCAGAGTCAGTAAATCATACGTTATTAATGTAAATAAGATAGATGCGGTAGATAATAATACTGTATATATAGGGAAAACGGAAATACCGATTGGTAACATCTACAGGGATTTCTTTTTTAATGAATTTGTCACAAAAAAGATCTTGAACAAGTAGCAAAAGCGTCCAATCCTGCTAGCTGCACAACAAGTGAATAGAAACTAATTCCTCAAACATTAAACTATTGAGGGCTTTTATTTTACAGCTTTGGATTGTTTTAAAATGACAGCTTTAAACCCATTCATACATAAGGGTGATTTGAGTAAAAACCGCAATATTAACACTAAAGGATTATACGATAATACTTAATTTTCTGGCCACCTCAATAGCTTGAGTACGTCGCTGCACTTCAAGCTTTTCAAAAATTTTGGACGCATGAGTTTTGATTGTATTTAAAGATAAAAAGAGTCGCTCGGCAATCTGAAAATTACTTAATCCATCAGCCATTAATTGTAAAACCTCCAGTTCACGCTTACTTAAACGAAGGCGGGCAATTTCTGCTTCATTACATACAAAATCCTCCTGATTTACAAATCATTTTTTCTACAAATACGGTATTGGACTTAGGCTGGGTTAATTTTTTAGCCAGCCACATGCCCAGTCCGGTAAACAGCAAAGCAACGGCACCAGCATACAGTTCAAAGGTATGGCCAATAACTATAAGACGCCACTCCAGCCACTTCATGATTAACATTAGAATGGCTAGTGATATGCCATAGAGAAAAACCGGGTGATTACGTGCCACAAATTTCTTGATCATATACACTTCCTGATTTATGATGAGGTAAATTATGAAATTCAGCAGGCGAAATTATTTCATCAGAACCGTTATAAACATCTCCTATTATCCAGTAAATCATATCTTTAATTATACACACCAAAAGTACAAATTTTCTGATTTATACTGTATTCATTACGCGAGTTCCTATCAGGTGGCAGCAGCGATCATGATAAGAGGATAACTGTTAAATCAATAAATAATCTCTAACTTACCCTTAATAGCTGAGGTAGGTGAAAAACTTTTACACTATTCATTAAGGTCGGCATCAAGTTCAAGTCTTATCCGGTCTTGGTCAGTAAGTTCTTTCAAATCATCTTCTTTAGGGAGGTACAGGCGATACTTACTTGCAAATAACTTCTCATTTTCTGCTAATATGGAATATTTCACAATTGTTTCATCTTTCTCTTTACAGAGGATAATACCAATAGTTACATTGTCGTCCTCACCTTTGTTCAAATCATTATATATTCTGACATACATACAAAAGCAAAGCCCTTGCCTAATCAAATCCCTTTCCAAATTAAAAAGTAAGCTGTTCAGAGAGATTTCTTAATATACCCTTCCTGTATATCGCTTTAATATTCCTTGTTGTTCATTCTCAACTGTAAGGTAGCGAATTTAATTCATCAAATGTTTATGTTTGAGTACACATAAAGTTTTAGGTTAAATAAAAAATCAAATGAAAAAAGTCTTAATTGTACTGTTAGCGCTAATTATCGACGCATCCTGCAAAAAGTCTGATGTACCTCCGAAAAATGAGGAAGTACTTGCTCCCATAGAAAAGGTCAATTTAATTGTTCCTGAAAATCTGAAGGATCCAGTTAAGCAACAGGGAGATCCACTGTACAACGTTATTGGTTATGGATACGACGTTACAGGAAAATTTAACGATGCCAGCTCCATAAGAGGGAATGTAATTGATATCGCCGCTTATGTAAAAGGAGAGAAACCAAATAACTTTGTGCCTTGGAGAGGTACTGTTGGCTGGCATGACAGCTATGATGCAGTGAATGCAGAAGAACTGGCTAGTAAGCTTTCTGCTGAATCGGAAGAAACAAAAAATAAAAATTTGTTTGGCGCCACAATGACCAAATTTTTTCCTCAAACCACTGCTTTCTCAGAAAAGTATGTGTACGGGTATTATTCGCACTATTTTCAATACAGATTATTCAGGTTCTGGATTGATGAAGAGGTTATCGCCAAATTTAGAAAATACCTGAATCCGTTATTTCAATCAGATGTCCAAAATTTAAGTCCCGAAATGATTGTTCAGAAATACGGGACGCAAGTACTGGGAAATATTAAGCTTGGTGCTAAGTTAGATATTGTTTATCAAGCTGAAATCGGTGTTAATAACCGGTCTGATTTACAACAGAATGGGTACGATGCGGCGATTAAAAGAACCTTTGGCCTTTGGACCAATAGATTGAATGAAATTGACAGTATAAAGTTAAGGAAAATTAAATCGCCTGCCCTTAGCTTTCGTGTAGCTGGTGGCGATCCATCTAGACTAAAAATAATCAAAACTCCTAATGGTCCCTGGGTTGATTTAAATGACTGGCTGACCAGTATAGATACGCAAAATTATGCTTTTATCCAGGCAGACTCGACAATTCCATTATTTAGCTTTATCACCGATGAAACCAAACGATCTGCAGTACAAGCGTACATTGCAAGTTACCTAGAAAGCAGAAAGGTCAAACTGACCAAATAAAAATCATTAAACGCAATACCTTTTCTGATAGTATTTGTGCTCTGTTCATCGAACACTTAAGTAAAAAAAAGCCGTTTTTCTTAAAGAAAAATGGCTTTTTTCATTTTTTGATCCTAAAATTAATTGTTGCTTTTTTTGAACCGCATCATTGGTACTTTACCAGTATTCAAATTCAGCTTACCGTCATTATCAATTGAATAATTGTCTACTTTTTTAATCATTTGCAAAAATTCCTTTTCACCGCCGCCTTCACAGAACATCATAGTGGTCGGTTCAGGCTCTCCAAAAGAAATCGTTTTGCCATTAGAGGTATATTTTGCGCTATATCCATTACAACTAGAAGTTCCACTAACGTTATTAGTTGTTGTATTGAAGGTAATTTTGGGCTTCTTGTTTGGATATAAACCATCAAACGCGATGCGTGGGCCTGAGATATATTCCAGTTCCCATGTTGCATTTGCAAGACTATTTGTGGTTTTTGTATTCTTTACAGTGGTACAAGCACCAATAACTAACATTAAAAAGGAAACAATTAATATTGTACTTTTTTTCATAGATAAATTATCTTCTTATATGTTTCTAAATAATTATTTAGCCAAAGGTAGATAAAAACGGTCAATTTAAATAATAATTTAACATATACCTGAAAAAGCCCATTTAAGGTTGCCGGTAATACTTCCAACCGAAAATACCACTATAAAACTACATATCTACTGTTGATCTAAAAATGGTCAGTTTTAAAAAAAGATGATCAATTTAATCATCTTTATCAGGTGGTAAAGATGGGCGCGAACCATCGACCAAAAGATGATTAGTCTTCTGTTCTTACCAGTTTTTGAGCGTATAGCTATCTGCTTTATAAGATGTTGGCGATGGCTATAGTAGCTCCGCAATTCATGCACGATTTTATTGGTCAAAAAGCTTCCTGAAACTAAGATAACCTCAAACCCGGCTCTCTGCAAATAACATACAGGGGTTTGCCAATAGCTAACAGTACTTTACATAGCAACCGTCGTTAGATGGTGACAATGAAGAGAGGAAGCAATCTCTTGATGGTCTTTTTTGTAGCCTTTGAAGGTGCGAACGTTTTCAGTACTTTGATCTACTGCAACAATATGCATCCGGGAACCTATATCAATACCAGCTGCATTAGCATTAACATCTGAAGTTAGATTTTCTTCTTTTCCATAATAATCTGTTGTGAGAAACCTCAGGGATATATCTTTCAAACAAAAGACTCAAAATAAGTATCATTAAGCTTCCGGTTTCTTTCCATAGTTTTAAATCTAATTTACGGAACATATACAAAAGTTGTCTTTCTTATTCGATTGCGATCTCGCGATATTGTGATTATAGGACAAGACATTATTGAAAAACCCGTACATAATCTACAATATACTTTTGTGGAAAGGCAGTACTAGCGCTAGGAGCGCCTGGCCAGTTTCCGCCAACGGCAAGATTAATGAGCAGGAAGTAAGAACGTCTGAATTCATCTTTGCTGGCTCCTGTGGTATCAAATGTAAAAAATTCATTATTGTCTACATACCATTTCAACGACCTCTCCGTCCATACTAAAGAAAACACATGAAATTTATCAAAAAAATCTCCAGATGTTAGTGTTGTAGAGCCGCCGATGTATTTATGTCCACCATCTTCATAATGTACTGTTCCATGAGCTGTATTATCTTTTCCGGGACCACCGCCTACCATTTCCATAATGTCAATTTCTCCGCAGAATGGCCATGGCGTAGTTCGGATATTTGCACCTAAGGCCCAAAATGCTGGCCAAATGCCCTGTCCTTTAGGTAATTTAGCTCTGAAATCGATCCGGCCATACAAGAAGTCTTTTTTTGCTTCTGTTGTTATTCTCGATGATGTATATTCCTTTCCACCAAAAGATTCTTTTTTTGCAGTAATGGTCAGGTAACCACTATTTACCCTGGTATTTTCTTTACGGTAGTATTGTAACTCCTGGTTACCCCAACCTTCGGTACCGTTTCCCTCTTCGAAGTTCCAAAACATAGGATCCAGCGAACTGCCGTTAAATTCATCTCGCCAGACCAAGGTCATTCCTGGATAATTTTCCGGCGAGACGTAACCTGCATTATCGATCACTTCATTTCTATCAACGGCAATTTGCTTAGTGATTTCTATTGATTTATCACCAGCGTAGGCAATGACTTTCACTGTATAAGTTCCACTTTCCGCATAGATCGTATAAGCCTTACCATCGGCAGACCTGATACTTTCGTTGATGGCTTGTCCAAATGAGAACAGATAGCGATCTGCATTACTCGCAGTGGCAACGAAATCTACTCTGCCCGAACCATCATCTCTTATTTGAACTGACAATTGAAGATTAGTAGGCGCTGTTGCACTTGCTTCTTTCGTACAGCTTATATTAAGCATCAGTAAAGTCAGTATCAGCAACAGGTTTTTACAAAAGGTATGTTTTTTCATTTTGTCGGCTGTTCTTTTATGTAAAACGGAATATTCGCTGTAGCAACTTTATTTTTGCCATCAGCCACATAGACAAATAAACGATAAGCACCTGAAGCTTTAGGAGCAGTCAGGCTAATTTTACCTTTACCAATCTCCTTGTATGCCATTTTCACTGTCTCCGGTTTATCTTCATGATCGCCACCTTCCCCTACCTTCGTGGCTTCCGGCAACATTTCCCAGTGGTAAATCAATGCATCGTTATTTGGATCAAAAGCATCCACTTCTGCATTATACGTTGTTCCGGGGTTAAGATACACGCTTTGATTTGCTTTTTTGCTATTTAACGTAAAGCCGTAAACATGCGGCGCTCTATTCTCAGGATATGCTCCAGTCCAGAGATACTTCATCACATCTATCACTTCACTCTCTTCGCCTTTCGCTGTAAAAAGACCATACCATGTTGGTGTTCTCTCTTGTTTCTGTCCCCATAAAAACACATACGAGCCCAAACAATTCGCCTTGTCTTTCTCCATAGAATAACTATACCTGCTATTGTAAACAGCTGCTTTTTCACTACTTGTTTCTTCTACAGGTGCATTCCATTCTGTTTGTAACCCTTCCCAGTGACCCGTAGGTCCCCATTCCGTCACCATATACGGGCCCGTCCAGCCAGTCGATTTGATCCTCGCCGGCAATACATCCAAATCGGCATAAATATTAATAGACAGGAAATCTAAATCTTTAGCACTCGCTTTAATATGATCTATCTCCTTCTTATTAATTCCAGCAAGTACAGTAGTAGCAGGATGATTAGGGTCCAGTTCATGAATCATCTTTGCGATATCATTTACCGCCTTCCAAACATTCGGATTGGAGTAAGAAAGATTTAACTCGTTACCAATTCCCCAGCTTAACATGGCTGGATGATCTTTATACTTGATCACATCTGCTTTTGCTTTCTCGAATTGCTTTCTTACCGCAACAGCATCATCATAATTAAAGCCATGACGTTCTGGAGCTACCCATAGCCCCATCATCACAGTGAGCCCATTTTGCTGTGCAGAATCTAAAATCCTTTTAGCGCCATCGGTACCCCAGGTACGTATGGAGTTGCCGCCATTTGCGGCCAATCGATGAAAGTAAGAAGCCCCGCCGGCGCCTCGTACAAAGTAAGGTTTGCCTCCACGTAACATCTCAAATCCTTTTTCAGTTTTTATAACTTCTACCTTAATGGGCCGAAGTTTTTCTCGGGTTGGCAACGTGCCTACCGCGAACAGGTGGCTGCAAATTGTTGCGCACATGGCAATAGCGCCATAGAATATTTTCTGCATAAATAGTGTAATCTTGATATGCTCATCGCCTTTAAAGATAAGGGATGAGCATATGGTTTTTATTAAGGATTTGGAGTTAGTTTTCCATTTCTCTCTATTTCAATTTGAGGAATCGGGAAAAGGTTATAGCTTTCTTTATAAACCCTGTTTTCCAACACGACTTTGCTGTAGGTCAGGGTACCGTTTGTATTTTTAATTACGTTCATACGGTAAACAGGTTGATTAAAGTAAGTCATTCCTGTTTTCCAGCGTCTAACATCATATACACGGTGCTCTTCGAAACAAAGTTCTACCCTGCGTTCGTTACGGATCTTGGCACGCAAATCTCCCTGAGAAAAACCTCTGTTTAAAGGCGGCAAACCACCCCTTCTTCGTACCTCATCTAAGGCAGCATAAACGGTTCCATCCGGGCCGCTGAACTCATTTTTCGCTTCAGCATAATTTAATAGAACCTCAGCATAACGCATGTAGATCCAGTCATTATCACCACCCTGATATACCGCATCAGAAGTCAGATTTTTTTCGTCAATGAATTTACGCAGGCCGTAACCTGTTTTAGTTCTGTCTCCATTGGTACGACTATTCGCATTACCATCAGGAAAAGCATTAAGATCTGCACTTTGGAAAGTTTCTACGGTGATACCTTTGAACTGCGAACCATTCATTAACATTGCTTTATCCAGGCGGGTGTCCCGATTTACATACGGATTTTGCGGATCATAACCAGAACCAACTTCATCTGGACGTAAGCCTGTGGTTCTCATTTCAAATGCATCTACCAGGTTTTGTGTAGCATGGAAAGCACCCCATCCACCCCAGCCTGTGGGGGTAAAACTCATATGTAACATCCAGGCACTTTGATGTGTACGATTAGGGCGTCCAAATTTTTTAGCAAAAATCACCTCCCTGTTTCCATTTTTCGTCATAAATAACTGGTAATAATCCGGATGCAAAGAGTAAACAGCGGGCGACATGTTCATGACCTCCTTCGCTGCTTTTGCCGCGTCATCCCATCTTGAAGCTATGTTGGGAGGGTTATTAAGCGGGCTGGCATGATATAGTAATACCCTGGCTTTTAAAGCTAATGCTGCACCTTTCGTAGCTCTGCCCAAATCTGCATCTGGATACGTTGCTGATAATACCGCAGCAGCTTCATCGCATTCTTTTATAATAAAAGCAACACACTCATCGTAAGTGTTTCTGGGAACCTCCAGGTCCTCACTTACATTTTGTTCTGTTATGATCAGAGGTACTCCACCAAACGATTTGACTAATTCAGCATAAGCAAATGCTCTTAAAAATTTCGTTTCTGCTTTCAGGCGATTTTTTAAATCTGTATTGGTAGTTGGTACACCATCGATACGAGCTATTAAAGTATTAGCCTTTCTAATTAAAGAATAATTGACAGCCCACAGCTGTGTACCCATTGAAAACTGTGAGTTCAAATCACCTGCCTGTACCCTGTTCATAGGCAAATCATTATGTCCTTCAATATCATCGGTCATCATATCTAAGTTGGCAAAACCACGTGCCCAATCCTGGTCGTAACCAAAATCACGACGCTCGAAACCACTTACCATTGTGCCATAGATATCGTTTACAAATTGAGTAGTAAGGGCAATATCCTGAAAAACGGCAGCATCTGATACGAAATCTATTGGTTTGATGTCAAGCAGGTTCTTTTTGCAAGAGGAGGTTGCCAACGTAAATACCATTACACCAATCAACCATTTATATCTTTTAATCATGTCTTTTCTTTTAATATTTATTTCAACGATTAGTTATTAGAACTGTACATTAACCCCAAAAGTGTAAGTCTTTTGTTGAGGGTAATACCTACCTATAGCATTAGTATTTTCAGGATCCAGATTGATCAAATTTGTAATGGTAAATAAATTCTGACCTTGAGCATATAGCCTCAAATTGTTAGCGCCAATCTTTGACAAAAACTTATGTTTAATTGTATAAGCAAACTCCACATTCTTTAAGCGCAAATAGCTGGAGTTTTGAACCCAGAAACTACTTACCAAATAATTATTACCATTAGTGTTCAGGCTTAAACGTGGAAGCGGCGCATCATGACGCTCTGGTGTCCATCTGTCTAACCATTCCGCATTTACACGACCACCATTATGGAAGGCCCAGGCTGCATTTTGAGTAAACAATTGTTGAGACTGTGCCGCTCCCTGTAATAAGAAATTCAACTCAAAGCCTTTATAATTCACACCACCATTGATACCGTAGAGGATTTGTGGCAATGAACCATTTCCTAAATACGTAATATCATTGTCGTTTATAATGCCATCACCATTAATATCCTGATATTTGATATCACCAGGCCCTGTAGAATTTAAGTATGCACTATGTTTTATTGAACCAGCATAATCTGCTTCATCTCTAAAAATACCTATTGCTTTGTAACCATAAATTCCGCCGTTCGGTCTTCCTGTGATACGCCTGTAGTCTGGAATATTTGATGCCTCTGCAGCCTCTACAATTTTATTTTTTGCATAGGTAAAGTTACCACCAATAAAATAAGAGAAATTGTCAGACAATTGCTTATTGTGATTTAAAACCAACTCTAAACCTTTATTGTCTACAATACCAAAGTTTTCGCTCGGTAGAGCCGCCCCAAAACTTAAAGGAACAGACAATGCTCTGGTTGCCAGGATATCTTCCCTTCTTTCTTTAAAAACTGTTACGTCTACGCTCAATAGATTTTTGAATAATTTTGCTTCGATACCCGCATCCATTTTGATTGAGGTTTCCCAGGTTAAATTTTCATTGGCAATTGCACCGGGTGTTAAACCAGTAACGAATGTGCCACCAAAAGGATATACGTTTGGCACCAGGTTGTAACGGTTATAGTAACCAAAGCGACTAGGGATACGGTCACTTCCCAATGTTCCGTAAGACGCTTTCAGTTTTAAGAAATCCACAAACTTCACATTTTGCATGAAATTTTCCCTGGTCAATAACCAACCAGCAGAAAAGGCAGGAAAGTAACCCACCCTTTCTTGTGGCGCAAAGTTTTCAGATTCATCTCTTCTTAAACTTGCTTGAAAAAGGTATTTACCATCAAAATCGTAGTTGATACGGAACGCTGCACTACGCAAAGCCGTTTTGTCTTCACCATCGCTTAATACTTCATTTAGCGCCGGGCCGAAATTCAAAATTTGCAGAGCAGAACTTTCGTAAGAATTTCTGGCGGCATAAATTCCAGTACCCTGATTTTGTTTTTGCAATATCAGTGCCAAAGCGGAGATACCATGTTTCCCAAACCTTCTGTCGTAATTGATATGACCTTGTAATTCGGTACTTTGACCTTCACCGTATCCTTTTGAAAGTGAAGATTTAGACTCTGCGTTGATTGCGTAAGTGCCATCACTATTTCTGACGTAAAGTGGTACCCACTGGTTCCAGGTTTTATTAGAATTGAAGTTTTTATCAAAGGCCAGGACACCTTTAACAGACAGTCCTTCTACGCCTGGAATTTGTTGTACTACCTGAAAGTTACTCAAAAAGAAATTCGCATTATTTCTGTTGTAGCCGCTTCCTTCACTAATTAAGGCCAGCGGGTTGGGATATACACCTGGCGCTGCCAGTAATCCGTTAGAAAACCTTGCAGGTTGCACTGGCGGATTACGCATGGTATGCTCAAAAATATTATCTACACTTGCTGGTGGAGATTGCTTGTTCTCCATCCTTCCAGATAGGTCGACAGAGATTTTGGTAGTAGAAGTGGCCTGGATATCAATGTTGCTTCTAACATTGTATCTATTATAATTTAACGATTTATACAAACCATCTTCATTAAGATATCCAAAGGAACTGAAGTATTTAATTTTTTCGCTGCCACCAGAAAGTGACAGATTGTGTTGCCTTCTGGGTGCAGTACCTCCCAGCACCAAATTCATCCAGTCTGTATTCGGGTCTGCATCAGGGTTTGATCCATTTCTAAAAGACTCTAGACGCTCTAGGGAATATTCGGGTGTAGCTAAAGGATTGTCATTTAGCTTAGCCTCATTGAATAATGTTGCGTATTCATAAGATCCCAAAGCATTTGGTAATCTTGTTACTTGTGAGAAACCATAATTGAATGAATAATTTGCAGTCATCTGGCCGGCTTTACCGCGTTTAGTAGATACTAAAACTACACCATTCGCACCTTTAACCCCGAAAATGGCTGCCGAAGAAGCATCTTTTAAGATACTTACGCTTTCAATTTCATTGGGATCCATCTGTCCGAAATCACGTCCGGTACGAACCACACCATCAATAACAAACAAAGGTTCCATGCTGCCACCACCAAAAGTAGAGTTACCTCTGATGAAAATTTGCGTACCATCAGAACCTGGCTCTCCAGAAGGTTGTTTCGTAATTACTCCCGGCGAGCGACCAGCTAAGGCATTACTCAAATCGCCAACTGGAGTTTGCACCAGCTGCTTGTTGTTAACGGTAGATACAGAGCCGGTTACGTTACTTCTTTTCTGTGTACCAAAACCTACTACCACAACGTCATTTAAGTTGTTAGCGGCATCATCCATTATGATATTAACCACCTCGGAATTGTTCACAATAATTTCCTGGCTAATCATCCCAATAAATGAGAATACTACCGTTGTACTAGGTTTCGGTACTGTGATGGAATATTTACCATCTGCTTTGGTAGAAACACCATTTGTTGTTCCTTTGATAATCACCGAAACACCCGAAATTTCTTTTCCTGTTTTGTCCTTAATCACTCCAGAAAGGGTGATGCTTTGGGCAAAGGCCTCTGACATGGCAACTGAACAAATCAGCATTAGAATTAATAGTCGAATTATTTTCATATTTCTATTTGGCTTTAATTAAATAATAAAATAGCTGCTTATTTTTTCACAAAACGCATAGTATGTACCGCCTCATTTACTTTTCCAGAGCGTAATATCATTTCATTTTCTGTGATAGAAATAATTCGGTAATTGTTAGAAGAAACATCGGTTACACCAATAAATCTATTTGGCGGCGTATTAGGAATAGTTATCGTAGCAATGCCTGCTCCTTCCACTGCTGTAGTAAATGTAAAAGCAGATTCATAAGATCTATCGCTACCACAGTTATAGTTAGGTTCTACATTTCCACCGTTAAAAGTTGCGCCATGAGCATTATAAACAACTTTAAAGGTATTGTTTGCAAAGGCGAAGGTGTAATCATCATCTAATTGACAGGTTGCCAATGATCCGCCTCCAAAATATTCGGATGGATTACCTTCCGTACCTACAATAACCGGCGCAGAGGAACCGCCGTCTAATTTCCATGCATGGGCAGTTAATAATTTAAAATTTACATTATTCAAAGTTGGAGTGAAATCATCTTGGTCAACCACTACTGTTTGCGTAGCTATATCATAGCCACCCTGACCGTAAGCGTACAATTTCACATTATAGGTTCCCTTAGAAATAAAATAGGCTTCGATAGTCGAACCGCCAGATTTCAGGCCTTCATTCAAGCCAACATCCCATTGGTAACGATAAGCATCCTGGGAAGTACTTTCTAATAAAAAGGTATTTAATTTACCTTGTACCTGGGTCACTTTAAAAGAGGCCTTTGCCGAGTTACCTAATTTGCTGGCATAATCTTCTTTTTTACAACTAAAGCCTAAAAGAGAAAAGAGTACGGCCAGCGGAAGACAATATTGCCTTACACACAATTTGTAGTTCATACGATTTGAATATTTGGTTAATGGATTAGAGGCAAAACTATCCTTAAAACCTATGTGTTTCCAAATTTCCAACCCCTACAAAACTACATCAAACCCGGTTAAAGTGGCAAGAGCCAGTTAGGCCTAGTACATTTGCAGAAAGAAAGATATTGCCTACTTTTATTTTGATCATGAAAAGCCAAATATTTCACTTACTCCTTCTGTCTCTAAGCATCCCGGTTTTTGCACAAAATCCTATAGGCATGCCAGATATTGTAAATTACGACAATACAGCTTATAATGCCGGAACACACAATTGGGATATCCAGCAAGATTGTAACGGTGTAATGTACTTCGCAAACAATGAAGGGGTACTAACCTTTGATGGCTGCCGATGGAAAATTTACGCGTTACCTAACAAAACAATTGTAAGGTCTATAAAAATAGGTTTGGATAAAAAATTATATGTTGGAGGTCAGGGCGACTTTGGATTTTACTCGCCAAACAGAAACGGAAAGCTATTTTTTACTAGCCTGAAAGAAAAAATACCTAAGAAGCATCAATCATTTGCTGACATATGGAATGTGCAAAGCGTTGGAAACGCCATATTCTTTCGTGCGGAAAACAATATATTTAAATGGCAAAACGAAAAAATCACCGTTTTAGAAACAAAAACTAAATGGCTTTACATGGGAATGGCCAACAATACCATTATTGCTCACGAAAAAGATAAAGGACTGTTAAAGCTTTCTGGGAATAATTGGCTGCCTCTTTTAAGAAGTACTATCCCTTACAATTTCATGGTCAGCTCCATTTCCGAATTTGGAAAAGATACCATTTTAATTAGTTCGTTTGCACATGGCTTACAAACCATTCAGGGGGGAAAAATTACTCCGCTAATACCCGCCTCAAAGATCTTAAATATAAGTAACGTACGTAAAATAGATGATCACTCAATTGCTATAGCCACACTTTACAACGGCTGTTACCTGATGGATACCCGCGGCAAATTAATTTATCATATTTCTAAAGGCTCTGGATTGCAAAGCAATGCTATCATCAGTCTCTTCAAAGACAGTAATAAGAACATTTGGCTGGGCCTTTCAGATGGAATCAGCTTTATTGCCAACAATAATGCCATCAAACACATCAATCCAGCAATGTTCGACAATGCTGCAGGTCATACGGCTATAATCCATAACCATACTTTTTATGCAGGTTTGTCGAACGGGTTGTACAGTCTTCCTCTAACGGCTGAAACAGATATCAGCACAACCAAAAATAATTTTGCTACCGTACCCAGCGCTAACGGACAGGCCTGGGGCATGAACATCATTAATGGGAAATTATTATTAGCCCGGCATGAAGGTGCTTTTGAATTGAAAGGAAAAGAAATTCAACCTATTTCTATTGCACAAGGCTATTGGAATTTTTTAAGTTACAACCACACAAATACGAGTCAAACAACTGTGCTTGCCGGTAACTATAATGGTATTTCGATTTTAAATTATGTAAATAATACCTTTAAGGTAGCTGGAAATATTGCCAATTTTAGCGAGTCAGCCCGATTTGTGGTAAGTGATGGAAAGGATAACGTTTGGGTTTCTCACCCTTATAAGGGGGTTTATAAAATAGGGCTGACAAATATGCACACCAAAAGCGTGACACTTTATACCGAAAAAAAAGGCTTGCCATCTACCTTTAACAACCACGTTTATCAAGTTAAAAATAGAATAGTAGCAGGTACTGAAAAAGGTGTTTATGAGTATAATGCTCAGAAAGACAGTTTTGAAATTTCGAGCTATTTTGCATCTGTTTTTGGCAAAAAGTATGTGAGATACCTTAAAGAAGATACTGAGGGCAATATCTGGTTTATTGAAGAGAAGAAACTTGGTGTGGCCCAGTACAATGGTATAGCATATAAATTACTCTATATTCCAGAACTAAATGGCAAAACTTTAGGTGGTTTCGAACACATTTATTGTGTCGACAAAAACAATTTATTTGTAGGCGCTCAAAAGGGATTTTACCATATCAATTACGAAAAGTATTTAGCTAATGCAGGCAAACAGCAAGTGCGCATCAGTTTGGTTAAAGCTTTCGGAAAATCAGATATAGGATTGTTTAACGGTTACTTTGGCAACGTAAATGAAAATTTGAAACAGAATGAAGTGCCCAAGGTTAAACACGGCTTGAATTCTTTTCACTTCGAATATTCGTCTCCCATTAATAGAAACAAGGAAAATACCTTCTATAGCTGTTACCTAAAAGGATTTGATGAGACGTGGTCGGCGCTCGCCAAAAAAACAGAAAAGGACTACACCAATCTACCAGCAGGGCATTATGCCTTCATGGTAAAAACACAGGATAACCTCGGCAACGAATCTTCTACAGCCACTTATGAGTTTGAAATTTTGCCGCCCTGGTACCAAAGCATTGTGGCCTATCTTATGTATGGCTTAATTTTCTCAAGTATTATTTATCTGGTATACAAAAGGCAACAAAGAAAAATCATGAACCAACGAATCGCTTTTCAAAAGGAACAGGAGCAGATCAAATATATGCACCAACTGGAGATGGATAAGTCGGAAAAGGAAATCATCAATCTCAAAAATGAGAAGTTAGAACTTGAAATTGAAACTAAAAACTCGGAATTAGCTTCTAACACCATGCATTTGGTACAAAAGGCAGATATGATGTCCAAGATCAAGAATGAACTTTTCAAGCTTAAGAATGAACTTAAGGATGATGCACATACCGCTGACTTTAATAAAATTATCAGACTGCTGAGTGCAGAAGAAAAGTCTGATGAAAGTTGGGAACAATTTTCTGTCCATTTCGATAGAGTACATGTAGATTTCATCAAGCATTTGAAGGAGAAATTTCCATCAATATCAAGCACTGAGCTACGCTTAGCGGCCTATCTTAAGATGAACCTTTCTAGTAAGGAAATAGCTACACTGATGAAAATATCTCCAAGGGGTGTAGAAGTTGGGAGATATAGATTAAGAAAGAAACTGAATATTGCAAGTAATGTTAATTTATTTGAGTATTTTAATGCGGTATAATAACTGGATGTTTTGGCTACGATTTATGCAACACTTCTAAAGCCATTTATCGGCAATAGTATTTTCATCAATCACATGATACCAGCTTGCTACTGGCAGTGACCTGCATTAATCGTTGCTTTGCATACATGTCGGTCTCAATGATTACCATATTGCACTGGTGTTATTAAGAAGGAGTCAATGAAGTTCATTAGAATTTTAAATTCTTGAAACGCTTTATACCTAATTAATCAGTAATTCTAAAAAATAATTAGCTTTTTTAAAAAAAAGAGATGATCAAATTTGATCATCTCTTTAAGTGGGCCAAGATGGGCTCGAACCATCGACCAAAAGATTATGAGTCTTCTACTCTAACCAGCTGAGCTATTGGCCCGCGTAAAATCTTATTAGATTTTGCGAGTGCAATGTTACATATTTGTATTCAATTTTAAAAACAGTTTGATGCAAAAAATTAAAAATATAATCTTCGACTATGGAAATGTGATCTTTGAAATCGATTTCCGTATCACTCAACGCGCTCTTGCACAATTAGGTATACCCAATATAGAAAATTATTTCGGACATAAAGGACATGATAATTTATTTAGCGATTTAGAGACAGGTACCATCACAGCAGCCCAATTTAGAGATGGAATCAGACTTGCAGCAAAAAATAACGACCTCTCAGATGAGCAAATTGATGCTGCATGGAACAGTTTATTGATTGGTGTACCAAAAAATGTCCATGATGTTTTGATTGCCGTAAAGAAAAACTACCGAACCTTCCTGCTAAGTAATACCAACCAGATCCACTATGATTTTATTATGGACTACCTGAAAAGGGAATACGATGTAGAAAACAATGATCATTTGTTTGAAAAAGCATATTATTCACAGCTGATGGAGCTGCGTAAACCAAACGTTGAAATATTTGAAAAGGTAATCAAAGAAAACAATCTGCTGCCTGAAGAGACCCTTTTTATAGATGATAGTCCACAGCACTTGGTAGGTGCCGCAAAAGCCGGCTTACATACCTTGTTGATGACAGAAAACCCGAAAGACCTGGAAGCTTTCCTTACTAAAAACGGAATCCAGGTATGATAGATAACCAGCCCAAATTAGACCAGAGCAAATACACGTCTGTAAAAGACTTTTATCCGGTTTATCTTACCCAGCATCAAAACACTGCCAACCGGATACTGCATTTTATAGGTACCGGATTATTTGGCTTATTGTTTATAACGGCAATGTTGTTCCATAATGTAATATTCTTTGCTTTGATGCCTATTGCAGCTTTCAGTTTCTCCTGGATAGGTCATATTGTTTTTGAAAAAAACAAGCCTGGAAAACTCAAATATCTTTTTTATACGCTGATGTCTGATTTTATCCTGTTCGGAGATCTGATGATGGGCAGACAACCTTTTAAAGTAAAATAATCAGATAGGGGGCATTGCAAAAAAATGCCCCTACTATAAAATGATGATGCGGCCTTCACCCTGTCACTGTTAATGCACCGAGATACTCAGTATCTGAAACTAATTTCCCGTCCTCAGATCTAAAGTAAATCCAACAATGAAGTTGTGCACCAATCAAAGATTTTGGAAAACGACGCTCACTAGATAATGCACTTCTTTGAGCACCATCATCATGTTTAATAATTACTTCGTCTACATTTTCAACAGAAAAATAAAAGAACAATACTGCCCTGTCGCTTAATTGGGTGTTTTTCTCCCGGTAAGGATTAAGCTGCCAGGTAATTTTTGCCAGTAACCCTTCAATTGTAAATTTGGCCCGATAGCCATTTTCTGTTGAACGTAGCGCTCTTGAAAACCTCAGTTTACTCAGGTCGATCGCATAATCTGGATATTCACCCACAATTGCATGAGTGAGATGATAAGATATTGCGGCGTTTACTTTCGTAATTTTCTCTTTCGGCTTTAGCTGAAAGGCATCAAAAAGCTTATTATTAGCACTTACAATAGAAAAAAAATTCATGGTGGCTTTAAATAGCGCTCTATTTTCTATCTGCTTAACAGTGACTTTAGCTTCGGTTATTTTGCTGGGACTGCTTTTCATTATCCACAGTACCCTCCATCTGCACATCACTACCGTTCCTACTTTGCCGGTTACATTCCCTAATGCTCCGGCACCTCGTTGTACTGCCATGATCTACCAAATTAATTGTCCCAGATAAACACTATCAGATACACTCTTACGGTTATCTTCAATAAAAGAAATATACACATGGCCTACATTCCCAGATGCAATCCTGCCTAAACTTAGCATTTCTGTACCCCTTGAGCGCTGAGAAGCTGCTATAATATATTCCGCTTTTTCAATTTCCGGAAAATAAACCAGCAACATTACCTGATCTGAATAATGCGTTCCCTTCTCCTCAGATTTTGTATCCCAGGTAAAAATAAACCCAAATTCATTTTTGCTTACAGCTGCTCCCGTTGGGGCAGGCATGTTGCCTTTGCTCACTAAGACCTTGCTAAAATCCATCCTTCTGTCTGGATACTCACCTACAAAAGCTTGTTTTCTATTGTACCGCGTAGCTGAGTTAGCGCCACTTAGTTTTTCAGTTTTGCCTTGCAGCGCAAAGCCAACAGCAAGAAAATCACCAACTACTTTAACGAACACTGAATTAAGCGCAATTTCCTGCCTGTTACCCAACTGCTTTTCAGTTGGTGGCAAATCTGATTTTTGTGGCGCTTGCTGAACATGTGTTTCACCATTTGGCTGTTGCGTAAAAACGTGGTCGCCAACCCTTCCTGAGAAGCCTAATGCTATCCCACTTACTACCTTTCCCATTTTTAATTTATTAAATTATAACTAAACAATTCACTTTGGCCAAACCGTTAATGATGCTATATTTAAAAATTAAGGATTGTAGTAAGCTCGAACAATACCTGATTAATAACTGGCAGTAATTAACGATCTGTCATATTTATCAAAACAGACAACATTACTCATAGTCAACTACTTGTACAAAAATCAGGCCAATTTTACAACTGAAAAGAATATTTATTTATATATGAACTACAGCCCCTCCCCGCAAACATTAGAGGACATATTCCTATAAAGTTTTATGGTATATCTCCCCTTATCTCTTTCTGACATGGTTCGAAAAGCAGACACTTTATGCGCGCCATATAGTCAGTTTATATTCGGCCCTCCCTTACCCCTCCGCTACGGTAGTATTACCCCTCCCTTACCCCTCCTTTACCCCTGGGGGTAAAGGAGGGGTAAGGGAGGGGTAACCGTGGGGTAACCCTGGGGTATCTGTAGGCCGACCATAAACCGAGCACAAACAAACCAAAAAGCGCGGACGTAACGAGTCATCCTACAACCGTTTACGGCTATAGGACGACTGTATTATTCTATAAATCTGTTTTATGAATTTCTTCTTTTCTTTTCCCTCTCTATGAGGCCCAGCTCTCTGCTGGTCTGACCGGCAATTGAAGTATTCTCCTGCGCGCGTCTGAAAAGATATGGCATTACCGATTTTACCGGACCATAAGGTACATATTTTGCAACATTATAACCTGCATCAGACAGGTTAAAACTAAGGTTATCACTCATACCCAGCAACTGCGAAAAGTAAACATGCGGATGGTTATGATTAATTGCATGCGCATCAAGCAGCTCTGCCAGGACGCGGCAGCTTTCCTCGTTATGCGTACCACATACCACCCCTATCTCTTCTACATGTTCGGCACAGTAGGTAATTGCCGCGTTGTAATCTTTATCTGTGCTGGCCTTGTCGGGCTGGATAGGTGACTCATATCCTTTCTCGGCCGCACGCTTACGTTCCTTTTCCATATAGGCACCGCGTACAATTTTGCCGCCCAGAATAAACCCGGCTTCTTTAGCTACCAGGTGATCTGCTTTAAGATGGGCCAGCTTATCATGGCGGTACATCTGATAAGTATTGTAAACAATCAGCTTTTCTTTGTTGAACAACATCATCATATCGAGCGCCAGACTATCTATCGTTTTCTGGATCCAGCTTTCCTCCGCGTCGATCATTACCGGCACGCCTCTTTCAAAGGCAGTTCTGCAGATACGTTCACAGCGTTTCTTTACCTTATCAAATTCCACCTGTTCAGCAGTGCTGAGCTCAGCTTTGGTATCAATCTTTTCCAGTAATGCAAACCGCGCTATACCTGTTACTTTGAAAACAGTAATCGGTACACGTTTATCTCCTGCAGCACGCTCAATGGTGCGGATAATCTCGGCACAGGTAAAGTCAAATACCTGCTCTTCTTCCTCTCCCTCTACAGAATAATCCAGAATTGTACCAACGCCTGCAGCTGCCAGACTGGCAATTGTACCTTCACATTCTGCAATGGTTTCTCCGCCACAGAACTGTTTAAATATAGTGGCTTTAATCAGTCCCTGAATTGGCAGCCCAATGTTCAGAAATAAATTGGTTACCGGCGGGCCAACCTGCGTCAAGAAATTGCTGCTCATCACCTTGAATAACCAATAAGCGCTGTTTAGTTCTGATTTTGATTTGCTGCGGAAAGCGATTTCCGTATTATCAAAATTTAATTTTTTCCCTGAGGATATTTGCATTTCCTTTGATGTGTTTAGTCAAACGGTTGCAAAAATATAAATTCCGTGACTACCGAAGGTAAATCCCTCTGTAAATAATTGTAAATTTGCAGTACAATGATAGAATTTAAATTAGAAGGCGAGTTTATTCCCATGATTTCGCTGTTGAAAGCCACTTCTTTGGTACAAAGCGGCGGTGAGGCACAAACAGTTGTTGAAGATGGTTTAGTGAAATATAATGGCAATGTAGATTACCGCAAGCGTTTAAAGGTACGTGTGGGTGATGTAGTTGATTTTATGGGCAACCAAATTAAAGTAGTTTAATGAACACGATAGCAAGCGCAGGTCATAACATTTACTTTGAAACTGAACTGGCACCCCTCGCTAAGATCATTGAAGAAGGTAAATACAGTAACGTTTTTGTATTTGCAGACCGCAATACATCAGAATCTTGTTTACCTGTTTTCAGGGAAATGCTGGATGATTTCAGTGGTTTTGATCTGATTGAAACCGATCCGGGCGAGGAGAATAAAAATATTGACTTTTGCATTGGTATCTGGAAAACATTACTTGATTTTGGGGCCGACCGCAAATGTCTGATCATTAATTTAGGTGGTGGTGTGATAACCGATATGGGTGGCTTTGTTGCTTCTACCTATAAACGTGGCGTAGATTTCATCAATATCCCTACTACCCTTCTTTCGCAGGTTGATGCCTCTGTAGGCGGAAAAACCGGTATTGATATTGATAACGTGAAAAATATGGTAGGTACCTTCAGCTTACCTCAGGCGGTATTTATTGAAACCGAATTCCTTAAAACCGTACCGAAACGTGAAATGCTTTCTGGCTTTGCCGAAATGATTAAACATGGTTTAATTGCCGATAAGGATTATTATGAACGCCTCAAAGCTACAGGATATACTAAAATCACAGCGGCAGACATCCACCGTTCTGTAGAAATAAAAAATGAGGTAGTTACTGCTGATCCGTTTGAAAAAGGGGTGCGTAAGATTTTAAACTTTGGACATACCATCGGCCATGCCGTAGAAAGTTATTCGCTAAGTAAAGATAAAAAACCTTTAACCCATGGCGAAGCCATAGCTATAGGAATGATTTGCGAAGCCTGGCTATCGCATAAAAACAGCACTCTGAGCGCTGAAGAACTGGCACAGATTCGCCAGGATATTTCAGCTATATATCCAAAATATATAATCAAGGAAAAATCATTTGCTCAGCTTGCAGTTTTAATGCAGAGCGATAAAAAAAATGAAAACGGAAACATCATGTTTTCTTTACTGCAAAATATAGGTACCTGCACCTTTAACTGCAGGGTTTCTGAAAGTGATATCCGCGAGAGCATGGAATATTACAATAAAATTTATGCTTCATGAGAGTAGAAATATAGCCTTATCCTTGCTCTTTGGGCTGCTGATCGTCATTTCACTGGTTGAGATGTATATTAGCTACGCGCATGACAAGAAACATTATTCCGGTCGCGATACCTGGAATAATGTTTACCTGATGTTTCTTGCTTTCCTCATCAATCTCTCTACCAAAACTGCCACCTTTTTCTTATTGGACTATTGCTACCAGTTCAGGTTCTTTGAGATAAAAAATACCATTGTATACTGGATTGCACTGGTGCTGGCCCAGGATCTTTTATACTGGGTGCTTCATACTTCCGGACACTATATCCGGATTTTCTGGGCCATGCACGTGACGCATCATTCTTCTGAAAAGTTTAACCTTACCACGGGTTTTCGGAGTACCGTTTTTGAACCGCTGTACCGTGTGTTTTTCTATCTTCCTCTTGCCTTCATGGGCTTCTCTGCCGTAGATATTCTGTTTGCCTATCTGATTACGCAGCTCTATGGAAATGCTGTGCATACACAGGCTGTTAACAAACTGCACCCTGTTCTGGAATATATTTTGGTAACGCCATCGCACCACCGTGTTCACCATGCAAGTAATATCAAATACCTGGATAAGAACATGGGGATGGTTCTGATTATCTGGGACCGTCTGTTTGGTACCTTTCAGGAAGAACTGCCAGATGAAAAGATTATGTACGGATTGACGCACCAACCAGAAGATATGGGCCCGGTAAATATTGTTTTCCATGAATTTAAAGCCATACTGGCCGATGTGAAGCATGCTCCGGGACTGAAAAACAAGATCAAATATCTGATTAATCCGCCGGGATGGAGTCATGACGGACGATCACAAACTGCAAAGGTGATGCAGCAGGAGCTTAGTAAAGCTGAACAAAAGATATAAACTTTAATCTGGGTACTATTGTCAGTCTAATAATGTTACCAAATACTACGCACCCAAATCTCACAAAAAATAATTTTTTTTATTTTAATATTGACAAATTAAATTTTGTTATTACATTTGGAAAAACAAAAACACAATTAAAGGGAGGCTATTTCTTCCCTGATACAGAATAAAGATGAGAAACATCACTACATATTGGTTTGGTTACTTCTACTACTTTAGTAAGAGCCGGGACTGATATGCAATCAAAAAGAAACAAAGTAAATTGTATATGAAAAGTCCCGGCCTAAAGCCGGGACTTTTTTTTTAGGGCAAAAATTTAAGTAGAAGATCAAGATAATGAAACAACCAATACGCGTAGCAATTCAGGGCATCAAAGCTTCATTTCATGAAGAAGCAGCCTTCAAGTTCTTTGGAAAAAACATTCAGGCAATTGAATGTAAATCCTTTAAGCAGACTTGTGAAGTACTGGAAGCCAAAGAAGCAGACTACGTGGTTATGGCTATTGAAAATTCTATTGCCGGCAGTCTTTTACCCAATTACACCCTGATCAGGGAATACAACTTTGCAGTTGTTGGTGAGGTTTACCTCCCTATTCAGCTCCACCTGATGGCGCTTCCGGGTGTAAAGCTGGAAGATGTAAAGTTTGTTACCTCACACCCTATTGCCATCCGCCAGTGTATAGAATTTTTTGATGATTACCCTCACCTCAACATTGTAGAAAGCAGCGATACCGCGGCCTGCGCCAAAAAGATAAGTGATGACCAGTTAACTGATACCGTTGCGGTTGCCAACTCACTCGCGGCCGAGCTATACGGGCTCAATATCATCGAAAGAAGAATAGAGTCCAATAAAAAGAACTATACCCGTTTCCTCATCCTTAAAAACGATAAAACAGAAGAACTGGCACCGGTAAACAAATCATCTATTGTTTTCCAGACGGGCAACCAGGTAGGTGCACTCAGCAAAGTCCTCAATATCTTTGCTGATCATGAAGTGAACCTCAGCAAAATCCAGTCTATGCCGGTTCTGGGCAAACGAAACGAGTACTATTTTTATGTAGACCTGGAATGGTCTGAGCAGGAAAAATATGATACCGCCATCCGCAAAGCGCTGAAGTATACCGTAAACTTTAACATTATGGGCGAGTATCAGAAAAACGACAAAGTATAATTATCTCCCAAACATAAAACACAGATTTTAAATCCTTTAAACTCCTTAATCATGAAATTAAATTTAAATATCCAGCCTTTAGAGAGCTGGATGACTATCAAGAACCAACCTTTAATTATTTCCGGACCATGCAGTGCAGAAACTGAAGAACAATTATTAGCTACTGCAAATTTACTGGCAGCTACTGGTAAAGTATCTGTATTAAGAGCAGGTATCTGGAAACCACGTACCCGTCCGGGAGAATTTGAAGGTATCGGCAGCATCGGACTGGAGTGGCTTAAAAAAGCTAAGGCTGAAACAGGATTGCCAACAGCAGTTGAGGTTGCAACAGCAAAACATGTTGAAGAAGCCCTTGCAGCAGGTGTAGATATCTTATGGATCGGTGCAAGATCTACTGCTAACCCTTTCACGGTTCAGGAAATTGCTGATGCTTTAAAAGGTGTTGACATCCCAGTATTGGTTAAAAACCCGGTTAACCCAGATATTTCTTTATGGATTGGTGCTTTAGAGCGTATTAACAACGCTGGCATCACTAAAATCGGTGCTATCCACCGTGGCTTCTCATCGTACGAAAAAAGCTCTTTCCGTAACGAACCAATGTGGGAAATGGCTATCCAGTTAAAAACCCTTTGTCCTGAATTACCTATCATTAACGATCCGTCACATATCTGCGGTAACCGCGAGCTGATCCCTTACATTGCACAAAAAGCACTAGATCTTGATATGCAGGGACTGATGATCGAATCTCATATTGACCCTTCAGTAGCATGGACTGATGCTAAACAACAGGTTACTCCTGCTGCTTTAGACCAATTGGTTTCTAAACTGAGCGTACGTGAACCAGAATCTACCAACGAAGCTTTTGTAGATAAACTGGCAGAACTACGTACAAAAATTGATAGCATCGACGATGTAATTATCCAGAAACTGGGTGAGCGTATGGCTATTGTTGAAAAAATTGGTCAGTACAAAAGAGATAATAAAGTTACTATCCTGCAGGTTAACCGTTGGGATGAGATCCTGAAAAAAGGAACTGCATTTGCCAAAGCATTGAAACTGGACCTGAACTTTACAGAGAAATTTTTAGAACTTGTTCATGGAGAGTCTATCAGAAAACAAACTGAGATCATGAACGAAGGTAAAACAGATGAGCAGGTAGCAGAAGAAGCTGCAGCAGTAAAATCATAACTTGTAACTACTGAACTGATAGCTTAAGCGTTTAACCTGGTTATCCTTAAGCTTACCGTTCCGGCAAAAACATAATTAATGAAAGCAAATGCAGTTGTTTCTTTTGAGGGACAAAGAGAGATCAATGCGGCAATTCACCTCACGGGATCTAAAAGCGAAAGCAACCGTGCCCTGGTAATTGCTGCACTCAGCAAAGGACTGGTCAAAGTATCTAATTTATCTGATGCTGCAGATACTGTAATCCTCAATCAGATCCTAACAGATCTGAACACAGCGGAGCAGGCAGATGCCACAGAAAGGAAGCTGGTTAATGTTGGCCATGCTGGTACCGCTATGCGGTTTCTTACAGCATACCTCTCTACCCTGCCGCAGGCTTTTACCTTAACCGGTTCTGGCAGAATGCAGGAACGCCCTATCGCGATTCTAGTTGACGCCCTGCGCAGTTTAGGTGCTGATATTTCTTATGAGAACAATGAGGGTTACCCGCCGCTGCTGATTAACGGCGGACTGCAAGGCGATGCTTCTGAAGTTACAATCAAAGGAAATGTGAGCAGCCAGTATCTTTCGGCACTGCTGATTATAGCCCCTACCCTTCCAAAAGGTTTATCACTTCATATTGAAGGTGGTTTAACTTCCCGTCCTTATTTAGAGATGACTTTAAACATGTTGGGCAGCACTGGTATTTCGCATACCTGGGAAGGTGATACGATTCAGATCCCGCATCAGCAACATCAGTCTGCAGAATTAACCGTTGAGCCGGACTGGAGCGCTGCTTCGTACTGGTACAGCATTGCAGCACTGGCTGATAAAGCACAGATTGCCTTGCCTAACCTGAAAGAGGAAAGCCTGCAGGGCGACAGTGCCATACAGCAGCTGATGGTAGCACTGGGTGTAAGCACTTCACGTACTGGAAATGGTATTGAACTGAAAAATTCGGCACAGCAACCCATTACCAAAACCATCAACCTTAAAGATTGTCCGGATTTGGCGCAAACCATTATCGTTTGTGCAGCAGCAAAGGGGCTGAACCTTTCCTTTACCGGACTGGAAACCTTAAAAATTAAGGAAACCAACAGGGTTGAAGCTTTGCAGAACGAACTGGCCAAAATTGGTGTAACTTTAACGGAAGACAATGAGGTATATACCCTGGATTGTGCCAACCTGCACTTTCCGGAACGCATCCTTATCCGTACTTACGACGATCACCGCATGGCGATGGCATTTGCACCGCTCAGCCTGCTGATCAGGCAGATTGAGATTGAAGATTATCAGGTAGTGGAAAAATCATACCCTGATTTCTGGAAAGACCTTGAAAAAGCAGGTTTTAAAATAGAAGAACTTTAAAGATATTAATATGGCAGGTAATACATTTGGGCATTTATTCAGGATTTCTACGTTCGGGGAATCGCATGGAGAAGCTATTGGGGTAATTATTGACGGCTGCCCTGCCCAACTCCCTATAGACCTGGATTATATCCAGTCTGAACTGGATAAGCGCCGGCCGGGACAAAGCAAAATTACTACACAGCGGAAGGAAAGTGATACAGTACAAATCCTATCAGGAATATTTGAAGGTAAAAGTACCGGTACCCCTATCGCCCTGCTGATCCCTAACGAAGATCACCGCTCCAAAGATTATGAGCATAATAAGACGGTGTACCGTCCTTCGCATGCTGATTATACCTACGATGCCAAATATGGCATCCGCGATCACCGTGGCGGCGGACGCTCATCTGCAAGGGAAACTGCTGCGAGGGTTGCTGCAGGTGCTATAGCAAAATTGCTGCTGCAGCATTACGGCATCACGGTTTTTGCACATGTTTCTGCAGTGGGTACCATAAAAGCACCAAACCTGGATAATCTTCCTGTGGCAGAATTACTGGCTCAGCGTGAAGATAATATCGTACGCTGCGCGGACCCGGCTGTTGCCAAAGAGATGATTGAGTTTATTGACCAGGTGCGCAAAGACGGTGATACTGTAGGCGGAAAAATCAGCTGTGTAATTAATGGCTGTCCGCCAGGATTAGGTGAACCAGTGTTTGATAAACTGCATGCAGATCTGGGCAAAGCTATGCTGAGCATTAATGCGGTACATGGTTTTGAATACGGATCAGGATTTTCAGGTGCTGAAATGAAAGGATCAGAACATAATGATATTTTCCTGGCCGATGGCAAGAACCCAAAAACACTGACCAACTTCTCGGGAGGTATACAAGGGGGGATTTCTAACGGTATGGAAATTAACTTCACTGTGGCTTTTAAACCTGTAGCCACCATTATGCATAACCAGCAGACGGTAAACGCAGCTGGCGAAGCGGCAGAGATAAAGGGCAAGGGAAGGCATGATCCATGTGTAGTACCCAGAGCAGTGGTTATTGTGGAAGCGATGGCAGCGTTAGTACTGGCAGATCAGCTTTTGCGAAATAAATCGAGTCAGCTATAGAAGGACTCACAAACCTTTAACCCCGGGAGATAATATGGAGTTTAAGGGATATAAAAAAGGGTATTAAATTAGTATACTTCTATAGAACAAATGAGATACCCTGCTATTAAAAGATAGCAGGGTATTTTGTTTTATTATGTTCGTACATCATTTGATAAACGGTTTCTACCACATCATCAACCGAAGGTTTGGTAAAATAATCGCCATCTGTTCCGTACGGTGTGCGGTGAGCCTTCGCCGTAAGTGTTAATGGCTGTGCATCTAAATGATAATAACCCTGCTGCACTTCTAAAATCTGCTGCAGGATATAGGCAGAGCCTCCACCGGGAACATCTTCATCAACTACCAGCAGCTTATTGGTCTTTTTAAGGGATGCGGCACATAGATGATCATGATCAAAAGGAAGCAGCGTCTGCGGATCAATAATTTCTACCGAGATACCCATCATTTCCAGTTCTTCCGCAGCTTCTTCAACCACTCTCAGGGTTGAACCGTAAGATACAATGGTCAGGTCTGCACCTTCACGTATTATTTCTGCCTGCCCAAGCGGCACGGTGAAATCACCTATGTTCTGTGGCATCTTCTCTTTTAAACGGTAGCCGTTAAGGCATTCAATTACCAGGGCAGGTTCATCTGCTCTTAACAGCAGGTTATACATACCGGCCGCCTGGGTCATGTTACGGGGCACACACAGGTGCAGGCCACGCAGAGAACCCAGGATCATCCCTATCGGGGAGCCTGAATGCCAAACCCCTTCAAGACGGTGCCCGCGGGTCCGGATAATTACCGGTGCTTTCTGTCCCGCTTTGGTGCGGTAAGAAAGGCTGGCCAGATCATCGCTTAATATATTAAGGGCATAAAGCAGGTAGTCCAGGTACTGGATTTCTGCAATAGGTTTCAGTCCGCGTAAAGCCAGGCCAATACCCTGCCCTACTATAGTCATTTCCCTGATGCCAGTATCTGTTATCCTGAGGTCGCCATATTTAGACTGCAGACCGGCAAATCCCTGGTTAACATCGCCTATGGCGCCAAGGTCTTCACCAAAAGCAACCAAACGCTGGTCGCGGGCAAAGTTCGCATCAAAACAGGCATTCAGTAATTCGCGCCCGTCTACCCATTTGCTGCTTTCCACATATTCGGCAGCGGTAACGGCAATAGATGAAGGGGTTTCACGTCCATCGGTAAACAGTTTTGAATTATAGCGCTCTTCATTTTCAGCCTTGGCTTTTTCATACCATGCCATAAGGTTGGCGCGGTCGTCTGTAAGCTGACTGCGGGTAAGGCGAAGTGCTTGCCGTGCGGAAGAAACTACTTCTTTACGCTGCGCATCTGGTGTACCTGCCAGTGTTTCTGTAATCTTTTTGATGGCTGGGTTGCTGCTGCCCAGTTTATTGATGAGACGGATAGCTTCGTCTTTTTCTACTTTAATATCAGAAAGGTACTCGTTCCAGGCTTCTTTCTGTGCTTCGCGCACCATTTCTTTTGCCGTATGCTCAATTTCCTGCAGCTCCTCTTCTGAGATAATTGCAGATTCTAGCATCCAGAGGCGCATCTGGGTAATACAGTCGTATTCCTTTTCCCAGGCCAGTCTTGCCTTATCTTTGTAACGCTCATGTGAGCCTGAGGTAGAGTGCCCCTGCGGCTGGGTAACTTCGGTAACATGGATCAGCACCGGCACATGTTCATTACGGCAAACCTGAATAGCCTGCTGGTAAGTTTCACATAATGCAGGATAATCCCATCCATTAACTTTATAGATCTCGTAACCAGCATTATTTTCATCACGCTGGAAACCTTTCAGTATCTCTGATATATCCTCTTTTGTAGTCTGGTATTTGGCTGGCACAGAAATTCCATATCCATCATCCCATACAGACATAGCCATCGGGATCTGCAATACTCCTGCCGCGTTAATCGCTTCAAAAAATACCCCTTCAGAGGTGGAGGCATTGCCGATAGTGCCAAAAGCTACTTCGTTTCCGTTTACAGAAAAGTTCTTCAGGTAATCCAGTTCGGGGTTTTGTCTGTATAATTTTGAGGCATAGGCCAGTCCTACCAGGCGTGCCATTTGTCCGCCTGTAGGGGCAATATCTGAAGAAGAGTTTTTAATGGCAGTAAGATCCTTCCAGCTACCATCCTCATTGAGTGAGCGGGTAGAAAAATGACAGTTCATCTGTCTTCCGGCAGATGCGGGGTCTGCTTCCAGACTTGGATTAGCGTAGAGCTGTGCAAAGAATTCTTTGATGGTGCAGATGCCCGCAGCAAAGGCAAAGGTCTGGTCGCGATAATAACCCGAGCGCCAGTCGCCATTCTTAAAGGCTTTGGCCATAGCAATCTGCGGAAGCTCTTTTCCATCGCCAAAAATGCCAAACTTAGCCTTGCCTGTCAAGACCTCTTTCCTACCCAATAAACTCGCCTGCCTGCTTTCATAAGCAATCTTATAATCTTCAACAACAATCGTTTTAAAGTCGTCAAAACTTAATTCTGAGGCGTCGATGGGGTTGGTTGTAAGTTTGTCATTCAACATCATAAGCACAAAAGTTTATTGGGCTAAGATACATATTTTCTAAATGTCGATATTGAAACCTGTGTAATATATATATTGGATTATGACTTTGAAATGCAAATGAAATCTGTAAATTTGTATAAAACATACAAATATGAAAAAGCTAATTGTACTACTAACCTTTGTTTTAGGTGTAACCGTTACCTCATTCGCACAAAGCAAACCGGCAGAATTTAAATTCGATAAAGAGTCATATGACTTCGGTAAAATTGCCATGACCAAACCAGTAACTGTAGATTTTACTTTTACAAATGTTGGTGATGAGCCTTTGATTTTAACAAAAGTGGAAACTACTTGTGGATGTACGGTTCCTAAATACACACAGACTCCGGTTAAAAAAGGCGAATCTGGAAAAATTACTGTTACCTACACACCTGCAGGTTCACCATTACCTTTCAGCAAAAGTATTACAGTAAGTTCAAATGCTAAAACGACTACTAAAGTTTTATACATTAAAGGTGAAACTGTAGCTGCTGCCAGCAAATAATCAGAACAGATATTTTAGAGAATAATTTTAAAAACCTCGTTGTTAATCAGCGAGGTTTTTTATTTTTGCGCCCATGCCACATATTTCAGAAAAAGGGGTTCATATGCCCGCCTCGCCTATTAGAAAACTGACCCCATTTGCCGCCCAGGCCAAAAAGGACGGTAAAAAGGTTTATCATTTAAACATCGGACAACCTGATATTGCTACCCCTGAAGGGATGCTGAATGCGATCAAAAACATTGATTTCAATGTTTGGGCCTATACAGATTCTGAAGGTACCTTAAGCTACAGGACCAAACTGACCGAATATTATAATAAACTGGGTTATGGCATTGCACCGGAAGATATCCTGGTAACAGTAGGCGGCTCTGAGGCTATCACCATCGCTATGCAGACCTGTGTAAACGAAGGTGATGAAATTATCATTCCTGAACCTTTTTATGCAAACTACAACGGCTTTGCCTGCATGAGCAATGTAGTGGTTAAACCTATACTATCCTATATTGAGAATGGTTTTGCCTTGCCCCCGATTGCTGAATTTGAAAAACTAATTACGGATAAGACCAAAGCTATTATCATCTGCAACCCGAACAATCCTACAGGTTATCTTTACTCCAGGGAAGAACTGGAAGCTTTAAAAGAACTTTGTGTAAAGTACGACCTGTTCCTGTTCTCTGATGAGGCCTACCGTGAATTCTGTTATGATGGCAGGGAGTTTATTTCTCCAATGCACCTGGACGGACTGGATGAAAATGTTGTGATCATGGACACGGTATCTAAACGGTATAGCGCCTGCGGTGCCCGATTGGGATGTCTGATTACCAAGAACAAGGAAGTAATCAAGTCGGCGCTGAAGTTTGCTCAGGCAAGACTGAGCCCGGGCATGGTAGAACAGATAGCAGGAACTGCTGCTGTGGATACCCCTGACAGTTATTTTGAAGCGGTAAACAAGGAATATACCCTGCGCAGGGATACCCTGGTTTCACGTTTAAATGCTATCGACGGTGTGTTCTGCCCTAATCCGGGCGGTGCTTTTTATGTGGTAGCAAAATTTCCGATTGATGATGCTGATAAATTCTGTCAGTGGATGCTGGAAAGTTTTGAACTGAACGGAGAGACCGTAATGATGGCCCCGGCTACAGGATTTTATTCGAGTCCCGGTTCAGGTAAAAATGAGGTGAGAATGGCTTACGTATTAAATACTGAAGATTTAAATAAAGCGATGGACTGCCTTACCGCGGCATTGCTTGAATACCCTGGCAGAACTATTTAAATATTGATATCTAGATATAAAGAAAGCCGTACCGCGATTAAGTTCCGGTACGGCTTTCTTTATCCAGTTATATTTTGCCAGCCAACTACACGATGACCAGAGCGCTGTTGATTTTCCTCACCGGCATAAATAAGGGTTTTATTGACTTTTGAGGGCGAGGCCAGCTGTTCAAAATTATCCAGTTGCCTAAATAAAGCTGAGCTCAGCGTTTGCGTGGCTTTAATTTCAAAAACATCAAAATCATCATGGTTCTGTAAAAGCAGATCAACTTCATTGCCGTTGCTGTCTTGCCAGAAATAATACTCCCGGTGCAGATAGCGATGATAATTCTGTTTCTGGTATTCCGCTACTATCATATTTTCAAACATATTCCCTTTTAACCTGCTTTCCAAAATTTCTTCAGTTTCCCTGATACGCAAAAGGTAGGTTAACAAGCCTGTATCATAAAAATAAATTTTGGGTGTTTTTACCAGGCGCTGGCTACTTTATGAATTACATAGAGTGTACTTTCGGAATTGCATAAATTTAAGTTAAAATAATAACATACAATTTTGAATGACTGCAGCATATATCGAAATATTTGACCAAAAAAAAGGCGTTGCAGATTAACTGCAACGCCTTTTTATCTTAAATAAAACCAGTGCTTATGGGTTTTGTCCAGATGGACCAATTGCAGGATTTGCATCGATCTCAGCTTGTGGAATAGCCCACTGCCATTCTGGTCCGCCTGCAGGAACTGTAAGCACTCCAGAAATTGCAATAGTAGCATTACTGTTAGTTCTATCAACCGGAAGGTTTAAGCGTTTCAGATCGAAGAACCTGAATCCTTCACCCCAAAGTTCTGCACGTCGCTGAACATAGATTTCCTCAAGCAGTGCCGCACCGGTATTTACCGAGCGCACATAGTCAGGGTTTCTTCTTTGTGCCAGGATAAGCAATACTGCTTGTGCATTTGCAGTTTCTGTTGCAGAACCTTCAGCACCAAGGTGTGCCCTTGCTTCAGATTCAATCAGGAACATTTCAGCCACACGCATATTTACAACGTCGCCCACACTCGTGTTACCGGCATTTGTAAATTTACGCTGCATGTAAGTACTTCTGATACCACCTGTAGGCACAACAAATGCTGTATTGGTACCAGTTGGGTCCCACAGGTTTTTACGTACATCGCTAGCAGCAATTTTATTATATAAAACTGAGTTGATACGCTTTGGATTTGTTCTGTTGGCGGTAGAGTTGAACGTACCCATATAAGCAAAGAAAGAATAGAAAAAGGTAGTCTGATCTTCCTGCTGCATACTTCCCCACATCCATTCAGTATTATTGATACTGTTGAATCCGGCAAGATATTCAATGTTGCTCATTAATGTTAAACCTGTTCTGGCTTCCAATGCGTTTTGCGCAGCAATAGCCCATTTTCCCTGGGTTAAAGCAATCCTGGCTTTAATACCCTTAGCAACATTAATGTTAAAGTGAGATTTTGTTGGCCTTGCAGATGCACCTGCAAAAGTTGCAATAGCCGCCTCTATATCAGTATTAATTTGGGTATAAACCGCCTCTACAGTAGACCTTGCCTCACCTGGAGTAGCATCAATCTTAGAAGTGATCATGATTGGTATACCCGCCTGCGTGTTATTGCCTGCTGCATCGTAACGTTTACCGAAAATCTGTACCAGTACAAAATGTGCCCAGGCACGGTAAGTAAGTGCTTCAGCTTTGATAGCTTTTTTATCAGCATCAGTACCGGTAGCATTATCAATATTATCAATAATCAGGTTTGAATTGGCAATAATCCTATAGTAGAAGGTATATACAAAGGAGTTTGCAGCATTTGATGCATTACGGTGATTAATCCATTTGTAGGTACCATATGCCGTAGTACTAATCGCATTTACCAGGTCTTCTCCCATATAATCCATATTTAGATTAACAGAACCCTGCCCGCCTTGTTCCTGTGCGGCATATTGAATGTATAACGATCTGTGAATACCGTTTAAGGCAGTCATAGCATTTGTTGTAGTGGTAAAAACCGCAGCACTTTCTACGGCATCTGTAGGTTTGGTTAGCAGGTAATCCTTTTTACAGGCACCCATTGATAGCACAACAACTGCCAATGGTAAAAATATTTTATTATTAATTTTCATAATCTTCTAAATTAAAATGTTGCATTCAGACCTAAACTCACTACACGTGATGGTGTATAGGTATTTGTATTCACACCGGTAAAACTCTCAGTTGGATCTAAACCTTTACGTTTGGAGATCAGGAAAAGGTTTTCGCCTGTTCCAAATACGTTTACATTGCTCAATCCGATTTTACTCGTCAGTGCTTTAGGTAAACCATAAGCAAGAGTTGCAGAACGCATAGTCAGGTACGAAGCATCGATAAGGAAACGTGATGAAGTAGCATTGTAGAAAGTAGATCTTCCTACATCTAATCTTGGAATAGACGACTGATCGCCTACTGCTTTCCATGAGTTCAATGCATCTACGTGTAATGAACCTCCGTAAGCGCTGTAAGACATTAACGACTGATAAGTTGAATCATAGAACTTACCACCAATCTGGTAATTCATCAATACAGACAGAGAGATGCTTTTGTAGGTAAAAGTATTGGTTACACTACCAAAGAATTTCGGTAACGAGCGACCAGAATAGGCATACAATGCATTGTTAGGGTTCACTGTTAAGGCCTGTCCGTTGATAGTTCTTGTATCTGCAGCAGTACCAGGGTTTGCCGGATTAATCTGATATAAACCTGCGCCATCAGTTGGGTCTACACCTGCCCACTGGCGTAACCAGAACTCATAAATTGAGGTACCTACAGCAAGCTGTTTTGTACCGTTTATGATAGTTGGCGTTTCAGTTGGCATTTTGGTGATTTTATTTTTAATGCTAGACCAGTTGATATTAATATCCCATTTAAAACCACCTGTTTTTACGATATCGGCACCCAGGTTAATCTCCAGTCCGCGGTTATACATGCTTCCGATATTCTTTGAAAGCGTACCAGTTCCGCTGCCAATACCTAAACCAACTGATAATGGAAGAGGCACATTAAATAATAAATCTTTAGATTCTTTGTTGAAATACTCTACGCTACCACGAACCCTGTTTTTGAATAAACCAAATTCTACAGCAACATCTGTTTGGGTGATCGTTTCCCAGCTGATTTCAGGGTTAGCCAATGATGATAACAAGATTCCTGGTTCAGCACCGTTATTATAACCAAGGTCATAGAATGAGCGGTCTTTGTAATATCCGGTGATACCATCATTACCCAATGATCCGTATGATGATCTTAATTTCAAGTAGTTAACCCATGAAACATCTTTCATGAAACTTTCTTCATTCATCAGCCAGCTTGCGCCTACTGAGTAGAAGTTACCCCATCTGCGGCCTGGTGCCCATTTTGATGAAGCATCACGACGGAATGATCCTGAAAAGAAATACTTTCCATCAAAGTCATAGTTTAACCTGGTAAATACCGCTTCTTTTCTATACGTATCTGTATAAGATGAAAGGTTGGTGGTTGTAGCAAAGTTAATCAGCTCTGTATTTCCATCAAGAATCTGCGTGTTACGAGAGCCGGTTAGATATTTATACAGGTAATCATAGTTGTTATGACCTAATAAAGCGCTGAAATTATGTTTTCCTACACGCTTATTGTAGTTTAACAATTCTTCAATCGTGTAAGAAGTAGTAGTGCTTTCAGTATTGTTGGCCCTACCGCCCGGAGCACCGTCGCCCACAACTTTATTCTGGTAATCTGCCGAGAAGTAGTTGCCTACATCCAGACCTACATTGGTAGTGAATTTGAAATCTTTCAGGAATGTAATTTCACCATAAGTTCTTGCACTTAATGCATTTCTCTTGATCTGGTTGGTATTTAAAATAGTTTCCTGAATTACATGGCGACCAGCGTATGCACCTGAGGGCCTGTTTGGCACACCCAGCGTTGCACTGAGGTTTCCTGTATCATAAATAGGGGCTCCTGTAGCATCATACAGTAAAGCTCCTGTTGTAGGATTATGTGCATATACCGGATAAATCGGTCCGATATAACGGGAGAAGTTGAATGGGTTAACAATACTGCCCGAACCGTCTGCATCTGCCTGGTTAGACCGGCTTAGGTTTCCGCTAACATTCAAACCAGTTTTGAACCAGGTTGTTGGTCTTGAATTCACACTCAAACGTCCGTTAATCCTGTTGAAATCAGAACGGATAAGGAAACCTTTTTCGTTCACGTAACCTAATGACATGAAGTAATCAGATTTCTCAGAACCACCGCTAACGTTCATACTGTAGTCACCTCTTTTTCCAACACGGGTTAAAGGGTCTCTCCAGTTCATTTCATCTGTGCCATAACGTAAAGTAGCAGCAGGATTTAAATTACCGTCTGTACCTACAATCTGGTTATCGGCAACATTGAAAGGATTGTTCATTAATAAGGCCTTGATACCATTGGTTGCAGTCTGATTAGCTGCTGCTAAAGTAGCACCTGTACCACTGGCAGGATAAACAAGACTGTTTCTGTATGCCTGCCATGCTAATGGATAGTATTGGTAAGCATCTACAGTTTCATATTCAGGGATACCTCTTGAAGTAATACCCTGCATAATTCTGAAACTTAATTGCTCTTTGCCAGATTTACCTTTTTTGGTTGTAACCAGGATCACACCATTTGCCGCACTTGAACCATAAAGGGCTGAAGATGCTGCATCTTTTAATAAAGTAATGCTTTCAATATCATCAACATTGATGTTGGAGATATTTCCTGAAAACTGGATACCATCAACAATGTACAGCGGATCGTTTGAAGCAGAAATTGATCCGAAACCACGTACGCGGATAGTTGGACCAGCACCGGGCTGTCCGCTTCCGGCATTTACCTGTACACCTGGGGCAGCACCTGCAAGGGCACTGTTAAGATTGGTAACAGGGCGGTTAACCAGATTTTTGCTATCTACCTGTGCCGCAGAACCTGTAAAAGCACCTTTTTTAGAAGTACCATAGGCTACAACAATTACTTTCTCTTCTAATGTTTTGGTATCAGAATCCAAAGCAATACGCAGCATATTGGTACCCGTAACTTTGATTACCTTAGATGTCAAACCAACTGATACAAATTGCAGAGATGATCCGGGGGTTACACGGATACTGAATTCGCCTTTACCATTGGTAGTAGTGCCGGTTTTGGTTCCGACTAATTTTACAGATACACCCGGAACTGGCAAGCCGTCCTCTGTAGATGTAACCGTTCCAGTAACTGTCCTTTCCTGAGCAATCACCGAGCAGGCAATCAGCATCAATACGAACAAACTTTGTAGAAGTTTTCTCATAAAATTTTGTTTAGGGTTTTTAATAGTTTCCGCAATATATAAGATCGTGTATCAATTCCTAGACATGAACATAATAATTTTGTGAAATAGTCGTTAGATACCACTATTTAAAACTGAAAGGTTGTAATTTTATCAAAAAACTATATATAGATGTAATATTTTTAGGACAGGTAAGGAATTTTGCTACTTGTTTTTTGCTTTCACGTCATTCTGACGGGTAAAGAATCATGATTTGATATGAAGAAGCCTATTTGGGCATCATTTGCATACAAAATCATGAGATCATAGCACCCAATTGTGCTCCTACACAAAATCAAGATAGCATTACATTTATTTTTAGAAAGCTTTCGGAAAAAGAAGGATGATTTAAGGTTTGTATAGACACCAGGTGGTCATACAGCGAAGGTTTTGCACATTGGTAGTCTTGATTGGTTCATGCATCCCTGCGCCCAAATAGGCTGTGTACTTTAATAAAGCCTGTTCATTAACTAGATAACGTGTTGAACCATCAGGTAACAGGTACTGACCATCACCAAGGTCTGTAACAAGGTTTTCTATACCAATGTCAGAAGCAAGACGGGCAAAGAAGAAACCTCCGGGACGAAGTACCTTCCACATACCCTTTAACATAGCTTCAAAATGCGCATCATTTTGTGCAAAATGAAGCACGGCACTGCAAATAACAAGATCAAAGGTATCAGGAGGAAAGGTAAGATTTTCTGCACTGGCAACTATAAAATTGTCAGCATTATTAGCAGTAGACAGTTGCAGAGACAATTTCTTTATCTCCTCTATAGCATCAGGATTAGGATCTGCAGCATAAACTTCGTAACCATTCTGCAAAAAGTACGGAAGATTTCTACCCCCTCCGGCACCAACATCCAGCACTCTGTGACAATGATCATAGGTACCTTTCAGCAGCTGATCAAAAAGATAAATATCAATATTGCCATAAAGCTGCTGCAGGTTATTCATCATTATTTATAATTTTTTAATATCATTTAAACATTTCAGCTCAACGGTGTAATCTGCGTTGACTGACCTTTTGGCCATCACAATCTCCGTATAAATATTTATTGCACGCCATTTAGTATCTGTAAGTAAGGTTTTTTCTTCTATAAGTCTTTCTTCCAGCTGATTAAAAACTGCGTTGATAGCAGCATATATTGTATTTGAATGTCTTAACATCGTTTTTCGTTTTAAGCTATGGTTATAAACTATAATGCAGTACCCTATAGACACGCCTGCAGCAATAAACCCCTATGATGATATTATAAAAGGTTTAAGTCTTAAACGCATAGAAAAAGATTTATGCTACAATTTCAGAGAAATTAATACAAATTATTGTCAGCACTAGAAACAAAACTTATCGTTGTCAGATAGCTGGCAGATGAATGAGGTTATCATCATTTATTTATACTTCCAATTGCGAATTTTGCCTTCGCTGATCCACTCTATAGCATTAAGCAACCGTTTTGATCTGGTGGCATCGGTTTTTGCTTCTTCAAACCAGGAGGTATATTCCTTCTTTTGCGAAGGACTAAATCTTTCAAACTGTGTTTTGGCCAGTGGGTGCTGGTCAAGTAGTGTGGTAAAATATTCAGGGATTACAATTTCAGCGCTGCTTTCAGTTTTCTTAACACGCTGCGCCGCTTTAACCCCTTCTGCATTCAGTGAAACCGCGTGTCTGATATATTGGATCAGGATTTCATCAGCAGGTAGGTGCTGACCTGCAGTAATGCGACCTATGCCTCCCGCGGTATCGGCTTCCTGGTTTAGTATCTGCTGCGGATCTTCCATTATCCCAGCTTTCCAGAACCCAAATGCACAATGCTGCTTAAAAGCAGCCATATGACAAACCGGGCCTTTATGATCAAAGAATGGAGCACTCCATTTCATAGTTTCATTGAGTTGGGGGGCGGCCTGGTGTATCAGTTCACGCAGATGAGTCAGGATAGGCCTGGCAAAATCAGCGCTCCTTGCAATGTATGCTTCAACGCGTTCATCATATTGTTCCATGATGCAATATAATAAATAGGCTTGATAATACGACAAACGCCCCTGTTTCTGTCAGGAGCGTATGCAGCATTAAATTTGGTTAGTTTAGAGATTATTATTTTGCCCCTTTTCTGAGGTATATATTTCCATAAGAAGAACTGATTTCATATGAAGGACCTTTGCCCGGCGATGCCGTAATAGAGGTATAATAGTTTTGTTCAATCACTTTACTCGGCTTCAGGTTGAGGTTACTGAAGATATTTCCATACCTGTTTGTAAGTTTTATCTGCCCGATCTGCTCCTCATTCAAGCTGGCATCAATACCACCATAAGTAGCTTCAACACTAATGGCACTGTTCATATGATCTAGTTCTACCATCCCATATACCGCATGCAGATCAGTAATAACATCAGATGGTACTTTAATATCTATTGTTACCTGTATATCCCTCTGCATGTAGGATGACAGATCTTGCCGGCCTTTATTTTCATTGATAAAGGATTCCATGTCTTTTTTGCTGCTGAAGCGGGTTTTTATACCGGCAAGCGACACATAATAGGTTTCCGGAATCTGTTTCATATCTATCTGGTTACTGATAGCCAGTACTCCGTCTGAAAGATTTTGCTGAAGGGTGAAAGCATTATTGTTTTCCCCGTCGTTGATTTTTACCGTAGCTTCAACAAGGACTTCTTTTTTATCCCAGCTGCTGACATGAATTACTTTAGGATAGTCGAAGTTCAGCTTTATTTTCTGACCAGCGGCAACCGGATAGCTTTTTGTAAGCCGGGTCTGTGACATTGCAATAATAGGGACAAGGCCGGCCAGTAATGCGATGATGATTGCTTTCATGTGCTGCATTATTTCTGTCTCAGATAAACATTGTTATAATTGGATTTGAAGATAAGATCTGTACCTCCCCCATTGATAGTTCCCTTGATACTTTCTGCGTCACGTGAAAAGCCGATTGTTCTGGACAGGTTATCTGAACCGGTTACATAAACAGTACCTCCTGATGTAATAGTCCTTGTACCATCAATCTGCAGATCTTTTACCGCGCTAAAACCATTGGCAGTGCCAGATCCGACCTTCTCAGCATCTGCATCTTTTTTATCTCTCAGAATTTTAAATTCTTCGGCAGCATACAGTTTGCCATATAAAGTACCAAGTTCTACCCTGGCTTTGGTAGCGGCGGGCATAGAAACATCTACATAACTATATACTGAAATGATTGACACCGGGCCTTTGATTACACCGTCGAACCGGGCATCTACAGAGCCATACATTGTTTTCACATTCATTGGTCCGGTATTATCCTCCAGCTTGATCTTGTTGTAGCTGGTTGAAACTTCTATTTCACTTTTGATATTCCTGATAATAATCTCTTCCGAGCGCATGTTGCTTTTGGTAATAACAGAGACTTTGATGGTGTTAGGTACTTTGATACTTAAAATACCTTGTGATTTCCTGCCAATCGGATTAACATTAATGTCATCACCATCAACGGTAACATCGAGGCCTAAGCCAGTATTATCTGTAAAACCTGATCCACTAATAGCTTTGAGGCCTTTTGCACGTTCATCTACCGCTTCTGTGTCCTGGTTCTGAACAGTAAAAATGATTTCGCTGCCTTCATAACCTTCTACTATGGCACCTCCAAGGTGAAGGTTCAAACGACCGCTTTTCTTTGTCAGTTTGTATTGTTTTTGTGCCCAGGCTGTTGTGCAAAGCGTCAACACTGTTAGTAGCAGGATAAATTGCTTCTTCATTATATTATGATTTAAGGTTAATTGATACGTTTTATTATAGTTTGTTTTGACTTAACAGTACCCCGTAAGCTTCATTTTTTACAGCTTCGGTAGTATTAGGATCTTCGGCCAGGGCAAATAATCTGTTTTCAATTTTTACGTCGTCAACTTTTGCCAGCAGGTTGATTAGTCCGAGTTGTACATATGGATCATTTTGAGTGGCCAGGGATTGAACCAGCATTGACGAAACATATCCTTGATCCAGGTATCTGCCCATTACATCCAATGCTGCTAACCTTACATTGCTATTATTGTCATTATTTAGCGTAGCTGATAAGCTATTTAATACACCGTTGCTGATCTGATCTGTACCGGCAATTTCCAGGATTGCCGCAAGCCTGATACTGGCCGAAGTACTATCGGCTAATCTGGAGTTAAGCTGGGCCAGCATTTGCGGCGGGGTATGACCATTACCAGTCGCAGCAAATTTCTGGGTATAGGTCTGGGCAGCTGCAGCTATATTAATTGAGGCCGTCTTGCTACTCTTAATAGCTGTGGATTCAATTATAGTAACTGGTGCCTGTGCAGCATAAGGCTTGCTATCATTTTGAGGCTTATACTGTGCCAGATCTTGTGTAGGTTTTACTACTGTACCATCATTATATAGATAGGTAACTGTAACTGCTACTAATACAGAGGCAGCCACCATCCATTTTACCCATATGGCCTTATTGCTGAATAACGTGACTATTTTCTTTTCTTCACCCGTAATCAATACTGGCTGATCTGCAGCAGCCATTTCTTCGGCGGCCCTGGCTTTTAACCTGTTTTTGATCTGCGCCAGCATATCTGCAGGGGGCTCCATATGGTCGAAAGCCTCTCTGTTTTGCTCTACAAATTTCTTTATCGGATCAATCATAATAAGACTTGTCTTTTAATTGTGATAGTATTTTTTTCTTGGCACGGTGATATTGGGTCCTTACAGTACTGTGTGAGATTCCTAACATCCCGGCAATTTCTTCATGTGGCATATTCTCAAACAGATACAGGTTTACAATGGTCTTATATCCCGGAGGTAACTGTTCAATACTGTTTTTCACATCCTCTACCCTGCAGTCAAATATGTCATTCTCTTCTGTTGAATACTCGTTGTTATCTGCCAGCTCGGTAGTTGCCAGGTCTGCAAACATTATTTTCTTCTTTCGCAGATGGGAAATAGACCGGTTAATGGCAATCCTTTTTATCCAGCCTTCAATACTATTGATACCATTGAGTTTACTGATCTCCGAAAAGACTGTAAAAAAGGTTTCCTGTAACAGGTCTTCAGCCTCGGCAGTGTGTACCACGAGCCGGCTTATGGAATTAAATACTCCTTTGGCATATCTGTTATACAATACCGTATATCCAAAATCGTTACCATCCTGGCACATTGAAATCAGCGTTTGATCGGTAACTTTTTCTGTGGATTGCATTTATACCTTATTTGTCTCGTAACTCTACTATACCAATTGAACTGTTTTTCTATAGGGAAGTCGCAGTGTCTGGATATTTGTTGCACGGCAGCACAATTTTTTTTTAAAATACAAATAAATACTTGATCTGATATAGCATATGACCATAAGGTGGCGGCTCATCTACCGGAATTTCTCTATCTATATAATTTCATAACAATATAGTTTTTGACTATTACGCATAGAATTAAATGATTGTGATTACCGCTGGTAAAACCTTAATTTTATCATGCAAATCTTGCCAGGCGTAAGAAATAGAGTATTTAAATGACATAATATGGAAAGAGAATCAAACGACATTAGTAAATGTCCCTTTCACAATGGAAGTATGAAACACAATGTTGGTGGCGGCGGTACCCGGAATAATGACTGGTGGCCTAATCAACTTAAACTGAACATACTGCGCCAGCACTCAGCATTATCTGATCCGATGGGTGCTGATTTTAATTATGCAGAAGAGTTTAATAGCCTCGATCTGGAGGCGGTAAAAAGTGACCTGCATGCTTTAATGACTGATTCACAAGATTGGTGGCCTGCAGATTTTGGGCATTATGGCGGACTATTTATCCGCATGGCCTGGCATAGTGCGGGAACTTACCGTGTTGGCGACGGGCGTGGTGGTGCCGGGGCAGGTTTACAACGCTTTGCACCACTTAACAGCTGGCCAGACAATGTTAGTCTTGATAAAGCCCGCAGATTGCTTTGGCCGATCAAACAAAAATATGGCAGCAAGATTTCCTGGGCAGATCTGATGATCCTGACCGGAAATGTAGCTTTAGAATCAATGGGTTTTAAAACATTTGGCTTTGCCGGCGGACGTGCAGATGTATGGGAAGCTGATGAATCGGTATACTGGGGTTCTGAAACTACCTGGCTGGGTGGAGATAAGCGTTATGCACATGGATCTCCGGGAGTGAGAGAAGGACATGGTGTACTTGTGTCGGACGATGATGCAGATGGCGATATCCATACCCGCAACCTTGAGAAACCTCTGGCAGCGGTACAAATGGGGTTAATCTATGTGAACCCTGAAGGACCGGATGGAAACCCTGATCCGGTAGCATCTGCAAAAGATATACGCGATACCTTTGGACGTATGGCAATGAATGACGAAGAAACGGTAGCATTGATTGCTGGCGGACATAGCTTCGGAAAAACACATGGTGCAGCACCAGCTGATCATGTTGGAAAAGAACCTGAAGCCTCTGATATTGAAATGCAGGGTTTTGGCTGGCACAACAATTATGGTTCTGGAAAAGGCCCGGATACGATTACAAGCGGACTGGAAGTAACCTGGACCAAAACACCTACACAATGGAGCAATAATTTTTTTGAAAACCTCTTTGGTTTCGAATGGCAGTTATCAAAAAGCCCTGCAGGTGCACACCAATGGGTGGCTATAGATGCTGAAGCCATTATCCCAGATGCATACGACGGGTCAAAAAAACACCTGCCAACCATGCTTACTACAGATCTTGCCTTAAGATTTGATTCATCGTACGAAAAAATATCACGTCGTTTTCTGGAAAACCCTGATGAGTTTGCTGATGCTTTTTCGAGGGCCTGGTTTAAACTTACCCACCGTGATATGGGCCCAAGGGCACGTTACCTGGGTACTGATGTACCAGCAGAAGAATTATTATGGCAGGACCCTATCCCTGCGGTTAATCATCCTTTAATTACAGATTCTGATATTGATGGCCTTAAAGCTAAACTACTAGCTTCTGGTTTAACTGTAGCGGAATTGGTTTCAACGGCCTGGGCTTCGGCATCCACCTTCCGTGGTTCAGATAAGCGTGGTGGTGCTAATGGTGCACGCCTGCGTCTGGCACCGCAAAAATACTGGCAGGTGAATAATCCTGTACAGCTTCAGAAAGTGTTAAATGTGCTTACAGGAATACAAACTGAGTTTAATGCCCTGCAAACTGATGGTAAAAAAGTATCTATTGCAGACCTTATTGTGCTTGCGGGAACTGCAGGTATTGAAAAAGCAAGCGAAGCCGCTGGTTACAAAACAACTGTACCGTTTACTCCGGGTCGCATGGATGCGTCACAGGAACAGACAGAGACTGAATCTTTTGGTTATCTGGAGCCCGCAGCAGATGGTTTCAGAAATTACCGCAAAACTAAGGTGCCGGTATCTACTGAAGAGTTGCTTGTTGACAAAGCACACCTGCTTAACCTGACGGCACCTGAGCTTACAGTGCTTGTAGGTGGTATGCGTGTACTGGAAACTAATTTTGACGGTTCGAGACATGGGGTTTTCACTGACAGACCGGGACAGCTGACAAATGATTTCTTTGTAAACCTTCTGGATATGAACACTGCCTGGAAAGCAGTAGCTGCAGATAAGGAAGTTTATGAAGGCAGAGACAGAAGTACTGGTGAAGTAAAATGGACCGGCACACGTGCAGATCTTGTATTCGGTTCTAATTCCGAACTGCGTGCTGTTGCCGAAGTATACGGCAGTGCCGGAGGTAATGAGAAATTTGTTAAAGATTTTATTGCCACCTGGACTAAGGTGATGAACCTGGACAGGTTTGACCTGAAAGCGTAATAGCTTATAAATTTAATCTGATGCCCCGTAATCCATAATATTGGTTACGGGGCATTTTTATACATTGATCTTAATACATCAATACACTTTGATATCTAGAAATAAAATAGCGCTCAATAGACTCTTTGGTTGCACAAAAAATATTGTAAAATCATTTTCATCTAAACAATTGAGGCTGTTATTAGTTATATGACAGTTCTAAATTAAATTATCCGTCTTGGCCTCAGAAGAAAAACAGCATTCCGCAAAGGGATTGAACGTATTGAAATTAGTATTAATCCTAGGCCTGAGTGTACTTCTGGCTGCAGAAGGATATTTTGGTTACCGTTTATATGCACTTTCTCATCAGCAGAAAGAGATCAAAGAAGATTATTCAGATCTGAACAATATCACCTTCGGCCTTTTCTCTGTAGATCAATGGCGTGATGAGGTTGCCGGGATTATTAACCATCAGGTGCGTCATTTTTCTTTAAACCGTAAACAGAAAAAACAACTGCAGACGGAGGTAGAAGAGATTATTACTGCATTAATCAACAAGGCAGAAGCTTTGGTAAAAAAGCCACAGAAATCTGTTGGCGGAAAGATCAAGGTGTTTGCTATCAAAACCTTTGTAAATACCGACAAAATCAGAGCACAGGTTCCGGGATTTGCTAAAAAGATAATTGCCGAAGTTGATAACCCTGCCAATAAAAAACAGTTAAGTACCATGGCCATGGGTAAATTTGCGGCACTTGAGCAGGGCGACTATATTGATAGTACCACCACCGCTCATGAGGCTGTTATCAATAAAATGTACAGCAAATACAAAGTCTCTTCACAAGAACAGTTTAATAATAAACTTATCAATTCGCTCAATAATATACGCGGGCAGACCTATAATTACTGTTTTGGCATGTTAGGTTGTATAGTAATTGTATTGTCTTTCTGGTGGGTTTTCCGTAAAAGGACAGAATTGCATGCAGCACTTTTCATTATGTCGCTCCTGTTTGCCTTTATCTTACTGGGTGTGGGTTTAACAGCATCTATGATTGAAGTTGATGCCAGGATTAAAGCATTAGATTTTATGTTGTTAGGGGAACATGTGGTGTTTAAAAACCAGGTACTCTTTTTCCAAAGCAAGAGCATTCTGGATGTAGTAGAAGTACTGGTTAAACAACCTGCGGTTGATTCTATTGCTGTAGGTATTCTGATCCTTGTGTTCAGTATCCTTTTTCCAATAATGAAGCTCAGCTCTACCGGTATACACTTGTTAGGCAGAAAATCACTGGCAGAAAATAAATTCATTAAATACTTTGCTTTTCAGTCAGGTAAATGGAGTATGGCCGATGTAATTGTGATTGCTATCCTGATGGTTTATATTGGGTTAAATGGCTTGCTTGAAAGCCAGTTAGCTGCATTGAATATCAAAAGTGATGATTTAAGCATTATCACTACTAACAATACTGCCCTTCAGCCAGGCTATATTATATTTATCAGTTTTGTATTATATGGGCTCACCTTATCTACCATCCTGAAATATATAACACCAAATGATTCGCATTAAGACCTTCAAGCCCCTATTTATCTTATATTTTAATTCATCAAGACATTGATCACTCAGCAAAACAATACGAAAGTTAAAAAATTTGGTCTTCCGAATTTGCTTCTGATTATCGGTTTAAGCGCATTACTTTGTGGTGAAGCGTATTTTGGTTATGGCTTGTATAAACTATCAAGTGAGCAGGTACAGATCAAGGAAGATTACAGTTTAAACAACAGTATTACCTTTGGCCTATTTTCTGTGGACCAATGGAGAGAAAAGATAACCGGTGTAGTGAACGGGCAGGTACAAGATTACAGTATGTCTGCAGCGCAGAAGAAAGCTTTACAGAAACAGGTTGAAAAGCAGTTGAGCGGCCTGATCAGTAAAACTGTTGCCGAAATCAATAAACCGCAGAAATCTCTTGCTGGGAAATTGAAGAAGTTTGCCTTTAATCAGTTTGTTGATGCCAAAGATATACAGGCGCAGGTTCCATCATTCGCTAAAACTATTATTACCAAAGTAAACAGTCCGAAAAGCACCAACAGGCTAAAAGATATTGCAACCAGCAAGATCAACCAGCTGGCCAATGAAACTTATGACAGTACTGGGCTTGCCCGTAAGGCAGTTACAACAAGCTTGGCTAAAAAATATCATGTTAATACAGTTGATCAGTTTGACCGCAAGGTAAATAACCGCCTTACTGCTATCAGCAGCTTATCTGATCAATATCTATATGGAATGATAGGATGTGTAATCATCGCATTATTCTTATGGTGGATCATGCGTAAGCAGGTTCATATGCAGAGTACCTTGTTTATTATGTCGCTATTATTTGCGGTAGTGTTGCTTACTGTAGGAATAACAGCTTCCATAATAGAAGTAGATGCAAGGATCCAGTCGCTCAACTTTATGCTTATGGGTGAAAAAGTAGTGTTCGAAAATCAGGTTTTATTCTACCAGAACAAAAGTATACTTGGTATTATCCAGGTGCTGATTGAGCAGAGTAAACCAGATTCTGTAGTAGTGGGTGCCTTAATTATGTTATTCATTATCATTTTACCTTTGTTAAGGCTGATTGCAAAAGGAATTCATATTCTAAATAGGGACAGTGATAGCCATCAGGAAAATAAGATTGTTAAATATATTACTTTTGAGACAGGCAAATGGGATATGGCTGATGTAATGGTTGTTGGGGTACTGATGACTTACATCGGGCTGAATGGAATACTGCAAAGTCAGCTTACAAACCTGAATATACATAACAGCTTTTTAAGTACCACTACAGTAAACAATACATCGTTACAGCCGGGGTATTATATATTTGTGGCTTATGTAGTATTTGATTTTATTCTTTCTTACATCCTGAAAAAAGATGAGGCAGCGAAAAAATCAGAGGCGGAAACAGAAGTTACCTCTGTGCAGGCCTAGCCATTGAACAATTTATTTCTTTTTATAGGCTTCCCTTGCCTGATCAGAATTGCGTGGTAGAGGCTTGGCACATCGTTTTCCCATTTTCTAATAGTAAAGAGGATCGCGATAATCTCTATACGGGTAATAAGGCCAATATAGAAACAGGTCGTAAATATCCAGGCTGAGCTGCAGGTACTGATGATCTGAACTAAGGTAGCAAGAATGGTTAAAGTCCACACTTTGGAAAGTATGGCGTGAGTTGCTACCTCTTTCCTGAATCTCAGGTAACTGATCATATAGGTTAGGGCTTCTGCACCCAGCAGCAATATAAATGATATGGCATTCTAAACATATAATTTTTACCAAAGAAAAAAGGGGCTTCATCAGATGAAACCCCTTTTTGTGGAGCCGAAGGGGTTCGAACCCTTGTCCAGTTGTGTGGCAAATTATGCCTTCTACATGCTTATTTTCCAATTGATTTTCGGGATCTGCCGGGCTGGAAACCGACCTTGACTTTCTCCTTAGATACTTTATCTTACAACTGTACCGTACCTTACAATTGCCAGCGTCATTTATTTCGATGCCCCGGTTTCTGGCCTAAAAACGCGGCAACCAGAGGGACAAAAGCTATTTAATTCTAAATTAAGCAGCTAAGGCGTAGTTATTTTCGCCAATCAAAGTGTGAACGTTCTCTTTAAAGTGCTCTCCGTACAACGCACTGCATGCTAACATACGTACCTCCACCCTGTCAAATCCAAAACGGCCCCAGTACATATCCGATGCTCGAAGGTTAACTACTCCTTTTCTGCCATCGGGCTACAAATATACGAAAATTATGCCAGAAATATGTTGCCAGCATTAAACTACAGCGGCAGACTGAAATAAAAAGTAGATCCTATGCCCTTTTCACTCTCCAACCAAATCTCCCCGCCATGGCGTTTGATAATCTCTGCGGATAAGTATAGACCTATCCCGAAGCCAGATATACTCTCTGTATGCGCACTTTCCACCCGGTAAAAACGGTCAAAGAGTTTGTCCTTATCTTGTTCGCGTATACCCATTCCATCGTCTCTGACACTTACCTGAACTGTATCTCCAATAAGTCTGCACTCCAGTTCTACCAGTTCCCCGCGTGGAGAATACTTTACGGCATTGCTGATCAGGTTAGTGATCACCTGACCAATTTTATCCCTGTCGGCATTAACCAGCACAGCATCACATGGAATCAGCCTTATCTCATGTGTGGAGATGACCAGTTGACTTTCTTCAATGATTTCAGCGATCAGCTCATCCATTTTGAAATCCACCCTGTGCAGATGGATTTTTCCGGATTCGAGACGTGACAGGTTAAGGAAACCATTGATCAGCGCACTCATCTTGTTAATTTGCAATTCTACTTTATTCAGCGAGCTGATAGCGAAAGTATTTTCTTCCTTCTTAGAGCGCGCATGTAATACCTGTACATAAGCCTTTAAGGAAGTTAGTGGTGTTTTCAGCTCATGGCTTACCATGCCGATAAAATCATTTTTACGGATCTCATTCAGCTTCTC